>Ga0209181_10003974_pt1 | contig 22357 bp, 14 predicted proteins | sample MAT05_FD_187208 | JGI IMG/M metagenome (GOLD analysis project Ga0209181, IMG submission 187208) | Freshwater microbial communities from Lake Fryxell liftoff mats and glacier meltwater in Antarctica - MAT-05 (SPAdes) (version 2) | ecosystem: Environmental > Aquatic > Freshwater > Ice > Liftoff...
GATAGCATCAATAGATACCCTGGCCTTAAATGCTGCCGTAAATTTTCTTCTGGTTTGTTTCATTTTTTACTGGTTTAAAATTATTGATTTTATCTCTTAACCAGTGGCTCGATTTTTGGGGAGTATTATACTTCAATTTTACGTTCAAATATAAGCTTCAATTTCTGTTTTGTTAAGTTGATTATGGATAGTGGTAGTAAATATTTTAGGTATGTCAAAATATATACTAAACTACTACATTTACGATTCGGCCTTTTACTAAAATAAACTTCTTAACCGGTTTGCTCTCCAGCCATTTTATTACGGTTTCGTCCGAAAGTACTATTCGTTCTATATCTGCTTGGTTGGCATCCAATGAAAACGTAATAAGCGTTCGGGTTTTGCCGTTAATTGAAATGGGGTAATTAAAACTATCGTCACTTAAGTATTTTTCTTCAATAGTAGGATAAGATGCCTCTAAAATATACCCATTCATAGCGGCCCGTTGCCAAATTTCCTGACAAATATGTGGGGCAAATGGGCTTAACATTATCAGGAATTTTTGAAGTAATTCGGCATTTTTGCATTTTTGATCTTGCAATTCATTCAAACAAATCATAAACGAACTAATGCAAGTGTTAAAGGCATATTTTTCAATATCCTCGGCAATTTTTTTTAGGGTTCTATTAATTGTTTTTAGGGCATCAGTACTTGCTGGTTCTTGATTAAATGACACTGTTCCGTCTTCGTTAATAAAATAAGCCCAAAAGCGCTTTAAAAATCGGCTAACACCATCAATTCCTTTGGTATTCCAAGGTTTATCTTGGTCAATTGGGCCCAAAAACATTTCATACATACGAAACGAATCGGCTCCGTATTTTTCAATGATTTCATCCGGATTAACTACATTGCGAAGTCGTTTACTCATTTTTGTAATTGCCTTTTCAAAACTAAATTTTCCGTTATCCATCACAAATTCATACGACTTAAATTGTGTGAATTCATTGCAAAAACGTTCTATTTCCTCCTGATCCAAATTTTCATCATCGCCAACATATTCGTTTGGAAACTGAAACTGAAGCAATCCTTCGGTGTTTGGAGTAAGACTGTAGCTGTAGAATTTTTTAGCAGTCGCATCGTAATAAGCGTAGTAAACAATGCCTCCAATCATGCCTTGATTAAGCAATTTCTTATAAGGCTCGTCGAAACTTATAAAACCTAAATCACACAATACTTTGCACCACATACGTGAGTAAAGTAAATGACCAACGGCATGTTCGGCGCCACCTATATATAAATCAACTTGTTGCCAATAATCAGATTTTTGTTTATCACAAAAGGCATCCGGATTTTGAGGGTCCATGTATCTTAAATAGTACCAACTACTGCCTGCATATCCTGGCATGGTGTCGGTTTCACGAACATTGCCATTAGGTAAATTAACCCAATCTGGAAGCGTCGATAACGGTGATTTTCCATCTCCAGCTGGCTTATAAGTTTTAACTACAGGTAAACGAATTGGCAAATTGGTTAAATCATCTGGAAATGCTAAATCATTTTTATAAGAAATTGGGAATGGTTCTCCCCAATAACGTTGACGGCTAAAACCGGCATCACGCATGCGGTAATTGATTTTTTTTGTTCCGCAGCCGAGGTCTTCCAATTCATAAATGCTTTTGTTTTTTGCTTCAGATAAACTTAAGCCGTTCATCGAAAACCACGAGCATGCCGAATTGGCGATGTTTCCTGTTTTTTCTTCATAGGCTTTAGTTTGAATATCAACGCCTTCAAAAATATTTGGAATTGGCAAATTGAATTTTTTGGCGAATAAAAAATCACGTCCATCCCCACAAGGAACAGCCATAATGGCTCCGGTTCCGTATCCCATCAAAACATATTCTGCTATATAAACCGGAATTGTATTTCCCGTAAACGGATGTTTTACATGCGCCCCTGTAAAGGCTCCGGTAACTTCGCGGGTTTCGGATTTGCGTTCGAGCTCCGAACGCGATTTGCAATAAGTAACATAGGCTTCCACTTCAAGTTTTTGGGCCGCGGTGGTTATGGTTTCAACCAAGGGATGCTCGGGGGCCAATACCATAAATGAAACACCAAAAATGGTATCGGGGCGCGTTGTAAAACAAGTAATATTTGTGTTTGAAAAGCCGGAATGAGAAAGAGAAGAGATTTTGGCATCGTTTTCCGTTTGGTTTAAACTTTCCAGAATTTTGGCTTCTGCAATTTTAATCTCAATCTTTTTTATGACTAGGTCGATATCTTGTACGACCTCTTCAGCCGAAATTCGAAGCAACTTATAACCTAATTGCTTGGCACGCTCCACACCTGATGAATTTGCCTGAGAATCAATTATTTCGATACAAATTTTTGGCGAAGTGGAAACAAAGCTAAAGTGGTAAATATCAACCGGAAATTGCTTTCTAAACGTTACACCTAAAACTGAAATTTGGAGTTGTTGCCCCAATTTTACTTCGGCTTCGGTTTGCGCTTCACTTAATTCTGAAATTATAGTTTGGGTTAAGTCAATTTTGTTTTGAATCCATTCGAATTGAATTTCGGCACCTTCACTTTTTCCTATCCAGTTTTTTTGCATTTCCTTTAAACTTTCTGGAAAATCAACGGTTTCTAAACCATCCAACAAACGATCAGCAAAAGCGGTAATTCTTAAAAACCATTGACTCATTAGTTTTCGTTCAACAGGGTGTCCTCCACGTTCCGAAACACCATTAACCACCTCATCATTTGCCAAAACAGTACCAAGTGCTTCGCACCAATTAATAGTTGATTCAGCTTTATAAGCCAATCGATATTGCGTCAGTTCAGTTTGTTGTTCAAGTTCTGTTAATTCATTCCAGGGTTTAGAAAAACTGTTTATTTTTAACCCAAGCCCAAACTGTTCAATCAATTTAGAAATAGGTTCGGCTTTTTTTAGTTCAGGATTAAACCAACTTTCATACAATTGCAGAAATATCCATTGGGTCCATTTATAAAAATCAGGATCACATGTTTTTACTTCGCGATCCCAGTCAAAGCTAAAACCTATATTATTTAATTGTTCTTTGTATCTCTCAATGTTTTTGTCGGTGCTAACTATCGGCTGAACCCCTGTTTCAATAGCATATTGTTCGGCTGGCAAACCAAAAGCGTCAAATCCCATGGGGTGCAAAACATTGTAACCCTGAAGTCTTTTAAATCGGGCAACCACGTCGCTGCCAATATAACCCAAGGGGTGGCCAACATGTAAACCTGCTCCGCTTGGGTATGGAAACATATCAAGTACGTAATATTTTGGCTTAACGGTTTGTTCGGTAACTTTATAAACCTGATCCTTTTTCCAGATTTCTCGCCATTTTTTTTCTAGTTCATTAAAATTATATATGCTCATAACGGAGGTGCAAAAATAGAAAAATTGAACCCTTGAATTGTTTAAAGATTCTGAAATCTAAATTCCTCGCTAATTCATGATTGAGGCACTTTGATTCCCTGCTATTTTAGGGCCTACAGAAAAAAAATTAAGACTTAAACTATCTATTAATCATTAAATTCGCAGTTACTGATATTGAAATCAACCCGTTAAATTATTCATTTTACGTAACACTTTACAACCCTTTTTATTTGAAAACCGTATTAGATAGTATAAGTCCAGAAAAATGAAAAAATTAATTTTGCTAATAGTGCTAGGTTTAATGGCCTTCTTTGCCAATGAGGTCCAAGCTCAAACTTGCAAAGCTGCAATTCATTATTTGATTGGCGATACAACAAATACCTATAATTTTTACAATGTCGGCACTACAGGAAAGGGATATACGTCTCGTTGGGATTTCGGAGATGGAAAAGGTTCAACAAAAGATTACGATATCCATACTTACTCTAAAAAAGGAACTTACCGTGTTGTCTTATATGTTAATTATACTGGAACAAGTTCTTGTTATGATTCAACAGGCATCACCATTAAAGCTGATGAAAAAAATCCTTGTAATGCTGATTTTAAATTCATTAAAGATTCGAGCAATTCCTTAAAGTTTAAATTTGTTGCAGTGGATATGACCGAAAATTCTTATTGGTGGCACCTGCCTTCGAGTAATTCTAAAGTGAAAAAATTTGATTTAACTTTTTCAAAAGCTGGTAATTATACCATTTGTCTTGAAGTTAAAACACCTAAAAAATATTGTGAAGACACCGTTTGCAAACTTGTAAAAACAGGCAATTGTAAGTCGAATTATGGCTTTTCTATCGATCATCAAAAATTAACTGTTAAATTTAGCGATAGCTCTATTATTTCCAATTCGCATTATTACTGGGTTTTTGGAGATGGCAAAACTAGTTTTACCAAAAATCCGGTACATATCTATAGCAAATCCGGCACTTATAGAGTGTTGTTGGTTGTAATGGATTCAGTAACCAAATGCCTTGATTCAATAAGTAAATTTATCAAAATAAATCCAGTATGCAAAGCAGAATATAGTTACGCAAATAGTGGAAAAAATACTATTTCATTCACCAATAAGTCGGCAAGTTCAAGTTATTATTATTCATGGTCGTTTGGAGATGGCACCTCAAGCTCTGCCAAAAACCCAAGTCCACATGTTTATAATAAACCTGGCAAATATTGGGTAACACTAATCGTTAAAGATTCCTTGAAAACTTGTTTAGACTCCATTGGCTATTCCATTGGCGTATCAGGATGTAGTGCTGATTTTAATGTTTTTCCAGACACCCTTACTTACTTGAAATATCATTTTAAAGCGTTTTCAGGTAAAAGTTCGGCAATCCATGTTTGGTATTATTCAGGTGCAGTATTTAAATCAAATAAAGATACCGCTAGCTTTAAGTTTTCTTCAAAAGGCAAATACACAGTTTGCCATATTTCAAAGGATACAGCAAACAAATGTTCCGATACTGTTTGCAAGAATGTAAGTATTGGCATGGCCTTATGCGACTCTACCTTTAATTACAAAGCAAGTGGCGATTCGCTTATTTATAGCTTCTCCAAAACTGCCAAAAAATTAGTCTGGGATTTTGGTGACGGGTATTTGGATTCAACTAGTTTAAATGGTTCTCATGTTTATACAAAGCCCGGAAATTACAATGTTTGTTTAACGGTATATTGCATTGGTGGAAAAACAAAAAAATGTGTTAGTATATCAATAAAAGGAACCTCATGCGCTGCAAACTTCAACTTCAAGCATAATACTGCTAATAGATTAAAGACATTGTTCTTCAATCAATCTACCATTAATTCCACAACAAAATTTCTATGGAAATTTGGAGACGGAAAAACTTCTACTTCAAAAAGTCCGGATCATTTATATGCTGCTTATGGAAAGTATAACGTTTGTTTACTGATTGCAGATAGTTCAAAGCGTTGCAGCGATTCAATATGCATATCCTTAAACATTTCTAAACCAGGTTGCGATTCGTTTTTTTACTACAAGATTATCGACGACACTCTTTACTACACCTACAAAAGCAGAGCCAAATCAGTGCGTTGGAGTTTTGGAGATGGAGCTTCAGCCACTTCAAAAACAGGATCACATAGATACAATAAGTCTGGAACTTATACTGTTTGCCTAACAGCCTATTGTTCTTCAACCGATTCATCTAAATTCTGCACTAAAATTACCATTGCGCCTAAGTGCAAATCGTATTTTACTATTGCCCTAGATACCACCAAAAAGTTCAAATTGTTTTTGATTAATAAATCAAGTAATACATCTTCAACCAAGTATTTTTGGAGTTTTGGCGACAGTTCGTTTTCCAGCAAGCATAATCCAACACATCAATACAGCAAGTTTGGAAAGTTTGAAGTATGCTTAACGATAACAGAGTCGGCAATAAATTGCAAATCAATTTATTGCGATAGTCTTGGACTCGATTCTAATGGCAGATTGTACAAACAAACTAAATGGGAATTGGTAGATAACGATGAGATGGTTTTTGGCATAACAAAAATCGAAAAGTCTAAGTTGAATGTTTACCCCAATCCTGCCAATAGCAAATTGTATATAGAGTTAGACAACTTGCAATCAAACTATAAAATGCTTGAAATAGTTAATGTTACCGGCGAAGTTTGTCTTAAAACCGAAGTAGATCCTTCAAAAGAATTACTGGAGCTCAATATTGAAAATTTGTGCAAAGGGGTATATATCATTAAAATGAGTAATGATACCGATTTTATTTTTAAACGAATGATTAAAAACTAGAGTAAGTAGATTCTCAAGTCTTCCATATTTTAAGGGACGAATTTTTGAATTGTATAAGTAAATTATGGTTATAGACAACGAACTTCTTAAAGATTGCGAGAATGGGAAGCGTCGTGCCTGTAATCTTCTATATGAACATTTGTTTAGCTATTTGATGAATATTTGTATTAGATACAACAATAATTACGATGAAGCCGGTGCCGCCTTGAACGCTATTTTCCTTAAAATTGTAATTAATCTATCGAAGCGAAATCCCGATAAACAACTATTACCTTGGGTTAAAGTTATAGCCATGAACCATTTGGCAGATGAATTTAGAAAGAATAAAACACTTAAAAATAACCTTTCCTTCAACGAGGATTTAACTCAATTTGATACTTTAAAGTCAGAATTTAATGTACAAATTAATCTTGAGGTAAAAGATTTGCTTAAAATGGTTCAGAAATTACCACCGGCTTGTAACAAAATATTCAACCTCCATGCCATAGATGGATATAATCATGCCGAAATTGGAGCGATGCTAGGCATTAGCGAAGGCACATCAAAATCACAATTGCATGTGGCCCGAATAAAATTACAAAAAATGATTGAAGAAGAACAAAAACATTTAAAAATTAAACGACTTGAAAAAGCAGGTTAAACATAACGTGGAACAGTTTTTTAGAGAAAATATTACTCAATATTTTCCTACTGACCCTGCCTTGTGGCAGCAAGCGGATAAAAGACTAATTCGTCTTTTCCTTCGCAAAAAAATTATATATTATGCAGCAAGTGTTCTATTGTTAGGTGCTGCTGTAATAGGGTTTCTTATGATTAATTATACCCCAAAGGTAACCACTATAACAAAAATGGATAAGTTGAATAATTCGTCAATTCAATCGATACAAATGAAGGGAAATGAAACAATTGAAGCAACACCATCCATTGAAATGGAAACTGCAAATAAAAGTGGTAAAAATTCAAAGGTTAAAACCGCTTCTAGTTTGGCCCATAAGCAAAGTGAAATTAGCCAAACCACTGTCACTAATGATCCAAAAGTTATCGGGAAAACCTTCAAATCTTTAGATTCAGAAACTGAGATGAATTTTAAAGAAATCAGCAATCCAGAAAATGGAACATCAAAAAAGGATGAGGAAATACTTCAAGTAGAATTTAATTCAAATCCAAGTGATCCAATTGCTAAACTGAGTTTTGAAACACCAGCTTACTCTCGAAAATTAATCAAACCATTTCTATACAGTTCTACAAGTTCAAAACCTGTGTCTTTACCTGAATTAAAAAATCCTGAACGGAGATTTGCAGTCTTTGTTGAATTTGAAAATCTCTTGTCAACGAGTACATCTTTGAGACTAAATAAATTATCTGAAAAAGAGCTTGTTTACAGAAATCGTTCAGAATCTATACAAAACAGCAGCGCTTACGCATTAAATCTTATCATCCAAAAGAAAGGTTTTGGTTTGGTTACCGGAATTTCGCAACAAAGTGCTTCTTTAAAAACTAATTATTTAAGAGATTATTTTACCTATGATTTTGAAACGAAATACAAGATGCTTAAAGATTCTATTTCTTATAAACGAGGCTATTATTCTCAAATTTTAGAATATAACGACACAACAGCATCTTATGCTGAGCAACAATCAGTTGATAATCAAAGTTCTGAAACCACTCTTAAATGGCTAAGCATACCAATTAAATTTTCATATCAATATCCTATTCAACGCCTTAGATTTTCGGTAAGAGCAGGTGCAGATTTTAGTTGGCTATATGCCTCCAAAGGAAGTTTGATTAATTCGAAATTAGAGCAAGTAATTGCAATTAATCAAGGAGAGCAAACGCTTAATAAATTTAATGTAAATGCTAGTTTGGCTTTTTTGGCGGGCTATCAGCTAAACAAACAAATTCAAATAGGAGGTAGTGTCTTTACGAATCGACAACTGGGTTCGAATTTCGCCAACTATACCAGTAAATTCAGAAATCAAGGCATGGGTTGGTTTGTGCGATATTCCTTTTAAAGTTTCATAAAAAAGGCTTGCTGAAAATAGTCAGAGTGTGTTAGGTTAACTCACTTGGCTTCCATTGGCAATAGATTCCATGCATCGTTTCAATTACGTTTAGGATCTTTTGTACGCCTAAAGTTAAAAAAGTTTCAAATAAACAAACAAACGTTTGTTTTGTAAATTAAATTTTAATACTTTTGAACTTGTAAAACAATATTATGAAACTTGGCACTCAGTAAAACAGATATTATTAAAAAATCGATTCCTGTGTTTAAGGAAAAGGGATTTGCTGCAACCGGTATGGCTGATATTGCATTGGCTTGCGGCATACTCAAGGGAAGTCTGTATCATCATTTTACATCCAAAGATGAAATGATGGAAGCAGTTTTAACTTACTTACGTCAATATTTTATTGATAAGGTATTTGCCATTGCTTATCAGGAGCACCTGCCAATCGAAAAACGACTTGAACGTTTGGCCCGCAAATCAGAAGAACAATTTCTCGAAGGTCCGGGTGGTTGTTTTATGGCAATGGTTGGTACAGAAACGGTTTTGGTGCAACCAAAATTTAACGTAATAATAAAGGACTTTTTTGCAGATTGGAAAAAAGCTTTTGTACATTTGTTTGCCTTCGTAACAACTGCCGAGGAAGCGTCAAAACTATCAGATAAATCCATGATGTTAATTGAAGGGGCGGTTCTTCTGATGCGAATTCATAACAATGCCGATTACCTTACTAAGGTGCAAGAAAGTTTACTTGAAGAATACAAACAATTAATTAATACCAAGGTAATAATTAACGATTCCAAAACATAAAAAACCCAATCATTGTGAATAAGGATTTTATTGAAAATCTATTTTTTCAATCCTTTTAATTTAATGTGATAAATAAAAATACAAAACGTGACCGCAAGAAAAATTAAAAAAGTAGCTATTTTGGGCTCAGGCGTAATGGGCAGCCGTTTGGCCTGTCATTTTGCCAATGCAGGTGTTAAAACTTATTTGTTGGATATTGTTACACCCAATCTATCAGAGGCTGAGCAAAACAGTCCTTTAGCGAGAAATCGTTTGGTTAATACTGCCCTCGAAACGGCAATTAAATCAAATCCATCGCCTGTATTTGACAAGAATGTTGTTAAACTAATCACAACAGGCAATTTTGATGATAATCTTTTTTGGTTAAAGGAGGTAGATTGGATTATTGAAGCAGTGGTTGAAAACCTTGAAATCAAGCGTTCGCTATATGAAAAGGTAGAGCTTCATCGAATACCCGGCACATTGGTTTCTAGTAATACGAGTGGTATTCCTATTGAATGGATGGCTAAAGGCCGAAGCGACGATTTTAGAGCGCATTTTTGTGGGACCCATTTTTTTAATCCTCCTCGCTACCTGCGTTTGCTCGAAATTATTCCAACTGAGGAGACCAAACCCGAAATTGTTGATTTTTTAATGCATTACGGCAGTCTTAATTTAGGTAAAGCCACTGTTAAATGTAAGGACACTCCTGCCTTTATTGCCAACCGCGTAGGTATTTACAGTATCATGGCAGTTTTTAAACTCATGGATGAAATGGGTTTAACAATTGAAGAAATTGATTCTTTAACAGGACCATTAACTGGAAAACCAAAGTCTGCAACCTTCCGAACCAGTGATGTGGTTGGTTTAGATACGCTTGTAAAAGTGGCAAATGGACTTGAAATGGGTTTGCAAAATGATAAGGACAAATTTATTTTCAAAATTCCGGCCTATCTTCAAACCATGCTTGACAATAAGTGGTTAGGAGATAAAACTAAGCAGGGGTTTTATAAAAAATCCAAATCAGCCGACGGTGAAACACAAATTTTGGCATTGGATTTAAAAACGTTCGAATACCATGTCCAAACCAAGCCACGTTTTGATTCGGTTGGAAATGCAAAACAAGTAGAGAATTTAAAGGATCGACTTAAATTTCTTTCAACCCAAACCGATAAAGCAGGTAAATTTATCAATGCCTTAAATTTTCATGTTTTTCAGTATGTTAGTCACCGTATTCCCGAAATATCCGATGATCTTTACCAAATAGATGATGCTATGAAAGCTGGTTTCGGTTGGGAACTCGGACCATTTGAGACTTGGGATGTTCTAGGAATCGAACGAACGCTTGAGGTAATGCTTAAAGCCGGTCATGAGCCCGCAGCATGGGTTAACCAAATGCTAAGTAAAGGCATTCGCAAATTTTATAAATCAGAGAATGGTCAACCTTATTTTTACGATATCAAAACCGGTGAGTACGCCTTAATTCCTGGACGTGAAAGTTTTATTATTTTAGAAAATTACCGGAAAACAGAACCGGTTTGGCAAAATAAAGGTTGTACGCTTCATAATATTGGTGATGGGGTTTTGAATCTGGAGTTTCATACAAAAATGAACACACTTGGTTCAGAAGTTTTGGAAGGCATCAACAAATCTATAGAAATAGCCGAAAATGGTTATAGCGGTTTGGTACTGGGTAATAATGCGCCTAATTTTTCAGCTGGTGCTAATCTTGCCATGATATTTATGTTAGCCATTGATCAGGAATACGATGAATTGGATTTTGCCATTCGTTATTTCCAGAACACAGTAATGCGCTTGCGTTACTCAGCCATTCCAACGGTTATTGCACCTCATGGATTAACGTTAGGAGGAGGTTGCGAAATGACATTACACGCTGATGCCGCTATAGCGCATGCCGAAACGTATATCGGGTTAGTGGAATTTGGAGTAGGGGTAATTCCTGGTGGTGGCGGAACCAAAGAATTTGTAGTAAGGGCTTCCGATAGCTATTTTGAAGGAGATCCTCAATTGCCAACTTTGCAAGAGCGATTTACAACGATTGCCACAGCTAAAGTAGCTACATCGGCTAATGAAGCATTTGCATTTGGACTGCTTCATCACGACAAAGATCAGATGGTAATGAACATTGATCGTCAAATAACCGAAGCAAAAAATAAGGTACTAGAGTTAGCAGAAGCCGGTTACACACAACCCATTCAACGCGATGATATTTTGGTTTTGGGCAAAACAGCCTTAGGTGCTTTGTACGCTGGAACCGAAGCATTTGAACTAAGTAATTACGCCAGCGAGCACGATAAAAAAATAGCAAGAAAATTAGCTTTTGTTATGGCTGGTGGGGATTTAAGTCAACCAACAAGAGTTTCTGAGCAATATTTACTAGACCTAGAAAGGGAAGCTTTTTTGAGTTTGCTTGGTGAGAAAAAGACGCTTGAAAGAATACAGTCTATTTTAAAGAGTGGGAAGCCTTTGAGGAATTAGATATTAGATTTGAGTACAGAGATGTGAGTGTAGAGATTTGAGTGTAGAGATTTGAGTACAGAGATTTGAGTAATAACTAAAAATTAATAAAATGCATAAATTTAAAGATTTAATTGCCTGGCAAAAAAGCAGGGTTTTAGAAAAAGACATTTACGAAGTGACAAAAAAAATTCTAAAAGAAGAAATTTATGGAATTACTTCTCAAATTAGGCGGGCTGCGGTTTCTGTCCCTACAAATGTTTCAGAAGGAGCAGGAAGAAGAAGAAATCCTCAATTTCTTCATTTTTTAGATATTGCCCTTGGCTCAGCAATTGAAGTAGAAAATTTATTAATCATAAGTAATGACTTAGAATTTACAGAAGAATCCATTCAGCAGAAATTAGAAGCAAAGTGCATTGAAATACAAAAATTAATTTATGGCCTCATGTCAAAATTATCACCACAAAAATGAAAATCACTATATTCACAATGTCACGCTTAGCACTTAAATCTCTGCACTCATATCTCAAAATCTCTCTACTCACATCTCATATCTAAAATCATGAACACAGCATATATTATAAAAGGCCTTCGTTCTGCGGTAACAAAATCAAAACGGGGCGGTTTCCGTTTCACTTCTCCTGTAGATTTCGGGGCAGAAGTAATCAATCAATTACTGGCTTCCGTTCCACAATTGGATCCAAGTCGGGTGGATGATTTAATCGTGGGAAATGCCGTTCCCGAAGCCGAACAGGGATTACAAATGGCGCGCTGGTTGGCGTTGCGAAGCAAATTGCCGATGAGTGTTCCAGGTGTTACGGTCAATAGATATTGCGGAAGCGGTATTGAAACTATTGCTATGGCTATCGCCAAAATACAAAGTGGCATGGCTGATTGTATTATTGCCGGTGGTGTGGAAAGCATGAGCCTTGTTCCTACTGTTGGTTATAAAACAGTCCCAAATTATACCATTGCCACCGAACACCCCGATTATTATATTGGAATGGGATTAACGGCCGAGGAAGTTTCCTTAAAATACAATGTAAGCCGACAAGACCAGGATGAGTTTTCCTTTAATTCACATTTAAAAGCCATTGCTGCCATGGAATCGGGTAAATTCAAATCTGAAATAGCAACAATAACCATTGACGAAACCTATTACGATTCGGGCAAAAGAAAACAACGAAGCTTTGTGGTGGACACCGATGAAGGACCGCGAAAAGATACATCTGTTGAATCTTTAGCTTCTTTAAAACCCGCCTTTAAATTAGGAGGCTTGGTTACAGCAGGTAATTCTTCCCAAACCAGTGACGGTGCTGGTTTTGTCATAGTAATGAGTGAAAAGATGATGAAGGAATTAGGACTGGAACCCGAAGCCAGAATTGTAACGTGTGTTAGTGCCGGAGTAAATCCACGTTACATGGGAATCGGCCCTTGCGAAGCCGTTCCTAAAGCCATTAGTCGTTCAGGAATTTCGCTTAATGATATTGATATTATAGAATTGAATGAGGCCTTTGCTGCGCAATCTTTAGCCGTTATCCGAACTTTAGAATTAGACCCTGCCAAAGTTAACCCTAATGGAGGTGCGATTGCTTTAGGGCATCCATTGGGTTGTACCGGAGCAAGGCTTGCCATTACAATCTCACGTGAATTGAAAGAACGTAAGAAAAAATATGGTTTAGTAACTGCCTGTATTGGCGGTGGACAAGGGATTGCGGCGGTTATTGAGAGATTTTGAGTACAGAGATGTTCGTAAAGAATCTTTAGGCACTTTGGCTTAAATGCTTGAATTTCAGTATTCTTGGTTTGGGGCATTTGAAAAATAGTTTAAGAATGAAAGAAATAAAATTATTTGAAAGTAAGCAAGTACGCACTACTTGGAATGATGAAGAGGAAGGATGGTATTTTTCTATAGTTGATGTAATAGAAGTATTGACCAATAACGAACGTCCACGTAAATATTGAATCGATTTAAAATTTGAACTTCAAAAAGAAGCAAGCGAACTGTCCGAAAAAATCGGACAGTTAAAATTAAAAATATTAAAATAAAGATTAGAAAACCACTGCTATGGAAAAACAGAATGAAATAAAAATATTTGAAGACAAAAGAGTAAGAGGCCTTTGGGATTCAGAGCAAGAACAATGGTATATTTCTATAATAGATGTAATTGCCATATTAACCGAAAGTGTTGATGCTAATGCCTATTGGCGTAAGCTAAAACAACGCCTAAAGGCAGAAGGCAATAAAACCGTGACGGATTGTCACGGGTTGAAAATGACTGCACCCGATGGTAAAATGAGAATGACCGATGTAGCCACCACCGAACAACTTTTCCGTTTAATACAATCTATTCCTTCGCCCAAAGCTGAACTGTTTAAATTATGGCTGGCACAAATAGCCAACGAACGATTAAACAAAATGCAAGACCCAGGACTTAATATTGACAGGGCTTTGGAGCAATATTTAAATCTCGGATACAGCGAAAATTGGATAAATCAACGCCTGAAAAGCATAGAAATTCGCAAAGAATTAACCGATGAATGGAAAAGATTAGGACTTAAACAAGGGGAGCAGTTTGCAAGTTTAACAGATATAATTACCAAAACGTGGTCGGTCAAAACAACCAGAGAATACAAAACCCTGAAAGGTTTGAAAAAAGAAAATCTGCGCGATAATATGACCAACACCGAACTTATTTTGAATATGTTGGCAAAAGCTTCTACCAAAGATATATCACAAGCTGTGAATCCAAAAGATTTTGAAGAAAGTAAAGAGGTAGCAAAACGGGGCGGAACTATCGCGGGAAATGCTCGAAAAGAGTTAGAACAACAAACAGGCAAAAAAGTAGTAACAGGGCTAAATGCTAAACTGTTTTTAGAAGAAAAAAAAACTATGAACAAAGCACCAGCATTTGAAATCTTAATACTTAAATTTTGATACTTATATCCAAAAACAAAAAATAAAACATGCAAAAATCAACTCTCAAAGGCGGCGAATTCCTCATCAAAAACGAACCTGCCAATTCCGTTTTTATACCCGAAGAATTTAGCGAAGAACAAAAAATGTTTAGCGATATGGCCAACGACTTTTTAAAAAGTAGAGTCTGGCCAAATATTGCAAAAATTGATAAACATGAAGAACCTGGGCTTATGGAAAAACTTTTGGAAGAAGCTGGTGAACTGGGTCTGCTTGGTGCTGGATTGCCGGAAGAATATGGCGGCATGGGCGTCGATTTCAATACAGAAACCATACTATCCGAACACTTAGGTCCTAGTCATTCCTTTGGGGTGGCGGCTGCTGCCCATAGTGGAATTGGTACTTTGCCATTATTGTACTTTGGAACGGAAGCCCAAAAACAAAAATATTTGCCAGACTTGGCAGTTGGTAAAATTAAAGCCGCCTATTGCCTTACCGAACCCGGAAGTGGAAGCGATGCCTTGGCAGCAAAAACCCGAGCTGATTTGACCGAAGATGGCCAATACTATCTAATCAATGGTCAAAAAATGTGGATTACCAATGCCGGATTTGCCGACTTGTTTACCGTGTTTGCAAAAATTGGTGGGGAGCAATTCACCGCTTTTTTAATAGATGCTGATACCCCAGGCATTACCTTGGGCGAAGAAGAAGAAAAGCTGGGGATTAAAGGTTCCTCAACCCGTCAAATATTTTTCGAGAATGTAAAAATACCAGTTGACAACCTTTTGGGTGAAGCCGGAAAGGGTCATAAAATAGCTTTTAACGTGCTGAACATTGGGCGTTATAAATTATGCGCCATGGTTATGGGTGGTTCAAAAGAAGCAACTTCGGTAGCCGTAAAATACGCCAACGAACGCTATCAGTTTGGAGTTCCAATTTCTAGTTTTGGTGCCATCAAACATAAAATTGCCGAAATGGCCATTCGTACCTTTGCTGCTGAATCGGCCACCTACCGCACATCGGCACTTATTAGCGACCTTATTTCGAACTTGGTAGCCGAAGGAAAAGACAAAGTGATGGCTAAATTGGAAGCCGCCGAAGAATACGGCATTGAATGTGCCATTCTTAAAGTGCTAGGTTCTGAGGTTTTGGATTATGTAGTAGATGAAGCGGTTCAGATTTTTGGTGGAACCGGTTATAGCGAAGAGTATCCCGTGGCTCGATATTACCGCGACAGCCGTATTAACCGCATCTTTGAAGGAACTAACGAAATTAACCGAATGCTCACGGTTGGTATGATTTTAAAGCGCACCATGAAAGGTCAGCTTGATTTAATGGCTCCTGCGTTGGCTATTCAGAAAGAACTCACTAGTATTCCTGATTTTAGCGATGAGCCTGAAGGTTACCTAGCAAAAGAGAAGAAGTCCTTAGAGCAAGCAAAAAAAGCTATTCTGTTGGTAGCCGGAGCTGCAGTTCAAAAGTTTATGATGGAATTTGAAAAGGAACAGGAAATTATGATGAATTTGGCCGACATGCTTATCGATTTGTATGCTGCCGAAAGCACCATATTGCGCGTTGAAAAACTACGCAACCTCAAACCCGAAAGCTCTGTATTATTCGAAAATATTGCCAAATGTTACCTGAGTGATGCTCTTGAACGAATTAATATCAGCGGAAAGCATGCTGTAACTGCCTTTGCCGAAGGCGATGAATTACGCATGATGCTGCTGGGATTAAAGCGCTTTACCAAGTACGATCCAATTAATACCACCGCCATTCGCCGTGATGTAGCTAATTATATTATCGAAGCTGGTGGGTATAATTTGTAGTTGATTGGTTATTATTGATTGGTTATTGATTATTAAGTTATTGTTAAAAATCTAATAGTCAAATGTCTAACAGTCTAAAATCTTATTGGGTTTTTAGCTTTTTTGGTTATTAAATATTAATTAATAATTCTTGGTTATTGAAGACAAAGTATATCCTAATAATGCCTGCTAACAATAAATACAAACTGAACTTTTAAGGTATGTTCCTGATTCAAAGCCATTTCTATTTTTGATTGGGGCGTTACCCTAAAGGGTCGGGTCTTCCGCTGCTATCTTTTTGTTCGTTCCTCTCAATAAGGATATCCGCTACAACCCCTAACGCTTGGGCTCTGCGTAATAAATAGTATATATAAACCCTTTTTAATCAACTGTAGGTTTTGAAAACAACCCTTTAGATTTAGTTAGTGCTATTTTGATAATTCTAACGCCCAAATTACAAATGCTTTATTTTACAACCCTTGCAGGAACAAGCATAAATTCTCCTCCAATTTGATGGTCTCCAAAATCACCAAATTGTGGAGAAGAAGGCAAAGTTTGAACATAAGCAAAAATTTCGGTAGCCGTTAAAAAACCGTTTTTCCCGCCTTCTGTTCTAAGTGCTTCTAATAGTCGCAGTGCAAAAGGTGAGTGCTGTCCCTTGTAACCATCTGGTACTTCCTTACTCCCTGAAGTAATATAAATCCGCGTTTTATATTTTAGCTTTTTTGAGATAAAAGCCGATGCATCCAAATCTGAATAGATATCGTTTTCAGTTCTTGCTTTCATTTTTAACACCCGCTCGTCAAATGTTCCTCCAAAGCACACATCCATTATTACCATAATTTGTTTAGGGGGTAATTTATTTATCATTCTTTGAAGTTCCACATGTTGTAAATATGTTTTTCGGTAAGGGTCTTTTTGGGTGGTTTCTGAATTATTTAAAACAATAAAACCATCGTCAAAATACTTTTCGTCGAAATCGCCATGTCCAGCAAAAAATATAACCAACTGATCATTGGTATCTAAGGTTTGAGAATAGTTGAACAAAGCCGCGTACAGTTTATCTTGATTGGGATTTAACAACAGTTGCGTTTTAAATCCATACGTTTTTTCAAATTCAGTAGCTATTTCTTTAGCGTCAATTTCAGCATTGGCCAAATCATCCCATTGGGGTTTACCTGAATAAATATTTGTTCCCAATATAAGGGCATGTTTTTCACCAATGGTTTTATTAAATATTTTTTTGTCTTCGTTTACTACTTTAACACCCCGGGTTTTCATAATATTTTCAGGAAGAAAATACTGGAGGTCTTCAATAAACTTGCGTTCAAAAAAGAATTGAGTATAAACCCGGTTGGTAAAATTACAGTCCATTTCGTTTTTAAGAATTTGCCTTACAACTTTCTCCTGTTCATACTCTATTTCGAAAAGGCTGAAAATATTATGGCTGACACCTAGCTTAGTCAAAAAATAATTAAGAGGGCCATTTTCAATTTTTTCTCCTTTACAGTAAAAGTAATCCATACCAAAAGTACTAGGTACTATTATTACCCTGTTTCGCTTAGTAATGCTTGAAATGGCTGGTGAACTTTCAATTAAAATTTTTACAAATTCACGTTGAAAATTTTCTGATGCTCCGGCTTCGGTTATCAATAATTGATTATTTGCCGGCAACAAATCGAGAAGGTTTTTTAGTTTTACCAATGAAATTCCCTTTTTCTTCACCTCTATACTGTCGTCCATATTTTTTATATCATGGGGCAAGAAAAAAGTAATTTTATTAGACTCGTTATCGTAATATGTAGCTGTGACCCCGGCAAAGTTGAAAACAAAATAGTCATCTGGTTTGGCCAACATAATTATTTTGTTCAGGGTATCAAGTATATCCTTTTCCTTTGCCTGATCGTTTAATAGCAGATAGTTAAAAATAATGGCCGAATCACCTGCCTTTTGATCAAAGGAATATTTCATAAAACTTGAAAATTCTACCGCATCTTTCACGGAATTATACACGGAAATATTAGTTTTCGTTTTGTATGAATTAATACCTATGCTCATAACAAAACAATTGGATTTCAATTTTTTTGCCATCCCGATTGGTTTCAAATCTTTTATAGAATCCTCCAATACCTTAATATATTGGGGCTCAAAACCTGAATTGAGTAAGGATGTCTTGAAATATTTTATATCATTATGGTAGGATAATGATGCCCAGCCTGTGTTTTTTTCATAATTACTTATGGCTATTATAAGGGCTTCTTTATTGCGTTTAAAACCCTTGCCATTAGGAGCAGGAATAACAGAAAAAGAGCTGCAAGCAATGCACATAATGCATTTTTCAAATGTAAGAATTTAATAACTGTTAATTCTATAATTAATTGCAACCTCATCTGGCAGATTAAGAATCTGGTATAATTAATTTCAAAAAGTAAAATTCGTTTACGAAGTTTAAGATTGATAACTTTAAAATTCTAATATCAGCGGTAAAAATTCAGGCTTTAAAAATGAAGACGAATAGCTTGTTTGTAAAATAAATTACACCCCGCAATGTGACCCTGATTAGCATAAAAAACAAAACCCCCTGAAAATCAGAGGGTTTTAATATTAAGTTGAGGTCCCGAGCGGATTTGAACCGCTGTAGCAGCTTTTGCAGAGCTGAGCCTAACCACTCGGCCACAGGACCTTTTTTTAGGGTTGCAAATATATAATTTGCCAGTGGTTTTGCCAAAAGTTTCGATTAAAAAAATGAGAAAACGTTTTTGATGGTTAACGCCTCGTAAATTTCTAAAACATGAAACCTTAAATCATATTATTTTTTTACTAAGCCTAAAACCTTGGAAGCAGCCTTTTTTAAAAAAGATTAATAGAAAACGAGAGGATTTAATTATGACGGAATTTGCGTAAGGGGCAGAAGCGGTAGCCCACAGCGTAGCGAGGACTACAAGCGGATGACCCGACCCGCAGGGATACGCCAAAAAAATAGTAATAAAAATTGTTTTTAACGAATCCAATTCCAAGTGTTTGTTTGGTATAAGTCAGTATTTGGCTAAATTACTTTCCAAATACCATCTCTGTTGCCAAACAGATATTTATTAGGTGCCTTGCCTTTATATTTGCATAATGGTTTTTCGATTCAGCCTGCTTCTTCTTTTTCATGCAGCATTCCAGTTTGCTTTTGCTCAAGCCGACCTTGAAAGTATTATAAAAAAAGAGTCGAATGCTTATCAGGCTAAAAGCTTGTTTAAAAAATCATTGCTCACCGAAAGCTATGAGGTCGTTTATCAGCGTCTTGAACTAGATATTAATATGGATCGGCGTTGGGTCATAGGCAAAGTCACAACTTGGTTTAAGCCCCAAAAACCGGCTTTTAATCTTATTCAATTCGATTGCGAAGATTATCTTAAAATTGATTCAGTAACTTATAAGCGAAAAACAATTGTTTTTAGTCACTCTAATAAATTAATTACTATTCAACTCCCTGCTAGCATTGGTGCAGGAACTTTAGATTCATTAACGGTGCATTATCAAGGAAACCCTGCTTTGAACAATACTTGGCAAAGTTTTGTATTCGACGCCCATAATTCTAAGAATCCGCAACCAATTGCATGGACACTTTCGCAACCCTATGGATCAAAAGGATGGTGGCCTTGCAAGGAATCGCTTTCCGACAAAATTGATTCGCTCGATTTCTTAATTACAGTTAAAAAGGGCAATAAAGCAGCTTCCAATGGTTTGTTAATTGTTGAAAAGCAAATTAACGATTCGCAAATTTTGTTCCACTGGCGGCACAGATACCCAATTGCTACTTACTTGGTTGCCGTAGCTGTAACCAATTATGTGGCCTACACCGATTATATGGTTTATCCGGGAAACGATACGTTACCAATTCTCAATTATGTATACCCCGAAACGGAAGTTGAAGCGAGAACCAAAACACCGGTAACCGCTAAAATGATACATTTATTTGACAGTTTGTTTGGCGTTTATCCATTTAAAAAGGAGAAGTACGGTCATGCACAATGGGGTTGGGGAGGCGGTATGGAACATCAAACCATGAGTTTTATGGGGAGTTTTAATTTCGACCTAGTTGCACACGAACTCGCTCATCAATGGTTTGGAGATTATGCAACCTGTGCTTCATGGCAAGATATTTGGCTTAATGAAGGGTTTGCAACCTATCTTAACGGCTTATGTCATGAACATTTGGTTTCTGTAAGCGATTTTAGAAACTATATGTCTAATACCCGAACGGAAGTATTTAAAGCGGATAATGGTTCTGTTTTTGTGATTGATACCAATAATAGGAGTCGGCTATTTAGCGGCAGACTTACATATAACAAGGCTGCTTTTGTTATACACATGTTGCGATGGAAACTTGGGGATAGAGCCTTTTTTGAAGGAGTTAGAAATTATTTGAAACGGCCTGAATCGAGCTATGGTTTTGGAACCAATGCGGGTTTAAAAAAGGAATTGGAAAATGCTTCGGGGCAAAACCTCACTGAATTTTTCAACGATTGGTATTACGGCGAAGGACATCCGATTTATACCATTAATTGGAATCATATAGGCAATCATCTTACGGTTCAAATAAAACAAAGTTCTTCGCATCCTAGCGTTACTTTCTTTAATCTTCCTTTACCCTTGTTGGTGAGGGGAAAGTTAGGTGATACCACTTTAATTTTTGATCCGGTGAGCAAGGACAATATTTTTTTGGCGGATCTTAATTTTATTCCTGAAAGCATCGAATTTGATCCAGATGTTTGGGTTTTGGGTAAATCGACTGTATTAAAAGTAAGGGCAGAAAATAGCCCATTAATTCAGGTGTTTCCGGTACCTGTTGAAAACACACTCACCGTTTACGCATACCGCGGAAATATAGAGCACGTTAAAATTAACGATATGGCTGGTAGAAAGGTCTTGGATATTGATTTTAAAGCAATAAGTCGATTGGATGACAACCAAGATTTGGATGTGAAAGCATTGGCTGCCGGAATTTACATAGTGGAGGTTGAAACTGAATCGGGCAAAGCTAAACAGCGGTTTATGAAAAAGTAAATTCTTGGTTTAAATTTTCAAAAACAAAGGTTACCAAAATTCTCAATATCCAAAGCTACATATTTACTTATTATTCCAAGTAACCCAATAATTTTCAAGGTTTTAACGACATCTTGTTGGTTTCGCCATCTCTTTCATATTGCAAGTGATTCCTTCTTGGGCCTCTTGCCTTTATTCGTCTTTAGTATCCAGCCTAGTATTCAAATAAAAGCGGCAATATTGACAGAAGCAGAGCATAATAAACATAGTAACGCATGTTTTGAAAGCCCTTTAAAAATTTGGAAATTTGAAACGATCCGGTAGTGGTAAGATTTAGTATGTAAGATAGGTGCAAGCTTAGCACCCAACACAACAACCATCGACATGCAGGCAATAAAAATAAAAAGTAAACCATTTTGGCAGGTGACCAACGACATAGGAACGATACAACAATTTGAAAACGAGTAAGCCGACACTCATTGCCGACCCTGTGTTTTTTATTTTTTTTCCACCGCACTTTTTTAGAAACAATTTTTTCAAGCCGCATCCCGAAAGCTTTCGGGAGCACATTTGGTTTTGCCCCAACCGCACATGCCGACCTTTCGGCAAAACCAAAAGAGCCGTTCTTTAGCCAACGCACCGACTTAATAATTTAATTTAGCACCGAATAAGTAACAAGAATTTTAAATGTCAGAAGACCAAAAGAGACAATTAGAACAACAGCTTTGGAATGTAGCCAATACGCTAAGAGGTAAGATGAATGCGGACGAGTTTCGTGATTATATTTTGGGCTTTATTTTCTATAAATACCTTGCCGAGAAAATGGAAATTTATGCAAACTCCATTTTGAAAGCCGACAAGATTAAGTACAAAACCATAAAGGAAAACACCAAACAAGGCAACGAATATATTGAAGCTATCAAAGAGGAATCTTTGGAAAAATTGGGCTACTTCTTGAAATCTTCTGAACTGTTTAGTGAGGTTGTCAAACGTGGTAATAGTGATGAAGATGGAGTAAGTAATTTCATCCTCGAAGACCTTCAAAAAATCCTGAACAATATCCAACTCTCGACAATGGGAACGGATAGCGAAGAAGATTTTGACCACTTGTTTGAGGATATGGATTTG
>Ga0209181_10003975_pt1 | contig 22355 bp, 16 predicted proteins | sample MAT05_FD_187208 | JGI IMG/M metagenome (GOLD analysis project Ga0209181, IMG submission 187208) | Freshwater microbial communities from Lake Fryxell liftoff mats and glacier meltwater in Antarctica - MAT-05 (SPAdes) (version 2) | ecosystem: Environmental > Aquatic > Freshwater > Ice > Liftoff...
AACAATCGTTTTGTTTTGATAAATCGGTACCATCCCCATGGCTGTATTCTGCATTCTTATTTCTTTCTGTAATGCCCCATTGTGCAATACTTTCATCTAACGCAATGTCTTCTTTTGTGTAGTATGTAGTATTAGCACCTAAATCCGGAGAAATGGCTGAGCCTTGCTTTCCATTAGGAGTAGGCTCAACATTGTATGCTGCGACTATATCCCAACCTTGATTAATTAGTGCCTCTTTTTCATTTGTACCTCCGGTATATTTAAACTCAAGATCAGTATAAGAAACGCTACCTCCATTTTGAATTATCACGAAACCTTTCTTATAATAAAGTTTTTGGCCATTTACTTCAACTTCAGCATACGTTGAAACAACAATCATCAAATGCCCGACATTCCCTGGAGTAGTAGCCGCTTGAACTACAATAATAACATCTTTTCCTTCACTATCCTTAGCCATTATTGGAGAGTTAATAGCATAACTGTATGGTGAGAAGCTAGCATATTTCGACTGAAGAGGATCCGTTGCCCACCACCTACCAATACGAGGGTCGTATATTCTTGCCCCAAAATCGTAGGCATTTCCCTCACCATACTGTTCATTTAATTTTTCCTGTCCGTTAAATCCGAACCTATACGACCTTATGCGACCTTGTGGAATATAGCTATGACCAGTTTGCATGGTTTAAAAATACAAAAAAAATTGATGAAGCAATGGGTGTAAAAATATAAAACGAATATTCGTGCCTTTTTTGTACAGTTTTACGTGAAATGTGCCGGGAATCTCCATAGACGGTGATGCCGACTGTGATGCCCTAATTAGTAATAGGATATTTTAATTCATGGTTCTCGTACTTAGCCATAAATTTTTCCATTTTTGTGCTATCTAATGTAAAATGGCCTTCCTCATTTAAATGGTATTTCTCAAGTTTTTCATATATTGGAAATGAATCTTTTTTGTTAGAAACAGTTTCACTATTATTTGAATAATAAATTGTTTTGGTTTTAACTTCCAAGCTCGCAGTAATCTCGGAGGTAAGGTCATATTGGTTTACTTTCCATCCCCAAATAACCATTTTGGAAATTAGTCTTCCTTCCTTTTCTGAATATACAGCCAGTATCAACTGACGGTCATAAAGCGATTCTATTCTATAATAAACCAATATCGGAAAATCAAACTTATTTTCTAACGAACAATAGTAATAATAGACATTCTCATTATAGGTATCTGACTGCAAACAAAAATTTTCGTAATCGCAGATATATGATTGAATGTATTCCTTCTCAATTTCCTTTTTGCCTGTTATATCAAGGTTATTTGGCTCAAAGCTTTTGGGTAAAGAAACCCTATCAAAGTTGCTAGAAAATTTTAGAAACTTTGTTGTGTCGGAGAATTCCTTTATCGGCGGATTTTCCTTTTCCTTATCTTTCTCTTTTGCAGAGCCACTACAACCAATAAACAACAAAGTTGAGGCTAAAAGAATTAATGATGTTTTCATATTATCTAAAATTACTGGTTCGGTCTAACTTCTGTAACTTCTACCGAGCCATGAGTCCAATTCGGAAACCCATAAAGAAACCCTGCACTTACATCAAGTAAATGACTACTACTAGTAAGATAAAAACGATTGTAACCATAGCCTGTATTGTCACCCTGTTGTCCCACATTATCGTAATATGAGTAATAATTTCCTCTTCCATCATTACCTCTACCAACAATTACAACAAAATGATTAGTAATAGAATTATTATTTCCAGCTTCCTGGTATCCCATGCAATTTACCCCAACCAGAACTGCTTTTCCTTGAACCAGATTATCATTTATAATCTTTATACCTTCTGTAGGATTTTCTGTCAATTGAGGCTTACCATTGGCTGTCTGCCACCTATTATCAACATAAATGTCTACTGCCTCAGATCTTCCTAATGGTGATACTCCAGCATTTATAGCTTGTAGTCTAGCAGCGTCAAAGCAGTTGCCGCAAATAGTTATCAAGTCTTGTCCCTCGATCACATTATTGATAGTTTTCAAGTTACCAGCAACATGAAATATGATTGTTGGATCTTTTGTGGACTGATTTTGATACTGCCATGTAAACTCGTACGCATCTGCTTTTTTCTCTAAATCCTTGCCTTGTTCTTTGGCGTAATTCTTGGCCTTTAAATACTGTTCCTTATTAACATTAACGGATTGATCGATTCCATCCTTAATAGTTTCTATCTTCTTACCTGTGTTAACATCGTAATAATCTGTTTCTACAGTATTTCCATGGCGATCAATTAGGAAAATCGGATTATTGCTAAAGCAAGCATACCGTGATAGCCAAGCAATTGGAATGGGATCAGTGTTCCATCTCCTTCCCAACCTTGTATCATATTGCCAATACTCTGCGGTATAGCTATTCCCTACTCCATAAATCTCATTATCTTTTTCCAGTATATGGTCTGCTACTAAGTAGCCTAGGTTATAATAAAACAACAGGTTAGCGTATTCATTTTCGCTTAGCTTTATTGTTATTTCTTTTGACATCCTTTTTTACATTTGCTGGCTTTTTATTTCGCAAGTTTATCGTGGAATCTCCGTGGACTGTGATGCTTACATCCATGTGGGCCCTATTTGTCTGTCGAATTGTTTAAACTTATATTTAAAATAATCTATCCATTTTTTTTCATTTGTCGAATAAACTTCCATTTTATCTCCCTTCGAAAATCTCATAAAAGTAGTAACTTCCAATACATCATTTGAAATACAAAAACAATGATATTTTTTGTTTTTGCCACAGTCTAAAGTGTCAATGCTTGTTTCAACCACAGAATACTGAGAAGGTGTAAAAAAAGCACTTACAACATCTTTGTTAAAATCCATTTTCTTATAGTTCGATTTAATTTTATTATAATTATCTATCGTTAATACTTCACTCATTGAAAAGCCCTCCTTAGTAATATATAAATTATAATTAGATGTATCTATTATGCAGCTTATACTATAGCTGCTATTCTTTACAAAGAAACGGTAGCCAACGAACATGGAAAATACATTTTTGGAATCCTCATATAAAAAATGTTCTCCAACATTCAGTGAGCTTAGATAATAATTTCTAAAAATTGAGTTGGACACATGTTTCTCTATTAAATAGTTTTCTGCAAATATCAAAGCAACTTTATTAAAAACTGGATATTGCGTGCTAACCTGTGTATATGATTTAAGCAAAGTACTACTTAAAATCATAATTATCAGTATCCGTTTGCGTATCTGGGTTATCATCATAAGTATTTCCTATTTTTCGAGCATGCTTTTCTTCTTTAGCGCCATATGAATTATGTTGGCTCTCTGGTAACGGCATAATAAATTTTGCAAAGAGAAAGAAATGCGCTATTTCATGTTTTCCAGTTCTATGTGCAGTACTTACTGAAAACCATTTCATATTATTAGCACTTGGGTCTGTCGCCGCATCTCTATAAAATTCATCAATTTTATCTATATCTATTGTTATTGTAGCTGTAAGCTTACCAACCATCGCTGTGACAGGTCCAGAATTATATGCATCGTTAAATCTTTTGTTCCAAGCCTTGAACGCTGGTTGGTCTTTATCTCCATTTTTATCATCTTCAGCATAAGATTTTTCTCTTTCATCATTCCAATAATTTGAGTTACCACTTTCATAAATTAGCTTTTCTGCTTCATTTTTAAAATTCATTAATTTAGGTACTTGAATATCAATATGTCCGTAATGATTGCCATCATGTGGTTGTTCAAGGTGGCCAGCAGTTATAACTATATCATATTGATTGACGTAGTCAAATAGAGCAGCATCATCACTATGAATTAAACTAATTACTTCATCAATTCTATCAGCTACCTTTTGAGAATACTCTGTTTTTAATAAAAGTCTTGTTCCATCATTTGCATAATTATAAGCTGCATTTACTATTTGAAGCCCATCAAAGTCAATTGAAGATATCGGTGAATTTCCAGCAAATTGATAAGAAGAATAATGACCAAAATGCTTAATAAATGGGTCTACTGATATAAACTTACCAAGACGAGCTGAATACATTCTAAAACCATAGTCATAACTATTTCCTTCGCCACTCATTTCAGGGTCTTGTTCTTTTCCATTGAACATAAACCGCGATCCTTCTCCCGTAGGTACACAAACCTGAGAGACAACAACATCTTCATAATAAATCTGCACATCATCGATATTCAAATCTACATTAGCAGAAGCTGTCCAGTAAAATTCTACGCGATAGGTGCCATTAGCAGAGGGCGTAAATAAGTTAGCATAGCTCTGAGCAGTATTGGCTGGATAGGTATTGATGGATGCGTAAGTAAAATTAGTTCCCGGAACTACTAAATTGGTTGCATTGTCAACTATCCTAAATCCAAATTGAGCTACAGCAGCAGCTCCGCTCCTTGCCAATTTAAATTTGACATTATAGGACTTTCCACTTACTACACTAAAGTTTTTAGCAACCCCTCTTGTTATTCCTCCGCCACCTTGTTTTTGTAGTTTAATTCTTCCATTCAATATTTTCCCTGTAGTGTTTGGAGTATTGATATAATAATTCAATACCGTAGGGCTTGGAATATTTAAAATGTTTACCGGAGTTATGTATGTATTAAAATCTTCGTTGATAGGATACAACGTAGAATGGATTGTGTAGTTAGAACATTTTAATGCACCCAAACTTCTACCAGGTAGCGGGGCGCCGAAGGGGGAATAATCATAAGTATTAATTACATCGGCTTCAAAACTTGTAGTGCTACAAACTAATTTCCTGCGATCGGACACAGTAGTAAATACATTTCCCAAATGGTTATTTAGCTCATACTCGTTTCTGTCCACGTTTTTGGGTGTAAATAATTGTAGTACCCGGAACTGGAGGAGCCACTAATTTCTCCTTTAATATCACAGATCCAATACGGCTGCTGCCGTACATCATTTGTTCTTCAATGTATAAATCAGGATTAGCCGGGCTTAGTTCCGGAATCGTGCTTTTATATATTCCCATCATATTTCCACTTGCATCGTAAAAATAATAATTTGCAATGACATCTCCATTGGGTTTTATTACATTTTTTGTTAGACGCTGACCTCCAGGCCCATAAACAAATTCCAAATTGTCTTTCGGACTTCCGGAACTACGGGTAACTGACTTCACTTTACCGTAAACTGTCCAGTTTATAGTAGCTATTTGCTCAGCCTGATCGCTTGTTAAATTACCAATTGCATCGTATCCGTAATTATTGGAGATTTGGTTGTCTATATCATCTGTATATGTACTGGCAACAGCATCCCCCACATAATTTAGTTGGTTACTTCCAGCATTATAATGATAAGTTAATTGATCCATTGGTAAATTACCTAATTTCCCATTACGAAATTGTGTTTGTATGTTTCCATTTGATGGTTTACAAACAATTTTGGATGACAATCCCACAGCGTCAAGTGCTTTGGATATTATTCAAATTGTTCCGAATCCATATTATGCAGCAAGCGAATATGAAACATCTGCATTAGATAACAAGGCGAAAATTGTAAATCTGCCGAATGAATGTGATATTTCGATTTACACTTTAAACGGAACCTTGATTAGAAAATATATTAAGCGCAACAATACCAGCACAAGTGTTGATTGGGATTTGAAGAATTTTAAAAGCATTCCAATTTCAACAGGATTGTATATCATTCACATTAATGTTCCTGGAGTGGGAGAAAAAATACTGAAATGGTATGGTGTAATGCGTCCGATTACTTTGGATAACTTTTAAAGCCATCCCAAAGGAATTCCAAACAACAAAATAGGAGGATTGGGATTCGGAATTTGTTTTTTTGGATTTAAGGAATTATTATTTGCTTAACAGAATTTAAGAATAATATAATCATAATGATTACTTAATGAGGTTGTTATGAATTATAGAAGTAGAAATTGATGGTCTTTTTAATGATAAAGGCCTTTTTTTGTAATTGGGATATTATATTTAGGCTTTTACATTTGTTATTGGAAGAAACGGCTACATGAATCAATATACAATCATCATATATGCGTTAATCGTTGGAGCAGCGGTTCTTTACTCTGTTTTTACGAAGATGAAAAAGGCTTCGAACCAGGGTAATAATCAGCAGAAAAAGCCTGTTTCGACCTACCAGCAACCCAAAACCAATTACCAAAAGCCCCAAACCACACAACCAAAAACGCTGGAAGACATCCTTAAATCTTTAATGAACGAGACAAAACCGCCAGTTGTAAAAACTCCGGAGGTGAATAAACAGATGGTTTCACCCGACAATGAGCTTGTAAAGTCCACCACTTTAGAAGATCAGAAAACGTTTGAGAAGATGGAAGCAAGCTATTATGCTCAGAATACTGAACTTGCATTTCAAAGTGAGTTGGAAGATTATGATGAAATAGCTGACCATCACGTACATGGAGCTGGCTTTGATGAGATTGCGGAGGGGGTAGTGGAAGAGGAAAAAGGAGAATGGGATGATATTGACTGGCGGAAAGCGGTAATTTCAGCCGAAATTTTGAGACGACCAGAGTATTGATTTTGTTACTGTAAACATTTGTTAAATAGCTTTAAATACATATTTTTACGACCTTATAAAAATTACGACCGACATTTAAAAATAATAATAAGATAAAGATGATGAAAAGGTTACTAAGCATTTTATTTTTCCTTGGAGCGATTCAGGTGGCGTCATTTGCGCAAACCACCGGAGAATTAAAAGGGACCGTTACTGAAGAGGATGGAACAACCCCAATCCCTTTTGCCAACGTTATTATTGAAGAAAAAGGCAAAATGGTTACTGGTCAGGCAGCTGATATTGATGGTAACTACTGGATAAAAAATATTAATGTTGGTACGTATACCGTTAAGTTTTCCAGCGCAGGATTACCTACGTCTACTTATCCAAACACTGACATTAAATCCGGTGTAATCACAACTATTTATCCGAAAATGAAAGCGGATATTACTATGAAAGAATTTATAGTAACCACTACAAAAATTAAAATCGATCCGGGAAATACATCTGAAGGTGGTACGTACAACAGAAAGGATATCATGAACAATCCTTCTACTACAACTTTGGGAATTGTAAACGTTACTGCTGGTGTTTATACAAGAGATGGTGCTGTTGGAAACTTCGGTGGTTCTCGTCAAGGTGCTACTATTTTTATCGACGGTGTTAAAGTTCGTGGTGGTGGATCTACTATTCCTCGTCAAGGTGCTGAATCTGTAAATGCAATCCTAGGTGGTGTTCCAGCAAAATATGGTGACGTTACTGGTGGTGTAATTGAGATCACTACAAGAAATATTTCTAACTCATATTTTGGAGCTATTGAAGGTAGAACTTCTCAGTTCCTTGATAACTACGGGCATTATTACTTCTCGGGAGTAATTGGTGGTCCAATGATTAAAAGAAAAGGAAAAGAAGGTAAACCTTTAGCAGGATTTTTAGTTGCTATCGAGGGTGCTTATGACAAAGATGCAACTCCTGGTTTTGGTGGATGGTACACTGCAACTGATGATGTTAAAAACAGAATTTTAAATGACCCTTTAAGGCTGCCACCAGCTGGACAAAGTGGTTCTCGTTTGAATGCAGAATATTTGGGTCAGTATGATTTCATGAGAACTCCATACAGACAAAATGCCGACAGACAATACATTAACGGTAACTTTAAATTTGACATCAATCCAGCAAAAAATACTTTCATCGCAATTGGAGGTTATATAAATGCAAACCAAAATAAGAACTGGGATTATAACAACAGCTTATTTAACTCAGATCGCAACGGTAGAACTCAAAATCTTACCTGGAATATTTATGGTCGGGTTACCCAATATTTTGAAGGTAAAAAAGACGATAAAGGAAAATACAAAGGATTAAAAAATGCGATGATCAGTTTACAAGTGGATTACCTAAAAGGTTCTTCAAAAACTGAAGACGTTTTACATGAAAACAGATTCTTTAACTATGGTTATGTTGGGAAATTTGATGTCTACAGAAGACCAACTTATGCTTATGGTTATGACGACACTTTAAATATGTCAGGTTTCCTTTTTCAGGGTTATCAAGATACCTCGGTAACATTTACACCTTCAACAGTTAACTCACAGGTTTCTGCGGTAACTTCCCAATTCTATTCATTATATCCAACTGCTGAAGGATACCACGATCAATTGTCAAGTATTATTAATACTGGTGGTATCATAAATGGTTACGGACCAAGAACTATTTATGATATGTACAACAGTCCCGGTACTGCTTATAATGGTTATGCATTAACTGATAATAATCAGTTCCGTATCAACTTTACTGGTACAGCAACTATTGGTGACCATGATATAGGATTAGGATTTGAGTTTGAACAAAGAACAGATGCTTCTTATAATATTGCTCCACAAGGTTTATGGACAATTGCCCGTCAGCTTACAGGTTCTCACTTAGGAACTTTGGACTTGAGCAACGGTATGCCGGTTTATAATTCTACCAACGTTTATCAGGATACTATTAATTACAACTCATTATATGTAGCTGATCCTTTACGTCCAGGATTTGGTTTAGGACAATCTTTATTTGATTATAACTTACGTACTAAGTTAGGTTACAATCCTGCTGGTTTAGATTATATCAATGTTGATGCATTAGATCCAGACTTTCTTGACATTACCATGTTTTCTGCTGATGAGTTATATAACCAAGGAAATAATCTGGTAACAAACATTGGATACGATGTTTATGGAAACAGAGTTACTGACCAAACCAGCTTTGAGGATTTCTTTACTGCAAAAGATGCACGTGGATTTAATACCCGTCCGATTGCAGCTTTCCAACCTATATATATGGCTGGTTATATTCAGGATAAATTCTCATTTAAAGATATCGTGTTTAACGTAGGTATCCGTATCGATCGTTATGATGCAAATCAAAAAGTGTTGAAAGATCAATACTCTTTATATGATACTAAAAAAGTAGGTGATGTAGGCAATTTTACACATCCGGGAAATGCAGAACAGGATTGGGTAGTGTATGTAAATGACGTTAACAACCCAACAAATATCTTAGGATATAGAGATGGTGATGTTTGGTACAATGCTCAAGGTTCTGTAATTAATGACCCTACCTTATTAAGAAACTCATCAGGTCGTGTTCAACCATATTTAGTTGATCCTAATTCTGATGTTCGTAATCCGGGTCCTGGTTTATTTAACGCATTTAAAGATTATACTCCACAAGTAAATGTAATGCCAAGGATTTCTTTCTCTTTCCCAATTTCTGAGAAAACGTTGTTCTCTGCATACTATGATGTGTTAACACAAAGACCATCTCCACAAAACTTAGGACAAATGAATCCAATGAACTATTTGTTCTGGGATAATGCTTCTTATAACTCTTCAGGTGTTTATTTCAATAACCCAGACTTACGTCCTGAAAGAACAACGATGTTTGCTTTGAACTTCAAACAAATTATCACCGAGTCTATCATGATTAAGATTCAGGCATTCTACAAAGAATTGCGTGATATGATTGCGGGTGTTAAAATCAATGAAGCTTATCCACGTACATATTCTGCATGGAGTAATATCGACTTTGGTACAGTAAAAGGATTATCAGCTGAGATCTTGTTGTCACCACAAAGTGGAAACTTACAATTACAAGCATCTTATACTTTACAATTTGCTGATGGTACAGGATCAAATAGTTTCTCTCAGTTAAACTTGATTAACTCTGGTCAGCCAAACTTAAGATCAACTATTCCATTAGGATATGATTCACGTCATCAATTCAAATTATTTGGAGTATTCAACTTCGGTGAAACCAAAGATAAAGATCCTTCAACTGCCACTAAATATATTGGCCCACGTGGTAAATTTTTCGAAGCGATTTTCAGAAATCTTAATATCAGTATGACATTATATGGTAACTCAGGAGTTCCTTATTCTCGTCAGGTATTGCCAACTCCAACTCAATTGATCACCGGTTCACAAAACGGATCGTTATTAGGATCATTGAATGGAGCTCGTTTGCCATTTGAGTTCTACAACGATATCAATATCAGCAAAGACATTAATATCTATTTCGGTAAAAAGAAAGGAAACAGTACAGGTCGTAAAAGCGCAACTTTACAGTTGTATGTAAACATTCAGAATTTATTCAATGTTCAAAACATTGTAGATGTTTACAGAGCAACAGGAAGTCCAACTGATGATGGTTACTTAACCTCACCAAATTATCAGTCAGCGATTTTAAGTCAGGTAAATCCTGCTTCTTATATGACATATTATAGCATGAAGGTGAATGATCCTTACAACTATAGCATGCCAAGAAGAGTAAGATTTGGAGCTGTATTAAGTTTTTAATTGAATTAAAAGTTTGTTTGTCAAATATGAATAAGAATATGAAAAGGATTTTCGCACTGTTAGCACTGGGCTTATTTTTTGCTTCAACTACGGGTGTTTATGCACACGTTTTTGATCCAACAAAATCTACTGGAACTACCACATCAACCAAAGCCAGTAACGAGGAAAAATCTACCTCGGCTGGTTGTTTACCTCCATCTACTTCAGCGGAATTGAATGTAAACAACGTTCGTGCATTGATCCACTCAGGTGGTGATATGTGGTGGGACTTGATTGCCAATGCTCGTTACGAGGTACCTAAAGGAAGTGGTAAACACTCTTTATATGTAGGTAACCTTTGGATAGGTGGTAGGGAGGCCAATACTCAAACTTTAAAAGTAGCTGCTCAACGTTACCGTTCAAATGGTGTTGACTACTGGACAGGTCCGCTTGATACATTAGGTAGTGCATCTATCGATGCAGAAACCTGTGATCTTTACGATCAACTTTGGACAGTTAGCCGTCAGGATGTTGAACTTTTCCGTTTGTGTAACTGTTTGAACCCAAACGATCCTTCTTGTGATGGATATCAGGTTCCGGAGTCTATTAAAAAATGGCCTGGTAACCCAATTCTTCAATCAAACGGACAGCATTTACAAATGCAAAATACTCTAGCTCCTTTCTATGATAATTCAGGTGATGGAGTTTATGATTATACTGATTGTGATTATCCGTTCTACGATTTGGATAATACAATTGATTGCCGTACCAACAGAAGTGCACTTTTATATGGTGACTTTACTTTATGGTGGGTATTTAATGACAAAGGAAATATCCATGGTGAGTCTGCAGGTAATGCAATCGGTATGGAAATTCGTGCTCAAGGTTTTGGTTTCAATACCAACGATGAGATTAATAACATGACATTTTATAACTATCAATTAATTAATAGAGGTACCACTACATTGGAACAATGTTATTTCGGTGTAAATACTGATGCTGATATTGGTGGTGCTATTGACGATTACACAGGTTGTGACGTTGAACGTGGATTTGGTTTCATGTACAATGCCGATGATTTTGATAATCCTTATTCAGGAGCTCAAGGTTACGGTGACAATCCTCCTGCAATTGGTATTGACTTCTTCCTTGGTCCATTCATGGATAATAATGGAGTTGCTGATTTCTGGGATAAAACCTGGGATCCAAATAATCCTCCTCCTGAAGCTTTAAATGCAATGAATTTACTTGCAAGTGATGTACAGGATACTACCAGATTTAATCCAACTTACGGTATTAACGGGATTGGTTTTGATGATACGATTGCTGATAACGAACGTTTCGGTATGAGAAGATTCGTGTATTATAATAACGTTGCAGGTGTTGTTGGTGATCCTTCAACAGGTCCTGAATATTATAACTACTTACGTGGTTTCTGGAAAGATAATTCAAGAATGGTTTTCGGTTGTAACGGTTACCCTTCGGGTTCTTGTGCCAGTTCTACAAAAGCTGACTTCATGTTCCCAGGTGATTCAGATCCATGGAATTGGGGTACAAAAGGTGTAGCTGCTTCTTTCAGCTGGTCGGAAACAAATACAGGTGGATCACCAAATCCTAATCAGGCTGGTGACCGTCGTTTTGTTCAATCAGCAGGTCCATTTACACTTCGTCCAGGTGCAGTTAATGATATTACCACTGGAGTTGTTTGGGCAAGATCTTCTTCTGGAAATTCTTACGAGTCAGTATTAAAAGTATTGGCAGCGGATATTAAAGCGCAGGCTTTATTCGAAAACTGTTTTAAAGTATTGAATGGTCCTGATGCTCCAGATTTAAATATTCAGGAAATGGATCAGGAGTTGATTATGTATTTAACCAACAAATCAATTTCAAATAACTATTTGAATCAATATGAAGAGTTAAACTACTTTATCCCAACATTTGCGTTGTCATCATCTCCAGTTACGCATGACACCACAATATGGGTTCCACAATATGATTCAACAAACGTATCCGGTACTCCATATTATTTATATCAAAACCTTCAGTCAGCTCCTCAGGATAGCATGTTCTATATCTATGTTGGAATGACATTGATCGACAGTTTATATGGTTATACTTCTAACCAAAGTATTCAGGTTGCAACCACCATTCAAACTGGTGTTCTAATTGATACTGCTAACTACGACAGACAAATCCGTTTTGAAGGATATTTGATCTATCAGGTGAAAAATAACACAGTTACTGCGGCAGATATATTTACAACTGGTGGTTCGGAATTTGGACGTTTAGTTGCACAATGTGATATTCGTAATTTCGATATAAACGGAAATCCTATTAGTAGAATTATCAACTTCGAGTATGATGACGGATTAGGATATTCTGTACCTGTTGTTAAAGTTGATGGCGAAAATCAGGGTATTAAACATTCCTTCAAGATTACACAGGATGAGTTTACCCAAACCAGCAGCAAAACGCTTGTAAACCATAAAGACTATTATTATTTGGCTCTTGCTTATGGTTACAACAACTTTAAAAATTACGATCCAAACGATCCTAATTCATTGGATGGTCAAAAAGAACCATTCTTCTTAGGTCGTAGAAATATTAAAGTTTACAAAGGAACGCCGCATATCGTTACACCTGAAAATGGAGGTACCATTCTAAATTCATTATATGGATTCGGACCACAGATTACTCGTGTTGAAGGTCGTGGTAATGGAGGGAATATTTTGGAGCTTACTCAGGAAACTGAAGATGCGATTATGTCTGATCCAAACTTCCGTCAAAACAGATTGACTTATGAAAATGGATTGGGCCCAATTAAAGTGAAGATCATTGATCCACTTTCTATCAAAGGAAAAAAATATATCCTGAAGGTTCTTGATACCACAAACCAAGCAGTTAAGAATATTCAATCTACGGCTACGTGGGTGTTATTGGACCCAACAACTCTACCAGGTCAGGATGATACAGTTGCAGTTTCTGAAAGTGATCTTTCTCAAGCTTACGAGCAAATCATTTATGATAGAAGAGCTTTTGATCCTGATACAGCATTCCTAGGGTTCTCTATTGATGTGCATCAAGTAATTAATCCTGGACCATCATTTAAAATTGTAGGCCCTTGTCCATCGGCAACGCTGGTAACTATTTACACAGATCCAGCTGCGATTGATGTGAACGGAACGGAACTATCTACTCCGGGTAACGGATTGTTGTATTCAAGTATTGAATTTGAAAATAGCGAGAATGTTTATTTAGGATTCTTCCCTGATATTGATGGAGATTCTCCATTGAACTGGGCAAGAGCAGGAAGCACATCTGATGACAATACTACTTATTGGAACTCGAACTTCTTCTCGGCTACAGTTTGTACAGCAAATCAAAATATGTATTTCGATCCGCAAGGTAAATTTATCACCGGAACAACATTCTATGGTGGTGGTGGATTAGTACCGTATGTTTTAACTTCAAGCGTAAGTAACTATAAACAAGATCCTGCTGCTGCTGAAACTTTCCCTGGTCATAATTTAGGATTCTCAGGAGCAATTAATGCTTCTGGTAAAATCAGTCCGGGTACTGCAGCGAACTATATTGGTTCTATTGATATCGTGCTTACTTCTGATAAAACTAAATGGAGCAGATGTCCAGTATTTGAAACTTACAATCCGGTACCAGGAAATAATAATGATGCATTTATTGATCCGGGATTCCCAAGCGCAGTACCTCCAAAAAATATGGATTTGCGTTTTGCATTCTCTGTAGATAAAGATGGTAACAAAAACTTTGTTACCACTGCAAGTTCAGACCCTAATGATCCAAACTACATTTCAGCCTATGGAATGGGTTGGTTCCCTGGGTATGCTATCAACGTTGAAACAGGCGAGAGATTAAATATCGCTTTCGGAGAGGATTCCTATTTGTCTTCTGAAAATGGTAGAGATATGTTATTCAACCCATCTCAATCAGATCCATTAAGCGGAAATCCTGATGGTTTTGTTTCTCCGTTTGGTGATTATTTATTCGCAGGTAAACACTACATGTACATTTTTGAATCAAATCCTGTAGAAGGAGCTTATGCTTCTTTCCCAAATTATGATGCAGGATTCAAAATCATTAAGTATATGGGTGATACTACAAATAACTATCTTCCATATAGTGGCACTACTCTTGCAAGAGCTCGTAACGTTTGGAGAAATTGTATCTGGGCAGGTATTCCATTCAATGTAACTGGAAAAGCATGGTTAGGCGGAGAATCAAGAATTAAACTTCGTGTTCAAAAAACATATCAGAAAGATTATTCTTCTGTTCATCCTGAGTCAGCTCCGGTTAACTCGAACAATCCTATGTATGAATTTTCTTTCGACGGTTTAGGAGTTGGAACTGGAAGTAATCCTTCAGCTACAAGTGCATTAGATATTATTCAGGTTGTTCCTAACCCATATTATTCAGCAAGTGAGTACGAAACTTCTGCGTTGGATAACAGAGTTAAGATTGTAAACCTTCCTGATGAGTGCACAATCTCTATCTATACTTTAAATGGTACTCTTATCCGCACTTTTGTAAAAGATGATCGTACTTCTACAAGTGTTCAGTGGGATTTGAAAAACTTTAAAAATATTCCGATTTCTACAGGCCTTTACATTATTCACGTAAATGCTCCTGGTATTGGTGAGAAAATATTAAAATGGTATGGTGTAATGAGACCTATCCAACTTGATAATTTTTAATTGTTGAATTAAGATAATAACAGAGTAAATGATGAAGACAGGAAAAAAATTACTAGCAGCTCTAACACTTTCGGTGGTTGCTTTGCAATTTACCTACGCCGGAAACGGCGACAGAGCGGGCTCTGCAGGTAGTACTGATTTGCTTATCAATCCTTGGGCTCGTAGCTCCGGATGGGCAAACTCTAACACTGCATTTTGTCGTGGATTAGAATCTCAATTCTTAAATATTGCCGGTATGGCATTTACAAAAAAGACTGAGATTATCTTTTCACACTCAATGTGGTTAGCCGGTACTGGTATAAACATAGAAAGTTTTGGGTTTTCTCAAAACTTGGGTGCACAACGTGGTGTGATTGGTTTAAGTGTTATGGCACTTAATTCAGGTCAGATCTCCGAAACTACCGTTAATCAACCAGAAGGTACAGGTAATACTTATCAAGTAAGTAACCTGAATATTGCCTTGTCTTACTCTCGTTCATTCTCTAAAAAAATATCTGGAGGATTTACAGTGAAAATCATTACTCAAGGATTATCAAATGTAAACTCAACGGGATTTGCTATTGATGCAGGTATTCAGTACAAAACCAAATTGGGTAAACGTAAAATTGAAGGTCTTGAAGATGACGACAATTTATTTTTCGGAATTACTTTGAAAAACATTGGCCCAAGAATGAGAGCTAATGGTGATGGGCTTTCAACTCAGTTTACATCCCCAATCTATGGTTCTTTAGTAACGGTAGAACAAAGATCAGCTGAATATGAAATGCCTGCCTTAATGAACATTGGTGTTGGTTATATCTATCGTTTTAATAAGTCACACAGACTTGATTTTGCATTCAACTTCACTACACATTCATTTACTTATGATCAGTGGACCTTAGGAGCTCAATACAATTTCAAAGATATGTTGATGGTTCGAGGAGGTTATACTTTCGAAGAAGGTATTTTTGGTACCAGAGATGGTGGGTCTCCAACCATGTTAAATGCATTTGTTGGACCAACTGCTGGGATTACGTTTGAAGCACCTTTCAGCAAAAAAGACAATGCACCAAGAATTGGATTTGATTACTCATTTAGAGCTACTTACAACTTTGGTGGGGTTCATACCTTTGGAGCAAGATTTACTATCTAAGAAGCAGAAATTGCTTCTTTTTCAATAAAATTCATACATTTGTTAACGAACAGAAAGCAGCAACGCTTTCTGTTTATGTTTTTAATAAGAGGTACTAAAGACTCAATATTATGTCGAAGATTAATTACTTAACAGAAGAAGGCTATAAAAAGCTGAAAGAGGAGTTGGAACACATGGTTTCCGTAATGCGCCCTTCTATATCTGCACAAATTGCAGAAGCACGTGACAAAGGCGATCTTTCAGAAAATGCCGAATATGATGCAGCCAAGGAAGCACAAGGATTGTTAGAAGGGAAGATTTCTAAACTACAGAACGCACTAAATAATTCACGTATTCTTGATAATACCAGCGTTGATATTTCTAAAGTTTCTTTGCTTTCAAAAGTGAAGATCAAAAACAAGAAGAACAATGCGATGATGGAATATCAGATAGTATCGGAAAATGAGGCTAATTTAAAAGAAGGAAAAATTAGTTGTGATTCTCCTATAGGAAAAGCATTATTAGGCCTTAAACAAGGAGAGTCAGTAGATGTTCAGGTTCCAAGCGGATTAATGACTTTTGAAGTAATCACAATCTCCAGATAATGTCAACCATTTTTTCAAAAATAATTTTAGGAGAAATTCCTTGCTACAAAGTAGCAGAAACAGATAAGTATATCGCCTTTCTTGATATTGCTCCATTAAAACGTGGACATACTTTATGTATCCTAAAAGAGGTGGAAGTAGATAATATTTTTGATCTGGATGAGGAAACTTATACCGGATTAATGCAATTTTCGAGAAGAGTGGCGAAAGCCATTCAAAAAACCTTACCGTATAAAAGGGTAGGAGTTGTTGTAGCTGGATTTGAAGTAGCGCATGCACATGTGCATTTAATTCCTGTAAACAACATGAAGGAAATGGATTTCAATAATCCAAAGATTGAAATGGTAAAGGAGGAGTTTGCTGCCATTGCGATGGCTATCGGGCAAACCTATAACGGGTTATAAGAAAGTTTAAACTTTGAATAGCACAAAGTGCTTTTAGGCGGCTTTGCCCGTTTTACGCTAAATGTTTTTTGGAGGTTGTTTTACTAGAGGGCTCCATCTTGCTAAAGAAAACGACGGGCGATCGCCAGTCGCTACAAACGGCTACGAAAAGTCTTAATAGCGTGAAGTATTAAAAAAGGATATCGCTCTTGTCCTGACTGAAGCGTCAGGATCACCCCGGGCCGCATATAGGCCATCCATGTCTATCGGCACCATATTTGCATACCATAATTAACGAAGGTTCGTTATATTTAAACACCAAACATTACCTATGCGAAAATTAATTCCACTTGTTTTAGCTTTTGTTTCAGCTTCCATTTTAAATGCACAAACATCTTCACAAGCAATTTATAAAGATGGTCATGGCGGGTTTGTTTATATGCCCAATGGAAAAATATCTTTTGCAGATGTATTAGTCGAGTATGCTGAAGGTGATCCTAAATCAACAGCAAATGGAGGAACGGCGCAAATTGTATTGGGCGAAGCCAATTATAATATCGAAACCCGTAAGGGGTTTTTTACCTTGGGATGTGGTGGAAGTATTACCGTTAGATTTAAAGACAACGCTTTAACCGACATTGATGGTCCTGATTTATATATTTTTGAAGTAGGATCAGAGATTGAACCTACTCAGCTTGAAATCTCTAAAGACGGAACAAACTGGATCAAAGTAGGAGAAATAAATGGTGGAAGAGCAGAGGTCGACATCAAAGATTTTGTGCAACCAGGAGAAGTATTCTACTATGTAAAATTAACTGATTTAAAAGGTGCCTGTAAAGGCACATGGCCCGGTGCCGACATTGATGCAATTGCAGCCATCGGATCTGTAATACAGGTTACTTTAAATTCTTCGTTGTTGTTTGATGTGGGTTCTTATGAATTAAAACCATTGGCGCTTTTATCTATTGATTCACTGGTGAACACATTAAACGGAGCATCCATAAAATCTATTGATGTTTCGGGCCATACCGATAATGTTGGTTCCGATGAAATGAATATGACCCTTTCAAAAAACAGATCAAATGCCGTAAAAGATTATTTGCAAAATAGGTTGAAGGATAAAACAATTGTATTTAATACAAAGGGATACGGAGAAACCGAACCTATAGGAGATAATGAAACGGAAGAAGGTCGTCAAACAAACAGAAGAGTATCCATGATTGTTTACCCTAAAACGGTAAACAAAGTGGATAGAAAACAATACGAAGAATTAAGCAACACATTATTTATTCCTTTCGATATTTCTAATGCTACCTGGTTCAACGATTATCCTCGACCTATCAACAAAACATTTTTTGCAGGATTACCAACCACGGGAATGGATGATGCATTGTTTTACGAAGGCACTACCTATTTCTTCTATGGAAATAAGGTAAAGAAGTATAATAACACAACTAAAACCGTAGATGCTTCAGAACAAACAATCAAGGATGTATTTCCGGGAGTAAAATTCAATCGCATTGATGCATCCGTGTATCTGGCAGATATGCAGGCATTATGTTTTATAAAAAATGACAGTTGCTTTTTATATAAACCCGCTAATAAAACGGCGAAGGCATATAAAATAGATGCAATCTTCCCGGGTTTGGGAACATCTAAGCCCGAATCAATTATGTTTATGGATGACAGACATTTTATGTTCTTCTTCGATCAGTCAAGTCAGTTGTATAACTACTATGATAAAAAAACCGCATCCGATATAAAATTAATGTCTAATGCAAACTGGGGAAACCTCTGGTTGGATGCACCTGATGCAATCATGGATGATGGAACAGGAAAGATTTTTTTCTTTCATAATCCTGTGGGGGAATAAGGGTTTTTCTTGCTGCGCTGCGCTTAGCAAAATCATTCCCACGGATTACGCTGATGCCACTTGTTGAAAACATATTCTCAGCTTGCCCATGCTGCAAATAATACTTCAAGGATGCAGTCGCGTAGCGATTGCTAATCTGTGAAATGCAATCACCCGAAGGTAAGTAGTGACGAAACAAATTTGTGATATCAGCGTAATCCGTGGGAACCAAACAATGAGTTGCCTAAGCAACGAGCAACGCAATATTATTTACACAACTCAATCTTCGTCGCCTTGTTCTTGATTTTCTCATTGCGAATTTTACCAAGTACCGTATTTAGTTTGGATGCTTTAATGGCTGCATAACTAAAATAGTCTTTTACTTCAAGCAAACCAATCTCATCTTTATTTAATCCTCCTTTTTGACCTAGAAATCCCACTAGGTCAACTTTATTGAGTTTGTCTTTTTTCCCTTTACCGAAATAAAGTGTTGCCCATTCGGGAGGATTAGGAAGAGGAGCTTTTGAATTTACTTCAAATGCTTCTATCTTTCTATCTATATAAGCTGGGTACGATTCATTTTTTTCGACAAGTATAAATGCCATTCCTTCAGCATTCATTCTTGCAGTTCTTCCATTGCGATGAATAAAAGCATCTTCGTGTGGTGGAAGTTGTACGTGAATAATATTTTTTATTTCCGGAATATCTAATCCGCGTGAAGCAAGATCAGAAGTAACCAGAATATTTACTGATCCGTTTCTAAATTTGATCAATGCCTTTTCTCTGTCTTGTTGCTCGAGCCCACCATGAAAATAATCGGTAACAAGTCCACGTTCATTTAAATATTTGCTTACTTCCTCTACTTTTTCCTTGAAGTTACAGAACACAAGTGTAGAGCCGCTTCCAAGTGTACAAGTCAATTGAAACAAAGTATCTAGAATAGATTTATCTTCAACTACCTTTTTTACTACCAGCTTCGATTCTTTTTCTTTTGTATGAAGAAAATTAAGTGTTGCCGCATTTTGTAATCCAACGAAATCAGGAATTTCAATTGCATGCGTAGCAGATGTCATTACTTTCTTTTTTAGATTCGGTAATTGAGAAATGATATATTTCATATCCTCTTCGAAACCAAATTCCAACGATTTATCAAATTCATCAATAACCAATGTATTGATTCCGTCAAGTAGTAAATTTTTTCTTTCAATATGATCGGTCATTCTTCCCGGAGTTCCAATAATAACTGCGGCCGGATGTTGTAAATTATTTTTTTCGATGCTCATTGGATGTCCACCATAGCAGCAATTTACCTTAAAACCGGTTTTTAGACTTTTAAAAACGGATTCTATTTGCAAAGCCAGTTCTCTCGATGGAGCCAACACAAGTGCCTGTACTTTATTTTGAATTTTAGGATTCAGTTGGTTAATCAATGGCAAAAGAAAAGCCAAGGTTTTTCCGGAGCCTGTAGGTGATAAAAGAATAAGTTCGTCTTTCTCATCATATTCTTTTAACATGGATTGTTGCATCTCGTTGAGAGCATTAATCCCAAGGTTCTTTAAACTTTCTTGAATGGCATTATCTAATTGCATGTTGCAAAGATACGATTAATTGCTTCGATGCTAGGAATCCCGGGCGGTCCTAAAAAAATCATAACGTAAATAAAATCCCCTCGGCCGTCTAGACGCTGCGCTGTGCTGTAGCACGTCTGTACAACCGAATAAATAATTATTGTATCGATTTATTTGTTTGTAACGGTGAACTTTACTAATAGTGCAATTTTGCTTTCCCAATTCGGTAAAACCGCAAATCTATCAAGTGGTTTGCGTCCATCATAAAATATTCTAACAGCCTTTTTTCCGTATCTGTCATCTTCTTCAGCATCAAATTCCAGTTCGTCACCACTTTCTATTTTTATTCGTGTTCGCTCAAATGCTGGTTCTCCAGAAATATCTCTAAAATCGGCTGCAAATATTTCTCGTTTTACCGGTTTATTTACAATAAATGCAATTGACCTACCAATTTGATACGTGCCGTTGTTTAATTCTTCGCAAAGTGTAATCAAATTACTTTCATAGTCTATCTCAAATGCAATAGCATTGGCGGTATTGCGTTTATTGCTTCGGCAATTAAAGTAGGCTTCAAATATTGTCTGAACCGTGATTTACATGATTTAAGGATTGTTTAAATTACACTTTTTCAAATCCTGCTCATTATTTAAACCTAAAAATCATTGTTCAAACAATTTAAGGATTTGTTGGAATGTACTTTTTATTGTGAAGGCGTTTAAACTCTAAACTCTTTGCACCGAAATTAATCAGCAAGCCAACTTCCATATTATATGCCTCAAGGTAATTTAACGCTTGTGCTAAATGAACATCTTCGAGTTTTATAATTGCTTTTAGCTCAGTCATAATTTTTTCCTCAACAAAAAAATCTACCCTACGTGTTCCTATTTGTTCAGCTCTGTAAAATATAGGCATTTCCATTTCTCTTTTGAACGATAAATTTTCAAAAGGCATTTCTATTTCCATTGCTCTTTGATAAATAACTTCCTGAAAACCATTCCCCAAGGCTGAATGCACCCGCATTGCAGAAGCAATTATTCTTTTTGTAATGACTTCGTATTGCATTTATTTAAATTGTCTGAACCTTGATTTACTTGATTAAAGGATTTTTTTGATTTTTTTTCAATCTTGTTTATCCTTTAATCCTAAAAATCATGGTTCAGACAATTTAAATTGTTAAATAGTTAAAAAGCCCGAACAGCGCGAACATAGTTGTCGCTGGTCTTACCGTCGGCGTTCTGGCCGCCACTGGCGAAGTACTGTATCCATGCGTTGATGGTATCGTACTCGCTGGAACTCCAATAGAACTCACTAGCAAAACCTCCAACCACGGTTTTTTGCAAATACAATAAATTTAACTCGTGTTTTGATGGTAAATACCAATCGCCATAAGTTACTCCGCCTACTGTAACTGAATAATCGGCACAAACTTTTGCGGCAAAATTGCCCGCTTGGTTATCGGCCATTTGTGTGGCTACTATCATAGCGGTGTTCATAGCTCCTGCACCTAACCCATCACCAGTGGTACCTGTGTATCTATAAGTCCAATTATACCATTGTATTCCTGTGCTTTGGTCGGCCGTGGCTGCTATTAAACCATGTTGCCCGCCATCGTAAACATAAAATACAATGCCGCCACCGTAACTTTCGCCAATAGTGTGAACTGGGTAACCGCCTGTTGCTCCTGTTGCACCATCAAGTCCGTTTGTTCCTGTTGCTCCTGTTGCTCCTGTTGCTCCTGTTGCTCCTGTTGCTCCTGTTGCT
>Ga0209181_10003978_pt1 | contig 22340 bp, 16 predicted proteins | sample MAT05_FD_187208 | JGI IMG/M metagenome (GOLD analysis project Ga0209181, IMG submission 187208) | Freshwater microbial communities from Lake Fryxell liftoff mats and glacier meltwater in Antarctica - MAT-05 (SPAdes) (version 2) | ecosystem: Environmental > Aquatic > Freshwater > Ice > Liftoff...
GCGGCTGGGCAGCAGACCGACACGTTCTCGCTGCGTCGCGTGCGGCCGCGCTTCGAGGGCACGTTGTTCGGCCGGCTCGACTTCCTGTTCATGCTCGAGACGGGCGGCGAGGGACGCGTCGCGCTGTTCGACGCCTACGCCGATCTGCGCATCGTGCCGGAGCTGCACCTGCGCTTCGGCAAGCAGAAGCAGCCGTTCAGCCTCGATCGTCTGCAAGGCTTCCCGATGCTGCCGATGGTGGAGCGCACGTTTGGCTCGATGATCGGGCCCAACCGCGATCTCGGAATCGTCGCGTGGGGCGAGCTGTTTGGAGGCGCGCTCGTCTATCAGGTCGGCCTGTTCAACGGCGTGCCGGATGGACAGAACGCCCAAGAAGATCTCGACGACGGGAAAGACGTGGTCGGTCGCGTCTTGTTTCGACCGCTCCACGCGAGCGAGACCTCGCCGCTGCGCAAGCTCGCGATTGGCGCTGCGGCTTCGTACGGCCGCGCGCACGGCGTCGATGGCGAATCTGGCAGCGCGGCACTTCAGACGCCCACATACACGACACCCGGACGCGCGCGCATGTTCGCGTACAACAGCGCGAGTGAGAGCGAGTCCGGGCGCGTCGCTGCGGTGTTCGCCGACGGCGAGCGCCGCAGACTCGAGGTCGACGGATACTGGTACTGGGATCGCCTGTCGTTCTTCGGCGAGCTCGTGCAGACGCGCAACAGCTATCGCGCGCCCGGCGTGACCGATACGATCAGCAGCACCGTGACAGCATGGGATCTCATGATCGCGTTCGTGCTGACCAATGACTCCTCCTCGTACGAGCGCGGCGTCGAGGCACACGCGCCGATCGATCCCGCGCACGGCCACTGGGGCGCCGTCGAAGTCGCGGCGCGCGTGCAAGGCTTTCACGTCGACGCCGCCGCTTTTCCGCAGCTCGCCAATCTCGCGAGCAGCGTCTCCTACGCGTTGAACACCGGCGTATCGCTGAACTGGACGCTCAATCGTCACCTGCGACTGCAGCTCGATCTCGAGCGCACGACCTTTCGCCACGGTGCGAGCACCGGCGATCGACCCACCGAGACGCTCGCCATCGTGCAGATGACGCTGCGCACATGACGCCATGAACGAGCGCGCCCAACACCCCACCACACACTCCCTGCGTCGGCTCGCTCACTCCCTCGCGGGTGTGCTCTGGCTCGGCGCGTTGCTCTCGTGCGACGGCGCGAGCGGCGCGATCGTGCTGAAGAACGTCTCTTACGATCCGACCCGCGAGCTCTACACCGAGGTGAACGCGGCGTTCTCGGAGCACTATCGCGCGCAGACCGGACACACCGTGGAGATACTCCAGTCACACGGCGGATCGGGGAAGCAGGCGCGCGCGGTGCTCGACGGCCTCGACGCCGACATCGTCACTCTCGGCTGCGCGCAGGACATCGACGTGCTCGCCGAGCGCGGTCAACTGCTGCCCGCGCGCTGGGCCGAGCGGCTGCCGCATCGCTCGGTGCCATTTACCTCGACCATCGTATTTCTCGTGCGCCGTGGCAATCCAAAGCGCATCCACCGCTGGAGCGATCTGGTGCGCCCGGGCGTCGAGGTGATCGCGCCGAATCCAAAGACCTCCGGCGGCGCACGGTGGGTGTATCTCGCCGCGTGGGGACATGCGCTGCGCTCGTCGCACGGCGATGAGGCGCATGCGCGCGCGTTCGTCGCGGACCTCTACCGACACGTGCCCGTGCTCGACTCCGGCGCGCGCGGATCGACCACGACGTTCGCGCGCAACGGCATCGGCGATGTGCTGCTCGCCTGGGAGAACGAAGCGCTGCTGTTCTCGCGCCGCCGCGGCACGCGCGCCGACTTCGAGATGGTGGTGCCAGAAGACAGCATCCTCGCCGAGCCGCCGGTCGCCGTCGTCGACACCTACGCTCGCCGACACGGCACCGAGCACGCGGCGCGCAGCTATCTCGAGTTCTTGTTCACCGAGCAAGGTCAGGCGATCGGCGCCAAGCACTACTTCCGCCCAACCAGCGAGTCCGTGCGCGCCCGCCATCGCGGCCTGTTTGCGGAGCTCACGCTGTTCACCATCGACGAGGTCGCCGGCAGCTGGGCCGCGGCGCAGGCCAAACACTTCGACGAAGGTGGGCTGTTCGATCGCATCTATCAGCCGGGGGCGCGATGAGCGGCCGCAACCGACATATGCCAGGCTTTCGCCTGACCCTCGGCTTCACCATCTTCTATCTGCTGACACTCGTGCTCGTGCCGCTGTCAGGACTCGTATTCAAGACTGCGACGCTCAGCTGGGCGCGCTTCTGGGAGGTAATCGCCTCCGAGCGCGCCATTGCCGCCTATCGCCTCTCCTTCGGTGCGTCGCTCGGCGCGGCGCTGCTCAACGTAGTGTTCGGCTTCTTGGTCGCGTGGGTGCTCGCTCGCTACACGTTCCCAGGCCGGCGCATCGTCGACGCCATCGTCGATCTACCCTTCGCACTGCCGACCGCCGTCGCCGGAATCGCGCTCACCTACGTCTACTCGAAGCACGGCTGGATCGGCCAATATCTCGAGCCGATGGGCATCGAGGTCGCGTTTCGGCCGCTCGGTGTCGTCGTCGCGCTGGCCTTCGTCGGGCTGCCTTTCGTCGTCCGCACGGTGCAGCCGGTGTTGCTCGATCTCGACCCCGAGGTCGAAGAGGCGGCCGCGTGCCTCGGCGCCGATCGCTGGCAGACGTTTCGCCGCGTGATCTTGCCGCGCGTCGTCCCCGCGCTGGTGACGGGATTCGCGCTCGCGTTCGCACGCGCGCTCGGAGAGTACGGCTCAGTGGTGTTCATCTCCGGCAACATGCCGATGCGCACCGAGATCGCGCCGCTGCTGATCGTCGGCCGGCTCGAGCAATTCGACTATGCGGGCGCGACCGCGATCGCGCTGGCGATGTTGGTCGTCTCGTTCTTCCTATTGGTCGCCATCAACGCCGCGCAGGCGTGGACGCGTCGTCGCACCGGTGAGGATCCGCAGTGAGCGCGGCGACCACACGCAGGCTCGGAGAGCCGCTCGTCGTTCGCATCGCGCTGATCACGCTCGCGCTGCTGTTCCTCGCGCTGTTCCTCATCGTGCCGGTGTTGTCGGTGTTCGTGCAGGCGTTCTCGGAGGGTCCCGCGGCCTACTTCCGCGCCATCACGGACCCGGCGACCCTGGCCGCGATCAAGCTGACGCTGATCGCCGCGGCGGTGAGCGTTCCGCTCAATACGCTATTCGGACTGGCCGCCTCGTGGGCGATCGCGAAGTTCGATTTCTTCGGCAAGACCCTGCTGCTGACGCTCATCGATCTGCCGTTCACCATCTCGCCGATCATCAGCGGATTGGTGTTCGTCGTGCTATTCGGCGCGCAGGGCTTCTTTGGTCCGTTCTTGATCGCCCACGACATCCGCATCATCTTCGCGGTTCCGGGCATCGTCCTCGCGACGACCTTCGTGACGTTCCCATTCGTCGCGCGCGAGCTGATTCCGCTGATGCAGGCGCAGGGCAACGACGAAGAAGAGGCCGCGCTGGTGCTCGGCGCGAGCGGCTGGCAGACGTTCTTCCGTATCACGCTGCCGAAGATCAAGTGGGGTCTCCTCTACGGAGTGGTGCTGTGTGCGTCACGCGCGATGGGCGAGTTCGGCGCCGTGTCAGTCGTCTCGGGACACGTCCGCGGACACACCAACACGCTGCCGCTGCACGTGGAGATCCTCTACGACGAATACGACTTCGTCGGTGCGTTCGCGGTCGCGTCCCTGCTGGCTCTGCTCGGGCTGGTGACGCTGATCGTGAAGCGTGTCGTCGAAGCGGAGGAGAAGCGATGAGCATCGAGGTCAAACATCTGTCGAAGCGCTGGGGCAACTTCGTCGCGCTCGATGACGTGAGCCTGCGCGTCGAGACTGGCACGCTCGTCGCGCTGCTCGGGCCGTCCGGATCCGGCAAGACCTCGCTGCTGCGCATCCTCGCCGGGCTCGAGACGCAGGACTCCGGCGAGGTGCTATTCGACGGCGCGGACGCGGCGGCGCGTGCGGCGCGCGATCGCGGCGTCGGCTTCGTGTTCCAGCACTACGCGCTGTTTCGACACATGACCGTGTTCGAGAACGTCGCGTTCGGTCTGCGCGTGATGCCGCGCAACACGCGCCCCACCGAGAAGAAGATTCAGGAGAAGGTGCAGGAGCTGCTCGCGCTGGTGCAGCTCGAGGGCCTCGCACAGCGCTTCCCGTCGCAGCTCTCGGGCGGACAGCGGCAGCGTGTCGCGCTCGCGCGCGCGCTCGCCGTCGAGCCCAAGGTGCTGCTGCTCGACGAGCCGTTCGGCGCGCTCGACGCGAAGGTGCGCAAAGAGCTGCGCCGCTGGCTGCGCCGCCTGCACGACGAGCTGCACGTCACCAGCGTGTTCGTGACTCACGACCAAGAAGAGGCGCTCGAGGTCGCGGACCGCGTGGTCATCGTCGAGCGCGGTCGCATCGTGCAAGAGGGCGCGCCGCACGACGTCTACGACAAGCCCGCGACTCCATTCGTGTTCGAGTTTCTCGGCCACGCGAATCGCTTCGAGGGGCGCGTGCACCAGGGAATGGCGAGCGCGGCGGGCGTACACCTCGCGGCGCCGACGCTCGAAGACGCCGACAACGCCAAGGCCGTCGCCTACGTGCGACCGCACGACCTCGAGGTAGTCCCGCCCCACCACGGCGGACGGGACGCTATCCGCGGCACGGTCACCGTCGTGCAGCTCGCCGGTCCGCTCGTGCGACTGGAGCTCTCGTCGGAAGGATCCGCCGGCCCCGTCGACGTCGAGCTGACGCGCGCCGAATACGCCGGATATCCAGTGATCGTCGGCGACGAAGTCGCGCTGCGACCGCGACGCTGGCAAGTCTATCGGGACGGCAGCGGTATCTAAAGCACGCTCACGGGGCGATGATCGCGGCGCGGAAGTGCTCGTCGAGCGTCGCGTTCGGCGCGAGGTTCACTGTGCGCAGCGCGGGCAACTTAGCGAGAATGGTCGCCTCGTCGTCGTGGCAGAGATCGACGCGCTGCGCAGGCGCGCGGAAGTCGCGCAACACTCCCCATGCAGTGCGGGTCCCAAACAGCTCGGTCTCGAGCGGGTCGTCGATCCGCTTCCACGACCACATGCTCCAAGACCACCCTTTGCGCGCGTAACGCTCAGTCAGCAGGTCGAAAGCGTCATAGCCCCACGGCTCGTCGCTGATCGAGCTGAACGAGCCCACGAAGAACGGCACGTCACCGCGCCGGTGCAGTCGGTCGACCTGCAGCTCCCCGGCACGCGAAGCAAAGTCGACCGCCACCGAGCTCGTCGCGCCGAACTCGAAGTAGTGCGACGAATAGACGACATTGCTCCAGCCGCGCTCTGCCGGCGTCGGCAGCTGGTCGACGCCCTTGAAACCGTCGTGCATCACCAACAGATGATCGTCGCCGTCGGCGCGCAGCGCATCGTAGAGCCTTCCATACATCGCCATCATCGTCTCGACGTCCGGCGCGCCGAAGGGCTCAGCGAGGAGCGAATAGGCAGCGACGGAATCCCGCGCGCGCAGCCGCGCGGCGATCGCGCGCCACAGCGCGATGGTGGCGGTCTGCGAATCGGGATCTTCGTAGAGCCGCGCCGGTCCTGAGTAGGTGTTGTGACCGCCGGGCGACTCTTGTAGATCGACGATCGCGCGAATGCCTCGCGTTTCGCAGGCATCGAGCAGCGCCTCGACTCGGGCGACGGTGGCCTCGCGCAGCACGAGCGGATCGAGCGACGTTTCGTCGACCACCCATCCTCGCCAGGTCGTCGGGATCCGCACGAGATTGATGCCGCGCTCTGACATCGCATCGAGGTCGTCGTCGGTGATCCACGCATCGGCATACGCATCGAGGATCCGGTCGCGTCCGTCGAGCCCGAAGCGCGACGCGAGCTCGACGCGGAGCGGGACATCGCTGTCGTCGGCCACATCGGCGCACGCGAGGGACGCAGCGGCCGCCCCGTCGAACGCGGTGCGATCGGCGCCGGCGGACAACAGCGTTCGCACTCGCGCGTAATATTCGGCACGGCTCTCCGCGCTCGGCCCGCCCGCCGCCGTCACTGCAGCGCGCACCTCGGCACCGAGCGTGCCGCCGATACGATCGGCTTCGACGACGAGTCGTCCCGGTGCGGGGTAGTCGAGCGTGTCCATCCACGTCTCGACGAACAGCCACGAGCCGAGGTTGACCCCGCGTAGGGCGACGGGTCGTCCCTCTTCATCGACGATCTCGTTGCCCTCCGCGCGAAGGCGACCCGTCGGCGTACGCGTGCGCACGACTTCTGGTCCGGCATCGGGCGCGTTGGCGTCGCGGGAGGCCCCGCCGTCGACCGGCGTCACGCCATCACCACCACCGTCGCTACACGCTGCGGTCGCGGCGAGTACGACGACGCAGAGAACGAGCGCACACCGATCTTTTTGGGTTTGCACGCTGCGAGCCTATCAGTCGCCGCGCACACCTCGTCGTCGTGCTTGTGCTGTTCCGCACGCGAACTTTACCGAGGATTGCAGCCATCACCGCCACACACATCGATGATGCGACCCGCGCGCAGGAACGTATCGAGCATCGTCCCCGCCTCCTCGATCTCCGCGATGCGCGAGTGCGGGTCGGGGAGGTCGGACATCGGCGCGAGGTTGCCTCGATCACTCGGCCACGCGTTGCCGAAGTCGAAGAGGACGATGCCGGATCCGTCGAGAGGATATGGCGTCTCCACCAGGCCAAACGGCAAACGATCGTCATAGTTCGCGAGGACGCGCAGCGTGTCGGGGTGTGTGCGCGCCGCGATCTCGTTCGTCACCACCGCGACCTGACGGTCACCCTTTGCCAACAGCATCAGCGCGCGTCGCGCCGGGGCCGAGCCGGCGGGGCGCAGCATGCGTCCGACGTAGCTGACGGGATCAGTGCGGTCCCAGTTGAGCTGCAGCGCCGCGAGCGCGACCGCGCGGTCCACGTTGCGCCGATAGCCGCGTCCAAGGAGCGACTCGAACGGCGCGAAGTTCGCGGAGCGCTGCAGCAGAGTGTTGTAGTTGTTGCCCGGCACCGCGAGTACGGCGCGCTCGAGGTCCGGCGAGGTCGCGAGGATCGTCTGACCATAGATTCCTCCCTGCGAGCCGCCGAAATAGCTCACGTAGTCAGCGTCGATATCAATCTCCGGATCGATCGCGGTGAGCGCGGCCGCCAATGAACTACGCGCGACGCGCACGATCAAGTGATGATCGAGAATGCCCTGCACGAGACCGTCGGTGAGCGTGCCGGCGAGGTTCAGATCGCCGAGCGCAATCGTCACCGGCTCGAACTCGTCCTGCGACATTCCGACCATCGGCACCGCGACGAGCACGTAGCGGAAGTCTTGCGCGAGGCGCTTGAGGTGATCAGCGTAGATCTCGCCCTCGCTGCCGAACTGACCATGTCCATAGACGATCACGCCGGCCGCCTCACCGCCGAGAGCGCTGTGCGGAACTTGGACGAGCACACGCGTCGTCGTGTCGGTGTCCGCCAACGCCACGTCGCCGGCGGCGTCCGTCACCAGCTCCCAGCCCATGCCAGAGGCGGGGCGCCGCAGCACGGTGGGCCGACGCAGCGTGCCCGAGATCGTGTAGCGAATCTCCGCGTCGACGCGATCGCCGCTCGCATCAGCGCTCGGCGCGAAGCGTTCCACGGTATCGAGGTCGAGCGTGCCGCCGCTAGGCGCGCGCGCGAGCGCCAACGAGATCGCGCGGTCGAGGCGCGCGTGGATATTCGCTTCGCTGCCAGTGACGAACTCCCACGCTAGAAGCAGCTCGCCGCGGGCGACGCCAGCCTCCTCCAGGCGCGCGAACATCTCGTCGAACTGTGGGCGCCGTGCTTCGAGCGCCGGATCCGCAGTGACGGTGCCGTCTCGGAGCGCGGCGAAAGCGGTCGATGGCGCAACGGGCGTGCCGTCCGGTCGACGCAAGCCACGGAACGCCACGACGTAGCGGGTCGATGGCTCGAGGATCACCGCGGGGCGCAGGTACGTCAGCCGCGTCGCGTCGGGCGCGTTGCGATCGGGCTCGACGAAATGTGGCATGCGCTCGAGCCCGGTCGCGGTGACGCGCAGCAACAAGCTCGGCGAGCTCGCCTCGACCGAGCGCGCGAGGTTCGTCCACTCGTCCGCGAGCGGCGCATAGTCGAGCGGTCCAAAGCCGACGATGATCGGCGTGCCGAGACCGTACCCATCGAGGTCGGCGAACGGCTCCGGGCTGATGCGGACGCCATCCCCATTCGCCGGCAGCGCGGTCGCTGCGAAACGAACACGCACGCCGGTCGCGGTCGCTGGATCTGCCTGCAGATAGAGACTCGAGGGCCACGGGAGCGCGCAGGCCGTCGGATCCAGCGGGTCGCAATCGGGATTGGGCGCGGCGTCGAGCGCCACGCCGCCGTCGGCGATCGCGGCTGGCGTGTCGTCCGCACCACAGGCGCCAAGCGCCACCATCGCGACGAACATTGACGAGAGTCGGGCGAGCGACGCAGCGTTGCGAGCGAGTGGGCGTCGCGATGTCATTCGTTCGGTGTAGAAGACGAGTGACACGGGCGTCAACGAGCATCGGGGTCGACTATGGCGGCGGTGTGAGGGGAAACACGTAGGCGACGCGTCTCGTGCAGGCGAACGGCGCGCCTTTCGCTTCGCACCGTCGTCGATGTGTCGCGGCGGCCACGAGCGCGGCTACGCGCACACGCAATGCGCCGCTGGCACGTACACGGAAATTGGGCCAAAATACCTTACAAACGGGCACTTTTCGCGTGCTCCGCCAGACGTCATCGGAGGTGGTCCAGCGGTTGCGATGAAGCCGTCGCATGACGCTTTCCATCGCTCGCTCGGCTGGCCGTCTGCTTCGTCGGGTCGCTCCGCTCGCTCCGCTGGCGCTCCTGTTCCTCGGTGCGCTTCCGGCGCGCAGCGATGTGCGTGTCTCGCGGCCCGCGGTGGTCCAGGCGATAGAGCCGGCGAACGAGCGGCGCGATGCGGAGCCGCTGCCGCGCGGCGTCGCGCTCGACGTCGTGCTGGGCGAGGCCGACACGCGCTTCGTACCAGGCGGCGCGAGCCGTGATCGCGCGTATAACGTTCGACTCGCCGCGGGTCGGCTCGATCGCACCGTCGTGCCAGCGCACGGCACGCTCTCGTTCAACGCGATCGTCGGTCCGCGCACGGTACGCGCCGGCTTCCGCGAAGCGCCGGTGATCGTCGCGGGGCGGATCACCGATGGCATCGGCGGCGGTGTCTGCCAGGTCGCTGGCACGCTGCACACCGCCGCGCTCCGTGCGGGGCTGGAGATCGCGCGCAAGCAGGCGCACTCGCGGCCGAGCGCGTATCTGCCGCCGGGACTCGACGCGATGGTCGCCTGGCCGAGCTCCGATCTCGTCATCACCAATCCGTATCCGTTCGCGGTGCTCATCGACGCCAAAGTGACTGGGCCAACGCTGCGCGTGACGCTGCGCGGCGACGCCGGCGCGAGCCCCGCCATCGTGACCAGCACGGTCGAAGAGGAGCTGCCGGCGCCGGAGCTGATCACCGAGGATCCGACGCTCGCGCCGGGTGAGCTGCTCGTCGATCATCTCCCGGTCGCGGGTAGCGTGGTGCGCATCACGCGCACGCGCGGTGCGCAGAGTGAGTCGTGGATCGTGCGCTATCCGCCGCACGCGCGCGTCGTCCGCGTCGGCCCGACGAGCGCGACTGTAGCCGTCCTCGCGCTCGCACCGCCGAGCTGAGGCTTCGCTGATGATCTGGCGGCGTCGATCAGAACGGGATCGACGAGGAGTTCTCGAAGCGATCGAACACGAGCATGACAGTCGCCGTCGCGACGTCCGGCTCGGTGATCGAGAACGCGCCGTCCACGACCTCGACCATGCGGTCCGCGCCGAGCACCGTCGCGCCGTTGCGCAGCTGGACGCGCACCATGCCGCTGCGGATCGGCGCCGCGAAGCCGGGTGCGGTGCGGCTGTCGATCGTGCGCCAGCCATTCGCTGCCGCCGGGTAGCTGAGCCCCGTCACGTTCGCGGTCGTTCCAGCGCGCATCACGCCGCCGTCGAGCGTCGACTGGAGCACGTCGAACGGCGCGCTGTCGAGCGTGTAGCCGGTGCCTTGCACGTGGAAGCGATAGCGGCCGCGAGGCAGGCCCGCGCGATCCGAGACTGCGGGGAGCGTCGCGTCACCCGTGGGCACGACGGCCTGCCACTCTGCGACCCAGTAGTGCGTGCGCGGATCGGTGCCGACGCGAACCAGCGGATCTGGCGTGTGCATGATGAGAATGTCCTCGTCGTGCACCGCGCGTCCGCTGCGGCGACGCATCGTCTCGAACGTGCCCGGCGTCGTCGCACTCTCGCGCTCGATCGAGATGAGCGGCGTGCCCGACATCGGGTCCTCACCGATGAACACGAAGCGCGCGACGTAGAGGCGCGGGATCGTCGCCTCGGGCTGCGCAGACGCGATCGTCTCGCCCTCCGTCTGACGCCAATAGACGGTCGCCGGAACCGTCGCCGGAACCGTACCGGCGAGCGGCGCGGGATCGGCCGGCGGCAGTACGTCAGGCGCGGTCGGCGTCGGCCAGTGGTTGGTGCCACCCGCGGTGCCGTCCTCACGCTCGTCGGTCACGGCGAGCGCGGCGACCTCGATGAGGCGCTCGGCGATGTATTCGCCTTCGAGCGGTCCCCAGAACGTGATGTTCGGCTCGTAGCCGCCGAGCAGCCAGTCTTCCGGCGTGAGCAGGTAGCCGACGCTGCTCTGCGCGTAGCCGAGCACGACGGTGTGATCCGCAGGATACGGAGAGCCGTTGCGCACGACGTCCGCGAGCAGCTGCGTGGGCTCGCCGGGGATCGTCGTGAACAGATAGTCGCCGATGCGTAGGGCCGAGAGCATCGCGCGCGTCTGTGCGCAGACCGGCGTCTCGAACGGCGGCAGATTGAGCACCGTGCCGAGCACTGGCGCCGCTTCTTCGATCTGCACGCACGACCGGTACATCGGCAGCATGTCCGAGCCGGGCAGCTTCCCGCGTGAGGTGAGCGGGCCCATGTTCGGATCGCCGCAGAGCGCTGCGCCGTATGGCGCGTTGAACTCGTCGATCGGCGACGCGATCGCGCCCGTCGCGTCGTAGATGACGCCGTCGCAGCGCGTGCGGCCGTCCCACGGCGAGTAGCGGAGCGCACCGTCGCGGATGGTGAATGTCTCCCAGTTCGGCCCGAGCGGCACGACGCGGGTGAGCATCTCCATCTTCGTCTCGGTGGTCATCGACGCGCCGGTCGCGGTCCACAGCGCGAGGATCTCTTCGCGCGCGTTGATACCGACCTGCTCGGCCACCGCGTACTGGCACCAGTAGTCGCGACCGCAGTCGAACCCTGCATCGCCGGCAGGCGAGACGTCGCCGCCCGATCCTTGCAAGTGCATGACGAGCACCTCGTCGTCGAACGACTCTTCGAGCGCGCGCTCGATCGCGCCGAGCGCGTCGGTCGAGGCGAGCGGGTTGTTCTCGCCGTTGACCGTGCCGTGCACGCCGAAGATCGGGATGAGCGCGAGCGGTGTGTCGTCGAGCCGGTCGACGCGGATCACGAACAGATCCGTGTCCTTGCGATTGCCGCGCGGGAGGTCGTCGTTCACGCCGCGTCGATCACGGGAGACGCGATTCATCGGATCGAAGTCGCCGTCATGGCCGATGCCGAGCTTCACGTCCTCGCGCGAATCGAGCGCCTGCCGCGCCGCCGCGACGGCGCGCTCGACGATGCGATCGTAGACGGTGCGGCGGAACACGCCGAAGCCGACCTGCAGGGCGTGGTCCGCGGTGAACTGGCCCCAGCCCGAGTGCGAGTGGCTGATCTGCACGACGACCTTGCCGTGAAAATCAGGCCCGAGCGCCTCCTCGATGTCGACCGTCATGCCGTCGTACGCATCGCCGATATCGAGGTCGATGAGCACCACGGTCTCGTCGCCCGCGGTGATCGCCAGCGCCTTCGCGTTCGGCGCGGTGTGAATGCCGACCGACGGCGCCCACGAGCCCGAGATCTCCATGAAGCGTCGGTCGACCTTGCTGCCGCCGAGGCCACGCGCGGTAAACGCGCCGAGGCCGGTGCCGACGGGCGCGTCGAGGCGCGTCTCGCCGACGCCCGCGCGAATAGTCCCTGTCGTCACCATGCCGCCTGCCCGCGAGGTCGGCGCGAGCGGCGTGTAGACGCAATGATCGGTGTTGACGGGCACCGTCGGGCCGAAGTCGAGGCCGCCGTCGACGACGCCGCCGTCGGCTAGTGGGGTGTCGTCGTCGCCACAGCCGGCGAGCGCGAGCAGCGCAGCAAGAGAGACGAAAGAGAGGCGGCGGAGGAGGCGTTGCGTCTGCGTCACGCTGCGATGCTACGCCGCTTGACCCTGCGCGCACCAGAGCCCGGCGCGCGAGTGTGTGCGTGACCTCGCAGTGCCGCCGATCTGGACGAGTACCTACTAGGCGGACGGTCGAGAGCTTGGTATGACGCCGCACCGTCATGCGCCTCGTCGACGCGCTCGCCGCCATGGACACGAAGAACTTCGAGGCGCTCTGCCGTCGGCGTGGCGTGGTGATCGACGAAAAGAAGCGTTTGTCCGCGGTGGAGCAGGCTGCGCGCGCTCTCGCGGTGCCGCGCGATCTCGGCAACGTCGCGCACTGGCCGGATGACGCGCGCAGCATCGTGCGCGTGCTCGCGGCCGCCCCACGCGGTGTGCTGCGCGAGTCGCTCGCAGGCGCCGTGCTCGTGCTCGTCGATGCGGCGCTGGTCTATCCGGTGCCTGGCGCGCCTGGGCGTGTGGCGCTGCCGACGACGTACCGCGTGCAGCTGCCCGCGTCGGCGTCCGACGATCCTCGCTCGGCGCGCATCCTCCTCGCATCGCTCGACGAAGAGACGTACCTCGCCATCGGCGCGCATCACCTCGGCCACACGCCCACCGGTCCGCGCGCGCTGGTGCTCGGCGATCTACTCGAGCGCCTCGAGTCGCCGGGCGTCATCGAGGCCGAGCTCGCGTCACTGCCGACGCATGAGCGCGCGCTCCTCGCAGCGGTCGAAGCGCGCGGCTCCGACGTCGACGTCGCAGAGCTGCTCGAGCTCGCGCAGGATCCGGCGCGCTACACCGTCGGCAGCGCGACGGCGGCGCTGCCGCGACGATCCGCGGCGTACGCGCTGCTACGGCGCGGGCTCCTGCTGCCAGCGGGCACCGATCTGTTCTCGGTGCCGACCGAGGTCGCGGTGGTCGTCGGCCGTGGGCGTCGCGCAACGGCGAAGAAAGTGCGCGACGGAATCGTGCGGCGCGTGACGCACACCGATCTCACACCGCCGCGCGCGCGCTTCGCCGACGACCCCGGACCCGCCACCGTCGCGTTGCTCGCCGCGCTGCGCAGCGCCGGCACCGTGATTCCGGTCGACGGAGGCGCGCCGCGGACCGCCGTGCGAAAGGCGGCGCGCGAGGCGGGCGTCGATCCCGGTCACGCAGAGATGTTGGTGGCGCTGGCGCGCGCCGATGGGCTCGCCGCGGCGACGACCTCGCTCGCCGAAGCGAGCGCGCGGATCTTCCGCGCGTGGCGGCGTGGCGGTGCGTGGGACGAAGCGCGCGTCGAGGAAGATCGCTACCGCGCCGGCGATCGCCTAGCGCGCATCCCGACGCCGACCGCTGCGCTCCGTGCCGCGTGCCTCGATGTGCTCGAGGCGCTGCCCGCCGGGCGCTTTGCAGTGCTGTCCGAGCTGGTCGCGGCGGTGCTCGCGGATCTGCGCGCGTCATCTGCCGAGGCGGTGCTGCGCCGCGCCGATGCACGCATGTCGGAAGCGTTCGAGACGTCGCCGGAGAGCGTCGTACGCCATCTGCTGGTCGGCTCCCTGCCGGCGCTCGGCGCGCTCGATCGCGGCGCCGGCGACGCGGGCGAGCTGGTGCGACTGTCGGCGCGCGCGCGCGCATGGCTCAGCGAAGAAGACAAGCTGTCAGCGCCTCCGCCGAGCGAGACGCCGACCGCGACGTGGGAAGGCGCTGGCCGCCTGAAGGTCGGCGCGCGCGCCGCCGTCGGCGCGGTGATCGCGCTGGCCGATGCCGCCAACGTATGGCTCTCGGACGGCGAGATCTTCGTCGAAGTGACGAGCGACACCGTCGACCGCGCGGTGCAGCGCGGCGTCTTGCTCGAGACGGTGCGCGACCGACTACTCGAGCTCGCGCGCTCACTCGATGCGGGCGCAGAGCGCGCGCTCGATGCCGCCGCGAAGACGCGCATCCCGTGCGAGCTGCTGCCGGTCGCGGGCTTTCTGCTGCTCGATGACGAGCGGCTGCGCAACGCACTGCTCGCCGACGAAGCCGCGCGCGAGCTGTTCGTCGTACCATCGCCGAGCGGCGGATTGCTAGTGCGCGAAGGCGTGACGCACGCGCGCGTGAGTCGCGCGGTACGCCGCAACGGCGGCGAGATCGGAGCGCGCAAGCGCGGCTGACGCTGCTCGGCGATGCGTGCGCGTGCGCTCGCGCTTCGAGATGCGCGATGCGGCTCACGAAAACGGGCAGCCCCCGCTTGGGAACACCCGCAAAAAGATCTTGACTCGCATCTGTGCAGGCATATCCTCGGCCGCCTCGGGGGCATTCGGTGTGTTTCGAGACGGTCGCGACGGCGCGCACGTCCATCCCGAGAAACGGCAGGCGCCGGGGGACAAGTCCTCGGTGGCTGCGTATCACGCAGAGGGAAGACGCCTCTGCGTGAGCCTTGGGGCAAGCCCTCGAGGTGATTCAAACGTAGAGGAAAACGCCTCTGCGTTCGTGGTTAGGCGCGAAGAAGTGTCTTTCTTCGCGTCGGGCGGGGACCCCGCCAAGCTGGAGGAAGTGGGATGACTGTCGGAACGGTTAAGTGGTTCAACGATGCCAAGGGCTTCGGGTTCATCCGTCAGGACAACGGCCCCGATGTGTTCGTGCATTACTCCCAGATCGTCGGCGACGGCTTCCGCACGCTCGAGGAGGGGCAGGCGGTCGAGTTCGAAATCAAGGAAGGGCCAAAGGGTCTCCTCGCAGAGCGCGTGAGTCGCGCGGCCAGCGCCTGAGCCAAAGCTCAGGTCGGGCCGGGACTCCGACCGCACAGTGACGAGCCGAGAGCCGCGCCGTCCGCGTCCAGCACCTGCTGAACGTCGACATTGCGCGGCTCTTTCTTTTCGGGCGCGCCGCCGCGCCCTCGTTGCCCGCTACGGTTGCTCGGTCTGGTCCCCAGTCACCCATCACGCACGCGATGCTTGCGGCGCGATCGCGATCAGCCGGCGACGTACTTCTCTTGCGCGAGCGCCCAGAGGACCTCGTCGACCGCATCTTCGATCGAGCCCACGGGCTTGGTGAAGGTGACCTCGTGCCAGACGTCGAGGATCTTCAGCGCGTCGATCGGATCGGTGACCTCAGTGGTCCCGGAGCTCTTCTCTTCGTAGCCGCGGGCCGTCGCCGCCTGGCCCACCGCGCCGCGCACCTTCGCGAACAGCTCGTCGGGCGCCTCGTGCGGAAAATCGCTGCGCTGCGAGCGCGCGGTGAAGACCACCGCGGGCGCGTCTGTGATCGAGATCCGTACGCCGGAGTCCATGATGTGGAGGCGCACCCGCTCCGCGATCTGGATCTCCTCGGGACGAGTCCGGTAAATCTCCACGCCCGCTGCTACGAGGGCCTGCTTCACTGCCTGGAGATCGCTCTTCTGCACCGGTGCGTTCCTTCTCCCCCGCCGTCGTCGCCGCCCAGTATACGTACGCTGAGCGTCACGCATGGTAACAAACGACGCTCACCGGCAGCAATGGAGTAGCCAGGTGCTCGCAACGGTCATTTTCCCCGGCTCGGGCGGCTCGTGATCGAGGTCATCGACGCGCTCGGGCGCACGCTTCGGCTGCGTCGCGGGGCGCAGAGAATCGTCTCGCTGGTGCCGAGCGAGACGGAATCCGTCGCGGATCTGGGCCTCATCGGCGCGCTCGTCGGGCGCAGCGAGTACTGCATCGAGCCGCGCGGCACGATCGATTCGGTGCCGACCTGCGGGGGGACCAAGAGCATCGACGTCGCGCGGGTGATCGCGCTTCGACCCGATCTGGTGCTGGTCAATCAAGAGGAAAACGCGAAGAAAGAGGTCGAGCGGCTGATCGAAGCCGGCCTGCCGGTGCACGTGAGCTTCCCGCACGACGTGCGCGAGTCGCTCGCCTTCGTGGAGACGCTGGCGCGCTTGCTCGGCGTCGACAGCGCGCCCGCGCTCGACGCGACGCGCGCTGCGGTCAGCCGCGCACTCGGGAGCGCATCGACGGGTCGCGCGTCGATGCGCAGCGCGACGCCGGTGCGCGTCTTCGTGCCGATCTGGATGGATCCGCTGATGACGTTCGATGGGCACACTTTCGCGAGCGATCTGCTCGAGCTGGTCGGCGCGGAGAACGTGTTCGCCGATCGGCCACGTCGCTACCCGCTCGCCGCGGATCGAGGCGCAGCCGCGCCGCTCGCGCCTGATCGAACCGTCGGCCGCGACACCCGCTACCCGCGCATCACGCTCGACGAGATCGTCGCGCGCGCTCCGGAGCTCATCCTGCTGCCGAGCGAGCCGCACGTGTTCAGCGAGGCCGACGCGGATGTGTTCCGCCAGCTGCCGATCCCTGCGGCGCGCGACGGTCGAATCGTCTTCGCCGACGGCATGGACCTGTTTTGGTACGGCACCCGCCTGGCGACGTCGATCGACCGTCTCGCAGCGCTGGTGCGCGCTCGGTGACTCCCAACGGGTGCGTCGAGTTGCGCAGTTCGTCTCTGTCCGCGTCACAGATGTCACGGCGGGTGTGACGACGTGGTTACGCTGACCAGCGATTCGGCACCCACTTCCCGCCGCAACGGCCCCAGACGACTGCGCCAAGCATAAGTAACTAGAACGTTTTTTCGCCATGACAGGGATGTGGCGTGGAGCGCGCCAAGGTGGCCCGGGCATTGCAGTCTCAGCGGAACGGTGCTTGGGGTGAACCCACAGGAGGCACACAGCATGATGCGCGACCCTCAGATCCTCGCTTCCCTGGCAGATGCGCTCGACGACGACGATGTCGACGCCCGGCGTACCGCCCAGCGCTGGCCAGTCCACGCAGAGGTCGAGTCGATAGTCCCGCCGGGACGTGAAGGCATCGTGCTGAACGTGAGCGTCGGCGGGCTCCGCGTGGCGCTCGATCAGCCGCTCACCGTCGGTGAGGTCTGCGTGCTGCGCGTCCGCCACGAGCCAGGCAGCGAGACGATCGAACACGCGCGCGTCATCTGGGTGCGACAGCTCCCGGACGGATGCGTGGTCGGGCTCGAGTTCGTCGCCGCGCACTGAGCTCTAAAAGTCGCGAGGCGTCCAATCCGCGCGCGCGGCGCTCGATCGGCGATGACTCCGACAGGGGACGACACAGCGCGGGCGAGTCTCTCGCGCTGTGATCGTATGTCCCGACTCAGAGGTTCTCGGCGCGCTACAAGTTCTCCTCGCCGGGCGTCACGGTCGGCGTGAAGATCCAGTCGGTCTGATCATCCCCGGTGTCGCTGCCGTTGGGCGCCCGCGACAAGGAGCCGACGAGCGTGTTGGAATCGGTCGCGGTCGTGCGCCGGCCCGACACCAGCGGGATCGCCGTTCCGCCCGCGGTGACCGGGGCCGTGATCGCGCTCTCGTAGGACAGCGCATCGACGACCGCTCCCGTCGCTGTGTTGAGCAGCACAATCGCGTCACCGGGCTCGGTGACGGCGGCGCCGCCGTTCTGCACGTTGTTCGTCGCCGCCGCGAGGGGGATCACCGTCACGCCCGCCGGCACCGCGACCGTGCTCGCCGCGAGGACGAGATACGCGCGCCCCGCCAGCGTGCCGGTGAGCGCGTAGGTGCGATAGATCATCGTCGCGCCGCTGCCGTTGATCAGCACCACGGCGAGACCGTCGAGCGTGCGTGTGGTGGTGCTCGGGTTGTAGATCTCGATGAACTCGCGGTCGTCAGCCATCACGTTGTCGTAGTCGACCTCGTTGATGACGAGATCGGCGGGCGGCGCGGTGGTGATCATCACCGTCGCGTTGAACATCGCCGCGTCGAGCGTCGCGGTGAGCGTGACGGTCGCTTCGGCTGCGCCGGCGCTGAAGGTGAAGCTTGCGCTGGTCCCGTCAGCCGGCACGACGACGCTCGCCGGCAGCGTGCCGCCCGCCGTCGCTCCGAGCAGGACGGTGGTGCCACCGGCAGGCGCGGGGATGTCGAGCGTCACCGCGAAGGTGGCGGTGCCATCGGCGAGCACCGTCGCGGTCGGCGGCGTGAGGCTGGTCAACACCGGGACCTCCGTCGCGGCGAGCACGCGCACGTTGGCCATGCGCATCACGCCGTCGAGCGTCGCGGTGATCGTGTACGGCGTCGCAGATGCGGTCACGCCGGTCACCGGTACGACGGCGCTGGTCGCGCCCATCGGCACCGTCACGTTGCCGACGATGACGCCCGGATCGCTCGCGGTGAGCGTGACGACGATGTCGGCTGTCGCTGCGCGAGAGAGCTGCACGGTGAGCGGCGCGGGGAAAGTTGGCATCAGCACGCGCCCGACGCGCGTGAAGCTGAGCACCGGCGCGAGGCCAGTGATCACCGGTGTGCCGCCCGGCACGACGTCAGCCGCATCGCGCGGCAGGATCTTGCTGTTGCCGTTGCGGAACGCGAGCACGCCGGCGATCGAGGCGTACGTCTCGCCGACGACCGGGAACGGCGTCGTCAGGTAGACGAAGTCGTCGACGCGCACGCCGCCGGCGACGTACTCGTTGGTCGGCGCGACGTCGGCGACTCCGGGCGCGGGAGCAATGTCGGTGACGGTGACGGCGCCGGTCGTGACCAGCACGCCCTCGAGCGCGGTCGCGCGCGTGCCGCCGGTGGCGATCTCTGCGGCGGTGACGGTGACTGGCGCGGGCGCGGTGGCGCCGCTCGACACCGTGACGATGATCGGGCGCGATAGCTGGAGCTGTCCGCCGAACAGCGTGACGGTCGCGCTGGTGACGTCGACGATGTCGCCAGGCATCACCGTGGGGCGGCCGCCGGTGTAGACGAACACGCCAGAGTTGTTCGGGCCGAGGTCGCCGGTCGAGCCGGACACGACCTGCATGAAGAAGCCGATCGGGCCGATCGCGGTGACGATCGCGCCGCGGATGCCGGTCGCCGCGCCGACTGCGGTCACGCCGCTCTTCACGTCGTAGATCGTGCCGGGGCACGCACCGCCGCCAGGATTCGCGGTCATCGGACAGGCGTCGCAGGCGTCGCCGATCATGTCGGCGTCCATGTCCGCCTGATCGGGGTTCGGCACCGACGCGCAGTTGTCCGCCGCGTTGGTCACGCCGTCCGCGTCGGTGTCGGTCGGATCCGGCGCGCCGCAGGTCGTCATGTCCGGATCGAGCGGACACACATCGCAAGAGTCGCCCTCGCCGTCGCGATCGAAGTCTGCTTGCACGCCGTCGTCGACGGGCCGAATGGGATTGAAGACGCGCGCGCAGTTGTCCGTCGCGTCGTCGATGCCGTCACCATCGGTGTCGGTGGAGACGAGCACGCCAGTGTAGCGGTTCGAGCCGTTGATCGTCGGGATCGGCGAGGTCGCGTTGCGCTCGGGGAGGCACGAAGGCTCGTTGTCCGGCGTGGCGCAGAAGACGAGCCCGTAGCTCCGTGCGTTCGCGGTAGTGAGCGCGGCGAGCGTCTGGCCGATCTCGCGCATCGCGCAGACGCGCTTTGGCACGGTGCAGACGTCGAGGGTCTCGCACGCCGTGCCGCCGGTCGGCATCGCCGCGATCGTCGCCGCGTCGCCGTAGAGCGGCGCGCCGCTGCGAACGACGAGCATCACGTCGGCGGGCTCCGCGTCGATGACGGCGCGGTAGTCGGTGTTCACGCGCGCGTCGAAGATCGCGAGATCGGCGACCTTGCCGACGGCGATGGTGCCAACGACGTCGTCGACCGCGAGCGCCGCAGCGGCGTCCCGCGTCACCATCAGCCAGAGCTGCTCGTCGCTGAAGAACGAGTCGTAATAGACGCTGTTGAGCTCGTCGGCGCACTTGAGCTCGCGCAGCAAATTCATCGAGCCGGTCGGCGTCCAGTCGGTGCCGAGCGCGATCGAGACGCCGAGCCGCGCGTATTCGGTGACACGCGCGGTGTCGCCGTAGAGCGTGATGTTCGAGCGCGGCGACCAGATAAGCGCCGTGCCATCGGTCGCCATCTCGGCGATGTCGGGCGGCAGCAGCGCGATGCCGTGCATGAACGCGCTCTGCGGCTGCACGAGATCCGTCGCGCCAGCGCGGATGCAGAGGAACTCGTTGCGCGCGGCGGAGTCGATACCCTCGCTGACGTGCGGGGTGTACGCATCATCGCCGACGATCGACGCCGCTGTGTCGATACCGGGGTAGCCGCAGCCGGTGGCGAGCTGTGTGCCGTCGGAGTCGCCGAGCGGGAACGTCTCGTAGCCGACGGCGTCTTGGCCGAGGCCCTCCATCGCGCTGCGATCGAGGTTGCGCAGCAGGCCGTTCACGGAGCCGGAGGCGTTGGTGCTGGTCGCGCCGCCGAGCACGAAGCGCAGCTCGCCCCAGCTCATCTCCGCGTTCGACGCCATGCCTGCCGATGGAATCCGGCGATGCCCGCGGATGCCGCGGCGCCAATCGTGGCGATGCTCGTAGCGCTCGTCCGTCGCCGTGTACGGCGCGTTCTGCGTGAACGTCAGGTGGTCGTGCGTGTTGACGAGACCGGGCGAGATCGCGCCGTCCGGGCAGACGATCGTCGTCGCGCCAGCGGCGCTCGCGGAGGCCGCGCAGTCGCAGCCGACGCACTCGATGGTGCCGCCCGCAGACACCACGACCTGCCCGCCGCGGAACACTTCGCCCGGCGTGAGCACGTCGGCGGTGATCAGCAGCGCAGCGGAGCCTGCGGTCGTCTGACAGCGTCCGTCGGTGGTCGGTGGGAGCGCGTCTCCCGGACAGATCGTGATCCTCGGTCCGGCATCGGGCATCACGGCGCCGTCAGGCAGGTTTCCATCGGGGAGCGCGCCGTCCGGAATACCGAGATCCACGCCGCCGTCGACGGTCACCGGTGGCCGCGTATCGTCGTCACCACAGCCGACCACCGAAACGCCCAGTGCTGCCGCCAGCACAAACGAGATCATCCGAACGTTCAGCGCGCGCATCGAGCACCCATCCTTCGAAGAATGGGTGGTCATGCGAGACGAGGCCGCTGTGGTCAAGCGACGCACACGCAACGCGCGACATGGCGATTCGTTGCGGCGGTGCGCCGATTGCGCCTGTCGCGTCGACGATGTGGTGCGAGCGCGCATCGATCGCAACGCGCGGCGCGCTGACGATCGGTCAGAACGCTTCGACGCTCTTCAGCATCTCGTTCACGTAGTGGATCCGCGGCTGGATCAGCGTGTCGCGGCGCCTCGGGCGCGCTCCGTGAACGGTGGTCCCGTCGGGCCCATGAGTTCCACCGCCGACCGCGTGGTCGTCGAACGTGAAGCGCGTGATCTCGTCGCGATGCGTGCGGTCGCTGCGTGTGTCTTGTGCGAGCGCTGTGCCGGTCATCAGCATCGCGCCCGCGAGCGTGAGGGCGAGCGCGGCGCTGAGCTTGTTCTTCATCGTCATGGGCGGCTCCTTCGCGGCCGTATGTGCGGCGCGCGCAAGGGGCTCACGACGATCGAGCGCGGCAAACGGTCTACGGGCTGGTCAGGCGCTTGAACTCCGCCGATCGAAAACATAAGGTCGGGGGGCTTCCCGCGTGTACTCGTTCACGAGACGCGACGGGGCGTAAAAGGAGTCGGCTCATGCGACGACGTATGTTTCGCTCGAAGATCCACCGCGCCGTGGTCACGCACGCGGACCTCGACTACGAGGGCAGCGTCACCATCGACCAAGACCTGATGGACGCAGCCGACATGCTCGCGCACGAAGAGGTGCACATCCTCAACGTGACGCGCGGCACGCGGCTCATCACGTACACGCTGCCCGGCCCGCGCGGCTCCGGCGTCATCTGCATCAACGGCGCGGCGGCTCACCTCAACGGCCCCGGCGACCTCGTCATCCTCGCGACGTACGGCGAGATGGAAGAGGCCGAGGCGCGCGCCTGGGAGCCGAAGGTCGTGCGCGTCGACGCGCACAATCGCGTGCGCGCGATCGTCGCGGAGACGCCCGGTCCGCGCATGCCGCCGGCGTATCCGGCGATCGACGCGGAGTAGCGCGGCCCAGATGCGCGCTGCGCGCCGAATAGTTGTGTTCTTCGTCGGTGCCGGGGGCGGGAGTCGAACCCGCAAGTCGTTGCCGACGGGGCGATTTTAAGTCGCCTGCGTATGCCATTCCGCCACCCCGGCTCGCGCGGTTTTTTGACCTCGCGACGCATTCCATA
>Ga0209181_10003980_pt1 | contig 22339 bp, 18 predicted proteins | sample MAT05_FD_187208 | JGI IMG/M metagenome (GOLD analysis project Ga0209181, IMG submission 187208) | Freshwater microbial communities from Lake Fryxell liftoff mats and glacier meltwater in Antarctica - MAT-05 (SPAdes) (version 2) | ecosystem: Environmental > Aquatic > Freshwater > Ice > Liftoff...
CAGGCTCCCGAAGTCCCGGAAGTCCTTGAGCGTGAACGGGCGCTCCGAGGACCGGCCCAGCGTGTCCCGCCACTGCGACTTCACCTTGTCGTACAACTTGGGCTTGCCGCCGACGCCCTTGCTCTCGACGTACAGCGGCTTCCCCCGCCCGTCGAGCAGGGCATACGCCGCCCCGGTGGTCATCTCCTGCTTCAGCAGCCGCAGCGTCTCGTCCCACAGGGAGTACAGCACGGTGGGGACTTTCTCCCACCCCTCCGTCTTGACCCGCTTGCGGCGCAGCGTCCGGCGTTTGAAGTCGATCTGCCGTTCCTCCAGGTGGGCGATGTCCGTGTTGTTCACGCCGGTGTTGAGCGCCAGCAGGGCGTAGAGCCGCAACCTGTCCGGGAGCCTCCGCAGGAACTCCCGCACCACGTCCCAATCGGGCATCTCCTTCGCCTTCGTGTCCACCTTCCAGGAGAGCCGCTTGCTGTGGAGGTTCATGGGCAGCGGGATCAGGCTCATCTCGGCACAGTAGCCGACGAAGGCCCTGAACATGCCGAAGTACCGGACCTTCGACGCCCCCATTTTCTTGTCCTTGGCCGGGTCGTCGTCCCCCTTCGCCTTGTCGGTGTAGTGGTAGACCTGAAGCACCTTGCCCTCGTCAATCACGGACAGGGGCATGTCCGCCGACAGGACCACGGCCCCCGGTCGCCCGTCCACCGGCGGCAGCGTGAGGGACTTGAAGTCCCTCACAAACGAGTGCAGCCGGATGAGCGAGGAGGGTTCGGAGTTGACGACTTGCAGGGCGTAGTATTGGTCGAGGGCCTCGCCCACGGTCAGGCCGGGCTTGGCCGCAACGGGCGGGGCGAAGACCTCCGGCGCAACGTCCGCCAAGAACTGCTTGTGGTCCAGCCGCAGTTTGTCGCCCTCGTCCTCGATTTCCTTGAGGCGGCGGACGATGCGCTCCCGCTCCACTTCCAGCGGCCTGTCGATCTCCCGGCGTCTGGCCTCCCACCAGCGGTTCGCCTCCTGGTAGGAGCCGAGTTCGGTCCACAGGTGTTCGGGGAGGCCGAGTTCGGCGCACGTCACCGTGTAGGGCTTGCCCTTGTGCCACTTCCGCCACCGCCGGTTGCGAACGGAGAAGTCGGGCGACATCAGGAACTTGCGAGGCATCTATCCCGCCCCCGTGTTGCAGGCAGATTTGCAGGCAGATTCGGGGGCATTATAGGGGAAATCTGCCTGCAAAGACGTGAAAAACAAAGGGAAAATTCGTGTCTCACACTTTTCCCAAGGCTGTGAGACGAGTTCGACTCTCGTATCCCGCTCTCGCCGGCCGCTCGGCCGGCGACTTCATTTGTGCCCCCCGCCGCCGTTCAACTCGCCCCGCAGGCGGGCCAACTCCCGGCGCAGTCGGGCCACCTCCGTCTCCGCGGTGTCGGCCCGCTCGGTCTCCGCGCTCGCCCGCCGGGCTGCCGTGTTTGCGCGCTCGGTTTCGGTCGGCAGCAGTTCACCCGTCGCCGGGTCGCGGAAGCGCAGGTCGGTCCCGTGCCGCTCCAATTCGAGGCCGAGCACCCGGCTGGTGAACCGCCCGTCCGTCGGCTTGACCCGCCGGAAGCCGGCCCCGAACCGGCGGTACATCTGGAACGACGGCTTCAGGTACTCCTCGCGCGGGTCGAACATCACGTACTCCCGCACCGCCAGCTTCTCGACGTACAGGTTGTACTTCGTCTCGATGTCCTCCATCATCGTCGTCCGCGAGGTCGTCTCGATGACGAAGTCGAGGCCACGCCCCTCCTGCCAGAGGAGGTAGTTCTCGCGCCGGTGGTTGCCGATCCCCGGCACGACGAACACGTCCGGGGCGACGTGGATCCGCCGGTTCCCCTCCTCGTAGCAGACGATCAGGTTCCCCGACACGTACACGTCCGGCCGGTCGCGGAACCACCACTTCAGCGTCTGGATCAGCTCCGCCATCAGGTCGCGGTGGAGGTCGGATTCGGCCATGGGCTTGCCGTCCCGGGTGGGATAGTCGTTGCGCGGCGGCGTGCGCGGCGGCCCGATCATGGCGCCTCCCGTGGTCTTCCGTGTCGCCATGCTACACCCGCTCCACGACCATCGCCACCGCGTTCCCGCCGCCCAGGCACAGGCTCGCCAGCCCGTACCGGCCGCCGCGGGTGCGGAGCGCGTACACCAGCGTCGTCAGCACCCGCGCCCCACTGGCGCCGATCGGGTGGCCCAGCGCGATCGCCCCGCCGTTCACGTTCACCTTCGACTCGTCCAGCCCCAACTGCCCGCCGCACGCCAGCATCTGCGCCGCGAACGCCTCGTTCAACTCGAACAGGTCGATGTCGCCGAGCTTCAACCCGGCCTTGTCCAGCACCAGCCGCACCGCCGACACCGGCGCCACGAAGATGTCCTTCGGCGCCACCCCGCTCGTGGCGTAGGCGACGATTCGCGCCAGAGGTGCGGTGCCGATCCGCTCGGCCGCGGCGGGCGACGCCACCACCAGCGCCGCGGCGCCGTCCGACAGTTGCGAGGCGTTCCCGGCCGTCACCGTGCCGTCCTTCCCGAACGCCGGCTTCAACTTCGCCAGCCCCTCGGCGGTGGTGTCGGCGCGAATCCCCTCGTCCTTCGACACCACCACCGGCGTGCGGCCCGGCACCGTCACCGGCACGACCTCGGCCGCGAAGTCGCCCCGCTCCCACGCGGCCGCGGCGCGGCGGTGGCTCTGCGCGGCGAAGCGGTCCTGGTCGGCGCGCGTGACGCCGCACGTCGTCGCGGTGTACTCCGCGGAGTCGCCCATGGCGCGGTTCTCGAACGGGCACCACAGCCCGTCGCGGACCAGGGAATCGACGGCAGTCTGATCGCCGTACTTGAACCCGGTACGGGCGCCCGGCAGGAGGTACGGCGCCCGGCTCATGCTCTCCATGCCGCCGGCCACGATCACGTCGGCGTCGCCGGCGCGGATCGCCTGCGCGGCGAGCATCACGGCCTTCAACCCGGAGCCGCACACCTTGTTGACGGTGACCGCCGGCACGGCGTCCGGCAGTCCGGCGAACAGCGCCGCCTGCCGCGCCGGCGCCTGCCCCTGCCCCGCCTGCACGACGGTGCCGAGGATCACCTCTTCGACCAGTTCCGCGGCCACGTTCGCGCGGCGGACGGCTTCGGAGACGGCGAGGGCGCCGAGCTTGGGGGCGGGGAGCTCGGCGAGGCCGCCGAGGAACTTGCCGACCGGGGTGCGCACGGCGGACAGGATGAGCGGGTGCATGGGGATCGTGGGGCGAAGGAAGAACGGGACCGGGCGAGCCGACCGCCGTGAGGCGGCGGGTGAACGTGCCTCACCCGCCGCCTCACGGCGGTCGGCTCGCCGCTCCTCATTCTACTTCTGGAGGATCGGCAGGTAGTTGTTCGGCAGCTGCAGCACGATCAGGCTCATGGCGGTGGCGTAGGCCGGGCCGTAGTTCAGGTCGGTCCACACGCCGCCGGCGGCGCGGGCCTTGCCGAGCAGTTCGTCCCGCACCGCCGGGAACCACTGCGCCCAGTGCTCGCCGCCGGCCGTCCACATCGCCAGGGCGGCGTAGTAGTGGCCGTAGTAGTAGTAGTGCGCCGGGATCTCGTTCTGCGAGAACTGCCGTACCGGCAGGAACTGCATGACGTACCGCAGCCCGCGGTCGACCGCCGGCCCCGAGTACTGGCCGGCGCTGAACAGGCCGACGAGGCAGGCGGCGCTGCGGGCGAACATCGAGTACGGCCGCTGCCCGCGGGTGTACCCGAACCCGCCGTCCGGCTGCTGACAGCCCTTGAGGAACTCGACGCCGGAATCGACCACGCTCTTGCGGACGAACAGGCCGGCGTTCCGCGCCGCCCGCAGGGCCATCATCTGGACCACTGTCACGCTCACGTCGGCCTGCGGCGGCTGCGGCTCGTACCGCCACCCGCCCTCCTTGTTCTGCGCCCGCACGGTGAAGGCCACGGCCTGCTCCAGCACCGCCTTCAGCTGCCGCTGGCGGGCCGGGTCGGGGAGCATGCCGGAGACTTCGCTGAGGAACAGGCAGGCGAACCCGTGCGAGTACATGGCCTGCTGGTTCTGGCCGCCGCGGAACCCGCGCTGGGCGTCGGGCGACGCGAGGAACCCGGGGGTGGCGCCGGCCCCGCAGGCGAGGACGTAGTCGACGGCGCGCGACACGGTGCGGGCGTACCGGCCGCGGCCCGGCTGGTGGCCGCCGGCCATGAGGGCGAGGCCGGCCAGCGCCGCGATGCCGACCGCCGACCCGCCGCCGGCCCGGTCGGACGTGAACGCGCCGTCGTCGAGCTGCTGGGCGGCGAGGAAGGCGAGGCCGCGGTCGATGGCGGCCTGCGCCTCGGGGGTGATGAAGTCGGCGCCGGGGTCGGGGCCGCGCGGCGGGTCCTGGGCGTGGCCGGCCCAGCCGAGGAGCCCGGCGGCGCCGCCGGCGGCCGCGAGGCGGAGGGCGGACCGACGGGTGAGCGGGGTCATACGCGACCAAGTGTCGGGCGGGCGGTGAAGGTATTGTAGGTCGGGCCGAGTCTTCGAGGCCCGACGCGGGGAGACTCCCACTTCGGCAGAACGACCGGAGGCGGCGGGACCGACCGCCGGAGGTCGCTCAGGCTCGGAACCGCGACCTCGCCGCCGCCGTCGCACCGGACGGACGTACCGGCGTCCCCGGCCGCGACCTGGCGCCCGCAGCGGCTAGCGACCTCGAACCCCATGCCGCCTCCCGTGGTCGCCGGGGAAGAGCACCGGCGGGCTCCGTTACTTCGACGTGCCCGCTTTCTCCCCCCCGAAGCCGAGGCCCTTCTTCACGCCCTTCACCAGCCCGCTCGACGCCCCGGCGGCGATCGACTCGGCGCCCTTCGCGGCCTCCCCGGTCAGCGTCGTTCCGCCGTGCCGCTTGCTCCGCTACACCACGACGTCGTCGGAGTTCTTCGGCAGCCCGTCGGGGCCGGCGGAGCGCAGCTCCGGGGTGTAGCTAAGCATGCCCTTCTCGACGGTCGCCGTCAGCGGGCGGCCGTAGGCGTCGGTCGCGGTCGGCGCGAAGTCCTTGCCGCCGTCCCACCGGTCGGCCTCGGTGTTCAGCGTCGAGACGGTCCGCTCGCGCAACTCCGCCGCACTCGGGCCGCACCCGGCCGCGGCGAGGACCAGCAGTACGACCCGGACACGCATGAGGGACTCCCGGTGACACGCCGCTCGCGGCGGTGCAGCGGCGCCGCTGCACCGCCGCAAGCGGCTGGGAAACTCACACCGTCTCCCGCAGCTCGAAGCCGCGGCGGTACTCGCGGAACAGCATCGCGTTCGCCTCCGTCGCGCGGGCGCCGGTGAACCGCTCCGTCGCCGGGTCGAACGTCAGCTTCGGGCCGGCCCGGCCCGCCACCGTCATCGGGTCCACCTGGTGCTCGCGCAGGTGCTCGCGCATCCGGGTCAGGGCGTCGGTCGCCCCCGGCACGCCGGCGAACCCGGCCACGTCGCCGATCGGCGCCTCGTTCCCCAGCCGGTAGCTGATGTTCGCTAGGTGGCACAGCGACGCCGAGACGTGCCCCTCGGCGATGTCGCAGTGCAGGTCCGCCACCCGCCGGCTGCGCACCGCCTTCACGAAGTTGTCGAAGTGGAGCTGGTCGTTGCCGCCGGTGAACCGGGCCACCTCGCGGCCGTCCTTGTCGTACTGGATGCCGCTGTTGTAGTTGGGCGACACCACCATCCCCTCGGTGCCGACCCAGATGTTGCCGATGCCGGCCCCCTTGAACAGCGGGCTCTTCATCCCGCGGACCTCGAACACCATCTTCGACTCGCCGTAGTCGAACAGGCAGACCTGGGTGTTCGGCGTCTGGCCGTCGTCGGTGTAGCCGAACCGGCCGCCGACGCTGCACACGCTGTTCGGCATCCCCTTCCGCAGACCCCACCGGGCCTTGTCCATCTCGTGCACGCCCTGGTTCCCCAGGTCGCCGTTGCCGTAGTTCCAGATCCAGTGCCAGTCGTAGTGGACGGTGCCGTTGCGGCCGACGTTCCGCCGCGGCGCCTCGAGCGGGGCGGGGCCGCACCACAGGTCGTAGTCCATCGTCGCCGGCGGCGCCTGCGGGCCGTCCACCTTGCCGATGCTCGGGCGGTTCTTGTAGCACAGGCCGATCGCCAGATCGACGGTGCCGATCTTCGTGTGCACGGCCTCGATCGCCTGCCGCATCCCGGGGTTGCTGCGGCTCTGCGTGCCGACCTGACAGATGCGGTTGAAGCGCCTCGCCGCCGCGGTCATGATCGCGCCTTCCTTCACGTTGTGCGTGGCCGGCTTCTCGCAGTACACGTCCTTGCCGTTCTGCATGGCCCACACCGCCATCAGCGCGTGCCAGTGGTTCGGCGTCGCGATCGACACGATGTCGATGTCGCGGTTCTCGACGACCCGGCGGATGTCCTTCTGGTACGTCGGGGCGCGGCCCTGGACCTTCTCGATCGACCGCATGGCGTTCCCGATCACCTCGGGCGACTCGTCGCAGTCGCAGACGGTGGTGATCTCGCAGTTGTTCTTGCCGAGGAACCCGGACACGTGGCTCATGCCGCGGCCGCGGACGCCGACCACGGCGACGCGCAGCTTGTCGTTGGCCCCGCGGGCGGCGGCGGCGGTGGAGCGCGGGGCGTCCTGGGCGGCGGCGGAGCTGCCGCCGAGCGCGGCCGCGGCGGCGGACAGGATGGCGGCGCGGTCCAGGAATTCGCGGCGGCTGAACAGGTCCATGAGGGGCTCCGGGGAGGGAGAGGGCGCGAGTCGCGGGGGCAGACGTGATTAAACCCGATTCCGCGCCGCGAGGCAAGGAAACGGGTGAGAGACGGGCGAAGCCCGGGGACGGCCGTCCCCGGGCTTTCGGGGTTCCTTCAGCGCGCCGCCCGGAACCGCGCCCCGGCGGGCTCCAGGTACGTCGTCCCGAACCCCTGAGCGGGGAACGCCGGGCCGCGCACGTCGGCGGGGATGGCGGCCGACCGCGCCCACTCGTAGTCCGGGTTGCCGAACCCCCGCTCGGCCGCGATCCGGGCGACCGTCTGCGTCGTACTGACCAGCACGCCGAACGACACCGCCGGGTTGTACAGGTCGTCCCCGGCGGCGACGTGCTTCGGCCCGCTCCACGAGAACTGCGACCCGAGCCCGGCGACATGGTGGGGCTCCGGGCGGGCGTGCAACCATAGAGCGGGTGCCATGACGGCGCCGGGGGGAAAGCCCGGGGACGGCCGTCCCCGGGCTTGGGGGCGTACACTGAGGCGCGACGCGCCCCGGGCCGGCCGGGGAGTACCGGGTGAAGGGGGGCCGATGTCCGCGACCCGACCGGGCCAGTTGCTGCGGCGGCTGACCCCGCCCGACGCCGACGACGGGCCGCTCCTGGCCCGCTTCGCCGCCGACCGCGACGCGGCCGCGTTCGCCGCGCTCGTCCGGCGGCACGGGCCGCTGGTGCTGGCCGTGTGCCGCCGCGTCACCGGCCACCCGCAGGACGCCGAGGACGCCTTCCAGGCTGTGTTCCTGGTGCTGGCGCGGAAGGCCGGGCAGCTCCGCGACCCCGGCCGGCTCGGCAACTGGCTCTACGGCGTCGCCGCGAAGGTGGCGAGCCGGGCGCGCCGCGCCGCGGCCCGGCGGCACGTGCGGGAGGTGCAGGCCGTGGACCCGCCGGACCCCGCCGCCCCCGACGCCGCGCCGCCGGACATCGGCCTGGCGCTGCACGAGGAGCTGGCCGCGCTGCCGGCGCACTACCGCGAGCCGATCGTGCTGTGCGACCTCCAGGGGGCGAGCCGGGCGGAGGCGGCGAAGGCGCTGGGCATTCCCGAAGGGACGCTGTCGAGCCGGCTGGCGAACGGGCGGAAGAAGCTGGCCGAGCGGCTGACGCGGCGCGGCGTGGCGCTGTCGGCGTTGGGCGTGCCGGCGGCGGTGGCGGAGGGGCGGGCGGCGGTGCCCGAAGCATTGGTTCATCACACCTGTGGGGTGGTGGCGGCGTGGGCGGCCGGGGCGGCCGTACCCGCGGCCGTCGTCCGCCTCGCGGCCGGAGGGTTTCCCGTGAGGAGCGTCTTGCTCGGCGGCGTGCTGGCGCTGTCGCTGGTGGCCGGCGTCGTGATCGCGGGTGCCGGGGCGGACCCCACGGCCGTACCGAACCCGCAGCCGGTCGCGGTCGCGGTCGCGGCCGAGGAGCCGCAGCCGCTGGCCGACCCGAAGGGACCGAAGGCGAAGGCGGCCGGGGTCGGTGCCCCGCGGTTGCAGGAGGCACTGGACCTGCCGGTGCGGAACGGGAGGCGCGTCATTTGGAGCCCGGTTGGCGACCGGTTCGTCGTCACCTACTCGCCGGAGGGCGGCGGTCCGCCCGGCGGGATGATGGGCGGCGGGGGTTCGGGCGAGGCGCTCATCGTGGTTCGCACCGACGGGGGGAAGGGGCCGCACGTGTTCGATGCCACCAGGGGTCACGACCCGGAGCGGTTCGTCGGCTTCACCCCGGACGGGAACGAACTGCTGCTGACGTGCCGCGAGTACGGGCTGGTGAGCGGCCGGCACCTGGCGTCCACCTACGTGTTCGGCGTCATCGGCCGGCCCGGCCCGGCCGGGCTTCTCGGCGGCCCTCCGGCCGACCCGGAGTTCGGTGAGGGCGGCGCCGGCCCGGCCGGGCCGGCGCTGTCGCTCGTCCCCTACCAGAAGAGCTTCCCCCTCGACAACGGGCAGACCGACGACTTCGCCTTCGCCCCGGACGGCAAGAGCTACACGACGCTGGTCGTGACTCGCCGCGACGACCTCGGCGTCCGCGCGGCCGAGGTCCGCCGGGTGAGCACGGAGACCGGCAAGACGCTCGAAACCCGTTCGACGCTGGAAGGCGCCTTCCGCACGCTGCGGCTCGGCGGCGACGGCAGGCAGGTGTTCCACGTCCACGCCCAGGTGGCGAACTCGGTCAGCAACGGCGACTGGTCCGTGGCCCCCGACATCGGGCAGGCCGACGCGCCGGCCGGCGACCCGCTGCTGGTGCCGTCGCGGGACGGCGGGCGGGTGCTTTTCGGGCGCGGCGTCAGCAAGCTGGTCGTCCTCGACGGCGCGACAGGGAAGGCACTGCCGGCGCTGGAGGGGCTGGGGCTGGCGGACACGAAGCAGGCGGCCGTCGCGTTCTCGGCCGACGGCCGCCTCCTGGCGGCGTCCCACAACCGGTTCGAGATGTCGGAGACGCCCCTGAAGGGCGGGGGGGTCCAGAAGTCGCTCGTCGGCGGCGACCGGCGCCTGGCGGTGTGGGACACGACCACCGGGAAGCTGATCCGGTCGTGGCCGGGGCGGGTGACGGCACTGGCGTTCCACCCGTCGCGGCCGGTACTCGCAGTGCTGGAGCCGAACGGCGCCCAGACGCGGCTCGGGCTGTGGGACTTCTCCGCGGAGTGACCGCCTGGCGAGCCGAGGGCCGTCAGGCCCCGGGTGACGCGCCTGTCGCCATCACCCGGGGCCTGACGGCCCTCGGCTCGCCGACCGCTATAACACCCTCCTCAACCGAGGGGGCAGGTCATGGCGGCGTCCGCGTGGGTGGTCGAGGTGACGGCCGACACCTTCCAACAAGAGGTCGTCGACAAGTCGCGCGAGGTGCCGGTCGTCGTCGACTTCTGGGCGCCGTGGTGCGGGCCGTGTCGGACGCTGACCCCCATCCTGGAGCGCCTCGCCGCCGAGAAGGCCGGCGCGTTCGTCCTCGCCAAGGTGAACACCGACGAGGAGCAGGAGCTGCCCGGGGCGTTCGAGGTCAACGGCATCCCGGCCGTGTTCGCCATCAAGGACGGCCAGCTCGTCGATAAGTTCGAGGGCGCCCTCCCCGAGGCCCAGGTGCGGCAGTTCATCGAGAAGTTGCTGCCGGGCGCGGTCCCGGCCGAAGACCCGCGTGACGCCGAGGCCCGCGACCCGGCCGCGGCACTGTTCGCCTACCGCGAGAAGTTCGCCGCCGACCCCAACGACCCCGCCGCCCGCGTCGCCCTGGCGCGCGTGCTTCTGGCGAAGCCGGGCGGCGAGGCCGAGGCGGCGACCCTGTTGGCCCCGGTCGAGGGCGGCGCCGAGGGCGCGGAAGCGGAGCAACTGAAGGCCGTGATCGCGTTGCGCGAGACGCCGCACGCCGACGCCGACCTCGCGGCCGCACGGGCGGAGGTGAAGGCGGACGACGCCGCAAGCCGCGTCCCGCTGGCGGCCGTGCTCGCGGCCCGCGGCGAGTACGTGCCGGCGATGGACGAGCTGATCGCCGCCGCCGAGCTCGACGCGGCGCTGGGCCGCGGCCCGGTGCGGGAGCTGATGGTGCGCGTCTTCAACGCCATCGGCCCGCGCAGCCCCGAGGCCGACGACTACCGCGGCCGGCTGCGGAACCTCATCTACTGACGAGTCGCTTGCACCGCCGCTAGCGGCGAAGCAGGGCCGCACGCCGGTAGAAGCTCGCCACGCCCGTCCGCTGCACCAGTTCCCAGCCCGGCGCGGCGCGGAAGTACGCCTCGAACCCGGTGCCGGCCCGCACCAGCGCGAAGTCGAAGCGGCCGTACCGCGCCTCCCACCCGGCGACGGCGTCGGCCGTGCCCTCCGCGTCGGCGCGGACGAACGCCAGCAGCCAGTCGCCGCCGAACACCTCGCAGCGGTCGTCCACGAACACCTTGTACCCGGGCGCGTGGTAGATCACGAACCCGCCGTCGATGTAGCCGTTGAACAGCCGGTGCGGGTCGGCCGACGACCGCGGCTCGTGCGCCCGCAGCTCCGGCAGCAGTTCCACCGGCCAGTGCGTCGGATCGAGCCGTGCCCAGCCGACGCCGCCGATCGACGCCAGACCGGCGACGCCGACCAGCACGGCGGGCAGCCAAAGGTTCCGCCCGCCCCCTCCCTCGCGCGGTCGGTACACGTCGGGCCGGTGCCGTGCCAGCCACGCCGCCCAGCGGGTGTGCGGCCACGCCGCCGCGACCACGACCAGCGCCGCGACCGCGAACAGCGGGGCGTGGCGGACGCGGTCGAGGGTGAGGACGAACCACACCGCCGGCAGGAACCACGACACGCGGAGTTCGGAACGCGGCACGCCCGCGAGCACAGCCGTGTACACCGCGGCGAGGGCGAACACCGGCCAGGCGTAGGGCGCCGCCGGGTCCAGGGCGCTGTGCTCCTGCACGATCGCCTTCAGCGCCGGCTCGCCCATGATGACGTGCCACGTCCGCAGCAGGTCGAGGCCGTAGGGGTTCACCAAAGCGCTGAGGACACAGCCTGCGGTTGCAATACAGGCCCACATCACGTCTTGACGTGAGCGCAGAGGTGGCCCACCCGTTGCCACGGGTGGGCTTTGCCCGCTTACTGTTGCCCGCGCCCGGCGGACGTAGCCGAGGAGCCACCCGGCGACGGTCAGCCCCACCGTCCCCATGCCGGCCAGCACGCCGCCGTGGACGTTCGCCCACACCGCGAACGCCGGCACCAGCCACACCAGCCGCCGCACCGGGACGCGCCCGGCGTCGACGGCGACGAGCAGGATCATGGTGCCGGCCATGCCGGCGATCGTGGCGAGGTGCGGGCGGACGTGGAAGTGCGACGCCGCCGCCGCGAGGCCGAGCAGTAGCACGACGCCGGCCGCGACCGGGTTCAACCCCGTGGCGTGCAGCCGGGCGTACAGCACCGCGAACGTGCCGGCCAGGACGGTGCATGTCAGGACGAGGAGGAGGTCGAACCCGCCGGCCCGGTGGGCGAGGGCCATGCCGACTTCGCCGAGCCACTGGTACGGCACCCACCACGTGCCGGCGAAGGTGAACGTGTACGGGTCGGCGCGGAGGAAGCCGTCGGCGAGGATGCGGTCGCCGGTGGTGACGTGCCAGAACGTGCCGGGGTCGCGGAAGAAGCTGCTGCGCCCGGCGGCCAGGAGGAGCAGCCACAACGCGACGAAGGCCACGGCCCCGGGGCCGACCAGGCGCGTCATGCGGGCGCCCCGGCGGGGGCCGCCGACGGGTCGTCGTCGAACCCGAACGGGGTGTCCGGGCTGAAAGCCCGGGGACGGCCGTCCCCGGGCTTTCCCACCACGTACAGCGCGAGCAGTGCCGGCGCCACCCACAGGAACGGGAACGAACCCGTCCCCATCACGTTCATCGCCAGGCACGCTGCGTTCACCGCCAGCAGCCCGACCAGAACCGCCCGCGGCGCCCCGCCGGCCGGCAGCCGCACCACCGCCGGCAGCAGCAGCACCAGGTCGAACGGCCACGCCCCGTACGGCGCCGTCACGAACGACACCAGCAGCAGCAGCGGCAACTGCTCCGCCCAGTCCCAGGTCCGCCCCGCCCGCCGCCAGTGCCACGCGAACCACGCCAGCCCCGCCGCCACCGGCACGAACTGGAGGCCGAACCGCCCTTCGCCGAACAGCAGCCGCAGCACGGTGCCGAGCGTCGGCGACACCCACTGGTCGGGCGGCCGGTTCCCCATCGCGTCGGCGTACTGGGCGAGCACGTGCGGGGCGAACAGTAGCGGCACCGCCGTGGCGAGTAGGCCCGTGAGAGCGCCGCCGACAAGCATTCGCGTGGACGCTCGGTCGCGCCGGGTCAGCCACACCATCCCGAGAGCCGCCCACACCAGGTACGCGAGGTGCGGCTTGATCGCCAGCAGCACCGTCGCCGCGCCGGCGAGCGCCGGCCAGCCGCGCCGCTCGGCTTCGAGGAACAGCACCGCCCCGAGCAGCAGCAGCGGCCCGATCTGGCCCGATTGCAGGGCGAACAGCGTCGGCACGAAGCCGAGCGCCGCCGCCCAGCCGACCCAGCGGCGGGCCGGGTCGCCGCCGAACAGGAGCCACAGCCGACCGCCGCACCACCCGGCCGCGACGAGGTTCACCGCCAGCCACAGCAACTGCGCCTCCCGCGCCGGCAGCAGCCCGAGCGGCAGCACCGCCGTCAGCGACCACGGCGGGTTCCACATCATCACGGCTTCGTCGGTGGCGCGGCCGGCGTCGCGCTGCAGCGGCAGGAGTTGCTCGGGGTCGTAGGGGTTGCCGCCGGCGAGGGTGAGGCGGGCGGCGGCCCAGTACTCGACGAAGTCGTCCGGCGGCCACACCGACCGGTCGGCGAGGAGTTGCCGCACCTGCCCGCCGAGCAGCGCGGCGGCCAGCAGCACGCCGGCGGCGGTGAGGAGGCGGCGCGGGTTCATGCCGTAGCGTAGAACACGATCGTGTCAGGAAAGCGGGCGAGCCGACCGCCGTGAGGCGGCGGGTGACGGGAACGTCACCCGCCGCCTCACGGCGGTCGGCTCGCCGTGGTGAGCGCCCGTCAGTCGCTTAGTGGCAGCAGACCGGGGCCGGCGTGCAGGGCACGGCGACCGGCACCTTGATCGTCGTCACGTAGGCCACCCGCTCGCAGTACGACACCTCGACCGTCCGGCGGACGGTGCTCGGGACGCACACCTTGTGGGTGCCTTCCTTCTCGGTCGGGACCATCCGGGTGACGACGACCTCCCGCTCCACGACGGTCGGGACGAGCACCGTGCGGACGCCCTCCTTCTGCATCGGGACGCAGCGGTGGACGACCACCTCCCGCTCGACCCACGTCGGGGTGTGGACGACCCGCTCGCCCGCCTTCTCGACCGGCACGCAGCGGTGGACGGTCACCTCGCGGTCGGTCCAGACCGGGGTGGCGACGTTCACCTTCCGCGACCCCTCCTTGGCGACCATCGTGCAGGTGGTCACCTCGACCGGAACCTGCTTGCTGACGACCTGGCGGACCATCACCGTCTGCATGCACGGGGTGGCACAGGCGTCGGCACACGGGGCCGCGCACGGAGCGGGGCACGGGTCGCACGACGGCTTCTTGCACAGCCGGCTGAACAGACCCTTCTTGCGGCCGCCGCCGGTGTCGCAGCTCGGGGCGGCGGGCGGGGCGCAGGCGACCTGCGTCGGCACGCACACCGTCTCGCACACCGTCCGCATGACCGTGGTCTTGCCGTACACCGGCTCGTGGTAGGTGTACTTCTGCACCTGCTCGGTCCACTTCGTCTCGCAGACCTTGACCTTCTCCTTCACCGCCACCGTCTCGTTGACCGTGTACTTGAACGCCTGCTTCGAGGCGACCATCTCGCAGACCTTGACCTTCTCCTTCACCGCCACCGTCTCGTTCACCGTGTACGTGTACTTCTGCTGGGTCGGCACGCACTCGGTGACCTTCACCTTCTCCTTCGTGGCGGTCGGGACGTGGACGGTGTACTTGTACTTCTGGTCCACCCAGTTGTTCACGACCACGTCCACGTCGACCTTCTTCGTCTTCCACTCGGTCTTGTAGCAGGTGACCTGCTGGTCGACGTAGCTGACCGTGGTGGCGCACGGGGCGGCGGCGGCGCAGGCCGGCTCGCAGCTCGGGGCGTCGCAGCCGCGGTTGCGCTTCTTCCCGAACGCCGAGGCGTCCTGGGTCATGACCAGCAGGGCGGCGGCGGCGGCCACCGTCCCCAGCCCGAACAGGCGACGAGTCGTCATTCTCACTCTCCGAAGCAACGGTGTAGGAACAGGGGTGCGGGGTGCGTCCGTTCGGTTCGCCGGGCGGGGCGGGCGAATCCGGGCAAACGGCCCAGAGCCCCTATCCTTCCGCAACGGCATCAAACTACCTCTGGTCACCCGCGCCGACAACGCAATCTGAACAGTTTGGGGGGATTTTCTCCGCCGCGCGGGTCGGGTTGTAGAGGCCGATCGGCCGGGCTCTGGCCGTCGCCCCGCGGGACGGGTAGCATCACCCGACGGCCGGGCTCCCGGCCCGCCTCCCCTTCCGTTCGGAGCAACCGCCATGCAACCCCTGTTCCGCCCCGCTTGCCTTTCCGGCGCAATCTGCCTGGCCTTCCTCGCCGGCGCCGGCCGTGCCGACGACGCCAAGAGCTCCGACGGCTGGATGCCGCTGTTCAACGGCAAGGACCTGACCGGGTGGACGACGCACCCGAGCCCGAACCCGCAGGCCTACGCCAAGGTGGTGCCGGTGAAGAGCGAGTCCGGGGCGGTGGTCGGGTTCAGCGGCGAGGCGAAGGACGGCAAGCTCATCCCGCTGTGGCTGGTGAAGGACGGCCTCCTGGTCGGCAGCGGCCCGCACAGCCACCTGTTCACCGAGAAGGACGACTACACCGACTTCCACTACCGGATCGAGGCGAAGATCAACGACAAGGGGAACAGCGGGCAGTACTCGCGGGCGCAGCTGGCGCCCGGGTTCCCGCCGGGGTACGAGGCGCAGATCAACGCGACCGGCGGCGACCCGATCCGCACCGGCAGCCTGTACCCGGACGGCCGCACCAAGTTGGGGATGTTCAAGAAAGACATCACGGTGATGAACACCGCCCCGCACAAGGCGGACGAGTGGTTCGTGCAGGAGGTCATCGCCGAAGGGGCTCGCGTCCGCATCCTGGTCAACGGCAAGCAGACGGTGGACTTCACCGACCCGAACGCGACGCACACGAAGGGCCGCTTCGCCCTCCAGGGGCACGACCCGGGCACCGTCGTGACGTTCAAGAAGGTCGAGTGGAAGCCGCTCGTCAAGTGAGTGTCTTCGCCGCTCGCGGCGGTGCAGTGCGTGCGCTGCACCGCCGCGAGCGGCGGCCGATTCACCTCCCCACGTACTCCAGCTCCACGTAAGTCGGTCCGCGGCGGGTCGCGCCGTCCGCGTCGGCGACGGTGATCTCCACCCGCGCGTCGCCGGCGGGCAGCTCGATCGTCGCGGTCCCGCCCGCCGGCAGTTCGACCCGCCGCCCGCCGATCGTCCCGGCGCCGGACGCGAACGGGCGCGCCGCCCGCACCGTCACCCGGTAGCGGCCGGCGCGCTCGAACCGCACCTCCCAGTGGCCGACGCTGTCCGCCGCCCAGCCGGCCCGCGGGCCGCGCCAGTCCTGCCGGCTGAGGCGCACCGGGTTCTCCTTCTCGCTGCCGACGACGATGCGCGGCGGGTCGAAGCCGCGCCGCGTCACGTCGGTGAACCAGGCGTCGTAGGCCGTCTTCAGCCGCGCGACTTCCTCGGGCCGCTCGGCCGCGAGGTCGCGCTGCTCGAACGGGTCGGCGGGGATGTCGAACAGCTCGTAGCGCGGCGTCCACTTCGCGTCCGGGGCGACGCCGTTCGCCTGCACGAGCTTGAAGCGCGGCCCGCGCGCCGCGAACGCCCGGTAACGCTCCGGCACGTCGCCGCGGTGCCACTGCACGAACAGCGTCCGCGCCGGCACGTCCACATTCGCCCCGGTGAGGAGGCCGAGCGCGCTGCGGCCGTCGAACGTGTTCGCACCGCTTGCTACGCCGCAAGCGGCGAGGAGTGTGGGGACGATGTCGATGTGCGCCAGCGGCATCTCGACGACGTGGCCGGGCGTGATGCGGCCGGGCCAGCGGACGTAGCACGGCACGCGGGTGCCGCCCTCGTACACCGTCCCCTTGCGGTTCCGCAGGCCGGCGTTGAAGCGCACGTCGCCGGGGCCGTTGTCCGTCAGGAAGATCACGACCGTGTTCCGCGACTGCCCCGCGTCGTCGAGCGCCTTCAGCAGCCGGGCGAAGTTGGTGTCGACGTTCTCGATCATGGCGTAGGCGCGGGCGACGTCCTCGGCGTTGTCCTTCTTCCCGGCCCACGGCTGGCCGATCTGCGGGAAGGCGGTGGCGCCGAGGTCGCGGCCGCGGTACGGGGCGACGAGCGCCGGCGGCACCTGGTACGGCCCGTGCGGCGCGTTGTAGGCGACGTAGGCGAAGAACGGTTTCTCCGACTTCGCCCCGACGAAGCGCACGGCCGCGTCGGTGAACACGTCGGTGCAGTAGCCTATGGTGCGTTCCTCCTTGCCGTTGCGGGTGAGGAACGGGTCGAAGTAGGCGGTGGCGAACGTGCTGTCGGGGTGGTCGCTGGGCTGGGCGAGGCCGCCGCCGCGGCACCAGAGCGTGTCCTGAAAGCCGCGGTCTTCGGGGCGGAGCGGGTAGTTGTCGCCGAGGTGCCACTTGCCGAACAGACCGGTGCGGTAGCCGGCGCCGGCGAGCATCTGCGGCAGTGTGGTCACGTCGGGCCGCATCAGGGAGCGGCCGATGAACGTGTCCACGACGCCGGTGCGGTAGTTGTACTGGCCGCTCAGCAGCGCTGAGCGCGTCGGCGAGCACACCGGCGAGACGTGGAAGTTCTTCAGCCACGCGGACTGTTTCGTGAAGGCATCCAGGTTCGGTGTGCGGACGACGGGGTTGCCGTGGGCGCCGAGGTCGCCGAAGCCCTGGTCGTCGGTGATGACGAGGAGCACGTTCGGCCGCTCCTGCGCCGCGGCGGGGGAGAGCGCGGCGAGGCCGCATAGGATGGAGAGGGCGTAGCGCATCGGCGGCTCCCGGTTCGGGGCTCGGGGCTTCGCCGCTTGCGGCGGTGCACCGCCGCAAGCGGCGAAGCCCCGAGCCGGTCCCCACAATACCCCATGCGGCTGTCCCTCCGCTACCGCCTGCTGTTGCCGCTCACCCTGCTGCTGGCCGGCGACGTGGCCGCGACCGGGTGGGCCGCCGTCGCCGCCGCCCGCGCCGCCGAGCGCCAGCTCGCCGCGCAACTCTGGGCCGTCGCCAACACCGTCACCGAGCCGCCCGGCTACCCGCTGTCCGAGCGCGTCCTCCACCTGATGAAGGGGTTTAGCGGCGCCGAGTTCATCCTCGACCGACCCGGCACGCCGCCCGTCGGCACCCTGGCCGGCCCCACGACCCCGCCGCCGGCCGACGTGCCGCCCGCCGCCCGCGACGAGGACGACCGCCTCGGCCCGCCGGTGCTCGTCGGCGGCGTCGAGTACCGCTGCCTCCGCCTGCCGCTGAGCCGCCGCCTCGTCGAACCCGGGCCGTCGCGCGGCGACCTGTACATCCTCACCCCCGAGGAGCACCGCCGCACCGCCGTCCGCGACGCCGCCGCTCCGCTCGTCGTACTCGGCGGCGCCGGCGGGGTCGTCGCCGTCGCGCTGGCGCTGGGCCTCGGGACCGGCCTCGTCCGCCGCCTCCGCGCCCTCGACCGCCACACCCGCCGCATCGCCGGCGGCGACTTCACACCCGTGCCCGTGCCCGGCCCGGCGGACGAGGTCGCGGACCTGTACCGGGCCGTGAACGCGATGGCCGGGCAGCTCGCCGAGTACCGCGACGCCCTGTCGCGCGCCGAGCGGCTGCGCGTCCTCGGCCAGTTCGCCGGCGGCCTGGCGCACCAGCTCCGCAACGCCGCCGCCGGGGCGAAGTTGTCGATCGAACTGTTCCTGGCGGAGAACCCGGCCGCGGACCCGGAGCCGTTGCGGGTGGCGCTGCGGCAGCTCGCCCGCATCGAGACGAACCTGCGGCAGTTCCTGACGGTCGGGAAGCCGCCGCCGTTCGACCCGCGGCCGTGCGACCTGGCCGCGCTGCTGACGCAGGCCGTGGACCTCGCCCGCCCGCGCTGCCAGCACGCCGGCATCGCGCTGCGGTTCGAGCCGCCGCCGCCCTGCCCCGTGAGCGGCGACCCGACGCAGCTGGCGCATCTGTTCGGCAACCTGATCGACAACGCCGCCGACGCCGCCGGCCCCGGCGGTGACGTGGCGGTGTCACTGGCCGGCGGCGTGATGGAGGTGAGCGACAGCGGCGCGGGTCCGTCGGCGGACGTGGCGGCGAAGCTGTTCGAGCCGTTCGTGACGGGGAAGCCCGAGGGGATCGGCCTCGGGCTGGCCGTGGCGAAGCGCGCCGCCGACGCCCACGGCGCGGCGCTGACGTGGGAACGCGCCGGCGGGCGGACGGTGTTCCGCGTGGCGTTCCCGCCCTAGAATTGCCACACCCCCGATCCCGGAGAATGGCCGCAAAAAGGCACAAAAAGCACAAAAAAGACAGACATCGGAGTCAGAGAAGAACTCGGATTTGAGTTCTCTCCTTTTTTGTGCTTTTTGTGCTTTTTGTGCCTTTTTGCGGCCATTCTCTCCCACCGGAGTACCCCCATGCCCGCCGAGACGCTGGAGTTCAAGGCCGAGCTCAAACAGCTCCTCCACCTCATCACCCACTCGCTCTACTCCGACAAGGAAATCTTCCTCCGCGAGCTGATCTCGAACGCCGCCGACGCCGTCAACAAGGTCCGCTTCGACGCCCTCGCCAACGCCGACAAGCTCGAAGGCAACACCGACTGGAAGATCAAGATCACCCCCGACAAGGACGCGAAGACGCTCACCATCGCCGACAACGGCATCGGCATGACACGCCAGGAGGTCATCGACCACCTCGGCACCGTCGCACAGAGCGGCACCCGCGCGTTCCTCGAAGCCGCGAAGGCGAGCCAGCAGGGCGCCGGCCCCGGCCTCATCGGCCAGTTCGGCGTCGGCTTCTACTCCGCGTTCATGGTCGCCGACACGGTGACGGTCGTCACCCGCGGCCCCGGCGCCCCCGCCGACGGCACGAAGTGGGTGTCCGACGGGCAGGGCGCCTTCACCGTGGAAGCTGTCGAGAAGCCGAGCCGCGGCACCGACGTGATTCTGCACCTGAAGGAGGACGCGGCCGAGTTCCTCGACCCGTGGAAGCTGCGCTCGCTGGTGCGGAAGTTCTCCGACTTCATCGAGCACCCGGTCGTCATGGACGGGGAGACCGAGAAGGACGGCGAGAAGACCACGACCGAGGAGACGCTGAACAGCCGCAAGGCGGTGTGGCTGCGGAACAGGAGCGAGGTGAAGGCGGACGAGTACGCCGAGTTCTACAAGCAGATCACCCACGACAGCGACCCGCCGCTGACCACCATCCACTACGCCGCCGAGGGGAACACCGAGTTCAAGGTGCTGTGCTTCATCCCGACCAAGAAGCCGTTCAGCTTCGATTGGGAGGAGCAGAAGGCCGGTCTGCGGCTGTACGTGCAGCGCGTCCTCATCATGGAGCGCTGCGAGGAGGTGCTGCCGTTCTACCTGCGGTTCGTCAAGGGCGTCGTGGACTCGTCCGACCTGCCGCTCAACGTCAGCCGCGAGATTCTGCAGCAGAACCCGATCCTGACGACGATTCAAAAGAGCGTCGTGAAGAACGTGCTGGACGCGCTCGGAGGCATGAAGAACGTCGAGTTCGAGAAGTACCGCGAGTTCTACACGGGGCTCGGCCCGGTGCTCAAGGAGGGGCTGACGCGCGACTTCATGAACCGCGAGAAGATCGCCGACCTGCTCCTGTTCGAGAGCGCGAACACGCAGGCCGGGCAGGTGACGACGCTGGCCGAGTACGTCGAGAAGATGCCCGAGGGGCAGGCCGAGATTCACTACCTGATCGGCGAGGAGGTCGAGCCGCTGCGGCGGTCGCCGTACCTGGAGGCGTTCCGGGCGAAGGGGCACGACGTGCTGCTGCTGTCCGACCCGATCGACGAGTTCGCGCTGCCGCAGCTCGGCGAGTACAAGGGGAAGAAGCTCCACGCCGCCGACCGCGGCACGGCCCCGTCCGCCGAGGACATCCCCGCCGACGTGACGGAGCAGTTCGCGGCGCTGGTGACCGCGTTCAAGGCGACGCTGCCGGAAGCCGGCGACGTGCGCCTCACGAAGCGCCTGACCGAGAGCGCCGCCGTGCTGGTGGCCGACGAGTACGGGGCGAGCGCCCACATGGAGCGGCTGATGGAGCGGATGGGCCGCGGCGAGGGGAAGGCGAGGCGCGTCCTGGAGCTGAACCCCGACCACGCCGCGGTTCGGGCGGCACGCGAACTGCATTCCCAGAAGGCCGACGACCCGCGGGTCGCGGTTTACGCCCGGCTGTTCTACGAGCAGGCGGTGATCGCCGAGGGGTCGAAGGTATCGGACCCCGCGGCGCTGGCGGCCCGGGTGAACGAGTTGATCGCCCGCGACGCCGCGCGGTAGAATAGGTTCAGCCGCCCACGTCGCCTTAGCCGACCGAACGGAAACGACCCGCCGGGCTTCGTGCCCGGCGGGGGGTCTCGCCCCAATTCGCCCGCCCTTTGCTCGCCCCGGCCGTCGCGGCCGTCCGATCCCAGTTCCCGTCGGGCAAGAGCAACCTATTTCGCCCCGCCCTGAATCCGTTCGCCCGTGCGCCGCCCCGGTGGAATTATTCCGGTTTTCCGGCGCACGCACGGCGGACCGTGTTCTAGGGATTGGAATCACCACCGAGCGGCACCCGAGAGGGAGTTCGACATGGTCACCACCGCCTTCATCTTCGCCGCGGCCGCCCTCACCGCCGCCGGCGTCGTCGCCACCCGGTCCCCCGGGGTCCACGCGGCGCTGGCGTCGCAGGGGACCGCGGTCGGCCTGGCCGACGAGGACACCGTGGCCGAGGACCGCGTGGCCCGCCGGGCGACCGACTGGCAGCTGACCTGCGTGGACGACCTGAACGCCGCGGAAGACCTGCTCGACTGCCTGGAGGCCCACGGCTACGCCGAGCGCGAGCTGGTGGTGACCGGCAACGCGACGTTCGCCGTCCGCTGGCGCTGAGCGACGACTCGAACCAACTCGAACGCCCGGGGGCAACCCCGGGCGTTCGGCGTTTGCGTGTCCGCCGCTGGCGGCGTAGCGGGGTATGCCCCGCTACGCCGCCAGCGGCGGAGAAAAACGTTCCGGGAGTTCGCGCGGTCGCTGGCGGGGAACGCGTACCGGGCCGACGCGCCCCGCGGCACCGGCGGGGGCGACGAACTGACGAATCACGCCCGCAGCGCCGCGACGACCGCCTTCACGTCGTCGGGCGCGGTGACGGCGCCCACGGCCTTGAGCGCCTTCATCGCCACGCCCATCGCCTGCCCGTCGTTCTTCGCCGCCCGCACCTCGTCGCGCACCGCGGCCAGCGCGGCGGCGACGGCCTCGCGGTCCCACGCCTTCGGCAGCAGCGCCTCCAGCATCGCCAGCTCGGCCTCCTGCGCCGTCGTGTCGCGGCCGTCCTTCTTCGCCAGCGGGATCGTCTCCCTCAGCCCCGCGACGCCCTTGCGGACGACGCCGAGCACCACGTCGTCGGTGACGTCGGCCTTGCGGCGGAGGGCTTCCATCTGCGCCTCGCCGATGACGGTCCGCAGGGTGTCGCGCGTCGCCGCGTCGCCGGCCTTCACGGCGGCGGTGACGCGGGCTTTGAGGTCGTCGTGCAGGCTCACGGTGAAGGCCCCGGGAAATGAAAACGGCCGGCGGGCAATGCTGTGGTAGAAGGTTCTCCCGCGCCTTCAAGGCAAGCGCCGTCAGGGCTGCGCGGCGAAGTCCCACAGCCCGAGCCGGGTGCCGCCGGCGTGGGCCTCGAACACCGCCAGCTCCGGGCGCGTCGGGTGGAACGCCACCGCCGCCGCACGCCCCGGCCACGTCCGCACCACCGTCCCGGTCGCCGTCTCCCAGACGGTCAGCTGACGCGGCCCGGTCTCGTGCGTCGGACTGCCGCCCTTCACCGCGTCCTTCTTGTCGAGCGCAATCAGCGGGGTGTAGGTCATTGCCGCCAGCCGCCCGTCGCCGGACAGGGCCGCCATCCCCACCGGCACGAC
>Ga0209181_10003983_pt1 | contig 22333 bp, 15 predicted proteins | sample MAT05_FD_187208 | JGI IMG/M metagenome (GOLD analysis project Ga0209181, IMG submission 187208) | Freshwater microbial communities from Lake Fryxell liftoff mats and glacier meltwater in Antarctica - MAT-05 (SPAdes) (version 2) | ecosystem: Environmental > Aquatic > Freshwater > Ice > Liftoff...
GAACGATGACCCGTTGTCTGTTTTCAATCTTATAAACTTGTATCGAAACCGAGTTGGTAGCGTACTTTATCTGCCTGATTTTATACATTTTGACCGCTTAGGTCAGCAAATTACAAGTTTCTTAAAACTAGGAAGCACATTATCAATCACTTACACTCAACAAAAATTTGGGGCGGACAAGTCGGGTGTGCCGTAGGCATTTAAGGTTGGTAGAAAAAAGTTGTGCTGTTTTTTAAAAGCCCCATTGGGGTGGTAGGTTTCTTTTTCGGTATTGGGTAAGCCTATTAACCACCGCCGTTGCATCTGCCGCTGAAAAAGTAGCAGGAAGGTTTCGCTGCTATTTATTTTCTCCAATCTTTTTTCAGGTAATGCTATATCCAGATTTGTTTGTATATTGATGCATAATTTCTAAATATTCAAACCTGAAAAATTTTTCATTTACCGGCTTTAAAAATTTTCAAACTGTCGAACCATGTCAACTGATACAGCAGCCCCGGCGGCAAACATACAGTCTACCTGCCTGGTAAAAGACATACAGTTCTTTACGAAGCGTGATTTTTTAAAACACAAAGCAACCGTCAACAAATACCGCACAAGGTTTGAGGCAGGAGAGATCAAATACCTTTACTGGGATATTGAACTTATCAACCTGCTATATCAAAAACAAAACAACAGCATTACTTTAAAAGTCCGTTGTACGGCACTCACTACCCGGAAGGAAATGTATTTCGGAGAACAGGTCATTAACTTGCAGCCTGCCGAAATTTCAACCATTGCCTCCAACTCGTGGGGTACCGGAGCCGATGACTATTGGTTAGCTGACCAATACCTCTGGGAGATCCTTATCAACAATACTATTGTGCTTTCCAAAACCATCATTATAGATAAACTTGGTGTAGTAACACAGCAAGACAATCCTTATTTTGAACTGGTGGAACTTAAGATTTTTCCGAGCTATGCAGATTACCGTGAAACCAAAGAAGGTTATCGCTATGTAAGCCAGTTACATGGAGCAGAAACCCAATACCTTGGCGTTGAATTGTCATTAAAAAGAAAATTCATCGATAGCAAAAGTTTAGAATTTAAACTGAATATTATCGACATTTCAAATGGCTTTGTGGCTGCATGCGCAAAATACGATTCTTCGTTTGCAGCCAATCCTTCTCCGCCAATCGAATATTTCCGATTCAGCTATGGCTTCGCCGATCCAGGTTATTGGAAAAACGGAACCTACATAATCTACGTCAATTTTATGGATGTAACTATTGCATCGGCACAATTTACAGTAGGCGATTCGGAACAGGCTGGTTCGATACAGCAGAGAGATCAGTCCGCTTTAAACACTTTAAAGAACAGCCTTGCAGCACAGCAGGAAGACAGCCTGGAAACTGCACTAGCAGAACTTGATAAACTGGTGGGTATGACCAGTGTGAAAAAGAGTATAACAGAAAACATTGAGTACCTGAAGTTTAATAAACTACGCATTGAAAAAGGATTTGCCGACGATGGGCAAATAGGGCTTCACAGCGTTTTTACCGGTAACCCCGGCACCGGAAAAACTACGGTGGTACGCCTGCTTGGTAAAATATATAAAGCCATGGGCCTGCTTAACAAAGGCCATGTTGTAGAAGCTACCAGAGCTGATCTGATCGGGGAATTTATTGGCCACACAGCCCCTAAAGTAAAAGCCATGATTGAAAAAGCGAGGGGAGGTATCCTTTTTCTGGACGAAGTGTACGCACTGTCGAGGGGTGATGACAGCAGGGATTTTGGTGCAGAAGCCGTTGAAATTTTGCTTAAAGAAATGAGTGATGGGCCGGGCAATATTGCTATCATAGGTGCCGGGTATCCTAATGAAGTAAACAGCTTTTTAAATTCCAATCCCGGATTGAAATCAAGGTTCAGTCAACGGTTTCATTTTGACGATTACCTGCCCGCCGAGCTAATGCAAATCGCCAATGTAGCCCTTAAAAAGGAACAGGCCACACTAAGCGCTGAAGCAGAAACTGAACTCAACAAAAGAATCACCAACCTGTACCGAAACCGTGACAAGAATTTTGGCAATGGGCGTTTGGTGTTTGGTTTCATTGATGAAGCAAAACGATACATGGGAGTTCGTTTGTTGAAAAAAGAAAACCTGGAGAACCTTACACCGGAAGATCTGAGCAAGATTGAATTGGAAGACCTGGTGAAAGTATTTGAAGAACAATATCAACGCAAGCTAGTGCTAACGATCAACCAGTCTGAACTTGATGAAGCCTTGCAGGAGTTAGACATTATGGTTGGGTTGCATCAGATAAAACAAGAAGTTCGTGATAAAGTAACCCTGGTGTGTTATTATATTGAAACAGGTAAAGATATTTTGAATAAATTTTCTTTACACGCTTTGCTAACCGGAAATCCCGGAACAGGAAAAACCACAATGGCGAGACTGCTTGGCAAGATTTATAAAGCCCTTGGCCTGCTGGAACGTGGCCATATTGTAGAAGTGGACCGCCAGAATTTGGTAGCGGCCTTTGTAGGACAAACAGCGATAAAAACTGCGGAGGCCATTAACCAGTCTATGGGCGGCGTGCTTTTTATTGATGAAGCCTATTCACTGGCGGATAATGGAGATAATGATTTTGGCAGCGAGGCCATTGAAACACTGCTGAAAATGATGGAAGATCATAGAGGGAAGTTTGCCGTTATTGCTGCCGGTTATCCAGACAATATGAATGTATTTGTGCGTTCAAATCCCGGGTTGCAATCCCGTTTTGATGTAACCTACTCCTTGCCTGATTACAGCTTCGAAGAACTGTTGATGATAGCTCAAAAATTGCTGGCCCTTAATGACCTTACATTACAACCTGAAGCCGCACAGCACCTGTCGGGCTACCTGCAGCGGGCTTATGAAAACAGGGACAAGTTTTTTGGCAATGCCCGTTTTGTTCGGCAATCAGTAGAAGCTATCATAACCAAACAACACTTGCGTATGGCTGCAATGAACCGGGATCAACGGACCCAGGAAGGAATGCGGCAGGTAATGATTGAGGACGTTGCCCAATTGCAGGAGATTGAAAAGAATCAAAGACCTGTCATTGGCTTTAAAACTTATAGCTCATCATAGCGGGTTAAATCATAGTAATTAAAAACAAATAAACATAAACAAATGAAACACATTCCTGCATTACTGGCTGATAAATTCGCCGAAGGTTATAACATTAAACTGCTGAATGAAAACACGTATTCATGGGATTACCCCCTTGTGTATAACGATGGCAGCAAAAGGTTGCAATTCGTATATCTTGGTGAAGTAACCCTGGCTGAAAAAGAATACCTGTACATCCGCAGTTTTATAGCCGATTTTAGCGATAAACTAAATGCTATGCAATTGCTGCGTGAAGCTGACTTTTGTAACACGAGTTGTATATGTTTAAAACCCTACACCAAAGCAGATGGTACACAGGTAGAGGGTGTGTATGCACAAAGTATTTTCCCGGTAGAACTTGCATTGCAAAATAAACAGGCTTTTACTGATGTGGTGCATGAAGTGGCAAACCGTGCAGATGCCATTGAGAAAAAATACCTGGGTGTAGATAATTAATTGCAATACCGGGTGTTGTTGGGCTATACATTGGCGCAGATATGCAGTAAGGGAAATGATGTTGTAATATCTGCGCCAAATAAGTGCAGTTTGCACTTCTACCTAACCCCTGCTAAACTCCTTAATGCTTATTATTTTGTTTCTCCGGTTAAGGTTCAGCTGCAATTTTAATTTGGGAATTTGTTTCACCCGGTTTTCGGCAATAATGCGGTAACCGTAATTCATCGTAACAAACACTTCTGCCCCTTTTTTAAATGAACACCATTGTATGGATTTTATCTCATGCTTTTGTTCATCCGACGTTATCCAGTAACTTTTTATAAGGTTGAGGATAGAATCCTTTTTGGGATTTTCAATTTTATAAAACAGGGTGCATTTATTTAAGTAAGTACTGTACCATGCTTCAATTTTTCGTTGCTCAGAAAGTATGAAATAATTTTTGATATACTGGTAGCGCCCATCAGCATCCGGTAAATCTATAAAAACGGCCGGTACCGCATTTTTTTGTCCGCAGAAAGCTGTACACAAATGCGGGTTACAGTTTTGTAAAGAAAGTAAAACACCTATTCCGAATAAAGCGGTAACAATTTTTTTCATTTGCATGAAGTTATTGTGTAATCAGCAGACCGCATCACTAAACCACCAACTGGCTCAGACATGCAGCGTAGTAAATGAGCGTTGGCGTAGCTGCCTACGGGCAGGCAGGTCTGCGCCAAATAATAGTCTTCATCGCCGTTGTTGCGCCTCTGGCCAACAAGGATTGCCGGCAGGTCGCACAATAATCTCCTTAGTGGTCGCTGGTTTACATCTACATCTCTGCCTGATCAATGTGATTCTCCGTGAATACTTTCTATTGAAAGGAAGAAGTCTGAAGTGGACGATGGCTTTGGCGGTGGTGTGGGTTTTGGTTTTGGCTTTGGCTTGGGTTTAGGCTTTGCGTTGCTTTCACCTGATGCAGCTGCAAGCACAGGAACTTTTATGGATGATTTTGAGGTTGACTCCTTCACCTGTTTTTGTGTGGTAGTTTGTGCAGATGCTTTACCAGCAGAGGCGAGTAAAAAAATGGATAGAATTACTGTTACTTTTTTCATGATAATATTTTGTTTTTTTAATTTGATATCCCAAAGAAAAAGTGTTCCGCTTTCAGTCTGCATGCCCAGTTAACAGAACAGGTGTTTGAATTAACGTAATTGGGTTTTGAATGAATTGAGTTCTAAAGAAAATCTATGTTATCGTTCTGATATGAATGTATGTGCCCTGGAGATTTATATATGTTCCTTCATACTAATTACGCCTTAGTTAAAACCGCACCATTAAAGCCTTTTGCTGCTGTCAGTAATATGCCCGCAACTGGTCTCCCCAAACCCCAAGCGCACAGATTTCCGTTGTTCTATGTTTGAGACGCAGGTAATTTACCGCATGCAATCACCAACAACCAACCGGCAGCATACTGCAGAATAAAAAATCAAAAGCATGCCAATTTAAATGGCCGTTGGTTGGGAGACCGGCATTAGAGGTTTTATTTCAGTATCAAACAATCTCTGTACAGGATGTATTGCTGCGAAAAAATGTTTTAATTTGGAAATTAAATTATTTTTGTAACATTTTTTTAAAATAAACGTAACACGGCAAATAATTTCCAAAAAATGAATTCAGCCAAAAAAACAGCAAGGATAGCAGGGGTATTATACCTGATAATTGCAATAACCGGTGCATTTGGTATTATGTATGCACCATCACAATTGTTTGTGAGCGATGATGTAAATGCAACGGCTAAGAATATTCTGAGGAATGAGTTTTTATTTAGAATGGGTATTTATAGCAGCCTGATATGCCAAACTGTGTTTGTATTTTTAGCATTGGCTTTATATAACTTATTCCAAAAAGTGAACATTCATTTAACAAGAACGTTAGTTGCATTGGTTATTGTAGCTGTTCCCATTGCTTTCATTATTATTTTCAATCAATATTATGCACTAACTATTCTGAAAGAAAATTTTATGACAAATTTTCAACCAATTCAACAAAACGCTTTAGCTATGGCGAGTTTAAAAATGTACGGAAGCGGAAATGTAATAATTGGAATTTTTTGGGGACTATGGCTTATACCTTTTGGACAGTTGGCTTATAAGTCAAACTTTATTCCTAAAATTTTTGGTGTATTATTAATCATTGGAGGATTTGCCTATGTAATTGATGCGTCTGCATTTATTTTGTTTCCCCAAACTCATGAAATAACAATGATTTTGGTAGGGATAACTTCATCTGTTGCTGAATTGGCTATGGTTTTATGGTTATTAATTAAAGGTGTAAAAGAGCGGGAGATATCTTAGCCTGTTTTTTCCGCCACTGATTGGTATTACGTAAGCGTCGGCGTTGGTGTACTTCCTCACAGAGCCCTGAGTAAGGCCTGCAACAATAGTGAAACGTGTTTTTGGCCATTTATTTATGATACTCATCTCCCGTTTCAACAAACATTCCGTTCTTAACAACAAAACTGTTCTTGCCAATTTTTAAAATTTCCCCTTCCTTTAATCCGGCAAGGTTGTACAGGTCGCTTTCCATTAAATGAACTGAGCCTTTGGTTTTTCTTGCCAGGTTCAGGTAATCAATATTTACATTAAACTCGGTGGCGCCGCAAACAACGATCCTTACCGGCTTTGTAAGATGCTGCCACAGTACTTTATCTTTTATGGCCGCCCAGTTATCTGCAATCATAACCTGAAATTCAGCTGCGGGGAAAGCTTTTTCTCCGGTAAGCAAAGCCTCAATATTGTTCTCGGGATAGTCGCCACCATTGCCTTTTAACATGGTTCCTCTTAGCAGGTTTTCAACTTCTATATAATTATTGCAGGTTTTAAAATAAATACCCCCGGTACTGCCTAATTTTTTATCCTTATCGGGCATATTATTACCATCGTTAAAAAATACAAAGTTTTTTGATTGGCTGCCAATGGGATTTGTTTTTACCCACAACAAAAGTTGTGCAGTGAACTTGTACATGCTTCCAGTAACATCTCCTACAATGGTAGTGTTCTCCCACCGTGTTCTGTCCAGTATTTTTAGAATAGACGAATCAGGTATCTTATTTGTTTTTGTAACAATCATCGGCTTTTCAACAACGGGAGCTGGTTTTTTTACAATTACCGAATCAAGTGGAAACCACCTGGGGTAATAAATTCGTACGGCAGTTGAGCCCTTAAATTCTTTATACTCCGATTTGTCTATCAAACCTTCATCCAAAGCATCTTTTGGTTCCCGGATTATAAATGAGTCCAGTGGCATCTTTTTTGGCGTGTCGTGATCTAACGATACAATGCCACCCCTGCCAACCTGTATATACCAGGTTCCATTTTGAAATTTGCGGGGCCTTTGTGCATATATTTTTTCGAGTTCGGTGGTTGCGCTATCCTTTTTCTTTGTTACTGTTGTAAGTTTTACAGCAGGGCCTGGCGAACCTGTTTTTACAATTTCCTCAAGTTTTACAACTTCCACTTTTGCATTTTCGGCCGACTGTTTAGGCCTGAACTTTATGATCAAACCGTGAAACATCGTCATCGCTTTTTCCCTTAAAGCACCATCGGTTTGCTGAAAGAAATTTATCTGTGCCAACTGGCTTTCTTCAATAAACGGAAAACGCTTTAAAAAAGATGCTACCCTGCTTTTGTTAAGTACTTGTAAAGATGCATTGATGGGATAATCGGTGCAGGCAACATCAATAAAAATATCGCCGGCAGTTTTTAAACCTGCAGTATCTCCAAAAACATGTAGAATATTAGCATAACCAAAAGGCATTTGTACAATAACCTGGCCAGCGTTCTTTATTTCTGCAGGCAAGTTATATTTTTCAATAAAAACAGTTTTTTGGCAAAAACTTTTTGTTGATGAAAGGATAATGAGAAGTAAGAGAATATATTTCTGCATAAAAACTATTTGTTCAAAAGAAAATAGTGGGGCGATTGATTATACTGCAAGTTAATATTTTTATATAAACGCTGTAGTAGCAGGTAAATTGTCTTCTTAACGTCTCAGTTAACTTGCCCCCTTCTGGTCTATGAACAAAGGGTTGTATACTTCATAAAAAAGCGCTTCAATATAAATCGCCGTTGGCGGGGAGCCCAGGAAAGGAATCGAAACTTCACGCCCTTGCGAACGGCAAATTTCGAGTCAGCTGTGTCTGCCAAATTCGCCACATGGACCTTTTTAGTTTATAGTTATGTGTTTTGTATTATGAGTTGGGATTTCAAAATTTGAGAAGCGTATCAAATATAAAAGGCTCAGCCACTAACTACAAACCACTAACTTTTAATGTTGGTGTATTTTTAAAAGCACGTTCATCATGTGCAGGAACGGTCGTGACCCCGGGAAGTTTTTCATGAATGGCATACATTTTTTGTAAGTTCTCCCGAACCAAAGCTCTATCATCATCACATAATTGGCTTTGTAAAAATGGCCTTTCCTCCAACTCAAAAACACCTTCTGCCTGCCAGGCCAAATCACCAATCATGGCATACCGTTTACTTGTAGGTAAGGTAATAAAAATAATAACTGAACCAGGCGTATGGCCGGGTGCAGGAACAATTACAATTGAGCCATCGCCATAAAAATCATAACTCAAAGAAAATCCTAAGTATGGTTTCTGCTGAAAACTATAAGATATATATTTAGCGTTTGTAAAACTTCTTGCAAGTGCACTAAACTTATTGTCGCCATTAATAAATTTCAATTCATTTTCGCTTACCAAAACAGGCGTGTTTTCAAAATCGGGTATCCCACTTACATGGTCCCAATGAGCATGCGTAAGCATAATGCCTTTGAGTGAATCCTGATTATATCCAAACTTATTAAGCTGTTCGGCAGCAGAAATTCCAGGATCAAAATCAGTAGTCATTTTAAAATAGGAGGGCATCAGGTTAAAGTGTTTTTTTACATCCCTTCCAAAACCTGCATTGATAAGTAAATCACCTTTGGGGTGTCTTATCAGCACTACTGACATTGAAAATTCCCTTTTATCAAAAAATGAACCCCCACGATAGGCAAAGGCTGCCGACCGGTGGTTAACACCGGTGGGTATTTGAAAAATTTGCATTGCTTTCGGGGAGTCGCTTCTGGCAAATCTGCACTTAAGGCGGCAGGTTTTTTCAATGGAATTGCCCGGTTGTTAAGGTAAAGCAGTATTAAAATTATTGATACAAATATCAAGAGCCATTTTAAAATTTGTTTTATTAGTCTTTGTGCTCTCATTTTTTATGCTATCTTAATTTAATTATTTGGTCCATAGCTCAGGCTATCCGAAAGTATGATTAAAAAGTTATGCCGTTACAATATCATCTTTTACACTCATAGCAATCACTACCACTTCGTCAATTAAATTTTGTGGCACCTGCAGTTCCTGCAGCGTTGTTACCAAATGCCCGGCCACTGCATTAAAGTGAGCTTCGGTAAGGTTCATGTGTGCATGTGCATCACTCATCTTTTTGCCGGTGTAAGCCATGGGTGCGCCAAAAGCATAAGCTAAAAATGCCTTTTGTTTTCCGGACTGTGTTGCCATATTTACATTGGTAAAAAAGTGGCTCAGTATTTCATCTGCCAATACTTTTGGATAAAAAATATCTACTGCTGCATTTACTGCGGCCATGCCGCCAATGCGATCGAATAAAGTTTGTTGTTCCATTATTGTTATTTAGTTTTTTATTTTTTCGTTGTTTTTATTTTGCTAAAAAAGGGATAAGGTAAAATGGTTACCGGTGTTTAAACAAAAAATTAATAATAGGTGTACAAATAGTCTGTTGTAGTAGTTCCTGATGTATAGGATTGTTTAATTACCCTTCCCTGTGCATCCAGTTCCGGAACAGTATATGTTGTAATAGTTATAACATTTAAAGGGCTTTTGGAAGTTTGTTTTTTTACACAATTTTTATTGCCGACACCATCATAATAATCGCCAATATTAATGTTCGTAATAGTAGAAATTATATCCGTATAATATTCATAGGTACGGATAGTAACTCCATTGGCCTGCACTACACTATCTTTTAAATTATTACCGGCAATATCATACTCATGATATTTTTGAAAGGTAAGAACTCCATTTGTTTTAGTTGTTTCCAATGTCAACTGTTTAGCAGCATTAAAAAATTGATACCCAATATTCGTTGCTGTAGCATTGTTATAGTAAGATTCTGCCAGCCCTTCTGCATTTAGTGTGTATGTATATTTATTTTGCGACGTGCCATTAGGAAGAAATGTTTCCAACAGTAATACAGCACCCGTATAAGTATAGGTATATTTAGAGCCATCCATAAAATTGTTTTTTACCAATCGGCCTGTATTATCGTATTCATACGCTATCGTGTTTAATGTTGTTGCGCCATTCATAATGGTAAATGTTTTAAGTTTTGGTACAACTGTGTTTGGTACAGGAACGATATCGGTATTATTTTTTTTGCAGGCTGCAAAAGTTAATACCATTAACGCAAGTGAAATATTTATTAATTTTTTCATGATTTTTTTTATTTTATTTTTTTTAGATGAATTTATTTTTTCCCCTCCAGTGCTTCCAGTCTTTTTTCAAAATCTTTCAGCTTTTTATTTTGTGTATCTATTGTTTGTTGCTGGGATTGTATTTGCTGTTGCTGCTCTTGTATGGCTTTGATAGCTATTATACTAAAACCTGTATAGTTTATTGTATGATAAATATTATTGTCTGTTGTATCATCGGTAGGGTGTTTAAAATCAGAAATCAATTCAGGAAATAAGGGCATTACTTCTTGTGCCAAAAATCCAGTTGAAATTTTATGCGTTGGATTGTTATTAATGTATTGATATTTACTGGGTTTAAGTGCCATTACTTTATCCAATACAGTTTCCATTTTAACAACATTTGTTTTTAGCCGTTGGTCACTTATCTGGTTATATGATCCATTCTGGCCAATTTCTAACACGTATAATCCGTTAACGTAGAAATTTAATGTTCCATTTGAAGCGATATCCCAACCATTCGAATTGTAATTATTTCTGAGCCGTAATCCTCTGTTTATTGATGATTGTTTAATATCAAGAGGTGCAAAAGCAGTTGAGGCAGTTGGCAAATTAATACCCACATAACCGCCATTTGGATTTAAGTGCATATCACCATAAGAGGTGCCCGAAGCATTTGTAGATTGTATATATCCTTTACCGCCCGACTGGGATGTTATACCCATTTCTAAATTTGTGTAACCTCCACTATTCTTATTGGTGCCAATTAAAATACTGCCTGCACCATTTGGATTTACGTGCAGGTCTGTTTGAGGAGCGGAAACACCAATACCAACATTGCCACCACTTTGGTTTAAAATTAAATCTCCGAGAGAACTCCCGGATGCTTTGGTAGATTGTATAAAACTATATCCACCGCTTTGCGTGTTAATACCCATTTCTAAATTGGTATAACCACCCGCATTTTTATTAGTACCAATTAAGATACTACCTGCACCATTAGGATTGATATGTAGATCTGTTGATGGTGCATTGGTACCAATACCTACATTAATATTTGCGGTACCTCCGTTTAAACCTGGTACGCTGCCAAGCACCATACAATTACTGCAATTGGCTATGGCATTGGCTCCTATTGCCGTAGCGTTGGTAGAAAGTATACTTGGTGCATCTGCTGAATAACCTATGGCTGTGTTTTTATTTACCAACGATGCAGTGCTGAGTGCCGAATATCCTAAGGCTGTATTAAAATCGCCCCTTGTTATATTCAAAAGTGCTGTACCACCGATGGCTGTATTACTGTTTCCCGAGAGGTTATTATGCAATGCCTGAATACCGGTTGCAGTATTATTTACTCCTGTTTTATTTGAATACATTGCAGCACCACCTACTGCTGTATTATTGGTTCCTGATGAATCATCGTTCATTGATTGATAACCGATGGCCACGTTTACATCACCAGTTTTATGATTAGTAAGCGACCATACCCCCATGGTGGTATTGCCACTTCCGCCTGTATTTGAATACATGGATTTGTAACCCGAAACCACGTTATAATTACCAAAAATATTTGAGTATAAACTCTGTGTACCTATAGCGGTATTGCCATCGCCGGTAACATTAAACAGCATTGCATTAGAACCTACTGCCACATTATCGCTGCCCGAAGAATTATTACCGTACAATGCAGCCCTGCCCACGGCTGTATTATTGTTGCCAGTAACACTCTGCGCCATACTCTGCATACCAATTGCAGTGTTGGCACCACCTGTAGTATTGTTCTGCAGACTAACATTACCTACAGCCACATTAAAATTCCCTAAGGTATTTAACTCCATTGAAAAACTTCCAACAGCGGTATTAATTGTACCGCTTGTGCTTCCTCTTAATGCTTTTGCACCAACGGCGGTATTATTACCATATAAAGATGTTAATGATGTTAACCCATTATCATACTGATAAAGTGCTGAATCACCAATGGCTACAAGATTGTTGCCAGTTGAACTGGATCCTGCAGCATACACCCCCATCGCCACGTTGCTGTTCCCAAAATCGTTGTGATACAATGCCAGGTAACCACCAGCAATATTTCTGCTACCGGTGGTATTATTTGACAGTGCACCATAACCCATAGCGGAATTAAGATTTCCGGTAAGATTTTTTTGTAATGCCGAATAACCAAATGCACTATTTAAATACCCGGCTGTATTGTTCTGCAGCGTTTGAGAGCCATTGCCGGTATTACCATAGCCTGTGGTATTAGCATACAATGATTTGGACCCAACTGCCGTATTATATAAAGCATGAAAAGATTGGGTAGCACCAACTCCATTATTAAATAATGCTGAATCGCCAACAGCCACTAAATTTGAAATGCTGGTGCTGCGCCGTAAAGCATCTGTACCCAATGCCACATTACTATAACCGGTGGTAACATTTGCCAATGAATGAGCACCAACAGCCGTATTATTAGCTCCCGTACTAAATACGTTGCCACTACTTACTCCCCAAAAAGTATTACCGGCTATACCAAGATAACCGGCAGTGGTATTGTTTACTTTAAAGGATAATGATTGATTATCGGCAGTGCCGATATAATTCAAATTGGGGTTGGTACCTGTATTTCCATTCAGCCCCCAGGCACTCTTTGCAATGCCGCTGGTTACGGCCAGTGCTTCCCATAAAGTGCCGTTCCAGTAATAAAAACCAGGGATCACAGCGGTTGCTCCACTGCCTGCAACAACAGAATTATAAACAAGCAGCGATCTTGTGAGCGAAGGAATTGTTACTACATCCGTAGTACCGGTTAATTGTACCCTCGGAATTAGTAATCCTTTGTTAGATGCAGAAATATCTAATTGGGCACTTACATCTGGTGTGGTAGTGCCGATACCTACATTTTGTGCCATTAATTGCTGACTAAAAAGGCAGGCAAGTAAAACGATAATTTTATTTTTCATGACTATACTTTTTTATTTTTATCCAGTTGTTTTATTAATGACTTTAAATCATCCCGGCCCCTCCCAACCCTACATTGGGAGGGTAACCAGCATGTCTCATGCTCACTTAGTTTTGGTAAAACTTTCTTTTAGTAATTGTTTTAATTCCTGCACATCTTTTTGCAAAGCATCTATTTGTTTTTGCTGTGCAGCATTTTTATCCTGCTCTGCTTCTAATAAAGTTTGTTGGTATTGTATAGCTTTTAGTGCAATACCGGCAGGGTCTAAACTTGATATACTTTTATCATCAACGCCAAGATTAAACAAGCTGTAAAAATCCTGTGCCATCGGGCCAATATGGTATTCATTAGTACCCTTGTATTTCCAACGGGTAATGGGCAGTTGTTTTATTTTGGTAAGAAGTAAAGCACCATCCAATGCTGTAATGTTTTCTTTTTTGGCAGAGTCGGATGCGTTTGTCCATACACCGCCGCCAGTTAAAAATGCACCATTGCCATTGCTGGAATTTGCACCAACCTGTAAAACACCACTGGTTGTTGTGGTTAAGCCAAAACCCCATTTTAGAATAGAATTATCTCCAAAAGCCATAGTACTGGAGGTAGAAACTGATGCATTACTACCCAGTGCGGTAGTATTATTTAAAAATGCTGAAGCAGGTCCTGCAAAATCACCGATAGCTGTATTAGAACTTCCACCTGTATTTAGATTTAGTGCATTATGTCCCATAGCTACATTAGAAGAACCCTGATTATTAAATTCAAGTGCACCGCTTCCAATAGCTACATTAAAGTTTGATTTATTGCTGTTTAATGCCCTATATCCCATTGCTGTGTTATCGTTACCATTAAGATTAAAGGTAAGAGCACCATACCCATTGGCCGTGTTGTTATCACCACTAGTGTTGCTGTACATAGCTTTGTAACCTGAAGCAGTATTAAAGTTGCCGGTAGAATTTGAAAACATTGCTTTGGAGCCAATGGCAGTGTTTAATGCACCGGATGTATTATTTGCCGTACCGGTGTTGTGATTCAAAGCACTATCGCCAATGGCAACTAAATCGCTGCCAAACTGATTGGCTGCTAATGCATCAGCACCCATGGCAACATTGTTTGATCCGGTTTTATTTGAATATAATGCTTCAAATCCCTGGCTAACATTTTTGTTACCCGTAGAATTACTCTGCAAAGCACTAAAACCAGTAGCTGTATTTAAATTACCAGATACACTATTTGCCAGAGCAAATGTGCCGATGGCTGTATTGTTATTGCCGGTGGTATTACTGGCAAGTGCCTGACGGCCCAAGGCATTATTATAATTTCCTGTTGTATTATTTTGAAGAGTTTCCGAGCCGATTGCTACATTTTGAAAACCGGTTTGATTGGAGAAAAGGGCGGACCAACCCACTGCTGTATTTTTATCCCCAGATGTATTGGATGATAATGCGCTGCTGCCAATTGCCGTGTTTCTTATTCCTATATTAAGTTTTAGTGCTTCAAATCCATTTGCAGTATTGTCAATACCGTTTACATTTGAGTAAAGTGAATTATAGCCTGTAGCAGAATTTTGGTTACCTGTAATATTGCTAAGCAAAGCGCCTAAACCTATTGCTGTATTATTTACTCCTGATGTATTACTATAAAGCGTAGTAGCCCCAAAGCCTGTATTTCCATCACCTGTGCTGACATTGCCTGAACTTACCCCTAAAAATGTTTGACCTGTAGGTGTAGAATAAATAGTACCCGCTGTTGAAGCACCGATCCTGAATTTTATTGGTTGATTATCTGTTGTACCAATAAAATTTACAGCAGGGTTTGTGCCTGCATTTCCCGTAAGTCCCCATGCATTTGCAGCAGAGCCAGGTACACCTTGTGGGCCTTGTGGTCCCGTTGGTCCGGCCGGGCCTGTTAAACCAATAGGTCCTTGTGGGCCGGTTGCTCCATTGGTTCCATTTGTACCATTTGTACCAGCAGCGCCTGTAGCACCTGTTGCACCTGTTAAGCCAATCGGGCCTTGTGGGCCGGTTAGTCCAATTGGGCCTTGGGAACCTGTTGCACCTGTTGCTCCTGTTAAGCCAATAGGGCCTTGGGCACCAGTTGCACCTGTTAATCCTATTGGGCCTTGTGTACCTGTTAAACCAGTAGGCCCTTGTGGGCCGGTGGCTCCATTTGTTCCATTGGTTCCGTTTGTGCCCGCTGCACCCGTAGCACCCGTTGCTCCCGTAAGCCCTTGTGGGCCCGGGTTACCGCTTGCTGCAAATAAGGCGTAAGGCACACTCATAAGCTGGCTTGTGCCTGCAATGGTATAGTTAATGCCACCTGTTGGGTCGGTTTCTGTTTTAATAAAATAAGGGCCTGCTGCCCAGTTGATAGTAGCAAAATTGCCACTTACCAATGTGCCGCTGCCAATACTAAATGATGCTAAGCCATTGGCATTGGTAGTTGGTTTTTGAGTTTCAACATACACCGGTAAGCCGGCAGCACTGCCCTGCAATATGCTTATACGCATACTGGTAAGCGTGTTTGTAACAAGTACATTCCCTTGGTTACGTATTACAGCCTGGTAGCTCATTTTTTGCGGAGCCTGGGCTTGGGTAGTAGCGGTAATAATTACTGCTGCTAAAATGGTAAATAACTTTTTCATTGTTTTAGTTTTTTATTATTTTAAATATTTGAACGGTTTCGTTGTCCGAAATTATTTTTAGCAGGTAAGTAGCTGCGGCCAGATGGCTCATTACTATTGTTGTTTTATTACCGGTTATTTTATTGCTGCCAACCAATCTTCCGGCAATATCAAAAAGCTGCCAGGTTAAATTTTCGTTGTTGTAATACTTTAATTGCAGGGTTACAAAATCGTTTGTTGGGTTGGGGTAAGCCATCAGGCTAAAATTAAAGCCCCCCGTTTGTGTGCCAGGTGTAATGGATATTTCGTGTGGTTGTTGCACACCTTCAGCTACTGAACCGTTAACACCCGTGTATTTTGTATATACCACCTGCCCGGTAGACCAGGCCACCGTGCCGCCAATACCAGCAGCATTGCCACCCGCAGTTGTTATTCCAGTCTGCGCCTGTGAAGCGTTAACAACAAAACCAGCAAGCAGCAGCAGCACCAGGTTTATTTTTTTTTGTTTCATAATTTTTACTTTTTTATAATAAAGAATCTATTTCAATTAATATTTGCAGCAGTTTTCCTTTGTGCAAGTCATCGCCAAAAAATTTGATGGCCGGCGGCACAATCATTTTTTTTTCTTTTGCAACCGAGAGGGATTGTATATTTTGTGCATGGTTAGGTATAAATACATATTGTAACCATTGCGCAAAATCTTTATCAGTTGTAAATATTTTTTCTTCAAAATAATTTACCCAGCCCGGGCTGTTTTTTTGCCAGAGGCCTGCGTGTTTCATCTCCTGCTCCAGCTCATTTATTTTATCAACTATAATGGTATCTGCTTCTGTCATGCTTTGCTTATTGTTTTGTAAAACTATAGGGGTTATTGGGCTGGCTATAATGGTATTGAGGCAAATGTGGCAGTTACTTATGCAACGCTTACATATTCCGCTACATCAGTGGCAGCAATTAGGCAATGGTATATTCTATTGAGGCTATGAAAGTAGTGTGGGTTTTTATAATGCTATCTTTGAGAATAGCAATGCAATTTTATTTTACAATATTCAAAAACTATTATTGGATTACTTCCATTTTAAAAAAGGGGAGTATGCTTCTTTTTTTTATACTTAATGCAGCTTTAGTATCTGCACAATCGGTAACACATATCACTACATCGCAAGGCTTAAGTACCAACGATTTAACGGCAACCATAAAAGACCGTAATAATAATATGTGGGTTGGTAGCACCAATGGCATCAATAAACATGAAGGTGCCAGAATAAAAATTTACAATAAAATTGGTAAAGATGCTGCCTCAATAAGCAGTGCCGAAATGCATTGTTTTTTTGAGGATAAGCTGGGGTTTATTTGGGTAGGCACAACAGGAGGCTTAGATAAAATAAACCCTTCAAACGATGTTATTACGCATTATTCCTTAAACTCCGGTAACAGCTTATCGCCATCTATTGGGTATATATTTTCTATTACCCAGGATAAATACGATTCTATTTGGGTAAGCACTAACGCAGGTTTTTTTAAGCTGGATTACAAAACCGGCAATTCCATTAAAATAAAAATAGCCGGAATGGATGGGAGTATTTTGCCAAAGTGCATTACAGGCTACAAACCCGGCATTACAACCGATAAAGGAATTTGGTTTGTAACTTCTCCCATAGGCGTAGTTTTTTATGATTATTTAAAACATGAATTTTTTCACCGGTTTAATAATCCAATGCAAAAGGCAATTTTTAATTTAGTTGCAACCAAAGAGGGTTTTCATGTTACAGATATGTGTTCGGATAATGAAGGCAATTTATATTTTGTTTCAAGATATAATAACTTAATAAAGTATAATTATGATACCGAAAAAATAGATTCCTTTCGTATTCCATTTCCAACAGGTGCCTGGCTATGTTGCAATTCGATGGTATTAGATAGCCACCATAATATCTGGATAGGCTACAGGCATGGAGGCATATTAATTTTTAATACAACCACGCATGATTTTACGCCCATAATAAATGATGATAGCCATCATTTGTTAAGCAGCAATTATGTGTATTCCATTTGTAAAGATTACCAGGGAAAAATGTGGGTAGCCACCAATAAAGGGCTGGATATTATTGATTATTACAACAGCAGTTCCATTAGTTATACATTAAGTGATAAACCTGATTATACTGATTTAAAATATCATTCAGGCACTATTTCTTATGCTAACGAAACAGTTCATATTCCATTTTATGAAAGTGGGGTGTTTAATTTTGATACAAAAACAGGGGAGGCTAAATTTTATGAGGGAGATGTTAAAACAAAAAAATCTGTAAACTACATTTGGGCTGATAGAAAAGGACTTAAACTAGCCGCTATCAATAACAACATCAATACTATTCGATTTGCAAAAAATTCATTTGCCACAACAAACTATGCATCTGTATTAAATAAACTACTATTAAAAAATAACAGCACAATTATCTGGAGAGAACATGTTAATGAGAAAGAAATTTACAAATGCGCTGATAGTAGAATTTATATTGTTGAAAATAATGTGCTTATTGATACTTTGAATGGGGATGGCATTATGAAGGAAGCCTGCATTAGTGCTGATAAAAAAGGGTTGTGGTATTTAACTAAGCAAAATGAATTGGTGTACTATAATTTAACTGCAAAAAAAGCCGATACTATACTAATTGGTGAAGCCTGTAAAAAAATTGACTTTGCCCTTAACCTCCCAAGAGATTTATTAGATGATGGAAAAAGCAATATCTGGATCACATCACAAAATGGATTACTGAAATACGATCTAATTCAGAAAAAATTAGTTGCCTTTACTACAGATAATAACTTATCGCACAATTTTAATTATGCTTTGGCACTCGATAGATTTGGCGGTATATGGGCCGAAAATTTAGGTGGTATTGATTTTTATGATAACAAAAACGGTGCCTTTAAAAATGCCGTGACTTTTTCTTCTACTACTTATATGAATACCTATGGCAGCAGTATTTATGGCAAGGACAGTCTTGTTTATTTTTTAAGCGGTAATCAATTATATAAAATAAATCCAACAGCATTTAATTCAACCGGGCAGATACAGCCAACAATTACCTTAAATGAAGTGCGGGTAAACGGTAATACGGCCTTGTTTGATACCACAAACAGGCAATTAAGTTTTACATACCGTGAAAGCAGGTTTGAATTTAAATTCAGCGTATTGGATTTTGTAAATCAAAAGCTGGTAAAATATTTTTATTACATAGAAGGTTTGGATAAAACATGGATTGACGCCGGAAATAAAAGTGAGGTAACTTATAACGCTGTACAGCCCGGCAGTTATATTTTTCATGTAAAAGCAACAGATGCTGCAGGTAACGAAATTAAAAAGGAGCTTTCTGTTCCATTTAAGATTGTTCCTCCCTTTTGGAAAACTACCCTATTTTACTTTTCTGTTTTTTTAGCATTTTGCGGTGCCATTTTCTTCTTTGCAAGGTGGAGAGAAAAAAATATTAAAATCATAGAAGACGGAAAATTAAAATTAGAACAGCTAAATGCAAATCAATTTAAAAACAAGCTGGAGCTTGAGCAAATAGTCAATTATTTCTCCTCTTCGTTACTTAATAAAAATTCGGTTGATGACGTATTGTGGGATGTGACAGAAAATTTAATTGGCCGGCTTGACTTTGTAGATTGTATGATTTATTTGTGGAATGCGGATAAAACAAAAATGATTCAACGGGCTGGGCATGGCCCCAAAGGCACAATAGAGGATATTGAAAACAGTAGTTTTGATGTGGTTGCCGGACAAGGCGTGGTAGGCTATGTAATACAAACAAAAGAGCCGGTTTTAATACCTGATACCACAAAAGATGCCAGGTACAGGGTAGATGATATTAACCGGTTAAGCGAAATAACCGTACCCATAATTTATGATGATGAATTGCTTGGTGTTATTGACAGCGAACACCACGAAAAGAATTTTTTTAACGCTCAGCACATGCAGGTATTAAGTACTATTGCAGGCATGATGGGTAACAAAATAAAATCTATTGAAGCAGAAAAATCTTTAACCCAGGCCAAAATAGAAATGCTGGGTATTAATGAAAAACTTTCGGCAGCAAAGCTTGAAGCACTGCGTAGCCAAATGAATCCACATTTTATTTTTAATAGTTTAAATGCCATACAGGAATGTATCCTCACTAATAAGGTGGATGCTGCATACGAATATTTATCAAAATTCAGTAAGCTTCAACGCATGGTACTTAATAACTCGGCAAAAGAATTTATAACGCTCAGCAGTGAAATAGAAATGTTGAAATTATATTTATCGTTGGAGTCATTGCGGTTTAGCCAATCCTTCGCCTATACCATTGAAATTGAAAAAAACACGGATGCAGATGATATACAACTTCCGTCTATGCTTATACAGCCCTATGTGGAAAATGCCATCTGGCATGGGTTACGTAATAAATCGGGCGATAAAATTTTGAAAATTAGCTGTGTTGAAAATGTTGGCCAATTAATTATTACTATTGATGATAATGGTATTGGCAGGGTAAAAGCTGCTGCTATAAAAGCTCAAAAGCTGGGTACCGGCCAGGTAGAATCAAAGGGTACTATATTAACGGAAGAACGGATAAATATTCTTTCGTTAAAATACAATGCAAAAATAATGGTAGAAACCATTGATAAGCTGGATAATTTAAATGAGCCTGCCGGAACAACCATAATTATAACCCTTCCGGTAGATATTAAAAGCCATAAATAAAAAACTATGTTACGTATACTTATTATAGACGATGAAGCAGCAGCCGGTAATATTTTAAAATTACTGATCGAAAAGTTTATCCCCCTGGAAAAAGAGCTTTGTTACTGCAATAACCCGGTGGAGGCATTGGAATTGATTAAAAGCTTTAAGCCCACACTCATTATGCTGGATATTGAAATGCCCAATATGAATGGATTTGATTTTTTGAACCAGGCTGCCGGCTGCAATTTTGATGTGATCTTTACTACGGCATTTGATCAATACGCCATTAAAGCTATTCGTTTTAGTGCATTGGACTATTTACTAAAACCTATTGACAGTGTTGAATTGCAAAGTGCAGTTAACCGGCATATCGTTAAGCAAAATAATCATCAGCCTCAGCAGCAATTACTGGTTGACAATTTGATTAATAATTTGCAGCAGAAAAAGCAGGAAGATTTTAAACTGGCCTTATCTACTGTGGAAGGAGTTTCTTTTTTCGATCCAGCTCATATCATGTATTGTGAAGGAGAAAATAATTATACCCGTTTCATATTCGTGGATCATAAGCCCATACTGATATCTAAAACGCTGGGAGAATATGAAGAGTTACTGGAAGGGCACCAGTTCATAAGGATCCATAAATCGTACCTGGTAAACAGAAAATATATTACACAGATAGACCGGGAAGGAATGATGATTATGAGCGATGGAAAGCAACTGGCCGTGTCCAGGCGACGGAAAGAGATGGTAATGAGTTTAATGAAGAACCATCAGTAGTATAAATTATTTATACTGCCTCAAATTTCAAAAGAGTAGTGCCTTGCCCGGTAATAATTTCAGAGTTGCTTAGATTACCCTTTGCAAAAACAAATGCGCCTGAACCCATAAAAACATTTGCTCCGCTGCTTACTGTTAATTGTGCCAAATCAAAATTATGCATCAAAACAGAGCTGTAAAGCTTAATAGCGGTCTTAATTTATCATTAACCGCCCATCAGAATAACGTATGCCCACACAATAACATGAGTTGTTACATAATTGCCATATAGGGTATTAGTGGAATAGTTTTTGTCTGCGTAGAATTATAAAACAAATGAATAAAGAAAAAACTATTACTGGTTGCATCTATTGCTGCTTTAGCAGTGCTATCATGCAAAAAAGACAATACAGACACAAATCCAAATGCCATTTGTACTACCGCCAGGGTTCATCATGGTGGCGATCCATACGCAGATGGTTCAGGCTGGGTGTTGGTTACCGATATAATAACCTGAAAGTTTGAAAAACCAGATAATCTGGATGCATCCTTTAAAATAGAAGGGCTGCTGGTAGATGTCCGCTATGTGATAACCGATAAATACTTTGTTTGCTTTTGTACACCGTCGTTGCGTAAACAAGTTCACATAACAAGCATTAAGTTGCATTAAATAAGCCCGACAGATAAAGTTGACAATATTTTCATTTATTAATAAGTAATGCAGTGTAGTGCTTTTAACTTCCTATTCCATGCTTTTCAATATCTTTAACAAGCAACTCAAGCATAGTTGTCAACCTATCCATGATTAAACAGTGCTGCTATATTTGTATTTTCCTCTCGGCATGTTTATTTATTCATAAGCCTGTAGCTGCACAGGGCGACCCTACCAAAAACGATACTTTTTTTCTGGCCAAAAAAAAGGGGTTGCTGGGCCGCTTTGGTAAAAGCATTTCCCGTACACCACCTGATGAAGCCCCTGTTAAAGTGGAAAACCCTTTTCTACAGTACAAGGGAAAAATAATCCGGTCTATAGAAAATGTGATACTTGAATTTCAGTATGATATAGATGATACCAGCAGAATAAAAAATGATTTAGGTGTAAGGCTTGCCAAAACTTTTCATCGAAATACGACCAAAAATGTTATAGAAAAAAACCTGTTTTTTAAAACCGGCGATATTTTATCGCCCTACCTGCTGGCC
>Ga0209181_10003985_pt1 | contig 22332 bp, 11 predicted proteins | sample MAT05_FD_187208 | JGI IMG/M metagenome (GOLD analysis project Ga0209181, IMG submission 187208) | Freshwater microbial communities from Lake Fryxell liftoff mats and glacier meltwater in Antarctica - MAT-05 (SPAdes) (version 2) | ecosystem: Environmental > Aquatic > Freshwater > Ice > Liftoff...
ACCTACACGCCTTCACCGACGTTTGTAGGCTCGGATCAGTTTACGTATCAGGTGTGCGATAACGCGAGTCCGGCTCTGTGTACTACGGCCACGGCTTACCTGACGGTGCCAGCCACGCCGAATCAGCCAATAGTGGTAACACCAGACATTGCCAATACGAACTCCAATACGCCAGTATCGGGCAATGTACTCACGAACGATACCGATCCGCAGGGCCTGCCATTAACGGCGAGCTTGTTGACACCACCGGGTGCGGGTACTGTAGTGATTTCGCCTAATGGCAGCTACACGTATACGCCACCTACGAATTTCACGGGTGTGGTGAGTTTCTGTTACTCGGTGAGCAACACGGCTGGACAGAGCGGTAGTGCCTGTGTGACGGTGAATGTAAACCCAATACCGTCTCCGCTGGGTAATAATCCGCCGGTGGCCAACAACGACAATACCCAAACAACAATGGGTGTGCCGGTAGGGATTGTCGTGCTGGCAAACGACACAGATCCTGACAATGCGACAAGTCTGAACGGTCAACTCAATAATCCAACGATTTTGAGTCAGCCGTCGGTAGGCACTGCGGTGCTGAACGCCAACGGAACCATGACCTATACGCCACCAGCTAGCTTTACGGGTGTAGTGAGCTTCCCTTATCAGGTCTGCGATAAGGCGACCCCTGCCTTATGTGCCACGGCTCTGGTAACGGTGAATGTGCAGCCAACACCACCGGTAGGTACAACACTAGCTCCTGTTGCCATCGACGATGCACTGCTGGTGAAGGCGAACACGCCGAAAACAGGCACTGTAGGTGCCAACGACAGTGACCCGGCTGGTTTACCGCTTACCTTTAGCGGTGGCCAACCAAGCTCAGGAACGGTAGTGATGTCGCCGACGGGTTCATACACCTACACACCAGCTCCTGGCTTTGTAGGTCCTGTCAGCTTCACGTACTCCGTGTGTAATAGTGCTGGTAAGTGCGATGTAGCCACGGTGAGCGTTGTGGTACAACCAGCTCCAGTACAATTGGTGAGTGTGCCGGTTCGGGTATTCTTACAGGGTGCCCTTACCAACCGGACAGGATTGGTTTCGGCTCCGCTCATGCGTGACGATTTGCGACGGAAAGGGCTTATCCCCGTAACGGAACCGTATACGTCGTTAAGTTATGTACATGTTGGGGGAGGTAGCGGAATGACCATTGCCAACCCATCAGCGGTGTTCTCGGTAACGGGAGCCAATGCGATTATCGACTGGGTAATGGTTGAGCTACGGTCGACAACGTCTCCATATGCGGTGTTGGCAACGACGCCGGGATTGGTACAGGCCGATGGCGATGTGGTTCAAACCGATGGCGTATCGACGGTAGCCTTTAACCAGAGCGCCTTGGGCGGAACAGCATATCAGGTGTCGGTGCATCATCGTAACCACCTGAGTGTGATGACGGCCAACCCGATTTCGCTTACCGGCACAGTTGCCGTGGTCGACTTTACCAGTGCATCGACACCGATTTACCAGCTACCATCGGGTGACCCCAAAACGCAAACGGCCCCATTGGCTCTTGAGCGTGGCTTATTGGCACTCTGGGCGGGCAATACCAACGGCGATCAGTCGGTGATTTTACAGGGACCAAACAACGATGTCGACCTGATCTTCTTCGATGTACTCGATGATCCGCTCAATTCAAACGGTTTGACCAACTTCATCCGGTCGAATGTGTACCTGAACTCGGACGTGGATATGGACGGTCAAGTGATTTTCCAGGGTCAGGATAACGAGGTGGACATTCTCTTCTTCGAGATCATTCTTCATCCAGACAATGCCGTTAGTCAGTTCATCAACTTCATTATCTGGGAACAGCTGCCATAACGTAGAAAACTCACCCCCGGCCCGACTCCATACTCATATGTATGGGCTAGGGTGGGGGTGAGTTTATTTGATCAACCTAAAGTTTGGCACGAGTTTCTCAAAGCCGTTTACCTTTTCGCATTTCGCAACATTTTCGCGTTCACTCGCCAATCGATTATGAAAATGATACATAAAATTTTGTTCGTTGCTCTGCTGCTGTCTGGCTTGTCGCCAGTTGTTCGGGCGCAGGTAAAGTTTAAACTCAGCCGCTCTGGTCCGGCGCTTTACAAGGTGAGTCTGGTAGCGGATAAATCGCTTACGAGTCGCCAGGCCATCACGGGTACCATGCAGGTGAGCCTGAAAGTGAAAAGCAGCGAAGGATTTACCCTGTCGGATATTGTGTCGCTGCAACCCGACGTGGAATGGGATAATGGCTCCGTTGTGAAAAGCCCCGATGGAGCCCGCGATTATGATTATATATCGCTGGCTATGAGGAGTATAGGTACAAAAGTGCTTCCGTACGAAGCTGGTCTTGAGGTCCCACTTTTTACGTTTCGTACGAGTGGTGTACCCGTTGCCTCGGTACAATTGATTGATAATGAGTCAGATCCCCTGGTGAAGACCCGGCAAAATCGATTTAATGTTCGAAACCATATCAGCGTATTGGGTTTTGGCCCGATTAATGCATACACGGGCAACATACGCGATGATTCGAAAACGAGTCAGCAGGTGATTCTCAGGCAGTTATTTCCTAACCCGGCTACTACCCGCGTAACGGTTATTTGGGATAACTATTTAAATGGGTACGAAGGCGAAGTGAAATTGGGCATCAGCGAATCCGGTAATGGCCGGGAAGTGCTCAAACAAACTGAATTTATGCGTCAGGGAAGCAATAAAGCCGATCTCAACGTAACCGAATTGAGTACAGGAGTCTATCTGGTGCATCTCGAAAAAGAAGGGGAACGCATCGGAGAATCATTAAAATTACTCATTGTCCGTTGAGTGCTATTTTTTGGCACTGCTTTTGTATCATATTTAAGCATTATGATTCACTGTTTCTTACTAAGTGTTTGAATGAAAATTTAAATTTTTTTTAAGCCATCGAATCGCCAAAAAAGTGATTGCCAATGACAACTAAACGGAACGAAGCAGACAATTAATCGACGCTAAAAAAATGGCGGATTGTTCTGCTAACACAATTTTAAACAGCCTTGTACCAATTTTTCTATTGTTATGAAACAGATTCTACTTTGTATCGGCACACTTCTGGTGTGCGTAGTCGGTTCGGGCACCGTGCATGCTCAGACAGCGAGTCAGGTTGTTAAGTACGGCCTCAAACTGGATGCTGACAAACTTACCTACCGGGTGTATATGACCTCAACGGCATCGCTGACGGGTAACAGTGCTCGTATTGCTACGGCTCAGGTTACAATCCGGGTACCCCATGCAACGGGGGTAAATCGCTTCACGTTCAATAATGTCCAGGGACGGGTTGTTGGCGCGGACCAAATGCTTTGGTCATCCGGTTTGGGGCGGGCCGATGCCCCCATGAGCACGTCGAGCGTTGGAAACCCAGCGGTGGCCCTTCCGTATGATTATATTTCGTTCGGATTTGTGTCTGCGAGCAGCCCTGTTTTATTTAATATTCCGGCCAATACGGAGTTAGAACTGTTCTCGTTTCAGCGGAACAGCCCTTGTACGGGTATAGTGACGTTGTTTGAAAATGCCACCGACCCCTTCCGCACGCCCAACTCGGTCGGAACAAATCCGGGGAATCAGATGACGCTTCAGGCGTACGGGCAGGTGAACACCTACTTTAGTAATTACCTGGGGGCAGCCAACTGTTTGCCAACGAGCCAAACGGCTAATTTGTCGACTACAGTACAGATGACCAATAGCTCCCCGAGCCTGGGTGGAACTACTACGGCACTAATCGTAGTAAGAAACAGCGGGCCCGATGCTGCCACTGGTGTGGTGAGTCAGGTAACACTACCCGCTGGATATCCGATTACCTCATCATCGGCTTCAAGTGGAAGTTTCTCGGTAACGTCGGGTTTATGGAACATTGGAAACCTCTCGGTGGGGCAGAGTGTAACGGTCTCTGTCACTTTCTCGACAACATTGGGTGGTATAGGCAGCGTCAGCAATGAGATTACTGCGTCAGGCCAATTTGATCCAAATTCAACACCCAACAACCAGGTTGCGGGGGAGGACGATATAGCTAGTGCCTGTTTTGCCGTACCTATCGAATTATGTTCGGGACAGAGTTTTACGGCCAGTATACCGAGCACATTTACCAATGTTCAGTGGCGACGTAATGGACAACCCATTCAGGGAGCCACATCCAGTATGCTCACTATAACCCAGACCGGCACCTATACTGTCGACTCTAACGCACCCTGTCCGGTAGTGGGTTGTTGCCCAATTATTGTTACCGATGGGGCTTGCTGCCCGACTAATGTGTGCGTACCCATTACCATCACTCGGGTTAAAAGAGGATAAGTAGTATTTAATGGTCAGCGTTTGCCAAATCTTAACCCATTTAGGGCTCAGGAACAAACTAAGCGGTTTGTTCCTGAGCCTTTTTATGGCCCATTCGTCGATGGGGCAGATCACGCTTAGAATTAAGCTGGACCCCGATCAGGTCACGTATCGGGTCTACATGGTGTCGGCAGTTCCGTATGCTGGTATCCGCGCCCGAATCAGTACGGCGCAGATAACGGTTTCGGTACCCCACGGAACAGGTCCCGACCGTTTTGTGCCCACCGCTGTAACCTCGCCAATTGCCGGTATGCGCTGGGTACTCACAGGCCGGGTTGATGCGCCCCGCGAAAACCCCGACCGGGATTACCTGTTTTTTAACTTTACCAACAACAATACACCCACTGTCCAGTTCGACATTGTGGCTGGTCAGGAGTATGAACTGTTTGTATTCAAACGGATCGGAAACTGCATTGGCAGCGCCCAACTACTCGATAATGCCACCGACGAGTTTAGAACGCCCAACTCGCTGGGTGTGAATGTGGGTAACAGTTTATCTATTTTTGGCGCACTGGGAAACGTGTACAAAACCAATACCGATGCCCCGCCTACACTTAGCCTGAGCCGTTCGGCATCGGCTGTTTGCGGAGGTGAAATGCTCCGTCTCAAAGCTATTCCTTCGCCACCAACATTGGCAGCTACCGGCTATACGTATCAATGGTTTGCCAACGACCAACCTATTGGCCCAATTACGTCCTCGCCCGATTTTATTTACCTGGCTCCCACACGCTCGTCAGGCGCTACCGTTCGCCTTCGGGTAAAGATGTTTATAAAAGGCCCAACCATCTGTGCTGGCCAGTTTGTAGCCGCTTCGCAATCCATTCAAATAAAACCAACACCCGTGGCAACGCTTCGTTATTCAGGACTTCCGTGTGCTATACTCCCTGTTATAATTAATGCCGACCCAGTACCGGGGGCCAGCTATCAATGGATTCGGGAACCAGCGGAAGTGCTGGGAGCGTCGGGAACTTCACTGACCGTTACGGGAAGTGGTGCCTATGCCGTTCGAATCTCGTTGAATGGATGTGAGGGGGTGTCGAAAGCGCAAACTATTCTGGGCCAAACTCAGAACGAGCGGGTTATGATTCAGATTCCGTCGATAGGGCCGGTATTAGGGGGGACACCCGTTTTATTGCAGCCGGTGGTGAATAATGCAAACTCGTTTAGCTGGTCGCCGGGCGATGGCTTAAGCTCCACAACAATTGCTCAGCCCATAGCTACGCCTGCCGAAACGACCTCCTATACCCTCACCGCCTGGAGCCGAAGCGGTTGCCCTGCCACCGACACCGTTACAGTACACATTATTCCGCCCCTGTACATTCCCAATACCTTTACGCCCAACCACGACGGGCAGAATGACACGTGGGTGATTCAGAATACCCAACACCATTTGCCCTGTTCGGTTAATATTTTCAACCGCTGGGGAATACTGGTTTATCAGTCAATAAATTACGAACAAGCCTGGGACGGACAAATCAACGGGGCCGAAACCGAGCCGGGCGTGTATCTGTACACTATCAAAACGCCCTTTGTGAACTACGAAGGCCGGTTGATGTTGCTTCGGTGAGGGACTCACTCGCTGCAGATACCCCCCCAGTGCATCAGCAACCCGAATTTCACGTTCTGCCACTGATCCAGTTTTTGCTTTACCTGCGGGTCTTTCGGCCAGACATAGTTGCGGTGGTTTTGCTCCGAATGTTGCTGTGCCAGCGCGGTTGTTGATGCTGATTGTTCAGGGTATCAACTCCTGATCGAGGAGGTTTTGCAGCACATAGGCATGCGTGCCGTATAGCTTGGCCATTTCGCCCAGTTTCGAGAGCTCGATGCTGAGGTTGTCGCGGTAGTTGAGCAGGCAATATTTGGCAATGGCCTGCTCGATGGGGCGGGCAATGGCTTTGCGGGCTTTGGCCAGAATGCCGTTCACAATAATCAGTTCGGGGTTGAACAGGTGAACCGCCGTGGCCAGGCCCCGGCCCAGTTCGCTGCCAACATCGTTCAGCAGGTCAATGCAGAACGCATCGCCCGCATTGGCATTCGTGATAATGGTTTCGATGTCGATGGCATCCGGGTCAACGTTGACCAGTAGCGATACCTGCCCATTTTGAAGAGCGGCTTTGGCCCGGCGAATCAGCGAGGAGGCCGAGACAACGGTATCTAAACACCCCACTTTGCCGCAGGTGCATAAATCGCCGTCGGGCCGGATCTGAATATGCCCCAATTCGCCCGCAAAGCCCGACGACCCTTGCAGAATCTCGCCATTGGTGATCACGCCGAGGCCAATGCCCCAGTCGATATTGATGGATAGCACGTGTTTCTTGCCTTTGGCTAACCCAAAATGGTGTTCCCCCAAAATGGTGGCCTGCGTGTCGTTGATCAGGTAAACCGGCGCGTTGAAAGCTGTTTTCAGTTGTTCAGTGAGCGATAGATGCGGTTTGCTCAGACTGGGGTAGGTGTAGTTGATGCCTTGTTGGGTATTCACCAGGCCCGGCAGGGCGGCACCCACGCCCACAACCTGCAGACCCTCCTGCTGAAGTTGTTGCGCCAGTTGTTCCAGCGGTTCCGACAGCACGTTGAGCAACGCCCCCGAAGTCTCCAGGCGCAGGTCGATGTCGAGCCGATGCACCACCTGATTGGCCAAATTGAACACCAACAGCTTGGTATCATGCACGTTGATGTCGGCTATCACCGTCGCAAAGCGGTTGGTGTTGAGGGCAAACAGCGAGGGCTTACGACCAAACTGAGCCTCTCCCGTACCGATTCCCTGCACCCATTGCCCCGTACTCAACTCGTCGATGAGGGCTGTTGCCGAGGGAATACTGGTGTGCAACAACTTCGCCAGTTGAGCAATCGTGTGCGATTCTGATCGGTATAATTCTCTAATAATCTGACGTTTGACTTTATTTTTCTTTGTATCGACAAACGAAAAAGCTATGGCGGCTTCCATGATAGCGTGTTAATTCGGTTCTGCCAATTCAATAAAAACTGGCATCGTTAAGGGTTTAGAAGGAAACTACAAAGATGGTTTAATACCGGCTTTTCTTAGTTTTTTAACAATAAACGTACCAATACTTTTGCCCTGTTCCTGCCCGTTCTCAATGGCATCGCGGTAGTGAATACCTCCGTATAACCGGGAAATTGCGGCTTCGCCGGCGGCTTGTCTGAACGAGGTAAAGCTACGTTCGGGTAGGTCGAAAATCACTTCGGTGGTGTCGGTAAAGGCAAAATCGGGGCCAATTAAATAGGTCAGCAGTTCGGCAACGGCGGTAGAAATGACGCTATGCCCGCTGGTGTATTCGGGGAAGGGCGGGGTTTGCAACAACGGTTGCCAACGGGGATTGATGTGCCGGTTGATGGCTGTTTCGGGCCGGATTCGGTTGCTCCGGTACTTTTCGTCCCAACAACTGATAAACGCATCCATCAGCGTCATGGCCACCACCGACTGCACCAAAACGGCCTTGTCGAAGGGTAGCCTGGCTTTGGTGGCGGCAAGGCTCGTGATGTTCATCCAATGTCCGCCGGGGCTTATCTTCTTGAACCCAATGGCCATGTGGCCCGATGTGTTGATAGCGAACGGGTTACAGTCCCAATAGGAGGCTATGAACCGCTGGTCGGCAGTGAGTTTTTTGCTTACCTGATACACGTCGAAGGCCAGTTTATAAAACGCGCTGCTCGTGTCTTTGCTGAACGCAACGGGCGGTTTCGGCTTAAACTGAGTACAGGAATCGAGCAGCATGGGCCGGATGGTTTTCCAATGAGGCTCAACGGCTTCGATGTAGCCCGGTGGCGTTGGATACCAGTTTCCCTCGGTTTTGGTGGGCCGGTACCGGAGCCTGGCACTGAGTTTGGTGTAATTATCGACAGCCGCGTAGGCCAGTACATGTTTGGCCACGGCCTGCGCCACAGCCACCGATTGCTGAATAACCGGCTCGCTGTAGTGGTCGCTTTTCAATTGGGTAAGCAGCTTCTCCTGTTCCTCGGCCAGCATCGACCCCGATGGCAGAATCAACCGGCCCGTTTCCAGAATGCAGAATAAAGCCGCGATCTGGTAGTCGTAAGGCTTAGATGTGTCAAGGTCAACAGCTTTAAAATCGCGCACAAACCGGGCGGGTGACACCACCGATTGCTGATGGTGGGAAACAATTTCGTGCGCACCCAGTAGGCAGTATGTATAGAACCGGCTGGCGGCTGGCGGGTTCACCACATCATGAATCATCACCATCGTAACCGCAAAAACCGCCGGTTGCAAGCGGGCAGAAAAGTCCTGTTTTGATTTCCCGTTCGTGAAGGAGACTGGCTTTTTCGGGCTAAAGCGCTCCTTTAGGGGCGGGGGGGCATAATGTGCTCTGCTCAATGTCACCTGACTCAGCAGCAACCCCATCAGCAGCAATCGTGTCATGGCTGTTGGGGTTTATAGACCTGTAGGGGTTGGTTGAACGCGCCAATCATCAAGTACGGCGTTTGCCGAACTCTCAACCCAAGCACCGATTTAACATCGCCCACCACCGATAAACCCGAACCGGGCTGGCTCATATACGTGAAATCACCGGTGCTGTTGCCGGTGAGCAGACAGCCGTAATTCGCATCCATGCTCCCCAATTTCAGGCGGTTATCCGACTTGTTACCCAGCAATAACACATCCATATGGCCATCGTGGTTAAAATCCTGAACCACGCTACTCGTGACGGGAGAAAACTGGGCCTGAAGGGGAAGGACGTGTTTGTCAAACCGGTTGTCTTTGTTCAGGAAACACACCGAGCGGGTTTCGGAAACGGTCAGCTTTTTGGCAGGGGTCAACTCCTCGGCGGTGAACAGGTCGGTGAGTGAGGCATTGGCGTAATCTTTATAAAACCCGAACCGCCTGCGCATTCCATAAATCTGGTCGTTCAGTTCGTCGCGGCTTACAAACGGGTGGGGTTTATGCTGGACGTAGAAACAGAAAAACGGGTCGATGGAGCCGTTGCCATCGAAGTCGGCGTAGTAGAGGTCGGCGGGTTCGTTGGGTGCTGTTTTAATTTGCGAATTGGTGCCGAGGTTGCCCACAATCAGGTCTTTTTTACCATCGCCATTCACGTCGGCCACCGTCAGCGAATGCCAGAAACCACTTTCGTCGTTGGCGAAAAACTGCGTTGTTTTATCGACAAACCCGGTTTTGGTATTCAGATAAATTTTCACGGGCATAAACTCGCCACACAACAGCAGGTCGGGGCGGTTGTCATTGTCCAGGTCGGCCCATTGCGCATCTGTCACCATGCCCGCGTTGGCAAAGGGCGCGGCCACCGTTCTGAACTGCCCGTTGCCCACGTTTTCAAGCAGATACGAAGTCGGCGTTTCGGGGTAGCGGCCCGGAATGATGCGGCCACCCACGAACAGATCGAGGTCGCCATCGCCATCGAAATCGCCGGGCCGTACGCACGATTTGCTGCTCGCACTCAGGTCGGGCAGCGGTGTTTTCGACAGGCTCAGGTTGCCCCGCCCATTGTTCAGGTATAGTTGATCCTGCAAGGAGGGCGTGTTGGGTTCAAACAGCGAATAGCCGCCCATTGCCACGTATAAATCGTCGTAGCCATCGCCGTTGGCATCGAAAAAAACGGCGGCTGCAATGGCCGACACCGTTTCATCGCCGATGGTCAATCCGGCTATTTTTTTGAAGGCATCGGCCCCGGTTTTCTGCTGAATCCAGACGTTCCCCGGTTTTTGCTGATCGCCACTGATAAACACGTCGTCAAGCCCGTCCTTGTTCACATCGCCCCTGGCCAGCACCGGCCCCGTGTGCGAATACATCCACAACATCAGCGATTGCCGTTTGAAATCATTTTCGACATAGCCCTCGTGCGTGTGCGGCAACACTGGGTCTACGTTGACAAAAATCGGGTTGGTCGGCTTCGGAACGGGCATCGCCCCGGCCTTACCCAAACCAGCCTCCTGCCGAACGACAAAAAGCTGATTGACTGGTACGTTGGTTAGTTTTTGCACCGATTGGTCGGGCCAGACAACCCGGATCGAGTCGATGGTAGTGGCGGTGCCAAGCCCAAAATGCAGCGTCAGCGGCTGGCTCGATAAGTACCCGCGCACGGGGTTTAGCTCCTGGTATTGCAGCGTTCCGTTGGCATAAACCGTGGCTTTGGCTCCAACGGCCTGTTTGTTGCCGGTGGTAGGCAGCAGCCTGAGTTGGAGATAAGCGTTTTTGGTTTGCTCCCGCGCCAGATTCTGATACACAAAAGCCGGTTCGTTTATGTTGTTGACAATCAGTTCCAAATCGCCATCATTGTCGAGGTCAGCATAGGCGGCTCCGTTGGAAATGGACGGTGTTTGAAAACCCCAGTCGGCCTGTTTGTTGGCGAAGGTGAGGTCGTGGTTGTTGCGGAATATGTAGTTTGGGATTTTGGTGGACGGCATGGCCTTCACCAGGTCCATCAACTGCACAGGTTCGCGGTCGATGGCTTTGCGGATTTTGTAATCGCCCCAGTATTTCAGAAAATCTTTGTTGGTGTAATCGCGCAGGTAGCCGTTCGTGATGAACAAATCCTTGTAGCCATCATTGTCGAAATCGGCCAGCAGCGGTGCCCAACTCCAGTCGGTATTGGAGACCCCGGCTGTTTGAGCAATCTCCGAAAACGTCCCGTCGCCGTTGTTCAGTTGCAGCATGTTGCGCATGTATTGCTTCTGCAAATTCTGCTGCACCATCAACTCAAACGATTCGTAGTTCTCTTGAAGTTGCAGGAGTTTTTGCCGTCGGTTGTCTTCGGGCAACATATCCAGTGACATCAAATCGGGTAACCCATCATTATTGAAATCGGCAATATCGACCCCCATCGAAAACTGCGACAGATGCCGGAAACTGGCCTGTGTTTGGTCGAGGAATTTGCCGTTCTTCTGGTTAATATACAGGTAGTCCGGCTCGTTGTAGTCGTTAGTCACGTAAATATCGGGCCAGCCATCGAGGTTGATGTCGGCCACGGCCATGCCCAATCCAAAGGTGAGCGGATACTGGTGGATGCCCGCCTGTTTCGATACATCGACAAAGTGGCCGTTCTGGTTTTCGAGGAGTTTGCTGCCCGCCAGTTCGTCGGTTTCGTCGTGCAGTTTGGCCAGTTCCATGTTGTCGTATTTTTTCACATTGTGGTGCAGCAGAAACACGTCGAGGTCGCCATCGCGGTCGTAATCAAAAAAGGTGGCCTGGGTGTTGTAGCCCGGATCGTCTAAGCCATATTGGCTGGCCTGTTCCACAAAACGGACGGATTTTCCGCTATTGCCCTGATTGATAAAAAGTTGGTTTCTGCGCGTACCATCGTCGCCTTTGCCAGAGTAGCACACATAAATATCGAGCAGGCCATCGCCGTTCACATCGGCCATGCTGACTCCCGTTTTCCAGTTGCCTTTGCGTCCGGCCAGTTCTGCGCCCGCTTCGGCAGTAATGTCTTTGAATTTCAGGCCACCGAGGTTCAGGTAGAGCTTGTTGGATTTGAGGTTGGCCGTAAAGAAAACATCGAGTAACCCGTCGTTGTTGAGGTCGCCCACGGCTACGCCCCCACCGTTATAAAAATACTCGTAGGCCAGCACGTTCAGGCTTTCGTTCTCGTCGATTTCGTTACTGAAATCAATGCCCGTCTGGGCGGGGGAGAGGAGTTGAAACAGGGTTTGCTGTGCCTTTGTGGGGGAGACAAATAGGCACAGGGCCGCTATAATTACCAGGTAGTAATAGTTTTTATGGGATAACGATCTATCAGATAAAAGAGTCATGAACACGTTTTGTCGTGCATTAGTCAGGCGTATTGGCATCCTAAAAAAAAGAAAGGCAGGGAGTAGGTACTTCTCCCTGCCTTGTCTTGAGTTGGTCTATTTATCCCACCAGCTACGAGCCACCCAGTTGTCGCCACCCGACAGCCTGCCAGTGGCCGTCTTATAGTTGGCGGTGTTTAGGGTAGCCTCACCGGTTGGGTAGGGTTGCCGCCGGGGAATTTGCCCATTGGAGAAGTTCCCTACGTAGTTAACGGGTGTCAGTGCCGGAAAGCCTGAGCGTTTCCAGTTGTTCCAGGCTTCTGAGAAGTTCATCAGAAGGCCGGTAGTGGCCCAATACTGCTCGTTGATTTGCTTTAGGGCATTAGCCGTTACCAGCGGGTTGGCGTCGGCATAAGCCGTAGCGGTTGCCGCATCTATGGTAGCACCATATTTCGCCAGCGACTGGATGCCGGCTACCAGCCCATTCCGATAATGCTGGGCAGCCGTTCCGCTTACACTGAAACCCCGTACAACGGCTTCGGCCAGCAAAAGCTCCGTTTCGGCGTACGTCAACACAAACAAGGGGGCGCTGCGATTGCGGTAGATCATGGTTGGTCGCGAATATTTTCCGATGGGCGTTGCGTTGGCCCCGGCACCTGTACCACCCGGATAACCGGGCGACTTAGTGATGTCGGTTGTGCCGCCGTTCATATCAAAGCCATTGGGCAGACCCAACTGAGCAGCAGGAACCGAGCTGCTGGTACTAGCCATGTCCTGGTTGGCAACCAATCCGGCGGCAGGTACTTCTGCAACCCTGCTCAAACGCGGATCGTTGGTCGATTTCAAATAATCGATCATCGTTTTACTCCAACGTACCTGGTATATGTCGGCCAGTGTAGTAAGGGCACCTCCGTTGCCGTTGCCAAAGCCTTTCGAGTCGTCGGCCATCATAAATGCATCATCGTTTACGCTGCTGAATACGCCACCCGCAGCCGCTTTTTCGGCGAAGGTTTTCGCTGTGGCGGCATCCGTTTTTACCAGACGCATGGCTAGCTTCAGCATGAGTGAGTAACCATATTTTTTCCACTGGGCAATGTTGCCTTTGTAGGCAAATGCGTCGTTGGTTGGTATAGGGCTAGCTGCGTTGAGGGCCGCAGTAGCGGTTTCAAGCCGGGTCAGGAGTGACTTATATACACTTTCCTGTGTGTCGTATACGGGAAGTGTTGCACCACCTTTGCCCTGTAGTGCCTGCGTATATGGAATATCGCCGTAGGTATCGGCAATGCTCGCCAGGGTTTGCACCTGCATAATCACTGCAACATTACTCAAGTTAGCCAGGGCAGGCTTGTCTTTTGCCAATTGCTCCATTTCGTAAGCGTAACTGGCGCCCTGATAGCCAACATTCCAGGTTCCCTGCTGGTAGTTGGCAGTATTGCTCGAAATCACGTACTTATCGGCATTGGAGTAATAGTTGGCAGCTCCTGACGTGGTGGATGCCAGCACCTGAACCCACATACTCTGGAACAGAATGGGACCATTGTACCCCGCAACTGAACTAACGTAGTTCCACTGCGCCGATGGCAGCAGCAGGTTTGGGTCAAACGTAGAGGCAGACGCCTGGGTAGGGTCGGTATTGAGTTGATCGAGATCTTCGGTGCAGGAGAACTGGAAAGCTCCAGCCAAAAGGCTCAATGCGATTAATTTATTCTTCATGATACGGTTCATTTAAACTTAATGTTCACGTTAACACCATAATTCCGGGCAGAGGGCAGGTTAGCCCCTTCAATACCTGAGTAGCGCAGGTTAGCCCCAAACGAAGCCTCTGGGTCAATGTTGTCGGTTTTCCGCATGAGGTAAAACAGATTACGGCCAACAAGTGAAATATTGACTGCGCGAATCAACGGCAGCTTTTGAAGCAACTGTGCTGGCACCGTATAGCCAAAGGTAAACTGACGAAGTTTGATAAAATCGCCATCTACAACGCTTAGCTTGGTTACGTTGTTGGCCAGCGCGGTGTAGTAATTCTGTGCCGTAGCCGTCACAGTGTTAGCCACACCCCCTTCAACTACACCGGTTTTAATGCCTCCATCGCGGCCGGCAAGTGTTTCCTGGTGTAGGCCTCGCCGGTACGCGTAGTTTTCTGTTGCCGACAGAATCTTATTGCCGTAATTGTAATCGACCAGGAACGACAGGTTGAAATTGCTGAACGAGAAGTCGTTGTTCAGACCACCAAACAGCGTTGGCAGTACGGTACCCATGTTGATCAGATCGCCACGCACCGGCAAACCCGACGCATCGACCACGATCTGCCCGTTCGACGCATATTTGTAATCATACGCCCGGATTTGAGGACCGGCTTCACCCACTACAAAAGCCGTGATAGCGTTGCCCAGCGTTGCCCGGTTTGAGCCAAGACCAATCGGGTTATTATTGATGTCGGTTTGCAGAATCTTGTTCCGCACCGATGTCAGGTTCAACGATACGTTCCAGTTTAGTTTCGAAGTCTTCAGCGGATTACCATTGAGTTGAAGTTCTACCCCTGTATTCTGGGTTGATCCGGTTCCAACAATACCCTGTGAATATCCGGTTGCCCAGCTGTAGTTGGCGGGCATGATTTCGTTCTGGGTTTTCTGAGTATAATAAGCCACATCCAGACCTAGTCGATTGCCGAAGAACCGCATTTCCAGGCCAAGCTCAACTTCGCTTTTCGTGAACGGCTTCAGAAACAGGTTGGGTAGTTGCGAACTGAAATTGCCCGTCGCTATTCCATTGATAGCGTTGCCTACGCCATAATATACGCTGGTGCCGTAGGCTGTGGTTGGTTCGCCACTGGTTACGGCATAAGCGGCCCGCAACTTCCCAAAGCTCAGTTTCGGAATCCGCAGGAAGTCCTGAAAGAGAAACGCTGCTGTTACCGACGGCGTAAAGATGGAACGTGCCGCGCTGGGCAGCGTTGAATACGTATCGTAACGACCCGTAGTACTCAGGTTCAGAAAGCCCTTGTAGCCCAGATCAACATTATAGTAAGCCGATTGTACCTCTGTGTTGGCCACTTCGTAGCCCCGGTTAAAGTTTACTACGTTATTCCAGCTGTACAGGTAAGGCAACACAAACGGGCTACCGCTCAGGCTAAGTTTTTCGTACTGATTTTTGCGCAGGTTGGCTCCCAGAATGGCGTCGATGGTGAAGTCTGGCGTGATCGACTTGTTGATACCAATCAAACCATCTACGTTAAGTTCGGTACGCTGTGCGTTTGAAAGTTCGTTCAGACCACCTCTTGCTCCGTTTGAGTAAGCTGTTCCCCAGGGTGTAACGCTAAAAATCCGATCATTGGCATTATCATAGCCAATGCGGGCCATGGCATAAATCCAGTCGGCAAACTGGTATTTGGTTGAGGCCATTGAAATCAGACGCTTCCGATCTACATTGTTTACAAACTGGCTTGTAACAAAATACGGGTTGGTTACGTACTCATCGTCGCTGAAAATAACCTCACGCCCTGTTACCGGATCAAAGCCGGGAGCCAAAATGCGCTGGTCTATATTGGTAGCCAACAGCAGCCCGTTGTTAGCGTTCAGGGGGCCATCACTCAGAATCGGCTTGTTTTTCACGCGCTCGTCGATGTAGTTAGCCAGTATACTGAAGCTGAGTTTCGACGTAATATTCTGATCAACAGTGAGGTTGATTGTTCTCCGGCCCAGGCCGCTGTTTTCCAGAACCGAGTTATTGTCGAGATTGGACAACGAAAGCCTGAACGAGCCAGTGTCACCACCTTTGGTTACCGAAACCGTATTGGTGAAGTTTGTGCCCATTCGGTAAAAATTCTTGATGTTGTCGCGTTGTGCTGAGTAAGCATACTGCTTCCCGTCGAATTGGGTAAACGAAGAACCGTCCAGTTTACCACCCCAGCTCATGCGGCCTGTTTGTTGAGCCAATGCCTGCGTAGTGGGTTTTACTCCCCCAATGCCCTGACCGTACTCATACTGAAAGTTCGTAAAATTTACGGGTTGGTCGGTCGTTAGGTTCATGTTGTAATCTACGGCGAAATCGCCTTTTTTGCCCCGCTTGGTCGTCACCAGGATCACCCCGTTCGAGGCTCTTGCGCCATACAAAGCCGATGCCGACTGACCTTTCAGAACCGTGATTGTTTCGATGTCGTCCGGGTTTAGGTTACCAAGTCCATCGCCCCCATCGGCACCGCCCCACTCACCGGCACTACCCCGCTGCGTATTATCCATTGGTACGCCGTTGATAACAATCAGTGGCGAACCAGCCGAGTTCATACTGGGCATACCGCGCAACAACAGCTTAGATGTACCGCCGGGGCCGCTATTTGTTCCTTTAACGCTCAGACCGGCCACCCGACCTACCAGAGAGTTACCAATATTGGTTTCACGCGCTTTGGTAAAAGCCGAAGCATCAATGGTTGTTACAGCATAACCCAACTTGCGAGCGTCTTTAGAAATACCCAGGGCTGTTACAACTACTTCCTGCAAAACAGCATCACCAGGTACCAGGCTGACATCAATGACTGACCGGCTACCTACCTGAACTTCCTGCTTCGTGTAACCGATATACGAAAAAACAAGCACTGCATTGTCGTCGACTACTGTCAGTCGATACCGACCACTGCCATCCGTATTGGTTCCCCGGTTGGTGCCTTTTACGGTCACAGTGGCTCCGGCCACATCGCTGCCCTTTTCGTCGGTCACCTTACCGGTTATCTCTTTGTCGATAGCGAACAAAGGCGAAACGGCAAGGAGCATCCAGGCCCCCAACATGAGGAAAATACGTCTGGATGTCTTAAGTATTTTTTGTTTCATAAAGATTGTTTGGATTGGAAAATTGTGAACCTTGCTTACTCAGAAAAGACTATTCTACCTGAGTACAGTAAAGCAAACATACTCTTTATTTTTAAAAAATTTTATAATTGAGCGTATATTTTTAAATTTTTTGACTTGACGGGATAGAGTTTATAAATAATTTCTGTTTTCTCTCCCCAGTGTTTAAGTAGTTTTCCTAAGAAACCATGTAGAATGACTGACCTGAAACACACAATGACAACCAGAACACCTTACTTAATCGCAGTTTATCTCCTGATTATGAGCGTATTGTCAACTGTCCTATGCGCCCAACCAGCCAACAAGCTGCCCCGCCCCGTTAGTATTGGCTACGTGACAGGCGACGGCTGGACCAAAGCGCAGATCGACCCGAACAAGGTGACGCACATCAACTACGCCTTTGCCGTTCCCGACTCAACAGGTGCTCTGGCTCCGCTGACGGCGAAAGATTCCATTAACTTGCTCACGCTGACTTCGTTGAAAGCCGTGAACAAGAATCTCCAGATACTGATTTCGGTGGGCGGCTGGGGTGGGTGCAACTACTTTTCCGATGCCGCCCTGACCGATGCCTCGCGACAGCGGTTTGCTGAAAGTGCCGTGGCCCTCCTGAAAAAACACCGGCTCGATGGGGTCGATATTGACTGGGAATACCCGGCGCAGGTGGGTGCCGGCAACATTTTCCGCCCCGCCGATAAATCGAATTTTACCCTGTTTCTGAAAGCCATTCGGGATCGTCTGGATCAGCAGGGGCAACAGGATAATCGCGTTGGGGCCCGGCATTATTTGCTCACGGCGGCCACCGGAGCCGATACGTCCTTTGTGAGCCACACCGAACTGGGGCAGGCTCAACGTTACTTAGACTACGTTAACATCATGACGTATGACCTCTACCACGGCAACGACAAGGTGACCGGCCACCACAGCGGCCTTTATCAATCGGTTAAAGGCGACCACTCCCGAAACAGCAGTGCCGATGCGGTCGATGGGCATATTCGGGCAGGCGTACCGGCCAATAAAATTGTGTTGGGATTGCCGTTCTATGGGCGGGGCTGGATGGATGTGAAGGCGCAGGACAACGGTCTTTTCCAACCGGCGGCCGGCAGGCATCTATTCATCAGCCACGATGAACTGGTTGATAAATACATCGGCAAAAATGGGTTTACGCGCTTCTGGGATGCCGATGCCAAAGCGCCGTACCTCTGGAACCCCACTTCCCGCACCTTCATTTCCTACGCCGATGAAGCGTCGTTTGTACCCAAAATGGCCTACGTCAAATCGAAAAAACTGGCCGGGGTCATGTTCTGGGAATACATGTATGACGTGCGGCATGATAAACTTCTGAACGTGGTGGTTCGGGAATTGAAGTGAATCGACCAGAATCATAACCCGTTACCCATTAGCTTTCCCATATTCGTAGCTTTCGCCTGCTAACGAACCAGACTTTTTTTAACTCAAATCTGGTGACCACAGCCGACAACACACCGCTTACTGGTGAACAGCCCGGCTGACCCTTACCGCTCTTTTTATCTTTATCTCAAGCCAAATCGCGATGTAGAAAGTTAACCAGTGCAGATACCCCCCGAACGTACCCGTTTGGAGGTGCATTTTCTGGTTAATTCTTTCCGCAACGGTTTATGAACGACAACCAAACTGATCTCGATCAATTAAGTATCAATACCATTCGGCTATTGTCGGTCGATATGGTACAGAAAGCTAACTCTGGCCACCCCGGTTTGCCGTTGGGGGCTGCGCCAATGGCCTACGTGCTGTTTTCGCGCTTTCTGCGTTTCAACCCCAAAGACCCCCACTGGCCCAACCGCGACCGGTTTGTACTGTCGGCGGGGCATGGCTCAGCCCTGCTCTATAGCTTGCTACATCTGTATGGCTATGACCTGTCGCTCGGCGACCTGAAGAATTTTCGGCAGATTCACTCCAAAACTCCCGGCCACCCGGAGTCTAACCTCACGGCGGGGGTCGAAGTGACCACCGGCCCGCTGGGGCAGGGGTTTGCCAATGGGTTAGGCATGGCCATGGCCGAAGCGTTTCTGGCTGCGCACTACAACCGCAATGGCCACACGGTGCAGGATCATTACACCTACTCCATTGTCAGCGATGGCGATTTGATGGAGGGGATTGCCTCCGAAGCGGCTTCGCTGGCGGGGCATTTGCAACTGGGTAAAATGATTTATCTGTACGACGATAATCACATTTCGCTGGATGGGCCAACCAGCTTGGCCTTCACCGAAGACCGCATGGCCCGCTTCGATGCCTACGGCTGGCACACCCAACAGGTTGACGATGGCAATGATCTGGAAGCGATTGATTCCGCCATTCGGGCCGCTCAGGTTGACCCGCGCCCGTCGATTATTGCCATCCGAACCATCATTGGCTTTGGCAGTCCGCAACAGGGAACCAGCAAAACCCACGGCTCCCCACTGGGCGACGAAAACCTCCGAAAAGTCAAAGAATTCTTCGGTTTCAATCCCGACGAGTCGTTTGTGATTCCGGCTGGTGTGCGTGAACACCTTGCCGAAGCCGGGCAGCGCGGAGCCGTACTGCAAGCAGAGTGGCAAAAACAATTCGATGCATTCAGGGCCGGGCTTCCTGCTAAAGCTGAACAGTTTACGCGCTCGTTTGCCGGTGAGTTGCCCGAGGGCTGGGAAGCCGGACTACCTCAGTTTACGCCCGCCGATGGGCCGTTGGCCACCCGGCAGGCATCGGGTAAAGTGCTACTGGCTCTCAAAGAGAGTGTACCGTTTTTGTTTGGCGGCTCGGCCGATTTAGCGTCGTCTAACGATATGCCGACCAAAGGCGATGTGAGTTTTCAGCCGGGTCACTACGAGGAATCGAATATCTGGTTTGGGGTGCGCGAACACGCGATGGGAGCGGCCCTCAACGGCATGGCGCAACACGGAGGAGTGCGGCCCTACGGCGGCACGTTCCTCAACTTCTCGGACTACATGCGCGGGGCCATTCGCCTGACTGCCCTGGCTGAATCGGGTGCAACGTTTGTGTTCACCCACGATAGCATCGGTTTGGGTGAGGACGGCCCCACCCACCAGCCCGTTGAACAGGTAGTTTCCCTCCGAACCATTCCGAATATCATTGTGCTACGGCCCGCTGATGCCAACGAAACGGTTTGGGCGTGGCGGGTGGCCATGACTAAAACCAAATCGCCGGTGGCGTTGATTTTGTCGCGGCAGAAGCTGCCAGTGCTGGACCAAACCAAATTCGGATCAGCGCAGGGCGTTGAACGGGGTGCCTACATCCTGAGCGAAGCCGAAGGGGGCAACCCCCAACTGATTCTGATTGCCACCGGGTCGGAGGTATCGCTGGTGTTGAACGCGCAGGAGGAACTCAACAACCAGGGCATTCGGGCGCGGGTGGTCAGTATGCCCTCCTGGGAGTTATTCGAGCAACAGGATCAGGCCTATCATCACGAAGTACTACCGCCAACCCTCAGAAAGCGGCTGGCCGTGGAAGCTGGGTCGCCAATTGGCTGGCACAAATACGTGACCGACGAAGGCACCACCATCAGTATGAATAGCTTTGGCTTATCGGGTGATGGTGAGGTTGTTATGGCTTATTTCGGGTTCACGGTCGAGAACGTTGTCGAGAAAGCCAAACGTGTATTGGCCGGGCAACCGGAAGGGATTCAGAAGAAAGAAGTCCGTTCCTGAGCTTTATTCTCTAGTCAACAGCGTCGGTTTTCGACACTTCGCCCAATTGCCGCAGGGCCGATGCCAGCCCTTCCAATAGGGATGGCATCTCGCCCTCAGCCCCCATTTTTGAACTTAACTCCAACACTTGTTGAGCCAGTTTCGATACCGTTTCCTGGATCGTGCTTTTGTTGTCGGGGCTGTCCTGAAGGTTCTTTTTCAGGGCCATCAGCGTTTCCGATAAGGGTTGCATCATCTCGATTTCCTGCAACGGCCCGGCCCATTGGTCGATGAGGGCGATGCCTTCGCCGGGGGCCGGGGTGGTGGCCTGTTGGCTCAGTTTTTTGGTGGTCTCATCCAGTTGCATGGATGCGTCAGCGAGTGTTATCATGCCCGCTTAACGGTTTAGGCCGGGCAAAGTTTTGATTATCTATTGCCCGGTGCTGTAAGCAAGTCTCCCGTTTACCAATCAAAAATCGTAATTTTGCGGTATGATGTCAACCCCGCCCGCCCCCGTTTATTTAGACAATGCCGCCACCACCCGGCTCGACCCCGAAGTGCTCGAAGTCATGCTACCACTCCTGACCGAGCAGTTTGGGAATCCCTCGTCCATTCATAGCCACGGTCGTAAGGTTCGGTCGGCTATTGAGCGGGCGCGCAAAACGGTGGCCCAGTTGCTGAATACCTCACCCGCCGAGATTTTCTTTACGTCCGGCGGCACCGAGGCCGATAATACGGCGATTATGGGGAGCATCGAAACCTACGGCATCACCCACGCCATCAGTTCGCCCCTCGAACACCATGCCGTGTTGCATACGCTTCAACATGCGGTCAGCCGGGGGCCATCCAGCCGGGGGCCATCCAGCCGGGGGCCATCCAGCCGGGGGCCGATTCAGTTGGATATGGTGAATATCGGACCGGACGGAACGCTCGATTTAGGGCATCTGGAAAGCCTGCTAGCCCAAAACAGAAGTGCTCATCCCAATGGCTCATTGGTATCGCTTATGCAGGGCAACAACGAAATCGGGAACCTCTTGCCGGTGCAGCAAGTGGGCGAACTGTGCCGCGAATACAAGGCAGTGTTCCACTCCGATACTGTGCAGACGATGGGTCACTATCGGCACGATCTGCAAAAAATGCCTATTGATTTCATTGTGGGCGCGGCCCACAAATTTCACGGTCCCAAAGGGGTTGGATTCTTATATGCCAATGGCGATACGAAAGCTGGTCGCGGACCTATTCACCCGCTTATTCATGGCGGTTCGCAGGAGCGAAATCAGCGCGGAGGGACCGAAAATGTCTATGGAATTGTAGGACTGGCCAAAGCCCTGGAAATTGCCTACCGCGATATGGATGCGCACCGCCAACACATCGAAGGCCTGAAACGCCGAATGATCGACCAGCTCCGTGAGCGGTTCGACGCCCACGACGCCGGACCAGTACAATTTAATGGCGCTTCGGCCGATGTGGATAATAGCTTGTACACGGTATTGAACGTGAGCCTTCCCGAATCGGACCTGAGTGATATGCTGTTGTTTAACCTGGACATTGCCAAAATCTCGGCATCGGGCGGTTCGGCCTGTTCGAGCGGCTCCGAAATTGGCTCACACGTATTGGCGGCTTTGCCCGGCCTGAATCCCAACCGGGGGTACGTCCGGTTCTCCTTTGGCAAATACAACACCACCGACGAAATCGACTACGCTGTGGAAACGCTCGTTGGTTTATACAAGAAGGAA
>Ga0209181_10003987_pt1 | contig 22330 bp, 20 predicted proteins | sample MAT05_FD_187208 | JGI IMG/M metagenome (GOLD analysis project Ga0209181, IMG submission 187208) | Freshwater microbial communities from Lake Fryxell liftoff mats and glacier meltwater in Antarctica - MAT-05 (SPAdes) (version 2) | ecosystem: Environmental > Aquatic > Freshwater > Ice > Liftoff...
ACGCCGTTGTCCTCGGCCTGCAGATAGGCGCGCGGATCGTTGGCAGGCCGATACATCCATGCCTGCCGCCACGGACCATCCACTGCCCGATGCGCCTGTCCGGTACGCAAGAGCTCAGCCTGGCGCGCCGCCGCTTCGCTCGCGGTGTCCTCGCCACTGCCTGCATTGCGCAGGGCCAGACGCGTGGTCACCGCCAAAGTGACGGGTCCAGCCGCGGTGGCGATATCGCACATCGGCAGGGTGCCGCGGATCGCGCCCAACGGCGAGTCGCTGCCCGTGGTTTGCGCCGTCACGCCTCCGCCGGGCCCGGCCATCAGCGCGCCGCACACCGATCCGTTGCTCATCAGCTTGTCGGCCAGCGGATGCCCACTGGCCGCGCCACGCAGGAACAATGCCGATGCGCCAACCAGTGCCACGATCACCAAAACGCTCACTGCACCGCTGCGCATCGCGACCGGCCTCAGACTCTGCTCGCGCCGCGCTTGCGTACGATCAGCATCGCCAGTTCCAGCGACTGCTCGTAGTTCAGCCGCGGATCGACCGTCGACCGATACGCGCGCGCCAGATCGGTTTGCGACAGGTCGCGCGCGCCACCAAGGCACTCGGTCACGTTCTCTCCAGTCAGCTCCAGATGCACGCCGCCCAGACGGGTGCCGGCCGCAGCATGCGCGTCGAAGGCCTGCTCCAGCTCGCCGGCGATGTTGGCAAAGCGCCGGGTCTTCACGCCGTTGTCGAGCGACTCGGTATTGCCGTGCATGGGATCGCAGATCCACAGCGGCTGGCGGCCTTCGCGCCGCAGCGCTTCCAGCAGCGGCGGAAGATTGCTCGCGATCTTCGCCGCACCCATCCGGTGGATCAGGCTCAGGCGGCCCGGGTCACGATGCGGATCGAGTGCGTCGATCAGGCGCAGCAGCACATCCGGCGTCACCGAGGGCCCGATCTTGATTGCGATCGGATTGCGGATACCGCGGAAATACTCGACGTGTGCGCCATCCAGCGCGGCCGTGCGCATGCCGATCCACGGAAAATGGGTCGACAGGTTGAACCAGCCCCACTGGCGCGGCACCTGCCGCGTTACGGCCTGCTCGTAGTGCAACAGCAGCGCCTCGTGCGAGGTGAAAAAATCGACCCGCGAGAAACTGCCCAGCGGCTGCCCGGCCAGGGTTTCCATGAAGCGCACGGCTTCGCCGATGGACGCCACCATTTCGCGGTACTCGCGCACCAGCGGCGAATGCTCCATCCACGCCAGATCCCAGTACTCGGGATGGTGCAGGTCGGCGAAACCGCCGTCGATCAGCGCGCGCACGAAGTTCATCGTCATCGCCGACAGCGAATGGCCGCGCACCAGGCGCTGCGGATCGGCGATGCGCGCTGCCGCCGTGAACTCGGGGCCGTTGACGATATCGCCGCGATACGTCGGCAGGGTCACGCCGTCGCGCACCTCGGTGTCGGTCGAGCGCGGCTTGGCGTACTGGCCGGCAAAGCGACCCACCCGGATCACCGGCAGCTTCAGGCCGTGGATGAGCACCACGCTCATCTGCAGCAGCACCTTCAGGCGATTGGAGATGGTGGCCGAGTCGCAGTCGGCGAAACTTTCGGCGCAGTCGCCGCCCTGCAGCAGGAAGCGCTTGCCTTCGGCCGCCTCCGCAAGCTGCCGCTTGAGGCTCATGATTTCCCATGAGGTGACCAGCGGCGGCAAGGACGAGACCTCGTGCAGGGCTGCATCGAGCGCTGCGGGATCCGGATACTGCGGCTGCTGCACGGCCGGCCGCGCCTGCCAGCTGGATGGCGACCAGTCTGCGGCCTGGTTGACCGGTTGCAGCGGGGAGATGGCCATCGTTCGATCGAGCCTTTGCATGGAAACCTCGGTGCCTTGCCCTGCCGTCTTGCGTCCGCCGGGCCCAGGACGGACGGGGGCGGACGTCGGCCGGGCTTGGGTGACTATCTTGCGTAGCGGCGAAAGCCGAAATACATCGCGCCGATGATGAACACGACAAACCAGATCAGGGTCCACTCGGGCATCGACAGTCCGAGAAACGCCCAGTCGACCTTGGCGCATTCACCGGAGCCGGTGAACAGCATGGCCAGCGTCTTCGACAGCGGAAATGCATCGAGCATGTACTGCAATCCAGGTCCGCAATCCGGCACCTGATCGGCCGGCAGGTGCTGCAACCACACGTGACGACCGGCAATCCCGGCGCCGATCCCCGCGGCCAGCATGGCCAGCGCGCCATACACGCGGCGCCCTGCCCCCTTCGGCCCGTGCAAGGCGGCGATCGCGCACACCACGAACAGGCCCATGAAGGCGACGCGCTGCAGGATGCACAGCGGGCACGGCTCCATCTTGAGCTGGTACTGCGCGTAGTAGGCGAAACCGAGGAACACCGCGATCAGCGCCGCGGCCACGGCAAAGCCGGTTCGAAAGTTCCATGCCAGCGGATTCATCCGCATTATTTACCGCAGACCCTGACGCGGCGCAACACGAAGCGCCGCAAGGGCGCGACATTTTCCGACCGGCGGGAGAAAGCTCGCGGCGCAGCACGCCGGCTGCGAGAGACTGCCGACCCGAGGAACTGCCGGCCATTTGCCCCGCTCGGGACACGCCTCCCGGCGCGTACGCCCGCGGAAGTGGTGCCGGTGAAGAGACTCGAACTCCCGACCCACGCATTACGAATGCGTTGCTCTACCAACTGAGCTACACCGGCACGGTGTTGTCGCTGCGTCGGGCGAGGCTCCGAGCGACGCATCCAGCGACCGGCCACTGCGGCCCGATCCGGGACCAGTGCAGTCCCGTCCCCTTGGTGGGCGGTAGTGGGATCGAACCACTGACCACTGCCGTGTGAAAGCAGTGCTCTACCGCTGAGCTAACCGCCCATTCGGGGGCCGCGAAGTTTAAGGGCGCGGGGTGGGTGGGTCAACCTGCAAGCGTTGCGGGCGTATGCCATGTCGGTTGCCGCAATCGCTGCCATGGCAGCTCGCACATGGCGAGTGGGAGGCAGTCGTTTGCCGGCTTGCCCTCGACCCGCCATGTGGGGCATCTGGGCACTTCGGCTAATCGACCAAAATGACCCGCAGCTCCTTCGGCAGCGCGAACACCATGTCCTCCGGTTTTCCGGCGATCTCCTCAACCCCGTCGGCACCCCATTCGCGCAAGCGCGCGAGCACCGCCTGCACCAGGCTTTCGGGAGCCGAGGCACCAGCGGTCACGCCGATCCGGCTGCGGCCATCGAGCCACTCGCGGCGGATATCTTCGGGGCCATCGATCAGGAACGACGACACGCCCTGCTTGTGCGCCAGTTCACGCAGGCGGTTGGAGTTGGAGCTGTTGGGCGAACCGATCACCAGCACCAGGTCGCAACGCCCGGCCAGCACGCGCACCGCGTCCTGGCGATTCTGGGTGGCATAGCAGATATCGTCGTGGCGCGGGCCTTCTATCGCGGGAAAGTGCCGACGCAGGGCGTCGATCACGTCGCGCGTTTCATCCACCGACAGCGTGGTCTGGGTCGAGAACGCCAGCTTCAGCGGATCGGTCGGCACCAACTGCGCGACGTCGGCGGCCGATTCGACCAGGTGGATGCGCGCGCTGCAGGCGCGATCCCACTGGCCCATGGTGCCCTCGACCTCAGGATGCCCTGCATGGCCGATCAGGACCACGTCGCGACCCTGCCTGGCATGACGCGCGACTTCGATATGCACCTTGGTCACCAGCGGACAGGTCGCGTCGAAGATGCGCAGACCGCGCGTACGCGCTTCTTCACGCACCGCCTGCGAGACCCCGTGCGCGCTGAACACCACCGTAGCACCCGTCGGCACCTCGGCGAGTTCGTCGACGAACACCGCGCCCTTGGTGCGCAAGTCCTCGACCACGTAGCGGTTGTGCACGATCTCGTGGCGCACGTAGATCGGCGCGCCAAAAGCCTCCAGCGCGCGCTCCACGATCTCGATCGCGCGGTCGACCCCGGCGCAGAAGCCACGCGGATTGGCGAGCAGGATTTGCATGGCGGCTATGGTAGTGCGGGGGTTGCCCGAATGCGAATTGGTTGAGGGGGGATTCGCGAATGGCGAATGGCGAATGGCGAATGGGAAAAGCGCGGCATCGCGTAGTGCGGGCTTTCCCATTCGCCATTCGCGATTCGCAATTTGCCGCCTTAATTGCTGCTTTTCTCGTTCCGCATGCCCGCCAGAACCAGCACAATCGCCCCTACCACGATGCACGAATCGGCCACGTTGAACGCGGGCCAATGCCAGTCGCGATAGTAGATCAGAATGAAATCGACCACGTGACCGAGGCGCAGACGGTCGATCACGTTGCCGAGCGCACCACCGATCACCAGCGCGAGCGCCAGCGCACTGAAGCGATCGCTGCGTGGCAGGCGTGTCAGCCACACCATGAAGCCGATCGAGACCGCGACGGCGAATGCGCTCAGCAGATAGCGTTGCAGGTCGCCGCCCTCACCGAACATGCTGAACGCGACGCCTTCGTTGTAGGTCAGGGTCCAGTCGAAGAATCCCGGAAACACGGTGATGCGGCTGAACTCCGGCACATAATCCAGGAAAAACAGCTTGCTGGCCTGATCGGCCGCGATCACCGCGAGCGACAGCGCGAGCCAGCGCAGCCCGGAACGACCTGCCAGTTGCCCCGGCGCCATCAGAACCAGATCCTGGTTTCGCCGGCGCCGGCGATGTTCTCGATGCAGCGCCCGCACAGCTGAGGATGCGCGGCATCGACACCGACACTGCTGCGATGGTGCCAGCAGCGCATGCACTTGCTGGCACTGGTTGCGCGCACCAGCACGCGGGCGGTGCCGTCGAGCAGCGCCACCTCGGTCGCGCCGGCCTCGGCCTCGAAGCCTTGCTCGCTGGCGGCATCCAGCAGCAACACTTCACTGGTGATGAAGAAGAAGCGCAGTTCGGCCGCGCAGGCCGCAAAACGCTGCGGATCGGCGACATCGAGCACAAGCCCGACTTCCGCTTCCAGCGAGCCACCCAGCTGGCCGCCAGCGCGCAAGGTTTCGATCTGTTTGAGTGCGGCCGCGCGCAGCGCGCCGAGATCGTCGATCAGCGCCTGATCGTGCGCATCCAGCGCCACCTCGCGCAGCTGCGCCAACCCGTCCCAGGTCGCCAACAGCACCGAATCGTGGGTGCGCGCCGGCAGATAGGCCCACAGCTCTTCCGCGGTGAAGGCCATGATCGGCGCGAAAGCTCGCACCAGGATCTCCAGCGTCCAGTACATCGCGGTCTGCGCGGAGCGCCGCGCCGGATGATCGATCGGCAGGGTGTAGAGCCGATCCTTGGTCATGTCCAGATAGCCCGCGCCCATGTCGATGGTCGCAAAGCGCATCAGCTCCTGCGCCAACAGCTGGTAGCTGTAGGTGTCGGGGCCGAAGGCGATGTCGTCGGCATTCGCTTCCGGGCCGTAGACGCGTCGCGCCAGCTGCATCAGGCGCACCGCCTGTGCCAGTGCCCAGCGGTCCAGCGGCAGCAGCTTCTCGACCGCCACCGCGTGTTTTGCCGGATCGAAACCGGCCAGATTGCCGAGCAGGAAGCGCGCGGTATTGCGCAGCCGGCGATAGCTGTCGGCGGCACGCTTGAGGATCTCATCGCCCACCGACATCTCGCTGGTGTAGTCGGTGGCGGCCACCCACAGGCGCAGGATGTCGGCGCCGAGGGTTTTCATCACGGTCTCGGGCGCGACCACGTTGCCGAGCGACTTCGACATCTTGCGACCCTGCGGATCGACCGTGAAGCCGTAGGTGATCACCTCGTCGTAAGGCGCGCGGCCATGCATCGCCACCGAGGTCAGCAGCGAGGACTGGAACCAGCCGCGATGCTGGTCGGAGCCTTCGAGGTACATCACCCGCCGCGTTTGCCCCGGCGTGCTGGCCAGTTCCGGGCGCGCGTCGAGCACGCAGGCATGGGTCACGCCGGAGTCGTACCAGACGTCCAGCACGTCGGTGACCTTGTCGTAGTGCGCCGCATCGTCGCCGAGCAGCGACTTGGGGTCCAGATCGAACCACGCATCGATGCCCTCGCGCTCGACCAGCTCCGCCGCGCGGCCGAGCAGCTCGACGGTGCGCGGGTGCGGCACGCCGGTTTCCTTGTGGGCGAAGATCGCGATCGGCACGCCCCAGGTGCGCTGGCGCGAGATGCACCAGTCGGGACGATTCTCGACCATGCCGGCGATGCGCTCCGCGCCCCAGCCGGGCAGCCAGCGGACCTGCTTTACCGCCGCCAGCGCCTGCTCGCGCAGCTGTGCCTGCTGCATGCTGAAGAACCACTGGGTGGTGGCGCGGAACGCCACCGGCGTCTTGTGCCGCCAGCAGTGCGGGTAGCTGTGGGTGAACTTGGCATCGTGCGCGAGCAGCACGCCGCGCGCTTGCAGCTCGCTGATGATGTGTTCCTGCGCCTTCCACACGTGCTCGCCGGCGAACAGCTCGGTGCTCGGCAGGTACTGGCCGTTGCCACCGACCGGATTGAGCACTTCAAGACCGTACTTGCGGCCGACCTCGAAGTCCTCGACGCCGTGGCCGGGCGCGGTATGTACCGCGCCGGTGCCCTGGTCGGTGGTGACGTGATCGCCGAGGATGATCGGCACCTGGCGGGAATAGAACGGATGCTGCAGCAGCTGCCGCTCCAGCGCCGCGCCCTGCGCGCGCCCCAGCACCGCGCCATCGGTGATGCCATAGCGCGCGGCTACCGCCGGCAGCAGCGCATCGGCCAGCACCAGCAGCACGCGTCGGCCGTCGCGCGCGGGCCCCTCGACCAGCACGTAGTCGAGTTCGGCACCAAGCGTCACGGCCATCGATGCGGGCAGGGTCCACGGCGTGGTCGTCCAGATCGGCACCGCGACGATCCAATCGCGCGCATCGACGCCGAATGGCGTTGCCAGTGCGTTTGGATCCACCGCGTCGTAGGCGACATCGACCGCCGACGACACCTTGTCCTGATACTCGATCTCGGCTTCGGCCAGCGCCGATCCGCAGTCGAAGCACCAGTGCACCGGCTTGGCGCCACGCAGCAGATGGCCGCGCTCGACGATGCGCGCCAGCGCGCGCAGCATGTTCGCCTCGAACGGGAAGTCCATCGTGCGATACGGCTGCTCCCACAGGCCGAGCACGCCCAGCCGTTTGAAACCCTCGCGCTGGATGTCGATCTGCCTGGCCGCATATTCGCGGCACTTTTGCCGGAAGCCGCGCGCGTCGAGCTTGACCCCGACCTTGCCATGCTCCTTCTCGATCGCGATCTCGATCGGCAGGCCGTGGCAATCCCAGCCCGGCACATAGGGCGAGCGGAAGCCGCCGAGCCACTTCGAGCGGATCACGATGTCCTTCAGGATCTTGTTCACCGCATGGCCGATGTGGATCGGGCCGTTCGCGTATGGCGGGCCGTCGTGCAGGATGAACGCGGGCCGCGCGGCGGTGTCCTCGAGCAGGCGCTGGTACAGGTTGGAAGCCGCCCACGCGGCCAGCATCTCCGGCTCGCGGCGCGCGAGATCGCCCTTCATCGGAAACGCGGTGTCCGGCAGATTGATGGTGTGCTTGTAGTCGGTCACTGCGTCAACGCCTCTTCCAGATTCGGGCCGCGCGCGAGGATCTCGCGCGCCTGTGCGGCATCACGGTGCATCTGTTCGACCAGCGCCGGCAGGCCATCGAAGCGCAGCTCATCGCGCAGCTTTGCGACGAATTCGACCTGCAGCATGCGGCCATACAGGTCGCCGTCGAAGTCGAACAGATGCGCTTCGAGCAGCGGCTCGACGCCGTTGACCGTCGGTCGCGTGCCCAGGCTCGCCACCGCCGGCCAGTGCTGCATCCCCGCGCCATGCACGCGCACCGCAAAGATGCCGCTGATCGGCGCGCGGCCGTAGGGTATCCGCAGATTGGCGGTGGGGTAACCCAGTTTGCGGCCGAGCTGCCTGCCGCGGACCACATGGCCCTCCATTGTGAACGGGCGGCCCAGCATGCGCGCGGCGAGCGCAAACTCGCCGTCGCCGAGCGCGGCGCGGATCCGGCTGGAGCTGATCCGCGCACCGTCATCGTGCTGCGCTTCGATCGCATCGGCGCTGAATCCGTACAACGCGCCGAGCGTGCGCAGCAGGTCCAGATCGCCGCGCCGCTCGTGACCGAAGCGGAATCCCGGGCCGACCCACACTTCGCGCGCGGCCAGTCGCGCCACCAGCACCTGGCGGACGAAGTCTTCTGCTCGCGTATGCGCCAGCCGCGACCCGAAGCGCAATATGCCAACAAGCTCGGCGTGCGCTGCCAGCAGGCGCATGCGCTGGCGCGGCGAACTCAATCGCGGCACCGCGTCGTGGCCCTGGAAATACTGGCGCGGCAACGGCTCGAAGCTGAGCACCACCAGCGTCAGCGCGCGCGCCGTCGCGCGCCCTCGCGCATGCGCCAACAGGGCCTGGTGCCCGCGGTGCACGCCGTCGAAGGCGCCAATGCACACGATGCTGCCGTGCGGTGCGAGGCAGGCCCCGTCCGCGTCGCGGAAAATCGTTCCCATAAGTTGCGCGAGTATAGCAATCGCGCCGGCTCAACCCGGCGGCGTGGCCTTTTCCGCCAGCGGCTCGCGCAGGTGCCGTGGCCGCAATCCCGCGCCCAGCAGCACCAGCGCATAGGCGAGCACGGCGGCCGGTACGACCCATGCCAGGTGCATCACGCGATCGGCAGCGGCCAGCGTCGTCCACGGACCGATCCCGCGCCGGACCAGCCACAGCAGCGCGACCATCACCACCACCGCCAGCAGGATCCGCAGCAGGAACGCCGGCCAGCCCGGCTGCAGCCGCACGCCCGCACCGGCGCGCAGGTAGCGCCACAGCAGCAGCGCATTGAGGGTGCCGGCCAGCGCGGTGGCCAGCGCGATCCCGGCGTGTGCGCCGCTGACCTCATACCACCACAGCGGGCCGACGATCGCGCAGCACAGCACGATATTGACCGCCACCGTGATCAGCGCTGCGCGCACCGGCGTGCGCGTGTCCTGGCGGGCGAAGAACGCCGGCGCCAGGATCTTGGCCAGCATGAATCCCGGCAGCCCGGCAGCCAGCGCCATCAGGGCCAGCGCCGCCATCGCGGTATCGAAGGCGGTGAACTTGCCGTACTGGTACAGCGTCGCGGTCAGCGGCTCGGCGAGCACGATCAGGCCGGCGGCGGCCGGAATGGAGATCAGCAGCGCCAGGCGCAGACCCCAGTCGATGGTAGCCGCGTAGCCGGCCTGATCGCCCGCGCTGACCCGTCGCGACAGCGCCGGCAGGATCACCGTGGCCAGCGCCACGCCGAACATACCCTGCGGGAACTCCATCAAACGATCGGTCAGGTACAGCCAGGTCTGGCTGCCGGTGGCCAGCAGCGAGGCGAACACCGTGCCCACCAGCAGGTTCACCTGCGCCACCGAGGAGCCGAAGATGGTCGGCAGCATCAGGCGGAACACCCGCCGCATGCCCTCGTGGCGCAGGTTCAGGCGCAGGCGCGGCACCACGCCCAGGCGCGCCAGCGCGATCCATTGTGCGACCAGCTGCGCGATGCCCGCGGCGACCACGCCCCACGCCAGCGCGATGATCGACATGCCCATTCGTGGGGCCAGGAACAGCGCGGCACAGATCATCGCCAGGTTGTGCAGGACCGGGGTCAGCGCGGGTACCCCGAAACGACCGTAGGTGTTGAGTACCGCGGCCGCCAGCGCGGTCATCGAGATGAACCACAGATACGGAAAGGTGATGCGCAACATTTGCGCGATCAGATCGAATTTTTCCGGCTCGTCGAGCGCGCCGGGCGCAAACACTGCCGCGATCACCGGCGCCAGCAGCATGCCCAGCGCGGTGACTATCAGCACCACCGCGCACAGCGCGCCGGCGGTGTGATCGAGCAGATCGCGCAGGGCGGCCTCATCGCCGCGCTGCTTGTACTCGGTCAGCACCGGCACGAAGGCGGTCTGGAACGAGCCCTCGGCGAAGATCCGGCGCAGGAAGTTGGGGATGCGATAGGCGATGAAAAACGCATCGGTGGCCGACGAGGCGCCGAACACGCCCGCCAGGACCACGTCGCGCACATAGCCCGCGATGCGCGAGACCAGGGTCAGGCCGGAGAACAGCAGGGTCGAGCGAAGCAGGCGCACGGGCGGGGACCGGGGACGGGACCGGCGAAGGATTGCAGGAATCGCCCGCGGGGCAAGGGGCAAATCTATGGCGCGGCGATGCCCGGTTGCGGCAGAACGCCGGTTGGCGCGGCGGTTGGGCTGGAAAACCGCCCGCCGATTTGACCGCAGGCGCCAAAATCCGGATACTTGTGGCCCTTTTTGACACCCCGAACCCGTCCGGAGATTTCCTTTGGCCAACATCAAGTCCGCAAAGAAGCGCGCCCGCCAGGCGGTCAAGCGCAACGCCCGTAACTCCAGCCAGCGCTCCATGGTGCGCACGGCAGTAAAGAAGGTCATCAAGCTCATCGAGTCGGGCGACAAGCCCGCCGCGGAAGGCGCGCTGCTCAGCGCCACCTCGCTGCTCGACCGCTACGCAAGCAAGGGCCTGATCCACAAGAACAAGGCCAACCGGCACAAGAGCCGCTTCACCGCGCAGATTCGCGCGTTGGCCTGAGCGGCAACGGGGTGCGACGAAAAGGCCGGCGCAAGCCGGCCTTTTTCGTGGGGCGGGTGTGGTGTTGCGGGAAGCCGGCCTCCGCTGAAGGACTGCAGCCAACACAGTCGCCTCAGGCGCTGGATGCCTCGCGCTCGTCGCGCCGCAGTGCGTCGAGGAACTCCATCACCTTGAAGCACACCTCGCGGGTGCCCTCGCCGGTGGCTGCGGAAACCAGAAACCATGGGCCTTTCCAGCGCAGCTTGCGCACGATCGCCCTCGCGCGTGCCTGCGCCTCGTCGGTCGGCAGCAGATCGGCCTTGTTCATCACCAGCCAGCGTGGCCGCTTGGCCAGCTCCGCGTCGAAGGACTTCAGTTCCTTGGCGATCGCGCGCACCTGATCGGCCGGATCGATGCCCTCGACGGTCGGCGCCATGTCGACCAGGTGCAGCAGCAGTCGGGTGCGCATGACGTGCTTCAAGAACTGGATGCCCAGCCCCGCACCATCGGCCGCGCCTTCGATGATGCCGGGAATATCGGCGACCACGAAGCTGCGATCGGTCTCGATGCGCACCACGCCCAGATTCGGATGCAGGGTGGTGAACGGATAGTCGGCCACCCGCGGCCGTGCAGCGGACACCGCGCGGATGAAGGTCGACTTGCCGGCATTCGGAAAGCCCAGCAGGCCGACGTCGGCCAGCAGCTTGAGCTCCAGCCGCAACAGACGCTCCTCGCCCACATAGCCCGGGGTTGATTTGCGCGGTGCACGGTTGGTCGAGGTCTTGTAGTTGATGTTGCCGCGCCCGCCATCGCCACCGCGCGCGACCAGCAGGCGCTGGCCGTTCTCGGTCAGATCGCCGATCTCTTCCTCGGTGCTGACGTTGATCACGCTGGTGCCCACCGGCACCCGGATCACGTGGTCCTCGCCGCCGGGCCCGGTCATCTGGCGGCCCATCCCGTCGCCGCCGCGCTGCGCGCGGAAGCTGCGCTGGTGGCGGAAATCGATCAGCGTGTTGAGGCCCTCATCGGCGAGCAGGCAGACGTCGCCACCCTTGCCGCCGTCACCGCCGTCAGGACCGCCGAAGGGAATGAACTTCTCGCGCCGAAAGCTCACGGCACCGCTGCCGCCGGCCCCGGCGGTCACGTTGATTTCGGCTTCGTCGACGAATTTCATGGGATGAGGGCGCGGGGACGGGGCGAATGTTGCGAACGGCGAATGGCGAATGGCGAATGGGCTCGGCCTTGGACGCCGCTGGGTATTCGACTGGCGAATCGGTGCGAAAGGACTGTTCTGCCATTCGCCATTTGCCATTCGCCCTCGGCAACCTCACCCTCCGCAAACAAAAAGCCCCGCACGCAGCGGGGCTTTTCACTGACCGTCAAGCCAAGCTCATCCCGCCTTGACGCTGACGGTGCGGCGCCGGGCCGGGCCCTTGACGGCGAACTCGATGATGCCGTTGGCGAGCGCGAACAGGGTGTGGTCGCGGCCGAGGCCGACGTTGGTGCCCGGATGGAACTGGGTACCGCGCTGGCGGATGATGATGTTGCCCGCTTCCACGGCCTGGCCGCCGTACAGCTTGACGCCAAGATACTTCGGGTTCGAATCGCGGCCGTTACGGGTACTGCCGCCTGCCTTTTTATGTGCCATGACGTGTGCTCCTCAAGCCGCCGAGATGTCGGTGATTTCGATTTCGGTGTAGTGCTGGCGATGCCCCTGCTGCTTGCGGTGGTGCTTGCGCCGGCGGAATTTGATGATGTAGACCTTGTCGTGACGACCATGGCCGCGCACCTTGGCACTGACCTTCGCACCGCTCACCGTCGGGGTACCGATGGTGATGTTGTCGCCGTCGCCGAGCATCAGGACCTGGTCGATTTCGACCGTGGCGCCTGCTTCGACATCGAGCTTTTCGACCCGGATGACTTCCCCGGGCACCGCACGGAACTGCCGTCCGCCGGTCACGAATACTGCGTACATGGCTATTCCTCTGTAGTTATTATTGGGCTTACGCCTGCAACGAGCCCTATATGGTGCGGGAGGGCGAGGGGTTACGTCAAGGCGAGGCGGGGCGAAGGGAACAGGGTTTAGGGCTCAGGGTACAGAGCAGCTTTTATGTCGATCTGTTTGCGATACGCCCGCCAGGGATGAAAATACCAACAAAACATCGAGTTAGGCGCTCTGGTGTACCTTGGGCCCCATACCCTGCCGCCTGCCCCCGGTGCTTCCCTGTCCACCCCCGCCCGGCCACCACGCCCCGCCCACGGTCGCTCGCTATCATTGTCGGCTTGTCTACGGCCAACCGCGAACCCATGGATTTCATCCGCCTGCGCGGTGCGCGCACGCACAATCTGAAGAACATCGACCTCGACCTGCCGCGCGACAAGCTGATCGTGATCACCGGGCTGTCGGGCTCGGGCAAGTCCTCGCTGGCCTTCGATACCATCTACGCCGAGGGCCAGCGCCGCTACGTGGAGTCGCTGAGCTCCTACGCGCGGCAGTTCCTGTCGGTGATGGAAAAGCCGGACATCGACCACATCGAGGGCCTGTCGCCGGCGATCGCGATCGAGCAGAAGTCGACTTCGCACAATCCGCGCTCGACGGTCGGCACCATCACCGAGATCTACGACTACCTGCGTCTGCTGTTCGCCCGCGTCGGCACCCCGCGCTGCCCCGACCACGACAAGCCGCTGGAAGCGCAGACCGTCAGCCAGATGGTCGATGCCACACTGGCGCTGGATCCCGAACGGCGCTGGATGCTGCTGGCCCCGGTGGTGCGCGAGCGCAAGGGCGAGCACGTGCAGGTGTTCGACAACCTGCGCCAACAGGGATTCGTGCGGGTGCGCGTCAACGGCGCCCTGCACGACATCGACGCGGTGCCGGCGCTGGGCCTGCGCGTCAAGCACAGCATCGAAGCGGTGGTCGACCGCTTCAAGCCCAAGCCCGAACTCAAGCAGCGCCTGGCGGAGTCGTTCGAAACCGCGCTGCGTCTGGGCGAAGGGGTCGCCATCGTCGCCGATGTCGACGATCCGAAGGCGCCGCATCACTTGTTTTCCTCGCGCTACGCCTGTCCGGTATGCGACTACTCGCTGACCGAACTTGAGCCGCGTCTGTTCTCGTTCAACTCGCCGGTCGGCGCTTGCCCGACCTGCGACGGCCTCGGAGTGACGCAGTTCTTCGACCCGCAGCGCATCGTGGTACACCCGGATCTTTCGCTCGCGGCCGGCGCGGTGCGCGGCTGGGATCGGCGCAACGTGTACTACTTCGGCATGATCGCCTCGCTGGCCAAGCACTACAAGTTCGCCATCGACACGCCGTGGAAGGCGCTGCCGGCGAAGATCCACAAGGCGGTGCTGTACGGCAGCGGCGAAGACGAGATCGCGTTCAAGTACACCTCCGACAGCGGCACCCATTCGCGCAAGCACCGTTTCGAGGGCATCGTCAACAATCTGGAGCGCCGCTATCGCGAGACCGACTCCCCGATGGTGCGCGAGGAGTTGTCGAAATTCATCAGCAATCGCCCCTGCCCCGACTGCGGCGGGCAGCGCCTGAATCGCTCCGCGCGGCACGTGTTCGTGGCCGGGCGCAACGTGCACGAGCTGACCTCGTTGCCGGTGGAGCGATCGCTGATGTTTTTCGAGCAGCTGAAACTGGACGGCTGGCGCGGCGAGATCGCGGCCAGGATCGTCAAGGAAATCCGCGAGCGCCTGCGCTTTCTCGCCGACGTGGGACTCGAATACCTCAACCTGCAGCGCCAGGCCGACACCCTGTCCGGCGGCGAGGCGCAGCGCATCCGCCTGGCCAGCCAGATCGGCGCCGGACTGGTCGGGGTGATGTACGTGCTCGACGAGCCCAGCATCGGCCTGCACCAGCGCGACAACGAGCGCCTGCTCGGCACCCTCACCCGCCTGCGCGATCTCGGCAATACGGTGATCGTGGTCGAACACGACGAGGACGCGATCCGGATGGCCGACCACGTGGTCGACATCGGACCCGGTGCCGGCGTGCACGGTGGGCGGGTGGTGGCACAGGGCACGATGGCCGACATCATGCGCGCGCCGGACTCGGTCACCGGCCAGTTCCTGTCCGGCACACGCCGCATCGAGGTGCCGAAGAAACGCCGCACGCCCGATCCCAAGCGCACCCTGCGCGTGCTCGGCTGCAGCGGCAACAATCTCAAGGACGTCGACCTGGAGATCCCGGCCGGCCTGTTCGTATGCGTGACCGGCGTGTCGGGCTCAGGCAAGTCGACCCTGATCAACGACACCCTGTTCCGCCTCGCCGCGAGCGAGTTGAACGGCGCCAACGAGCAGGCTGCCGCGCACCGCAAGGTCGAGGGCATGAAGAGCTTCTTCGACAAGGTCGTCGACATCGACCAGTCGCCGATCGGGCGCACGCCACGCTCCAATCCGGCGACCTATACCGGTTTGTTCACCCCGCTGCGCGAGCTCTACGCACAGGTGCCGGAGTCGCGCCAGCGCGGCTACGAGGCCGGGCGCTTCTCGTTCAATGTCAAGGGCGGTCGCTGCGAGGCCTGCCAGGGCGACGGCATGATCAAGGTCGAGATGCACTTCCTGCCCGACGTCTACGTGCCCTGCGACGTGTGCGCGGCCAAGCGCTACAACCGCGAGACGCTGGAGATCAAGTACAAGGGCTACAACATCAGCGACGTGCTGGCGATGACGGTCGAGGAAGCGCACAAGCTGTTCGAACCGGTGCCGACCCTGGCGCGCAAGCTCGAAACCCTGATGGCGGTCGGGCTGTCGTACATCAAGCTCGGCCAGAGCGCGACCACCCTGTCGGGCGGCGAGGCGCAGCGGGTCAAGCTGTCGCGCGAACTGTCGCGCCGCGACACCGGTCAAACCCTGTACATTCTCGACGAGCCGACCACCGGGCTGCACTTCCACGACATCGAACAACTGCTGGTGGTGCTGCACCGGCTGCGCGACGAGGGCAATACGGTGGTGGTGATCGAACACAATCTCGACGTGATCAAGACCGCCGACTGGGTAATCGACCTGGGGCCCGAGGGCGGCGATCGCGGAGGCAGTATCCTAGCCGCAGGCACGCCGGAGGAAATCGCCCGTACGGCAGCTTCGCATACCGGCCGCTTCCTGGCGCCGGTCCTGGGGATCAAACGACGCAAGGTGGCTGCATGAGCGACGAACGCTATCTGTTGACGGTGCCGATCTCGGTGCGCTGGGGAGACATGGACGCCTTCAACCACGTCAACAATGCGACGTTCGCGACCTACGTCGAAGAAGCGCGCCTGCGCTGGTTCGCCACCTTCGATCGCGGCTGGAAAGATGAAGATATCGGCCCGGTGGTTGCAGCGCAGAGCATCAACTACCGGCTGCCGATCGAGTGGCCGGCCGACCTGGTGGTCGAACAACTGCTCGAGCGCGGCGGCAATTCCAGCGTGAGTGTTGTCTTCCGCATCCTGTCGCAGGAAACGCCGCCGCGCGTGTATGCCGACGGATCCACCGTGCTGGTGTGGACCGACCGGCGCACCGGTCGCAGCACGCCGCTGCCGGAGGCGGTACGCAAGGCGATTGGTATCGACTGAGGTGCCGCCGTCGCGCCGCTCAGTGCCCGGCGTGCTCGCCGGCCGCCGGCGCGGCACTGCCTACCGTGAACGCCACTTCGAGCGGCTCGCCGCGCGAGAGCACGAAGGTGATGGCGATCTTGTCGCCAGCGGCGAACTCGCGCTTGGCATCGATCAGCATCAGATGCTCGCCGCCGGGCGCCAGGGTGAGCCGCGCATCGGCGGGCACATCCAGCGCGGGTAGTGCGCGCATCTGCATCACGCCATCGGTCATCGTCATCTCGTGGATCTCGACCCGCCCGAAGTCGGGGCTGCTGGCGCTTCGAATCACCACGTCGCGCGAGCCCCCGGTCACCGCCATGAAGCCGGCCATCGCCGGCGCACCGGGCGGCGCCAGTCGCACCCACGCACGATCGATTGAAAGGTCTGCCGCAGACGCGACACAGGCAACGCTCAAGAAAAGTGCAGCAACCAGAATACGCATACGAACCTCGGTCGATGGAATCGCCTTATCATAGTGGCATCCGCGCACCGCACCGAATGGCCGCAGCACCCATGCTCGATATTACACGCCACGATCAGGTCATTGAGTTGCGCCTCGCGCGGCCGCCGGTCAACGCATTGAATCCAGCGCTGATCCAGGCCCTGCATGAAGCCATCATCGCCGCACCGGGACAGGGCGCGCGCGCCATCGTGCTCAGCGGCAGCCCGGGGGTGTTCTCCGCCGGGCTCGACGTTCCCGCCCTGCTCGCGCTCGACCGCGGCGGCATGCTCGGATTCTGGCGCGATTTCAACGCGCTGTGCGGCGCGATCGGTCGCAGCCCGCTGCCGATCGCGGCCGCGATCACCGGTCACAGCCCGGCGGGCGGCGCGGTACTGGCGCTGTTCTGCGACTTCCGCGTGATGGCGCGCGGCGCATACAGGATCGGCCTGAACGAGGTGCAAGTCGGCCTGTCGGTGCCCGAAGTGATCCAGTTCGCGCTGCGCCGCGCGGTCGGTGCACAGCGTGCGGAACGCATGATGGTGGCCGGGGCGATGATCGAATCCGGGCAGGCCGAGCGTATCGGCATGGTCGACGAACTGGCCGAACCCGACGCGGTGGTGGCGCGCGCGATTGCGTGGTGCGCGCAGCATCTGGCCCTGCCGCCCGAAGCGATGGCCGAGACCCGCCGGATGGCGCGCGCCGACCTGCACGAGGCGCTCGACCGCGCACAGCGGCTGCCGGTGGAGCAGTTCATCGAACGCTGGTTCAGCGACGAAGCCCAGCACACGTTGCAGGGCATGCTGGCGCGGCTGAAGGCGAAATCCCGCGGCTGATCAGGGCGCGCTGCTTGCGGCCACCGGCGAGCCGCTGTCATTGCGCGCCCGCACCCAGACCTCGACGCGTCGATTGCGCGCCCTGCCCTGCTCGCTGTCATCGCTGGCTACCGGCGCGGCGTAGCCCATCCCGCGTGCGCGCCGCGCGCCGACGCCCAGGCGTCCCAATCGCAGCGCGACCAGATCGACGCGGTCGTTGGACAGACTGATCGCCTGGTACGTATCGATCTCGTGACCGTCGGTAAATCCGATCAGGATCAGGTCGAGACTGCGGTTTTCGCCGCGCCGCATGAACTCGACCAGACGGTCGACATCGCGCTGCGCTTTGGTGTCGAGCAGTGCCGCGTTGGCGCCAAAGCGGAAGTTCAGCGACAGCCGTCGCGCGCCGTCGGTCAGACTCAGGTAGTCGCTCGAAACGTCCGTCCGCAGCGGCACATCGACCGCTACGACGTCCTGCGACACGAAGCCGATGCGCTCGACCACGCGTTGGCCCTCCGGCCCGTTGACGAACTCGTTGAATTCGCGGGCGGCCGGCGACATCTCGCGCGCGCTGTACAGGAACAGCCGGCGCGACAGCACATAATCCTCGGTGCCGACCGTGACCCGACCGGGCTCGAGTGGCCGCGTGCCCACGTCCGCGATCGACAGCGCCCGCGCACGGCCAACGCCGGCAAGCCCGACGAAACCGATCGCGGCCGGATCGGCCGCCACTGCCGCGGCCAGCGCATCGGTGGATTCGAAGCGCTCGGCGCGCGCGCTGAGCGTGCTGTCACCGAGCACCATGCTGCGAAACGAGTCGAAGGTGCCGGACTTGTCGTCGCGCGCATACAGGGTGATCGGCCCCGGACGACCGCCGAGGCTCGACCAGTCTGACGTGCTGCCGGAGAAGATCGCACGCACCCGCTGCACCGAAAGCCCGCGCAGCGGATTCGATGGATGCACGATGATCGCCAACCCGTCGAGCGCGATCACGTGCTCCTGGGCCGGCGAATCCAGCCTGCCGATCCGTGCCGCGCGGGCTGCCTCATCGGTGCGCACTCGCCGCGATGCCATCCACAGATCGGCGCGACCCTCGACCAGATCGGCATAGCCGGTGCCAGTGCCGTGCGAATGCACATCGACGACCGTGCGCCGGTTGCCATCGGCGAACACGATCTGGATTTCCTCGGCTATCGCGCTGCTGCTGGATACTTCGGTCAGGCCCGCTGAGCCTGCCCATGCGCGCGCCAGGGCCGGTGCGAGGCGCTGGCCGACCGTGTTGGAGCCGTGCAAGCGCAGCACGCGGTCCTGCGCGATCGCTTGGCAGGGGATCAGCAGGCAGGCCAGCAGGAGTGCGGGGAGAAACGCGCGGACGATCGGAGGCATGCGAGGGGCGATGGATGGCAAAGCCGGTGAACATGCCCGATGAAGATGACGAATCGACGTACGTGGCGTGAAGCCCGTGCAGCAACGCGGCGGCTTCAGCCGCGTGCGACCGGCCGCAGCGGATCGCTGATCCATTCGCTCCATGAACCGGCATAGATGCGCGCGCCGGGAAGACCCGCGTGCGTCATCGCCAGCAGGTTGTGGCAGGCGGTCACGCCCGAGCCGCACATCAACACCACCTCGGCGGGCTGGCGGCCGGCCAGCAGCACGCCGAACTCGTCGCGTAGAACATCCGCGGCCTTGAAGCGGCCCTTTGCATCGAGGTTTTCGCTGAACGGACGGTTGCGCGCGCCCGGCACGTGGCCGGCCACCGGATCGATCGGCTCGACCTCGCCGCGAAAGCGCGGCGCGGCGCGCGCATCGAGCAGCAGCTTCGACGGATCCTGACGCACGCTTTCGATCTGTTCGCTGTCTGCGATCGCGCCGAGGTCGAAGTGCACTGCATGGCTGCCCGGCGTGGGCGCGGGCACTTCGGCATCTTCGGCAAGCCCAGCCGCACGCCACGCAGCGATCCCGCCGTCGAGCACTGCCGCATTGGTGTGCCCCGCCAGGCGCAGCAGCCACCACAACCTCGCAGCCATTGCGCCACTGCCGTCGTCGTAGGCAATCACCGGATCTGCAGGGCGCAGTCCCCAGCGCGACAGGGTTGCCGCAAATGCGGCTTCCGACGGCAGTGGATGGCGACCGCGTCGAGTGACCGCAAGATCGGCCAGATCGCGATCCAGATGCGCATATACCGCGCCCGGCAGGTGCGACTGACGCCAATCGCGCTCGCCGCGCTCGGGATCGGCATCCGCGGCCACATCGAAACGGCAATCCACTGCGCGCGCACCGTGCGCCAGCGCCTGTGCGGCAGCGTGCGGGGCGATCACCACGGGCAGGTTCATCAGGCGATTTCCCCACGCAGGCGGCGACCGAGATTGGCGATCATCGAGGCGGTCGCGCCCCAGATGTCGTAGTGCTGCCACTGGATCACATGGTAATGGCGCATGCGGCCGCGAAACTCGCGTGCGTGCTCCTGCAGGTTGGCCGGGTCCAGCACGAAATCCAGCGGCACCTCGAAGGCTTCCGCGACTTCCGATGGATCGACGCGCAGCTGTGGTACATCGTGCAGGATGCCCAGTACCGGCACCACCCGGAATCCGGTGATCGTGGCCAGCGGATCCAGATAGCCCAGCGCTTCGGTCAGATCCGGATCGAGTCCGATTTCCTCGTGCGCCTCGCGCAGGGCGGCTGCAAGCGGGCTCGCGTCGCCGGGTTCGATACGGCCTCCGGGAAAGCTGATCTGACCGCCGTGGTGGCGCAGACCCTCGGTGCGACGGGTCAGGATCAGGCCAGGGCCTGCGTTGCGCATCACGATCGGCAACAGGACGGCCGCACTGCACAGCGCTTCCTGCGGGCCCACCAGGTCGTCGAGTTCGTGCTGGTTCCATGCCTCGCCAGCCGGCGGGGAACACAGTGGGTGCCCAATCCGGCGCAGCTGCGCCAGTAACTGCGAATCCGCGTTCATCCGCTGCGCAAGATCTCGCGCTGCGGCAGCAGCTCAAGCATGATCCGCGTACGTTCGGCGTCGTCCAGCGAGGCCCACGCAGCGATCTCCTGGGTATTGCGGTGGCAGCCCTCGCACAGTCCGCCAGAGTCGAGCGTGCAGATGCCGATGCACGGGGTCAACACGGGTTTGGCGACTTCGCCCCACATGGCAATGCTGTCCGGGTAAAAGTTGCGGGGCGCGCTACCCCGCGATGGCGCCCCGCCGCTGTGGCGGGGCGCGGCAGCAGCGCTTTACTTGACGTCGACCAGCTTGATGTCGAACACCAGCGGCTCATTGGGACCGATCGGACCCTGGCCACGCAGACCGTAGGCCTTCTCCGGCGGCAGGAACACCTGCCAATGGTCGCCCACCTTCATCATCGGCAGGATTTCCTTCCAGCCCTCGATGACGCTGTCGACCTTGAAGCTGGCCGGCTGACCGCGCGCAAACGAGCTGTCGAACTCGAGGCCCGAGGACAGCGAGCCGCGGTAGTGCACGGTCACTTCGGCCGTCGGCGTGGCACGCTTGCCGGTGCCATCTTCGATCACCCGGTACTGGATGCCCGAGGGCAGCACGACGATGCCTTTCTTGGACTTGTTCTCGGCGAGGAACTTGTCGCTCTTGACCTTGTTCTCGCGCGCGAGCGCTTCGAACTTGACCCGCGCCTCGCCGAGCATCTTCTCGCGCATCACGCCGAGCGCTTCGCGCATCTGCTCTTCCGGCACGGTCGGATTACGCTTGCCAAAACCGTCCTGGATCGCGCGGATCACGGTGTTGAGGTCGACATCCATCTTCTTTTCGATGAAGTCGCGGCCGATCTCGTAGCCGATCGCATAGCTGACCTTGTTGCGGTCAACCGGCTGTGCAGCAGCGGTAGCAGGCGCCGGCGTGGCGGCGGCGGCGGGCGCCGGCCTGGCGGCAGGCGTGCCACCCTGCGCGTGCGCCGCAGTGGCGCTGCCAAGCGCGAGTACGGCAAACATCCAGCGGAAGCTCATGCGTTATCTCCAGAGGGTATACGTTAGCGATGCGTTACGGCGGCGGCAGCAACCGGCGCCCGGTGACCGGCCATTCTAACCAAGGGCCCCGCCAGCCGCCACGCCGGCACCCCCGATGGATCGCAAATCGGGCCACAAGTTCAGCTGGCAGATAGAATCCGGCGCCCTGCCCGCCTCCGAGGAGTCCTCCGATGGCTTTCCGCAACCTGCTGCTCGCCGACGACGGCGGCATCCGCACGATCACCATCGATCGCCCGGAAAAGCTCAACGCGCTCAACCGCGAGACCATCTCCGAGCTGCGCGCGGCGTTTGCCGAGGCCCGCGCAGATGATGCCGTGCGCGTGGTGGTGCTCACCGGCAGCGGCGCCAAGGCCTTCGTCGCCGGTGCCGACATTTCCGAATTCGCCAGCGCCACACCGACCCAGGCATTGGCATTCTCGCGCCACGGCCAGGCCCTGATGAGCGAAGTCGAGCGACTGGGCAAGCCGAGCATCGCCCGCGTCAACGGCTTCGCGCTCGGCGGTGGACTGGAACTGGCGATGGCCTGCAGCCTGCGGATCGCCGCCGACAGCGCCAGGTTGGGCCTGCCCGAAGCCAATCTCGGCATCATGCCGGGCTTTGGCGGTACCCAGCGCCTGCTGCGACTGGCCGGCCGCGCGGCAACGCTGGAGCTCGCCCTGCTCGGCGCGCCGATCGGCGCGCAGCGCGCCTTCGAGCTCGGCATCGTCAACCGCGTGGTCGCGACTGCTGCGCTCGACGCCGAAGTCGCCAAGGTCGCGAGCCAGCTCGCGGCCGCCGCACCGCATGCGATGCGCGGCATCCTCGGCGCGGTGCTGATCGCCGGCGAAGCCAGCCTCGAGACGGCGCTCGACTACGAGAGCCAGGCCTTCGCGGTGTGCGCGTCCACCAACGACATGCGCGAGGGCGCGCAGGCGTTCCTGGACAAGCGCAAGGC
>Ga0209181_10003989_pt1 | contig 22317 bp, 27 predicted proteins | sample MAT05_FD_187208 | JGI IMG/M metagenome (GOLD analysis project Ga0209181, IMG submission 187208) | Freshwater microbial communities from Lake Fryxell liftoff mats and glacier meltwater in Antarctica - MAT-05 (SPAdes) (version 2) | ecosystem: Environmental > Aquatic > Freshwater > Ice > Liftoff...
AAGAAAAGATGGGGGTTCTGGGAAAGTACTGCGCCGAGTGCGTTTACGAAAGGGAAGATCAAGAAAGGCTACATTTTCAGGGAAATATCAACGGTCGGGAATTGCTGAGTGTTGGTCATATCTCTGTGCTCTCTGTGACTCTGTGGTTAATCCGCCTCTGGGTCTGGAGATTTCGCGCGGTTCCCTTGACGCTTGTATCATTCGCGCCTAGTTTGGATCTTTCCCACTTCAGGGAACGCGAACGAGGAGCTGAGTGTGGCGCTGACGAACGAACGCATCCGCATCCGCATGGAAGGCTACGATCACGAGGTTCTCGACCGAACCGCGAGCGAGATCCTCGCCACGGCGAAGGAAACGGGAGCCGACGTTCACGGGCCGATTCCGCTGCCGACACGCATCGAGCGGTACACCGTTCTGCGGTCGCCGCACATCGACCGCAAGAGCCGTGAGCAGTTCGAGATCCGAACCCACAAGCGGCTCATCGACATCCTCCGCCCAACACAGCGCACCATCGAGGCGCTGAACAAAGGTCTGAGCCTGCCGCCGGGCGTTGATATCAAGATCCGGGTCATTGCCGCTGGTTGATGACTTCCGCGAAGCCATTAGTGGCTTCACAGGGAAAAATTGTGCCGGGCGCGTTGACGACGTTCCCAAACGCGATACAACTATTAGCTCGCCCGCCATGGTGTCCCCATCTGGGACCAAAATTGGCGGGCGGTTTCATGCGAGTAGCGACCCCGTTTCGCCGCCGGTTCTCCTGAAAGGGTGAACCAACACAGCGGCACCACCAGGCAACCTGGTGATGGCGGGGCCAGGAGTGGCTGAACAATGGCTGAAAAAACTACGCCGGACAATGCCCCGGAAGCGGGCAATGGGATGCCGTCACCTCGTATCGTCGAGGTGAAGGACAAAATCACCGTCCGCGTTGTAGACAAAGCCGGTGCCGAGAAAGGCACCGTCGAGATCGATCCAGCTGACTTCGGCGGGAAGATCAGCCGCCAGCTCATGCACGATGTCGTGCTGATGTATCTGGCCAATCAGCGAGCCGGTACCCACCACACGCTTCGTCGTGGCCAGGTCGCGGGCAGCACCAAGAAGCTGTTCCGCCAAAAGGGTACGGGTAACGCCCGAGTCGGCACCAAGCGAACAAACAAGCGGCGCGGTGGTGGTACGTCGAAGGGGCCAAAGCCTCGCGATTACGAATACCACCTGCCCAAGAAGGCCGTCAAGGCCGCCACCCGAATGGCGATCCTGTCCAAGTTCCTGGACAAGGAAGCTGTGATCCTGGATGAGCTGGTGATGACCGCTCCCAAGACCAAAGAGATCACCGGGGTCCTCAAGGCGATCAAGATCGGCAAGAAGGCAACGGAGACCGGCGAGAAGGATGTCAGTCTCTTCGACACGACGGTCCTCATCGGCACCGCCGGGCTTGATCAGAACATCTACAAGTCGGCCCGGAATATCGAAGGTGTGAAGGTTCTGCCGGCTGGCGAGTTCAACTGCTACACCGTGTTGAAGCAGAGGCGGCTTGTTCTGACGCGAGCTGCACTCGAAGCGTTGCTCAAGCCCGAGCCTGCGAAGGGTGGCACACCAAACCCTGCTGCGACTCCCGAAACCGGGATCGTTCGCCGTGGCCGTGCAGCCGAGTTTGCCGCACGCAAGAAGCCCGCGAAGGTGTGAGTTGGTGGGAGTTTGTTGCGAAGCCGTAAGCGGCTTCCACGTTGAAGCCGCATATAGCTTCGCTGACAAGACAGAGACAGAACAATGGCAACATCACGACCACACCCGAAAAAGTATGTGCGCAAGCTCGAGCGCCGCAAGCCGTGCGTTCACGGCGATCCGGGGCTTGATCTTCGCCCGTATCAGGTGATCCTACGCCCGCTCGTGACCGAAAAGGGCACGCACCAGAGCACCCGGTACAACGCGTACACCTTCCAGGTGAACCCGATCGCGACGAAGACTCAGATCAAGTCGGCGATCGAAGAGTTGTTCCACGTGAAGGTCGAAGGTGTTCGCACCCAGAACCGACACGGCAAAAAGCGTCGCTTCCAACAGCGTCTGGGCCAGTTGCCCCGCTGGAAGAAGGCGATCATCACGCTCAGCGGCGAAGACAAGATTGAGTTCTTTTGATCGTCCCTCGTCCTCCGTCCCTCGTCATTCGGGGCGGAACGAGACCTCAGTGGCATCCCGAACGTCGGGTGCCTCATCGAAGGACGAAGGACACGGGACGAAGGACGACTTAAATGGGCATCAAACAATACAAGCCGACTTCCGCGGGCCGCCGGGCCGGCATGGTCTCCGACTTCGTGGACTGCACGTTCCCACGGGAGAACAAGCCCGAGAAGTCGTTGCTCAAACCCAAGCCCAAGAAGGGCGGCCGCAACAACCAGGGCATCACCTGCACGCGGTTCCGTGGGGGTGGTCACAAGCAGCGTTACCGCCAGATCGACTTCAAGCGGAAGCGCGATGGTGTCGAAGCCACGGTCATTCAGATCGAATACGATCCGAACCGCAGCGCCCGCATCGCACTGATCGAGTACCCGCGGGACGAGAAGCACGAGTTCTCCCGAACCTACATCCTCGCGCCAGATGGCCTCAAGGCTGGCGATAAGGTGATGTCCGGTGAAGGCGATACGGTCGAGCCGAAGCCCGGCAACTGTATGCCGCTGTGGAAGGTGCCAAGCGGTGCGACGATCCACAACATCGAACTGATCCCGGGCAAGGGCGGCCAGATCTGCCGCAGCGCCGGTTGCAGTGCGGTTCTGTCGGCTCGCGAAAAAGACTGGGCCATGCTCACGCTGCCGAGCGGCGAAGTTCGCAAGGTGCCCGTGAAGTGTCGGGCGACCATCGGCGCCGTGTCGAACGCCGAGCATATGAACATCAGCATCGGTAAGGCCGGGCGTACACGGTGGAAGGGTCGCAAGCCCCACAACCGCGGTACCTCGATGAACCCGACCGACCACCCGCTCGGTGGTGGTGAAGGACGAAGCAAGGGTGGTCGTAACCCGGTCTCGCCGACCGGTGTGCCTGCCAAGGGCGGCAAGACCCGCAACAAGAAGAAGCCAGGCGGCAAGGCCATCATCCGACGTCGGCCGGCTGGTCCGTTCCAGAACACGGCGTGATAGGTTGTGAGCCACGGGGTTTATCCCCCGTGGGCCGCGCGAAACTTGAAACATAACTGGTCAGCGCGGTGGTTGCGCGATAAGTTGTTTAGTCCCGGTTAGTAACAAGCCGGGTGTTCGTTTGGTGATGATTAAGTTTTCACGAACCCCAACAGGGTGCCCGAACCATCGGGATAGATACGCATGAGCCGTTCGCTCAAAAAAGGTCCGTACGTTGATGATCGCCTCCTGGCGAAAGTCGACAAACTCGGGCCGAATAAAGAACCGATCAAGACCTGGTCGCGGGATTGCACCATCATCCCCGCGTTCATTGGTGCGACGTTTCTCGTTCACAACGGCAAGACCTTCGTGAAGGTGTATGTGACGGAAGACATGGTCGGGCACAAGCTCGGCGAGTTCTCCCTCACCCGGACGTTCAAGGGTCACTCGGGTGGTAAAAAGGCCGCTGCCCCTGCCGGGAAGTGACCGAGGTAGTTATCAGTTGCCAGTCACGAGTTGTCAGTCGATCCTGACACCATCTGCTGCGAACTGATAGCTGACACTGATAACTGACAACTGATAACTGACCACAAACATGCAATACAAAGCCATACACCGTTTCGCGGACGTCGGACCCCGGAAGATCCGGTTGTTCGCCGACCTCATCCGCGGCAAGAACGTGGACGAAGCTCTCCAGTTGCTCCGGTTCTACCCGAACCGTGGAGCCAAGCTGGTGATGGCAGTCGTTCAGAGCGCCTATGGCAACGCGGATCACCAGGAACATCCGGACCCAGATAGCCTCGTCGTGAGCGAGTGCCGGGTCGACGGTGCCCCGATGTTCAAGCGAATCCAGCCTCGCGCCCGCGGCACGGCGTTCGGGATTCTGCGTCGGATGTCGCACATTGTTGTCTCGCTCTCCGATCCGCCGGAAGTTGCTGTGGCGAAGAGCACACCAACAACTCCAGCAGCGATCGAAGCACCAGCTTCCGCCGCGACCGAGACACCAGCGGCACCGACCGAGTCGCCCGCCGGAGCGTAACGCGGCCGACATGGTCGTAAAGGGGCCGGCAACGAGCCGGTCCCCGTTGTTTAACGGAACAGACGAGCAAGGCGATCCTCGGACGTGAGTCCGGGGGGAGTTCGATCAAGGGACATTCTCATGGGTCAGAAAGTCCGACCGACTGGCTTCCGCACCGGGATCATGCGTCCCTGGCGCAGCACGTGGTACGCGACAAAGGCCGATTACTCGGAACTTCTCCTGGAAGACGTGCAGATTCGCGCGTTCATCCAGAAGTTCCTGACGAATAAGAAGGACCGCAAGGAGCAGCGGCCCGCGATCGCCGACATCCGCATCGAGCGGACGCGCGAACGCGTCACGGTTGTCATCACTTCGAGCCGGGTCGGTGCGATCATCGGCAAGAAGGGTGAGAAGATCGACAAGCTGACGAAGGCGCTCGAAAAGCTGACCCGCCGTCACATCGAGGTGAAGACCATCGAAGTGACCCGGCCAGAAATCGACGCACAGTTGATCGCGGAAGACATCGCGGAACAACTGGAACGGCGAGCGAGTTTCCGCCGGACGATGAAGCAAGCAATGCAGCGGGCGATGGAAGGCGGAGCACGCGGCGTCAAGCTGCAACTCTCCGGTCGCCTTGGTGGAGCCGAAATGGCTCGCTGCGAGAAAGGGATGGAAGGAAGCATTCCGCTTTCCACCCTGCGATGCAAGATCGAATACGGGTTCGCTGAGGCTAGTACGCCCCAGGGTAACATTGGAATCAAGACCTGGGTTAACCAGGGCGACTATTTGACGGGGGACATCGCCGATGCCACAGATGCCCAAGCGGGTCAAGTACAGAAAAAGTCAACGCGGCGTCGTCCGCGCTAGGACGACCCGTGCGAAGTACCACGGCGTCATCAAGGGGTTCGCGCAGCGCGGCAATTATGTCGCCTACGGGGACTTCGGCCTGCAATCGCTGGAAGGCGGCTGGCTGAGCGCCGAGTGCATCGAAAGCGGTCGTATCACGATGACCCGGTTCGTGTCGGGCGAAGGGCGGTACTATATCCGCGTCTTCCCACACAAGCCGATCACGTCGATCCCCGCGGAAACGCGAATGGGTAAGGGCAAGGGCGAACCCGAATACTGGGCCGCTGTTGTCCGCGCCGGCCAAATTCTGTTCGAGATCGGCGGACTCCCCGAGGCCGCCGCCAAGGACTGTCTGGCCCGCGTAGCTTACAAGATGCCGTTCAAGTGCCGGTTTGTGACCCGGCGACCGAACGTATAACCGTATTGCGGAACGCGGAATTCGGATTGTGGATTATCGAGATGCACACTCGGTATTCTGTTGATCCTGACTCCGCACTCCGAATTCCGAATTCCGCATTGGTGAAGTGATGGCCAAGACAAAAGAACTCCTGGGGATGAGCGACGAGGATCTCGGCGTCACCCTTAAGGATCGCGAAAAACACCTGTTTCAGCTCCGCTTCCAGTCGGCCACAGACCGACTCGAGACGCCGTCGGAAATCCGTAAGGCGAAGCGCGATATCGCCCGGATCAAGACGATCCAACGGCAGCGTGAGCTCGTCAAGCTGAAGGATCTGCCGGTCGATCAGCTCGCCACCCGCATCACCGCTCTCGACAAGAAGGTGAGCGAAGATGTACCCGGGAAGCGAGTTGCCTTCCGCCAGGCCAAGCGATTAAAGCGGTTCCACGCGGGCAAAGTCGCCGTGGCTGCAAAGATGGACAAGAAGGGGAGCGGTAAGTAATGGCCGATACCACCACAGCCAAGGTCGAAGGCAAAACAACTGCGCGACGTGTCCTTGAAGGGATCGTCACCCGCGACAAGATGTCCAAGACCCGCCGGGTCGAGGTCGAACGGCTCGTTCGACACACCCGCTATGGCAAGTTCGTCAAGCGACGAACGGTGTGCTACACCCACGACGAAAAGAATGAGTCCCACCTCGGCGACACAGTGGAAATTGTCGAGTCGCGGCCGCTGTCGAAGCTGAAGCGGTGGGATCTGATCAAGATTGTGAAGAAGGCTCCGAGCCGAACTCTTTCGAACCTGGAAGGCGCTGTCGCTGGTAGCGACGCTGCCGCGCCCGCCGCGAAGGCTGAAGACGCGAAGAAGTAGAAGCTGTCAGCTATCGGCTTTCAGCCAGATGGCGAGCGGAACTGATTTTGATGTTTGCTGAAAGCTGACGGCTGACAGCTGACAGCTTCCGGAGCTTGCAATGATTCAGATGTATACCTTCATGGACGTGGCCGACAACACTGGGGCCAAGGAAGTCATGTGCATCCAGGTGCTCGGCGGCAGCAAGCGCCGGGTTGCGTATCTGGGTGACATCATCCGGGCCAGCGTCAAGAAGGCAATCCCGGGCGGTGACGTGAAGCCTGGCGACGTGGTGAAGGGCGTTGTTGTTCGCACCCGTGTTGCGACCCGCCGCAAGGATGGCAGCTACGTTCGGTTCGATCGCAACGCACTGGTGTTGCTCGACAACGACAACAACCCACGCGGTACTCGCATCTTCGGGGCTGTACCCCGCGAACTGCGAGCTAGCTTCAACAAAATTTTGACCTTGGCGGCTGAAGTGGTCTGAGTTGGTCGTCCTCCGTCCCTCGTTATCCGTGGGGCTTGTTGAGGACTGAGACGCCACCCGAATGACGCAGGACTGAGGACGAAGGACGAGCCATGTATATCCGCAAAGACGATGTGGTTGAAGTGATCGCCGGGGCCGACAAGGGCACTCGTGGCGCGGTCCTTCGCGTTCTCAAAGATAAGAACCAGGTTGTGGTCAAGGGCGTCAACCGCGTGTACCGGCACTTGAAGCCGTCGAAGCGGAACCCCCAGGGTGGGCGAATTGACAAGGAGATGCCTGTGAGCGCCTCCAACGTCATGCTCGTGGACCCGGCCACCAACCAGCCGACCCGCGTTGGCGTGCGATACCTGCCAGACGGTTCGAAGGAACTGTATTCGAAGAAGAGCAAGACCCGGATTCGGATGCTCTCGAAGCCGAACCCGAAGTACGCCGCCAAGGCGTGATGTGGACACTGATCCTCCGGTTTTCGGGGGTCGTAAGATTGAATGGCTCCCGCAAAATCGGGGGCTAATGAACGTTGCGAAGTGAGAAACGATCATGGCCAGGCTTCTCGATCACTACAACGCTGAGATTGTTCCCGCTCTCGCCAAGAAGTTTGGCCGCGCGAACCGCCTGAGCTTGCCGAAACTGAGCAAGATCGTCCTGAACATGGGCGTCGGCAAGGCGCTCCAGGACAAGGAACGGATGAAGCACGCCGCCGCGGACCTCGCGCTGATCGCTGGCCAACGCCCGCAGATCACCAAGGCTCGCATGGCGGTCAGCGGTTTCCGACTCCGTGAGAACAACGAGATTGGTTGCCGGGTGACCATTCGCGGCAAGCGAATGTTCGAGTTCCTCGACCGACTCATTCACGTGGCTCTGCCTCGTATCCGCGACTTTCGCGGCGTGAATCCGAAGAGCTTCGACGGTAACGGCAACTACAGCATGGGTCTGACCGAACAGTTGGTCTTCCCAGAAATTGATCCTGACAAGGTGAGCTTTACGCAGGGGATGGATATCACCTTCGTGACCAGCACAAAGAACGACGACGAAGCCCGCGAACTGCTCCGATTGTTCGGAATGCCGTTCCGGGAAGAGACGAAGTGACGTTTCACGTTTAACGTATGAAGTTCACGTTGAGAAGAGGCAGATGGTTTTGTCTTCAACGTGAAACGTTAAACGAGTGACGTTAAACGCAAACAGGAACGGCCAGCCCACTGAGGTGCGGAACCTCAGCACCGGACTGGTACGCCAAACAGAGACTCCACGCGATGTCAACAAACGCGAAAGAAGCTACGCACAGGAAGGAACTGGCGCAACTCGAAGCCCACCGGGCCGAGATGAAGAAGCCAGCCGACCAGCGCGATGCGTCGAAGCTTGTCGCCCCACGGTTTCAGGTTCACTTCTGCCGGCGCTGCCAGATCTGTGGCCGCGCTCGAGCCGTGTACCGCAAGTTCGGTGTGTGCCGAATTTGTTTCCGTAACCTCGCGAGCAGTGGGTTAATCCCCGGCGTTCGCAAGGCATCCTGGTAACCGCAAAAGGGGAGGATACTGCTATGATGACCGACCCGATTGCGGACATGCTGACGCGAATCCGCAACGCAAGCAACATCGAACGGCCGTTCGTCGAGATGCCCGCCACCAAACTCAAGGTCGCGCTGGCGGAAGTTCTTCTGAAGGAAGGCTTCATCCTCGGCTACCGGACCGGCAAGTACACCGAGACCACCGGTGAAGGTGGGACCAAGAGCAAGGAATTCGCTGACGTCAAGGATCTCGGTCAGGCTCATGTGGTTCTGCAAGTGTTCTTGAAGTACGGCCCGGATGGCGAGAAAGTTATCCGCAGCATCAAGCGATACAGCAAGCCTGGTCGCCGGGTGTATCAGGGCTACCAGGAGGTGCGCCGCGTTCTCGACGGCCTCGGCATCGCGATTCTTTCGACGAGCCGTGGCGTGATGTCAGACCGAGACGCGAAGAAGGCCAAAGTTGGCGGCGAGATCCTCTGCACCGTCTGGTGATTTGGGAAGTGTTTACTGTCTGAGTGTTTCGTGTTTCGGCTCAGCTCAACAAGCTGCAGTTCTTGAAAACACCAAACACCAAACACCAAACACCAAACACTAAACACAACAAGGGCTGCGGTCCGGACCCTGCGTCCGGTGAAGCCCGAGGAGATTGGTAATGTCGAGAATTGGAAAGCAACCGGTCGTCATCCCAGCAGGGGTGAAGGTCGCAATCGACAAGGGTGTGGTTCGCGTCGAGGGGCCAAAGGGCAAACTCTCGCAGGCGATCCACGTGAACATGAAGGTCGAAGCAGACGCGAAGCAGGTCAAGGTGACTCGTCCCAACGACGAACGCCTCAACCGCGCGTTGCACGGCCTCACCCGGGCTCTCATCAACAACATGGTTGTTGGTGTCACCAAGGGTTACGAGAAGAAGCTCAAGATTGAAGGCGTTGGCTTCCAGGCTGCCGCGAAGGGCAAGGGCGTTGAGCTGACTGTCGGGTTCGCGAACCGCATCTTCCACGAACCGCCCGCCGGTATCACCGTTGCTGTCCCCGATCCGACGACGATCGTCGTGAGCGGTGCCGACAAGCAAGTGGTCGGGCAGTTCGCAGCGGAAATTCGCGCGAGCCGCAAGCCTGAGCCGTATAAGGGTAAAGGCGTACGATACGAGAACGAAGTCGTCCGCCGCAAGGAAGGCAAGTCCTTCGCTGCTGGCAAGTAGTTGTTCGTCCTCCGTCCCTCGTCCACCGTCATTCGGTCGGTGGGTTCAGGGCTTCGTGGGGAACCGGGGAACCACAACGACCGAATGGCTTTCCCGATGGACGCGGGACGAAGGACTAAGGACGAATCACGATGAACGCACAAAAACTGAAGCAGAAGCGATCCGAACGCCGGCGTTACCGCGTCCGCAGGGACATCTACGGTACGCCGGAACGCCCACGGTTGAGCGTGTTCCGCAGCAACCTGCACATCTCCGCTCAGCTCATCGACGACCTGAACGGCGTGACGGTTGCCGCCGCCACGAGCGCCGGCAAGAAGTCTGGCCTCAAGCATGGCGCGAACATCAAGGCCGCCATCGAGATCGGCAAGAAGCTCGCCGAGGCCGCCAAGGCCAAGGGCGTGACCAAGGCCGCATTTGACCGTGGTCCCTTCCGGTTCCACGGACGGATCGCGGCCCTTGCAGTTGCCGCCACGGAAGCCGGGTTGGTCTGCACCGACCTTGAAGCCATGAAGGCGAAGCAAGCTGCGGCGCTTGCCCAGGGCGAAGAAGCCAAGGGTAAAGCTGCTGAAGTCAAGCCCAAGGGCGAAGGTAAGCCCAAGGGTGAAGGTAAGCCAAAGGGCGAGGGCAAGCCGAAGGGCGACTTCCCAATGAAAGACAAGAAATAACCATCGCTTTGCTGCAACCCGAAGGGGTTCGCGGCTTGAGGATTGAACTATGGCCCGTGAGCGGCGTGACAGGAACGAAACGGATTCGCGCGACAATGCGCTGGTCGATTTCGTGGTGAAAATCCGACGGAGCGCCTGCGTCGTCAAGGGCGGTCGTCGGTTCAGCTTCAATGCGCTGGTGGTCGTCGGCGACCGTCGCGGCAAGGTTTCGTACGGTTACGGCAAGGCCAACGAAGTGCCACCGGCCGTCGAGAAGGCGATCAAGGAAGGCGAAGGAAACATCAACCGGACGAAGAAGATTTCGCTCCGGGGCAACACCATTCCGCACCGAGCCATCGGGAAGTACGGCGCGAGCCGCGTAGTCCTGGTTCCGGCCGGTCCGGGTACTGGTGTGAAGGCTGGTCCTGGCGTTCGCGAAGTGCTGCAGGCTGCGGGCATCACGAACATCCTGACCAAGGTTCACGGCAGCACCAACCCGCTGAACCTCGTGAAAGCGACCATCGCCGGATTGCTGCAACTGCGAACGAAGGAAGAAGTCATCGCTCTGCGCGGCGTGGCGCTCTGATTCCGGATCGAGATATAGCCCCCGGCTTGCCCGGGGGCACAGACCCCCGGCAAGCCGGGGGCTATATGAAATAAGGGCACACTCATGGACCTCAGTAGCGTTTCCACCGGCGTTCAGAAGCGGAAGCTCAAGCGCCGAGTCGGTCGTGGTATCGGTTCCGGCCACGGCAAGACGTGTGGCCTCGGTATGAAGGGCCAGTACGCCAGCGCCGGTGCTCGCTTGCCAAGCGGCCTGTTCGAAGGCGGCCAGATGCCGTTGTTCCGCCGCCTGCCGAAGCGCGGATTTAGCCACGCCACGTGGGACAAGACCTGCGCGGTTGTCAATATTGGCGACATCAACGAGAAATTCGACGCGAACAGTACAGTAGACATGACCACGCTCAAGGCGAAGCGGTTGGTCGTGGGCACGTTCGATGGCCTTCGCATCCTTGGCGATGGCGAAGTGACCAAGAACTTCACGATCAAGGCCGACCACTTCTCCAAGAGCGCCGAGGAGAAGATCAAGAAAGCTGGCGGCACCTGTGATCTGATCCCGAAGCCCAAGAAGCCCGTGCGCAACAAGATGGGATCGAAGATGAAGGCGATCAAGGCCGCAGCGGCAGCCAAGGCGCCAAAGACTTCGTGAGAAGGTACGCTATCAGCTATCAGCCCTCAGCTATCAGCCAGCATTGAAGCCATAACCACGTGTGAGCCAGGCAGTAGGTTTGGCTGAAAGCTGTTAGCTGACGGCTCCAGACCGAAGGATGGATTCCACCATGCCGTGGCGCAGCGTCTCCCTTTTCGTCGGCGTCCTGAGCCTGATTGGCGGGATTGCACTCTTCACGACTGGTGGCCCAAGTTGGGCCGGATGGACGTTTCTCCTCTTCGGGGCAGCGACCACAATTCTCGGCATCGCACCCGAACAACTCTTCCTCATCTTCCGAATCCCGGAACTCCGGTGGAAGATCTTCGTCACGCTGATGTTCCTGATGGTCTACCGCATCGGGTATTACGTCCCGTTGCCCATGATCGATCAGGTGAAACTCGCGGAGAAGATGCAACAGGCACAGTCTGGCGCGCTCGGCCAGGTGCTTGGCTTCGTGCAGCAGTTCTCGGGCGGTAACCTGAGCCAGGCGTGTATCTTCTCGATGGGGATCATGCCGTACATCTCGGCGTCCATCATCATCCAGTTGCTCGCCAGTGGCGTCATGCCATCGCTCGAACGCCTCCGAAAGGAGGGTGAAAGCGGCCGGAAGAAGCTCAACGAAATCACCAGATACCTGACCGTACCGATCTGCATGATTCAGGCGGTCATCATCGTGCAATCGGTGATGGGTCCGGAAAGCCGCGATGGTGGGATGGGGTTGGCTCCACCAGGGTACGACACCGGATTTAACCTCTGGTGGTTCGGGTTCGCCGCAGTCATTACCATGACCGCCGGCACCGTGTTCCTGATGTGGATCGGCGAGCAGATCGACGAATACGGCATTGGCAACGGTATCTCGCTCATCATCATGGCTGGCATCGTGGCCCGCATCCCGGACGCGACGACCGCCCTCCTGATGGACAGCACTACGGGCACAATCAAGGCTTCGGTCTTCACGCTCGGCGGTGCCCCCGGTGAAATCAGCTTCGAGAAGTTGCTTGTGCTGGCGTTCCTGTTCCTGGCGGTTGTTGTCGGCGTTATCGCCATGACGAAGGCCCAACGGCGAATTCCGACTCAGAGCGCGAAGCACGTTCGCGGTCGTCGAGTCTACGGCGGCACCCGGCAGTTCCTCCCGATGAAGGTGAACGCCGCTGGCGTTATGCCTGTCATCTTTGCGAGCACGCTGCTGATTCTGCCGTGGTTCATCTTCAACATCCTGTACACCCTCTCCGAAGGCAAGCTGGAGTGGGCGGGCACGCTGTCGAGCCTGTTCCAGAATCACCGATCGTGGGTGTACAACATCATGTACATCGCCATGATCTACGTGTTCACTTACTTCTGGGTGGCGATCACGTTCAACCCGAAGGAAATCGCGGACAACCTGAAGGATCACGGCAGCTTCATCCCGGGGTATCGCCCGGGCAAGCGGACCGCGGATTACCTTGAACGGGTGCTGATGCGAATCACGTATGTCGGTGCGGCGTTCCTTGCGGTGATTGCGATCATCCCGAACATCATCTCCAGCGAGTTGGAGATTCCGCCGACGGTTGCCAGTTTCTACGGCGGCACTGGCTTGTTGATCGTCATCAGCGTGGCCCTCGACCTGGTGCAGAAGATCAACAGCCACCTTGTGATGCGGAACTATCCGGGCCTCACGGATGGCGATTGATCCTGTCGCGACAACTTGAGACTGAGTGAACAGGGAACTTCGGTTCCCTGTTTGCGTTTGAACTGTTCACGGCAACTCGTGCGAAGGTAGACTGCGCTTGTTCTTTGTCTCCGGGAACGGATTCCCATGCTTCTTCTCGATCTCATCTACCTGCTCGTTCTCCTCAGCCTGTCGCCATGGCTCGCGTGGCGATCGGTCGTCACGGGGCGTTATCGGCGCGAACTCGCCGCCAAACTCCTCGGCCGCGTTAGCATTCGTAATCCGCAGCGGAAACCAGTTGCGTGGTTTCACGCTGTCAGCGTTGGAGAGGTGAACCTCCTCGGCACGCTCGTGCCCGCGTTCCGCAAGCGACACCCGGGATACCTCGTCGTGATCTCCTCGACCACGGATACCGGTCTCGCGGAAGCTCGTCGCCGGTTTGCAGATCTGTCCGTGATCGCGTTCCCATTCGACTTTTCGTGGGCCGTCTCTGGCGCACTCGACGTGGTGAAACCATCGCTTGTCGTGCTGACGGAAAGCGAGTTGTGGCCGAACTTCCTCTCGGCCGCAAAACAGCGACAGGTGCCTGTGATCGTCGTGAACGCTCGCATGAGTCCGCGAAGTTTCGCCCGGCTTCAGCGCTTCGCAGGTTTCGCACGCCGGATGTTGTTCGCGAAGATTACCCGATTCGCGGTGCAGGAACAGGAGTACGCTGAGCGCTTCCAACATCTCGGGCTGCCGCAGGCGAAGCTGATCGTGACGGGATCGATCAAGTACGATGGGGCGTCTTCGTGGACTCCGGATCGGAGTTGGGGATTGGCGAACTCGCTCGGCCTTTCATTTCCCAGACAAGGAGACAAGGGGACAAGGAGACAAGGAACAAAGCCAGACGCTTCTCCCCTTGTCTCCTTGTCTCCTTGTCCCCTTGTCTTCTTGGCGGGCAGTACGCACGCCCCGGAAGAATCCATCGTCCTCGCGGTGTTCGCCCGATTGCGTGAACGCTTCCCATCGTTGCGGCTCATCCTCGTTCCGCGGCATCCGGATCGTTTCGAAGAAGTCGCGGGGTTGGTGCGGGCGTCGGGATTCCCGTTCATGCGCCGCAGTGCGATCCGCGAGCCGCTCGCCGAGATGCCTGCGATCGTGTTGCTCGACACTGTGGGCGAACTCGGTGCTGCGTGGGGGCTGGCCGATGTCGGCTTCACCGGCGGAAGCCTCGACGGGATCCGTGGCGGGCAGAGCATGATCGAGCCAGCGGGCTATGGCGTGCCGTGCGTGTTCGGGCCGCATGTGTGGAATTTCCGCGATGCTGCCAAGCGACTAGTTGAGATCGGTGGCGCGATCATGGTGAAGGACGCGGCCTCGCTGGAAACGGAACTGGCGCGGTTGCTCGCCGACGCCGAATTACGGGAGCGAATGGGCCTGGCGGCCCGGGAACTCGTTCAGCGTCAGCAGGGCGCAACTGGACGCACGCTCGACGCAATCGACACAATTTTGACGGCAACGGCGCTCACTCACGCCGCTTGATTCGGTTAAAATGCATCCGCCCAGTCAGGCCTGGTGCAAATGATCCAAACTTACTCATTCAGCGAAGCCGGTGGCCATCCGGCGAATGAAGACGCATTTGTCGTCCAGGTCATCCCCAATACTCCTGATGGCTGGCTCGTTTGCGTTGCGGATGGACAAGGCGGCCGGGCGGGTGGTGCCAAGGCAGCCCAGGTCGCCTGCGACTCAGCCGTCAGTGTTGTCGGACGTGGAGGTTACCACCCCGACATTCTCTCACGGGCCGATGAGGCGGTTGCCGCCCATCACGAAGCGGGATTCACAACCCTCATCAGTTTCTCCGTCGAAGGCAATCGTGTCAGCGGCGCGTCGTCGGGCGACAGTGCCGTTCTCGCGATCGGCGGCTCAGGCGACATCGCAGAACTGACCGCCCAGCAGTTCAAGAACCCACCCGTTGGTTCGGGCGAAGCGGTGTTTGTGCCCTTTCAGTCTGAACTCGTGCGGCCCTGGAAAGTCCTGGCGATGACCGATGGCGTATGGAAGTATGTTGGCTGGCAACGAATGCGTGAACTGGCTACGAAACTCAGTGGTGAGGAGTTGCTAACAGCGCTTCAGACTGCGGCACGGTTGCCACACTCGGGACAGTTTCAGGATGACTTCACCGTGGTCTTGCTCGGAGCAACAGAGTAACCATGTATCGCATCACTCAAGTGCTGTCGATTGGGCCGTTCGCGACAGTTGAACGCGCCGAGATGCTGCGCGCTGCGGGGGTCACCCACATCCTGAACGTGTCCGGCGGCATGAGCCATCTCACCGCCGACGCCCACGGCTTTCAGCAAGTCTCGTGGATTCCGCTCGAAGACTTCTCACGGATGCCACCACACATTGCGACGGAAATTCTCGATACGCTGCACCGCATGGCATCCGAACCCGGTTCGCACGTCTACGTTCACTGCGTCGCGGGGCACCTCCGTTCCCCCACGGTCCTCTGGCTGTATCTGATTGCCCTTGGCATCCCGCCCGATGTTGCCCAGAAATGGATCGAGGAGCGATCGCGTGACGCGGTTCCGGGGCACAACCGGATGGTGGATCACCAGCACGTCCTGCTCGCGCAGATGCACGGCCTCGCGAACTACTTCCCTCACCCACGGCCCGAAATCATCGTGCCATTTGATGCCGCCTGACGCTCCGCTTCGCGTCGCGGTTAAACGGAGCCATCGTGTCGTCACCGCTTGCGTTGCTCAACGGCCGATTGCTTCCCTTCACCGAGGCGGCGTTGCCGCTGCACGATGCCGGGTTTGTATCGGGGGCGACCGTCGTCGATAACGCCCGCACATTCCGTCACAAGCTATTCCGCTGGCCGGATCACCTCGCCCGCTTTCGTCGCGATTGCAAGACGTGCTACGTTCCCCTGGAAGTGAGCGACGAACAACTCACTGCAGCGGCCGAGGAACTCGTTTCACACAACGCGAAGTTGCTCCCACCCGGCGGCGAACTGCAACTGGTCACGTTCGCCACGCCCGGACCGCTCGGGTTCTACCTCGGCGACTCCGTAAACGGCCCGCCGACACGGGGCATGGTGACATATCCACTGCCGTTCGCACGCTACCGCCAGTTCTTCACCGAAGGCGTGACGCTGGCTCATGTCGGCACACACGGCGTTCACTCAGAGACGATTCTGCCGCCGACCGTGAAGCACCGCAGCCGGATGCTCTGGCATATCGCCGACCACAAGGCCCGAACACAGACCGGCAACCCGGCCGCGTTTGGAATCTTGAGTGATGGACCCGCCGGCTCCCTCACCGAGACAAGTGTGGCGAATTTCCTGGCTGTGGTTGATGGAGTGGTGATGTCGCCGCCGCGTGAGACGATCCTGGATGGAATCAGTCTGCGGGTGACGCGGGAACTCTGCGAATCGCTGGGTGTCCCTTACGCTGAACGAAATCTGGCGTTGTCGGACATTCCGAAACACTCCGAGGCAATGCTGACGGGAACAGGCTTCTGCCTGGCTGGAGTGCGAGAGATGTCGCTCACGAATGCCCCGAGCCATCGCTATGAATGGCCCGGCCCGGTGTTTCGCCGCTTGCTCGCAGCGTGGTCCGATCTCGTTGGCGTGGACATCGAACGCCAGCTCATGGGGTGAGCTTCGGCTTCCAACTACGTGCAACCTGAATTTCATGCGAATTGACTGGGAATGAGCGAATAAGATGTGGTAGACTCGTTTCGACTGAGCCTGCCTACTGTGCGTCCTGGTTCAATCCGGCGCATCCGTTTTGAAAGCCCGATTACCCTACCGCTGATACCGCTCGTGCCCAAATAAGTACGCACCCGCTGGAACATCGTGCCCCGGGTTCGTCGGCACTCAGATGCCTCTATCGGAAAACTGCGTAATGCCGCCTGCTAACCATTTCACTCCCGACCGTCGCCAGTTGTTACACGCGGGTGCTCTGGGTGCCTTTGGGCTTACGCTGCCGCAGTTGCTCCGGGCCGAGTCCGCCGCGCGGCCCGGGAAGATCAAATCGTGCATCATCGTCTTCGCTTTCGGTGGTCCGGCTCAGCACGAGACGTTCGACATGAAGCCGGATGCGCCGGAGGAAGTGCGCGGCGAGTTCAAGCCGATCGCGACAAACGTCACTGGCATTCGGATTTCTGAGTACCTTCCGAAGCTGGCGACGATGGCGGACAAGTACAGCATTATCCGCTCCGTAACGCACAAGAATCGGATTCACAACCCCGGCTCATATTACATGTTGACCGGCCGCAAGCCGGATCGTGATGTGGTCGAGTTTCCGGCTCGCCGTAGTGACTGGCCGTCGGTTGGTTCGGTCATGGGGAAACTTCGTCCGGTCGAGCAGGCTGTTCCCCCGTACGTCGTCTTGCCGGTCTTTGCCAACGACATCAACATTCCGACCCCAGGTCAGCACGCAGGTTTCCTCGGTGCCGTACACGACCCATTAGTACTGAGCGGCGACCCGAACACGCGAGCGTATGGCGTACCGGCTCTGGCACCACGCCCCGAGTTGACCCTTGACCGAATCGACGGTCGCCGTCAACTGCTCGCGAACATCGACCGCCAGACGGAATCGCTGAACAAAATCCCCTCGGTTGGCGGCCTCGACAGCCACTATGCTCGCGCCTTCGACCTGGTCAGTTCCGGCGCAGCCAAGAAGGCATTCGATCTCGAACAGGAATCCGCCGCTACGCGCGATCGCTACGGCCGTAACCGGCACGGCCAGAGCGTACTCCTCGCCCGCCGGTTGGTGGAAGCCGGCGTTCGCCTCGTGCTGGTGAACGATGCCGAGGAGAACGGCCAGAACAAGGTGTGGGATACGCACGGGGGTGGCTTCAAGACGCTCCGCAAGCACCTGCCCGAAACCGACGGTGCCATGTCGTCGCTGCTCACTGATTTACAGGACCGTGGCTTGCTGGAATCGACCCTGGTCGTGTGGATGGGTGAGTTTGGCCGTAGCCCCAAGGTGGACAAGAACGGGGGCCGCGACCACTGGCCAGACGTCTATTCGCTGGTCATGGCCGGGGGTGGCATTCGTGGCGGCACGGTGTATGGCGCGTCCGACTCGCAGGCCGCGCATCCAAAGGAGAAACCGGTTTCTCCCGAAGAGATCCACGCCACCATGTACAGGGCGCTGGGCATTCCAGAAGACACCCATGTTCAGGATAGCGTTGGCAGACCCATGGCGCTCTTCGCAGCCAACCCGATCCGCGAACTGTTCTGATCGGCTCGTTCAGTGGTGCCCGTTCCCGTTCAGAACGGGTTCTGCCAGCGGCGTGAAGCCGACGTGCCGTTCTCGCTTCGCAAGCTCGGCACGGTTCTCGCAGAACTGGTTCATCGCCCAGTCCCACTCCCACGTCTTCGTGTCGAGGTAGCGGAGGATGAGTAGGTTTTTGACCTCCTCGACTTCGGCGAAGCTGTAGCCTTCGGTCTCGGCCACGGCCGTGCCAACGTCGATGCCCGCGATGATCTCGGCGTGCCAGCGCTTGATCAGGTCACTCCGCAACGTCGCGTCGGGCTTCTCGAAGTGCAACACGAGGTCAACCCTTCCAGGTCGCTTGAATGCCGGGTCGATCAACTCCAGCGGGCAGTTCGTCGTGAAGACGTAGACCACGCCCTCGTTCACGTCGATGCCATCGAGAGCACTCAGGAACACGGCTTGATCGTCTGTTTCACGCACGGTGTTCCGGTCTCGCAAGGCGATATCCATGTCGTCGAAGAAGATGATGCCGTGGCGATTGACGGCGAACAGATCCTTCACCGCTTGCACCGGATTGCACGACCGCCGTGCGGCCTGGTAGGCGTCCGGGCTGACTTGCTGGTGTTCGTACCCGAGGCGCAGGCACTCGTTAAGCAGCCAGCGACAGGCGGAGGTTTTGCCGTTGCCGGGCGGGCCGGTCAGCAGCAAGCCGCGTTTGGGCCGGCCGCCAAGGTCGCGGATGCGCTTCAGGTTCTCTGGGTTGAGGTAGCCAAGGGTGTTCTGTCGCAGCGTTTCGAGAACCGCGGCCGGCATCACCGGTGGGGTTTCGCCTGCCGTGCGTGTTCGACTCGCGACCAGCGCAATGCGGAATAGCTTGACGTAATCGGCCTTCGCCACGACGTAGAAGTCGTATGCATCCTCGGACAGGTTCCCGTCCACAACGGCCACGCAGCGAGCGAAGCGAATTCCGCTGGCATCGTAGAGCCGGAGGCCGAACTTGGTGCCTGGAGTGAGGTGCCGGTTTCGAATCCAGTCGCGCAGGAGCACGCCCTCGAGCGGAACGAGCGGGCCGCGAACGGCCGACTTGAGGAGGTAGTAGGCGTAACCCCCGGGAGTGAATGCTACCGGGTCCGTGACTCCGGCGACCGCGGAGGCGGCTTCCACAAGTCTGCGATGGTCGGCCGCGTAACTGGTAACGGGTGTCATAAGTGTCGAAGGCGGTATGCCTGTGATGAGTGTGAGTTCAACAAGGACGCCACACACCGGGTTCGGGTTCAGGTTCTCGCCGAATTTTTCTTGGAGAGGCAGGCAAGAATGCCTGCCGCACCCGAGAAATGCCTCCTCACAGCTTTGCGGTGCGATCCAGTTCGTTCACCAGCGATCGGATGAACGGCTCCGCGTCCGACACGATACCCACGGTCTGGGTGCTGCCACGATCCATGAGCTTGGTCACAGTCGCCGGGCTGATGTCCACGCACGCCACCTTCACCCACGCCGGAAGGAGATTCCCCACGGCGATCGAGTGCAGCGTTGTGGCGACCATCAGGCAGAATCCCACACCGGGAATCAGCCGACGCATGGCATCCTGTGAGGCCAGCGAATCCGTGATCACCTCCGGCAGCGGGCCATCGTCGCGAATGCTCCCCGCGAGCACGAACGGCACGTTCGCCTTGATGCACTCGTACATGATCCCCGACGTGAGCTTGCCGCTGTCCACCGCTTGCCGAATGCCACCGATGCGGCGAATGGTGTTAATCGTCCGCAAGTGGTGCTCGTGCCCTTCATCCGTGGGCAATCCCTTGTCGAGCGAGACGCCCAGACTGGTGCCGTAGAACGCTTGTTCGATGTCGTGCGTCGCCAGTGCATTCCCGGCGAAGAGCACGTTGATGAGCCCATCGCGAACCAGCTTCGCCACGAGTTCACTGCCGCCCGTGTGCACGACCGCTGGCCCCAGCACGGCAAGCACCTTGTCGCCTGCGGCACGGGTCTTGCGCATCGCGTGGGCGATCTCGCGCACGCTCACCGCCTTCGGCCGCTCGCTCGACACCGGGCTGGCCATGAACTCGAACAGCTCGTGCTTGCGGATCTCGGACTCGGGCGGGAACACGCGCGTTCCCTTTCGGCCGACGACAATGCGGTCGCCGATCTTCACCGCGGTCATCGGAAGGCAGCGGCCCGCGCCGCCCTCGGGGTCCACGAGAATGCCGCAGTCCATCTCCTGATCTTCCACGTCGATCCACTCGCCCTTCAGCCGCAATTGCGTGCGGAAGTTGGTCGAGCAGTAGAACCCGTCGGGATACGCCCCGTTCACATCGGCGACGGCGGTCTGGCAATCCGCGGTGGACGCGGGGACGGCACCATGCGGGTGAACCTCGGCGAGAATCCGTTCGAGTTGTTCCGCAGTCTGCGCTCGAACTTCGATGCGAACGAAACTCGCATCATCTTGACGCTCGCCGAGACGCAGCGTTTCGATGTGGTACTGCCCACCCCGGGAGAGGATGGCATCGAGCACCTTGGGCAACAACAGCGAATCGACAATGTGCCCGGTCATCTCGACGTGTTCGACGTACGTTGCAGACATGCGGTGAACCTCCGGAGAGTGGCAACACTCTTCTTGATACCCGGAAAGGGGCGAAGAAACGAGTCAGGGCCGTTCCGAGACGAACCAACGATTGTGGAATGTCAAGCAACTCGGGTGCTGGAAAACGATTCCACACGATCTGCACACCCCACATCTGGAACCAATCAAAACACGTCTGGAACCACGATTTCAGCCGTGGAATCGTTTGATTCGTCTGGAGGAAAGTTCATCAGAACAATTTCGGACCCCGCGCTAGCTCAGTAAGTGACCTGCCAGAAGGCAGATATGCACTCTCGTGGTAGTCTTGAAGGGCAATTCGTCTCCGAGGCCGCGTCCGAATCATGCCGTACATGAACGGATTGACACGTGGGAGCAAGCTGAGCGAGTTCCGGCAACAACTGGGAACGGCACTGGGAAACGAGTGAAGGTGGTGCGAGGACGGTTGACGTAGGCACGAGTGGGCGGTAAGAATAATTGAATCGCCGGACCCTTCCGGCGCTGGATGGTGGCTGTAGCTCAGTTGGTTAGAGCGCTAGATTGTGGATCTAGAAGTCGCGGGTTCAAGTCCCGTCAGTCACCCTTAACTCAAACTCTTGTACCGAAGCAGTTTCTGCTTGCCCCGAGGTGCCTCGGGTGCGGCCTCCGAACGACGAGTTTTGTGAACACGTTTCACAGAACTCGGGAGGCCTCCTCCATGTCTCGACCACGCAAATCCATCACCCAGTTCTCTACCTCATCAACAATCCGGCCGTGCTCGTGCTGTCTGGACCGATTTCTCTGGCACACGGCAATATCGAATGCTACCCGGTCCATTTGACAGCCCGGAATCCCGGTCAGCGTTCGCGAAGTTACTGCGAGAACGGGAAGTCGCCCCTCATGTTGTTGCAGGGGCCAACACGAAAAACCTCACGGTGTCCGAAGTGTTGTTGGCGTTTTGATTTGATTCCACCCACAAGTCGCCGCGTCTAAGATGACCCAGTCGGAAATCATCGAGGCACCAAAGTTGGCGGTGGAGAGTTCATCTTTGACCGATCACGCAATACTCTTGGCCACTTCGCTCGACAACACTACCGACGATACTGTCCGATTGGTGCTGGCCGATCTGTTACGGGAATCCGATGATCCCGAGGGGCAGGCACGGGGGCGGTTCCTTTGGGGAGGCGTCACGGCTGCGACGTTCCGGGATGAACAGATCATCGAGGACTCGCTCTACTACACCGCCCAGGGTGAACTTGTCGCAGTCACGACCGCAGGCGATCCCGCTCGATGGCTCAACTCGCTCGGGATTGGCCCATCACCGTTGCTCTCGAAGGACTGGTTTTGGGACTGCGCATACGACCGTGTAACCATTCGGATTGGTGATGTGCTCGGCATCTTCGCCCGTGGGATGCTCAGCGAACTCTCGCTCACACTCGGCGAATGGTACGCGGTCGGCAGCAAGGCTTTTACGTCGTGGCCGCTCGAACGAGTGTCGATCACCAGCAATTCCCGACCGTTGATATTTCCCTGAAAATGTAGCCTTTCTTGATCTTCCCTTTCGTAAACGCACTCGGCGCAGTACTTTCCCAGAACCCCCATCTTTTCTTGTGGGCAGTCAGACAAACGGACTTATCAGCCATGGACCCCT
>Ga0209181_10003992_pt1 | contig 22302 bp, 22 predicted proteins | sample MAT05_FD_187208 | JGI IMG/M metagenome (GOLD analysis project Ga0209181, IMG submission 187208) | Freshwater microbial communities from Lake Fryxell liftoff mats and glacier meltwater in Antarctica - MAT-05 (SPAdes) (version 2) | ecosystem: Environmental > Aquatic > Freshwater > Ice > Liftoff...
AGATACTGCGCTTATTCAAGGTGCCATTGCGAGGCATGAACCAATCGAAGGCCCGACACGAGGTGAGTCGTTTGCTTGCCGATGCTGCCAACGTACAAGCATGGGAAGCGCGACCGCCGGACACTATGCAGTGCGAGTTTTTCCGGTTCTTTGGGTTGAAACTGGCGAAGGACACCACCCAAAGGCAGGCCACCGTACAGATCGCCGAGTACCGCGAAAAACTCGGTGAAACAGACGCCGGCAAGTTGGATGAGTGGGAGTCTTTCACTGAAATCGTGGCGGAGCTTGATGACCCCGAAACACGTGAGTCCTACGACCTGAAGAAGGTGCCGCTGCCTACCCTTCGCGCTGCGCTTGAAGCGCTGCAGACTGAAGGCCACACGATATTTGAAGTAGCGAGCGACATCGACCTTTTGGTGGAGAAGGTCTTGGAGATGAAGCCGGAGCTACAGCGCGCGTAGCTGCGGTCGAACAGCAGCCCAGCCTGCCCGCATAGATGGATAGGTAGTAGGGTAGAACAGCAAAACGGGCCCGAGAGGCCCGTTTTCCCTACATTGCTGGCGGAGTCGGAGGGATTCGAACCCTCGATGCGCTTTTGGCACATACTCCCTTAGCAGGGGAGCACCTTCGGCCACTCGGTCACGACTCCGGAAATCAGCTTTGCATTCTAGCCTGATCGCACGGCCTCCTGCCGGTTCAGAAGTCCCCCGTCGGCTGATCGAGGTCGAAAGCCTTGTGCAGCGCGCGCACCGCGAGTTCCATGTACTTCTCGTCGATTACCACGCTGGTCTTGATCTCGCTGGTGCTGATCATCTGGATGTTGATGCCCTCTTCGCTGAGCGTGCGGAACATCTTGCTCGCCACGCCCACGTGGCTGCGCATGCCGATGCCGACGATCGAAACCTTGCAGATCTTCGCGTCGCCCAGCACTGTCAGCGCGCCGGTGGCCGGCGCCACCTTGTTCTTCAACAGGTCCATCGTGCGCGCGTAGTCGTTGCGGGGCACGGTGAATGAGAAGTCGGTCTTGCCGTCGTGCGCGACGTTCTGGATGATGACGTCGATGTCGACGTTGGCATCGGCCACCGGGCCCAGAATCTGGTAGGCGATGCCCGGCTTGTCGGGCACGCCGATCACGGTGATCTTCGCTTCGTCGCGGTTGAACGCGATGCCCGAGACAACGGCTTGTTCCATCTTTTCATCTTCCTCGAAACTGATCAGGGTACCCGAACACGCTTCTTCGTCGATCGGCATGTCCCAGGGCGTGAAGCTCGACAGCACACGCAGCGGAACCCGGTATTTGCCGGCGAATTCCACTGAGCGCGTCTGCAGCACCTTGGAACCCAGGCTGGCCATTTCCAGCATCTCTTCGAAGCTGATGGTGGACAGGCGGCGTGCCTCGGGCACGATGCGCGGGTCGGTGGTGTAGACGCCGTCCACATCGGTATAGATCAGGCACTCGGCGGCCTTCATTGCCGCGGCCACCGCCACCGCCGAAGTGTCAGAGCCGCCACGACCCAACGTGGTGACGTTGCCCCGCGAGTCGATGCCCTGGAAGCCGGTGATGATGACCACCTTGCCGGCCACCAGATCGGCGCGCACGCGACTGTCGTCGATGCTCGAAATGCGCGCCTTGGTGTACGAAGAGTCGGTCGTGATCGGCACCTGCCAGCCGGCGTAACTGACCGCCTCCATGCCCGCTGACTGGAGGGCCAGCGCCAGCAGGCCGACCGATACCTGCTCACCCGTGGCGGCGATGGCGTCCAGTTCGCGCTGCGCCTCGTCCGTCATCGGTGACGGCTGCAGTTCCTTGGCCAGGCCGAGCAGGCGGTTCGTCTCGCCGCTCATGGCAGAGGGAACCACGACCATCTGGTGGCCGGCGCGCGCCCATTTGGCGACGCGCTGCGCCACGCTGCGGATGCGCTCGGTCGAGCCCATCGACGTGCCGCCGTACTTGTGAACGATCACTGCCATCGGTGTTGTCTTGTCGTCGCCGGGTGCCCCATTGCCGCCCGGCGCAAACCGCGGATTTTAACCGTGCCGCTTACGTGGCCCTGCCAGCAGGTTCTGTAGGCAGCCAGCTCAGTTGAAGCAGCGGGCCGCCTGGCACGCCGAGCCGGCGTGCGTCGATGCCCAGGCCCGGCACGAACAGCAATCGGCCGTCGCTATAGAGGAAGGGGCCGTCGCGATGCCAGGCCGGCACGCGACGGGCCTGGAATTCTTTCTTCAGGCTGCGCGGCAGTCCGCCGGGAGTGGACTGGAAGCGTTCGCCGTCACCACGCCGGCGCAGTTCGACCTGGGTCAGGTCGGCAGGCTTCACGCCCACCAGCAAGCTCGGTTCGACCTGAATCTCACCGTTCCATCCGGGCACCTGGTAGCGGCCCGGCCGGTTCAGTTCGAGCCAGTACGGACCGGGGGCGCCGGGAGCGCCGAGGACAGGCGACTGAGCCGCGGCAAAGCGCAGCCGGCCGTCGTGCAGTCTGAGCTCACCACCCGGCGCCGGCCAGCGGCCGGCATGGGCACCCGGCAGTTCACGGGCCAGCCGCTGGACCAGCGTTTCAGGCACTGCCGAGGCCAGGGTCGCCCCCAGCCAGGCGCGCAGAAGATGGCCACGCCGGGCGACGCTCAGCGCGGCCCATGGCGGCAGATGGAGAACGGTGTCGGCGGTCGTCGCGGCAAGATCCATCGCCGCCAGTTCCGCCAGGCAGGCTGCCGCCTCCTGAGCGCGTCGCGCCGCGCCGGCGAAGCTCACTTCGGCATCGGGAAACGCCGTGGCCAGCGCCGGCCAGATTGCATGGCGCAGCCGGTTGCGGGCAAAACGATGATTGCCGTTGCTGCTGTCGTCGACCCAGGTCAGCCGGTAACGTCGCAGATAGGCTTCGATGCTTTCACGTGGCCGATCCAGCCACGGGCGCAGCCAGAGAATGTCGTCACGCAAGGTGGCGGCCGGCATCGCCGCCAGCCCGGCCGGCCCGCCGCTGCGCAAGGCCTGAAGCAGAAAGGTCTCGGCCTGATCGCGCCGGTGCTGGGCGAGCAGCACGACGCCGCTGCCCGCAGCTTTCGCCATCTCGGCCAGCGCCAGGTATCGCTCACGCCGGGCCCAGGCTTCGACACTTTCACCGGCAGCCGGTGCGCCTTGCAGACGGTGGCTGTGGAACCGCAGCGGCAAGCCTGAACGCCGCCAGCGCCGGCATTGCGCCTGAACCTTCAGCAACCAGTCATCGGCCTCGGGCTGCAGGCCGTGATGCACATGCAGCGCATGAACCTGGATGCCCAGGGCGGCCGCAGCGCGTGACGTCGCGTGCAGCAGCGCGGTGGAGTCGCGCCCACCGCTGGCCGCCACGGCGACCAGCGGCGGCAGCGCCGCCATCTACCGGTCCTTGCTGTCGTTGAAGCGCCCGTAGGACTGCAGCCGCTCGTAACGTCGTTGCAGCAGTTCCTTGGGCTTCAGGTCGATGACCTGGCGCAGGCCGTCATTGAGCGCGCGCTTCAGCTGCGCGGCCATCCACTTGGTGTCGCGGTGAGCACCGCCCACGGGTTCGCTGACGATCTTGTCGATCACGCCCAGCGCCTTCAGGCGATGCGCGGTGATGCCCAGCGCCTCCGCGGCGTCGGAGGCGCGCTCTGCGGTCTTCCAGAGGATCGACGCGCAGCCCTCGGGCGAAATCACCGAGTAGACGGAAAACTGCAGCATCAGCACTTGGTCGGCCACGCTGATGGCCAGCGCGCCGCCGGAACCGCCCTCGCCGATGATGGTGGTGATGATGGGCACCTCCAGTTGCGCCATCTCGAAGATGTTGCGGCCGATGGCCTCGGACTGGTTCCGCTCTTCGGCGCCGATGCCCGGATAGGCCCCCGGGGTATCGACGAAAGTGAAGACCGGCAGACCGAATTTTTCAGCCAGTTTCATCAGCCGCAGCGCCTTGCGGTAGCCCTCGGGCCGCGACATGCCGAAGTTGCGCTGGGTGCGCTCCTTGGTGTCGCGCCCTTTCTGGTGCCCCAGCACCATGCAGGCCATGCCATTGAAACGCGCCAGACCGCCGACTATGGAAAGATCGTCGGCGTAGTGGCGGTCGCCGTGCAGTTCCTGGAAGTCGGTGAAGATCTCACCCACGTAGTCCAGTGTGTAGGGGCGCTGAGGGTGGCGCGCGATCTGCGTCACCTGCCAGGGGCTCAGGCTGGCATAGATGTCGCGCGTGAGCTGCTGGCTTTTCTGTGCCAGACGGTCGATCTCGTCGGAGATGTCGACGGCCGACTCGTTCTGCACGTAACGCAGTTCTTCGATCTTGCCTTCCAGCTCGGCGATCGGCTGCTCGAATTCAAGGAAGTGTCTCTTGCTCATCCGGGGCTGAAGGTTAGGAGCGAATGCACCGCGGTGGGCCGGCGTGTCAGTATCGAGACAAGCGCCTGCGAAGGCGCTCAGTAATCCACCGGCAATGGGTCGAGGCTGCGCCAAATGTACCATGTGGCCACCGAACGAAACGGCGCCCAGGCCTCACCGACTTCACGCGCCTCTGCTCGCGAAACCGGCTCGCCGCTGAAGTAATTGAGGCTGATGCCCTTCAGCAGACCGAGGTCGTCGAGCGGCATCACGTTGGGCCGCATCAGATGGAAGATGAGGAACATTTCGGCCGTCCAGCGGCCGATGCCGCGGATAGACACCAGTTCGTTGATGATAGCTTCGTCGTCCATGCCGCGCCAGTTGGCCGCGTGCACTGTGCCGTTGCCGAAATGGCGGGCCAGATCGAGCAAATATTCGGCCTTGCGCGCCGACAGGCCGGCCGCGCGGATGGCCTCGACGGAGAGTGCGCCCACGCCCAGAGGCGGCAGGTGCGTGGCCGGGCCGCCGACGGCCGCCACGAAGCGCTCCCAGATCGATTGCGCCGCCTTCACCGATATCTGCTGGCCGACGATGGAGCGCGCCAGCGTGGTGAACGCATCACCGCGGCTTTGCAGGCGCGCCTCGCCGAACTGCGGGATAAGCGCCTTCATCTTGCGGTCGCGGCGCGACAGATGGCGGCAGGCGTCGTCCCAGTAGGGCGGCGTGAAGGCGTCAGGGGCGCGAGGCGCAGGCGCCATGGCAGCAGCCGAGGGCATAGTCAGCCCCGCACCCAGCGCGTGCCCTGGGGTGAATCCTGAAGCAGCACGCCCTGCGCGGCAAGTTCAACGCGAATGCGGTCGGCCCCCGCGAAGTCGCGCGCCGCCTTGGCGGCCGCGCGTGCCTCGATCTGCCGCGTGATGGCGGCTTCGTCCAGCCCGCCCGGCGCCTGCGCGGCCTGCAAAAAGTCGCGCGGCACCTGCTGCAGCATACCGAGCACACCACCCAGGGCCTTCAGCAGGGCGGCGTCGTCCGGCCGGCGTTCGCGGTTTACCTCGCTGACCAACTCGAACAGCACGGCCACCGCGCCGGGCGTATTGAAGTCGTCATCCATCGCGGCGCGGAAGGTGGCGGCGCGCGGCTCCAGCCAGTCGATGGCGACCGCTTCTGCCGGCGCGACCGCGTCGAGCGAGGTGTACAGGCGCTTCAGCGAAGCGCGCGTGTCGTCGAGGCTGCCGTCGCTGAAATTGAAGGGACTGCGATAGTGCGTGCGCAGCATGAAGAAGCGCAGCGTCTCGCCGTCGTAGGCCTTCAGTACGTCGGCGATGGTGAAGAAGTTGCCCAGTGACTTGGACATCTTCTCGTTGTCGACGTTGAGGAAGCCGTTGTGCATCCACAGGCGTGCCAGCGGCCGGCCACTGGCGCCCTCGGTCTGCGCGATCTCGTTTTCGTGGTGCGGAAACTGCAGGTCCATGCCGCCGCCGTGGATGTCGAAGGGTTGGCCGAGCAGCGCGCAACTCATTGCCGAACATTCGATGTGCCAGCCGGGGCGTCCCGGGCCGTAGTCACTCGGCCATTTGGCGTCATCGGGCTCGCTGTCCTTGGCCGATTTCCAGAGCACGAAATCGAGCGGGTCTTCCTTGTCGCCGAGCACGGCGACACGTTCGCCGGCGCGCAGTTCGTCGAGAGTCTTGCCCGACAACTTGCCGTAGCCCGGGAAGCGGCGGACCGCGAAGTTGACGTCGCCGCCGGCAGCTTGATAGGCCAGGCCGCGCTCTTCGAGCTGGCCGATCAATGCCAGCATTTGTGGCACGTATTCGGTGGCACGCGGCTCGGCGGTCGGCGGCAACACGCCGATGGCGCCGATGTCGCGGTGCATGGCGGAAATCATCTGGTCGGTGAGTTCGCGGATGGAAATGCTGCGCTCGACGGCACGGCGGATGATCTTGTCCTCGATGTCGGTGATGTTGCGCACGTAGCTGACGCGATAACCACTGGCCAAGAGCCAGCGATAGGCGACGTCGAAGGCCATCATCATGCGCGCATGGCCCATGTGGCAGAGGTCGTAGACGGTGATGCCGCACACGTACATCCGCACATGGCCGGGCTCGATCGGCACGAAATCTTCAAGTCGGCGGGTCAGCGTGTTGTGGATGCGCAGGGTCATGAAAGGTCGCGTTCGGGGCCGGTCTGCACAGCGGTGCAGAGGCAGGTGACCGCCTATGTGGCGGGCTGGCCCACGGGGGTCGATACAATGAAATCCAGTATAGCGGGGCACTCGTGCGGCGACCGACAACGATCAAGCTTCGAAGCCTGTGCACCATGCTCGCGCTGGCCGGTGTTTTGGCCCCCTGCGTCGCGCTGGCTGACGAGGCGGCCGACCTGCGCCGCCTGATGCGCCAGGGCGATCTGCCCGCCGCCCTGCAGCGCGCCGAGGCCGCAGTGGCGGCACAGCCCCAGAACGCCGAGTTGCGTTTCCTGCAGGGGCTGATCCTGATCGACCAGCAGTCCGATGCCGCCGCGCTGGTGGTGTTCACCCGGCTGGCCCAGGAGTTCCCCGAGCTGCCCGAGCCTCAAAACAACCTGGCCTACCTGCATGCGCGCGCTGGCCGATGGGAGGCCGCACGGGTGGCGCTGGAGGCCGCCCTGAGGTACTCCCCCAACCAGCGCCTCATGCGCGAAAACCTGGGTGACGTGCACCTGCAACTGGCCTTGCAGGCCTGGGCCGAGGCCGGCGTGCCCGAGGCCACGGTGCAGCGTAAGTTGCGGCTGCGCCGGGACCTTTCCATGCCGGCGGCAGCGCTTGTTGACTCGGGCGCAACCGCGCCGAGTCGGTAGACTCCCGCCTTCCAAAATCCGCCGGAGAATTTCCTTGAATCGATCGATCCGCCGCCTGTTCGCTTTTCTCTGCGCGCCCCTGATTGCCTCAGCCTTGCTGGTGGCGGCGCAGCCCGCGCTGGCCCAGAAGGTGCGGATGGCCACCAGTGCCGGCGACATCGTGCTCGAGCTCGACCGTGAGAAGGCCCCGAAGACGGTCGACAACTTCCTGCAGTACGTCAAGGCGGGCCACTACGACGGCACGATCTTCCACCGCGTCATCGAGAACTTCATGATCCAGGGCGGCGGCATGAAGCCCGACATGTCCGAGAAGCCGGTGCGTGCGCCGATCCCGCTGGAAAGCCGCTCGGGCCTGTCGAACAAGGTGGGCACCGTGGCGATGGCGCGCACCAGTGTGCCCGACTCGGCCACCGCGCAGTTTTTCATCAACGTGCGTGACAACAACTTTCTCGACCAGCCGAACTCCCGCGACGGTCAGGGATACGCGGTGTTCGGCAAGGTGATCCAGGGCATGGACGTCGTCGAGAAGATCCGCACCGTGCCCACCGCCAGCAGCGGCCCGCATCAGAACGTGCCGGTGACACCGGTGATCATTCGCAAAGCCACTTTGGAGAACTGAGATGACCAAGACCGTACAGATCCAGACCAGCGCCGGTACGCTGCGCGTGGAACTCGACGATGAAAAGGCCCCGACCAGCGTGGCGAACTTTCTCGAATACGTGAAGAGCGGCCACTACGACGGCACGGTGTTCCACCGCGTCATCCGCGGCTTCATGGTGCAAGGCGGCGGTTTCGCGCCCGGCATGAAGCAGAAGGCCGTCGGCAAGCCGATCGCCAACGAAGCGAAGAACGGGCTGAAGAATCGCCACTACACGCTGGCCATGGCACGCACCTCCGACCCGCATTCGGCGACCGCGCAGTTCTTCATCAATACCACCGACAACACCTTCCTGGACAACGACCGCGCCGGCGACGGCTGGGGTTATGCCGTGTTCGGGCGGGTGGTGGAAGGCACCGAGATCGTCGATGCGATCGAGGCCGTGAAAACCGGCCGCAAGGGCGGCCATGACGACGTGCCGGTCGACGACGTGAGCATCGTGCGCGCCACCGAGGTGGTCTGATGGGGGGCGCCGCTGGCGCCCCGAGAGCCGCGCCGGCACCACCGGCGCTGCCCGCGTTCTTCGAGTTGTCTGCGCCACGGCACTGGCGCGCCATCGACTTCATCTCCGACCTGCACCTCAGCCAGGCGATGCCGCGCACTTTCGCGGCCTGGGCTGCCCACTTGCGGCACACATCGGCGGACGCAGTGTTCATCCTCGGCGACCTGTTCGAGTTGTGGGTGGGCGACGACGCCCGAGCGCTGCCGTTCGAGCGCCTTTGCGTGGATGTGCTGGCCGATGTCAGCAGCCGCAGGCATATCGCCTTCATGGTCGGCAACCGCGATTTCCTGCTCGGCGCTGCCATGCTCAAGGCCTGCGGCGTGATGGCGCTGCCCGATCCCACCGTGCTGACGGCTTGGGGCCAGCGAATGCTGCTGTCGCATGGCGACGCGCTGTGCCTCGACGACACCGGCTATCAGGCCTTCCGCCGCGAAGTGCGTGCCACGGCGTGGCAGGCGACGTTTCTGGCCAAACCGCTGGAAGAACGGCTTCGCATTGCCGCCGAGATCCGCCAGTACAGCGAGTCGCGCCGGCGTTTCGATGGCGACAGCAGCGTCGACATCGATGCTGGCGCCGCCGTGGCCTGGATGCACGCCATGGGCACCGCCGAGATGGTGCATGGACACACCCACCGCCCCGGCAGTTCGCCACTGGCGCCTGGCTTCAAGCGCCATGTGCTCACCGACTGGGATCTCGATGATGAAGGTGCCGACCCGGCACCGCGCGCCGAGGTGCTGCGCCTGACGCGCGACGGGTTCGAGCGCCTGGCACCCGCCACAGACGGCACCTCGCGTTGATGTTCACGGCAGTGCGGATCTACTGATGTGGCGCGGCCTGCGGGCGCGCTGGCGTGCTCGGCGTGATGCCGCTGCCGTGGCACGCCGCCCGATACCCGACGACCTGTGGAAACGCACGCTGGTGCGTTACCCCTTCCTGCGCCGCGGGAGCGTGGCCGACGCCGCCGAACTGCGTCGCCTGACCAGCCTGTTCCTCGACCGCAAGGAATTCACCGCGCTGGGTGGCCAGCGCCTCACCAACGACGTGGTGGTGGCCATCGCCGCGCAGGCCTGTCTGCCGATACTGCGGCTCGGCCTGGCGCGCTATGACCGGTTCGTCGGCATCGTCGTCCACCCCGATCAGGTGGTGGCGCGCCGCGAAGTGAGCGACGAAAACGGCGTCGTGCACGAATACGAGGAACTGGTGTCGGGCGAGGCGATGGAAGGCGGCCCGGTGATGCTGTCGTGGCGCGACGTGCGCGGTTCAGGCCAAAGCGCGGCGGTGGGCTACAACGTGGTGATCCATGAATTCGCGCACGTGCTCGACATGGCCGACGGAGTCGCCGACGGCGTGCCGCTGCTGCCTCCCGAGTTGCCGCTGCGGGAATGGCTCGCCACCCTGGAAGATGAATACGGACGCTTCGTTCAGCGAGTCGATGCCGGGGAAGACACCGCGCTCGACCCCTACGGCGCGCAGTCGCCTGAGGAGTTTTTCGCCGTTGCCAGCGAGGCGTTTTTCACCGCCCCTGAAAACATGAAGGGCGAACACCCTGCGCTGTACGCGATGTTCGCCCTCTTCTATTGCCAGGATCCGGCAGCCGAAAGCTGCTGAGCCGGCTGGCGGCTACACCACCGTTTCGGTACGCGGCTTGTCGCTCTTGCGCGGCGGCTGAATGTCGAGTTGCACTTCGTCCTTGTCGTCCATATCCACCGTCAGACGGCCGCCGTCGACGAGCCGGCCGAAGAGCAATTCGTCGGCCAGGGCGCGGCGGATCATGTCCTGGATCAACCGCTGCATCGGCCGCGCGCCCATCAGCGGGTCGAAGCCCTTCTTGCCGAGGTGCTTGCGCAGGTTGTCGGTAAAGGTCACTTCGACCTTCTTTTCGGCGAGCTGGCCTTCGAGCTGCAGCAAGAACTTGTCGACCACCCGCAGGATGATTTCCTCGTCGAGCGCGCGGAAGTTGACGATGGCATCCAGCCGGTTGCGGAACTCCGGCGTGAACAGCCGCTTGATGTCGGCCATTTCGTCGCCGCGCTCACGCGCATTCGTGAAGCCGATGGTCGACTTGTTCATCGTCTCGGCGCCCGCGTTCGTGGTCATGACGATGATCACGCTGCGGAAGTCGGCCTTGCGGCCGTTGTTGTCGGTCAGCGTGCCGTGGTCCATGACCTGCAGCAGCACGTTGAAGACGTCGGGGTGCGCCTTTTCGATCTCGTCGAGCAGCAGCACCGAGTGCGGCTTCTTCGTCACGGCCTCGGTCAGCAGGCCGCCCTGGTCGAAGCCCACATAGCCCGGGGGCGCGCCGATCAGCCGGCTCACCGCATGGCGCTCCATGTATTCCGACATGTCGAAGCGGATCAGCTCGATGCCCAGGATGTAGGCCAGCTGCTTTGCGACTTCCGTCTTGCCGACACCCGTGGGGCCACTGAACAGGAAGGAGCCGATCGGCTTGTCGGGCCTGCCGAGGCCCGAGCGCGCCATCTTGATGGCGGCCGACAGCGCTTCGATGGCAGGCTCCTGCCCGAATACCACGCTCTTCAGGTCACGGTCGAGGGTCTTCAGCTTGCCGCGGTCGTCCGACGACACGCTGGCCGGCGGGATGCGCGCGATCTTCGCGACGATCTCCTCGACCTCGGCACGCGTGATGGTCTTCTTCTGCTTGCTCTTGGGGAGGATTCGTTGCGCGGCGCCGGCTTCGTCGATGACGTCGATGGCCTTGTCGGGCAGATGGCGGTCATTGATGTACTTGGCCGACAACTCGGCCGCCGCCTGCAGCGCGCCCAGCGCGTACTTCACGCTGTGGTGCTCCTCGAAGCGTGACTTCAGGCCCTTCAGGATCTCGATAGTCTGCTCGACCGAGGGCTCGACGACGTCGATCTTCTGGAAGCGCCGGGACAGCGCGGCGTCTTTCTCGAAGATGCCGCGGTACTCGGTGAAGGTGGTTGCGCCGATGCATTTCATGGCGCCACTGCTCAACGCCGGCTTGAGCAGGTTGCTCGCGTCCAGCGTGCCGCCCGACGCCGCGCCGGCGCCGATCAGCGTGTGAATCTCGTCGATGAAAAGGATCGAGTTCGGCTGGTCCTTCAGCTGCTTGAGCACGCCTTTCAGGCGCTGTTCGAAGTCGCCCCGGTATTTGGTGCCGGCCAGCAATGCACCCATGTCGAGCGAATACACGACGCTGTCGGCCAGCACTTCGGGAACGTCTTTTTCGGTGATGCGCCAAGCCAGACCTTCGGCGATGGCCGTCTTGCCGACACCGGCCTCACCCACCAGCAGCGGGTTGTTCTTGCGGCGGCGGCACAGCACCTGGATAACACGCTCGACTTCATGCTCCCGGCCGATCAGAGGGTCGATCTTGCCCTCGCGCGCCAGCTGGTTGAGGTTCTGGGTGAACTGGTCGAGCGGCGTGCCCTTGCCGTCGCCGGCGGCGCCGTCTTCCTTCTCGGCTTCGTTGCTGCCGCTCTCCGAACCCTTGGCCGGTTCAGGAGGGTCGGTCTTCTTGATGCCGTGGGCGATGAAGTTCACCACGTCCAGACGCGTCACGCCCTGCTGGTGCAGGTAGTAGACGGCGTGCGAGTCTTTCTCGCCGAAAATCGCCACCAGCACGTTCGCGCCGGTGACTTCCTTCTTGCCGCTGCCGGTGCTCTGCACATGCATGATGGCGCGCTGGATGACACGCTGAAAACCCAACGTGGGTTGCGTGTCGACCTCTTCGCTGCCGCTCACCGTGGGCGTGTTTTCCTTGATGAAGGTCGACAGACTCTTGCGCAGGTCATCGATGTTCGCGGCGCAGGCGCGCAGCACCTCGGCGGCCGAGGGATTGTCGAGCAGTGCCATCAGCAGGTGCTCTACGGTGATGAATTCGTGGCGCTGTTGGCGCGCCTCGACAAACGCCATGTGCAGGCTGACTTCCAGTTCTTGCGCAATCATGCGGCCTCCATAATGCACTGAAGCGGGTGCCCGTCGCGGCGCGCCGCAGCAAGCACGAGTTCGACTTTCGTCGACGCGATGTCTTTCGGGTAGACGCCGCAGATGCCGCGTCCTTCGTGGTGAATCTTCAACATGATCAGCGTGGCGGTGTCGAGGTCGCGCTGAAAGTAATGCTGCAACACCATGACGACGAACTCCATCGGTGTGTAATCGTCATTCAGCAGAACCACTTGGTACAGAGTTGGCGGCTGGGTGCGTTGCGCCTTGCGCTCGGCCTCCACCACACCCTGCCCTCCCTCGCGGCGCGGCGCGCGCGGCGGCTTGACAGGCGGTTTCGGGGGCTCTTGATCGGGCATGCCACATTCTATCGACTTGGTGCGGGTTTCGTGGTGCACGCGAACGAGCCGGCACTCGAGCACATGTTGCCCCGCCGGGGCCATCTTCAAGAGCAGATCAGGTGCGCTTTTTGCTCCCATTCAGCGAGCAGCCTCGCATTCGGTTTGCCCACCTTTTGTCAAACTAAAACTGTCGAACAAGCCTGTCGAGAGCTTGACACAATCGATTTGGCGGCCTGAAAATTGGTTTCCATCTGGAAGTTCAAGGGGTATGTCATGGCAGTCGGTACGGTAAAGTGGTTCAACGACGCGAAGGGTTTCGGTTTCATCGAACCCGAGGGTGGAGGTGCCGATGTGTTCGCCCATTTTTCGGCCATCCAGATGGAAGGCTTTCGCACCCTCAAGCAGGGTGGCCGCGTGAGCTATGAGCTCACTCAGGGCCCGAAGGGTGACCTGGCGCAGAACATCCGGATGCTTGACTCGGCTGATGAAGCCGTGACCGGCGTCGCAGTCAGCGCGCTCGCTTGAAGGATCCGGTGCGTTTCGCACCGGTGTCAGGCCGTCGCTGCGGCGTGCGCCGCTGAATCCGCCTTCTAGACGGATTGGCCGTCGCGCAACAGAACTTGCCCGGCGCTGACGTACCTCAGCAGGAAGTCGCGCGTGGCAGGAGATGTGGTTTCGGCGCGGGCCAGCGCCTCCAGCGTCTCGACGCTGCGGCAGGACAGTTGTCTGTCCACGTAGTCGGCGTTGTATCCGTCGATCATTCTCTGGTACACGCTCATCTCGTGGACCACCCAGACCGTGCAGGCGAGAAAGCCAGCAAGACCGACGTCCGGCTCGATCAATCGGCTGACGATCAGCACGAAGCCGAGCAGCACGAACATCGGAGCCAAGGCCGTCGCCACCTCGGCGCGCTGGGTGTTGGGCGGGTCGTAATCAGGCAGGGATGGGCTCATGGCGACAAGGCGGGGACTCCGCAACGACGAGGAAACATGGGGCGTACCACCAATGTATCGGCCCGCAATGGCTGCAAGCAGCGCTGCAGGTCCTCGAAAATTGCCTGAAGATCGTTCGGAAGTCGCGAAACCAGATTGATCAGCTTTCGCGCCGGCCGCTGCTCCCCGGCTGAAACCGACGGTCGTTATCAGCGCCAGCGGTTCCGGCTTCGCTTTTCAGCGCGGCACTTTGGCCGCTGATTTGCGGGCGTTCTGCCCGCTGCTGCGCGCACCGGCCGGCGCCGCCACGGTCGTCAGCGCCACAGCCTGGTTGTTGCTGATGTCGGGGTCGCCTGCAAAACTGGCTGTGAATGAGGCCTGGATCGAACCCGCCTGGCTGGCCACCACCGGCACCCGGAAACGCAAGGAAGCGCGGGCCGGAAGCAAAGGCAGGTCCATCGTCGCGCCGGTGGCCGGGCAGATGGCGCCGCCGATGGCCTCGCAGACGATAGCGCCGGCCGCAAATGGTGCGGTGACGGCGTAGCTCAGCGTGACACCGCTGGCGTCGCGCGGGCTGTAGTTGGTGAGCGTGGCGACGAACTCTGCCGTCGATCCCAGCACCGTGGTGGCGGGCACAGTGTGGGTGCCACCCAGGTCAGCGGCGGCAAAGACGGCCACGGTGCTGGCGGTTGCGGTGTTGTTGGTGTTGCTCGGGTCACCGTCGGCGGTAGCCTTGAACTCGGCGCTGATGGTGCTGACCGACCCCAGGGCGACCGGCACCGGGAAGGTGAAGCCCAGCCACTGGCCGACCGCCAGGACCGGCACGCTCATCAGGGTGCCGAGGGCAGGGCATGTCACCACCACGTCGCTGGACTGGCACCTGATCGCGCCGACATTGACACTGCCGCCCGTGGGGGTGAACGTCAGCTCGACATTGCGCGAGGCGTCCGGGCCGCCGTTGTAGACCGTGGCGGTGAAGACCGCATCGGTGCCGGCGGTCACGGTGGCGGGCACCTTGTTGTTCACGCTCAGATTGGCGGGCGCCGCCACCGCCGTCGTCGTGACGCTGCGGCTGTTGTTGTCGGCCAGCGGGTCACCGTCGGCGCTGGCGCTGAATTCGGCGGTGATCGGCCCGCGGGCCGACAGCGGCACCGGCACCGAGACCTGCAGGCGCAGCGAGCCGCCGCTCTTCATCAGCGGCAGGTTCATCGTCGCACCCAGGACGGCCGGGCACACCGCGCCACCAGCCGGCGTGCAGGCAAAGCTGCCGGTGTAGCCGGCGGGCAGCTTGTGCGCCAGCGTGACGTCGCGTGCGTCTTCGGGCCCGTTGTTGTTGACGGTGGCAGTGAACAGCGCCGTGGTGCCGCCGGTCACGGTGGCTGTCACCGTGTGGCTGACCGCCAGGTCGGCACTGCCCGCACGCACTGTGGTGGTGGCACTGCGCTGGTTATCGTCGCTGGTCGTGTCGCCTTCGGCCGCGGCCTGGAATACAGCCGTGAGATCACCGCGCTGGGTGCTTGTCGTCGGCACCGACACCAGCAGCCGCACCGAGGCGCCGACCGGCAGCAATGGCACGGTGGAAATCAGGCCCGGTGCGGTCGGGCACACGGCGCCATTGTTGGCCGTGCAGCTGATGCTGCCCAGGCTGGCGCCCGCCGGCAGCGTGTATGTCAGCGCGACGTCGCGCGAATCGTTCGGACCGCGGTTGCTGACGGTCGCCGTGAACACCGCCGGCGTGCCGCCGATCACCGTGGCCGGCACGGTGTGCGCGACGGCGATCGTCGAGCTCGGTGCCACCACCGTGGTAGTGGCGCTGCCCTTATTGTTGTCAGGTGCGGGGTCGCCAGCGCTGTCCACGACGAACTGCCCGCTGACCGGACCGCGAAGGTCGAGCGGGATCTGCACGGGAACCTGGAATGTCAGCCTGCCACCGACTGGCAGCAGTGGCACCGTCATCCTGTCGCCGGTCAGGCCAGGGCAGATGGCGTTGCCGCTGGCCTCGCAGGCGATGGCGCCGCTGGACAGGCCGGCCGGCGGGGTGTGGGTGAGCAGCACGTTGCGTGCGTCGGCCGGGCCGGGGTTGCTGATGGACGCGACAAAGGGCGCGTCGGTGCCCCCGGCCACCATCTCGGGCACCGTGAAGCGCAGCGCCAGGTTGGCGCTGTAAACCAGCACGGCGGCCACGCCGGTATCGTTTTCCGTGTTCGGGTCTTCGCTGGCCACCGTGCTGCGCGCCAGCATCGTGTTGGTGGCGGTGCCGTTGAGGCCGGGCGCGGTGGTGGCTCGCACCGTGAACACCATCGTGGCGCCGGACGGCATGGCGTCGACCGACATGCGATCGCCCAGGCTGCCCGGGCAACGGGCGCCGCCGGCCGGTGCGCAACTCATGTCCAGCAGGCTCAGGCCGCGGCCGAGCCGGTTTTCGATGACGACGGTGCCGGCGTTGTCGGGGCCGGCGTTGTTCACCGTCATCGTGAAACTGGCAACACCGCCCGAGGGCACGGGTTCACTCTGGCCTTCACCGACGGTGTTGATGTCGTAGGAGTCGCTACCCGAACCACAGCCGGCAAGCGCCAGCACGAACAGGGCCAGGGCGGCAACGCGCATCTTCATCGGGGTTCCTCGAGGGGGGTGGAGGTTGGCGCAGGCGGCGCATGTGCCGCATGAGTCGCGTCAGGCAGGCAAGCTGTCACAGTGCGACAAATCGCGCGAGGCAGTATAGCCAGCGCCTGCGGAGCCCTGGCGGCCGGCGTGCGGGGCGGCAGCGGGAGCAGCCTGGACTTGCCGCATCGGTCACGAAGCCGGCACGCGTTTCACCCGTAACGACCTTGCAGGAACCAGCCGGCCTGCGGCGACGTCGCCTCTGCCACCGGCAGACGGGCGCGATAGAGCCAGACCAGCGCGCCGTCGGCGGCCTGGGCGATGAAGTAGTCGCGTGCGGCCACGGCGCCGTCCCACCAGCCTGTTTCGATGCGTTCCGGGCCGCACAGCAGTTGCAGCGGCCGGCCTTCGAGCAGCGGCAATGATCGGCGCTCGGCCAGCGGCAGCGGGTCGGACAGCAGCCAGACGGGGCGGCTCAACGGCAGACCGCCGTGCGTGCCGGGTGCCGAGGCTGGCATGGCTGTGCGGGATGCCTGCCGCCGGGCAGCCAGCGGCACGGCCTGGCTGGCGAGTTCCGGCCGGTGGTCGGCCAGCGGCTGCAGGGCCTGCACCTGCGCATCACCCAGCCTTGCTCGCAGACGTTCGAGCAAACGGCCCAGGCCCTCGGCTTCACTCTGCCGGCTGGGAAACAGCTCGCCGTTCGGCGCACTGCTGCGCACCAGATGCCGGCAATGGATCTGCAGCTCCAGCGTGGGCGCGGTCAAATGGCAGTGCGCCAGCCGCTCGCGCAGCAGCAGTTGCAGGTGGCCGATGTCGAGCGCCGGCTCGGCCAGTGCGATGTGCAGTTCGGTGACGGCGACATGATCGTCGCGATGGCGCGATTCGTGGTGCATGTGCAGCGTGAAGGCCGCCACCCTCGCCTGCTGCGCCAGCGCCCAGGCCACGAGGCGGGTCAGCAGCATGGCCGCACCGACGAGCACCTGCTCGGTGGTGTCGGCGCGGGCGAACAGTTCGAGCCGGCTGTCGAAGCTGTCGGGCAATGTCAACCAGGTGCGCGGGTCGGGCTGGCGGCCGAGAGCGCGGTCGAGGTCGTCGAGCAGCGCGGCGCCGAAACGGCGCGCCAGGCCGGCGCGCGGCAACTCCCGCAGGTCGGCCAGCGTGTGCAGGCCCATGCCTTGCAGCGCTTCCGCGTGTTCGTGGCCTGGACCGAGCAGCGCCAACGGCGCGCCGCCGAGCAGCGCCTGCAAGTCAGGCAGCCGGCTGCTGTGCGGGCCTTCGGCCAGGCCGTCGCGCCAGCGCGCCAGCAATGCCGCACCCAGCGCGGTGGGCGCGCTGGCCACCCGCACGCGGTGGCCGAGCGGCGCAAGCGCCTCGTGCAGGCGCCGCAAGAGCGCCGGCAAGCCGCCGAAATAGCGCAGACTGGCCTGCACCTCCAGCAGCACGGTGTGTTGGCCGTCGAGCGTGACCGAAGGCGTGAAGGCCAGCGCCGTGTGAACGACGGCCTGCAGCGCGGCGGCGTCACGCCCGGAATCGGCCTGGCCGAGCAGGACATCAGCAGCCAGCGCCAGCGCTGTGGCACGTTTCAGCCCGGGCTGGATGCCGGCGCGCAGGGCCACGCCATTGGCGGCAACGATGCGGTGCACGGCCACCAGTGCCACCGGGCGATCCCGCTGCCCGGCCGTCAGCGTGGCGCAGAAGGCCTCCAGCGAGAGAAGCGGCAGATGGAGGGCGAGCCACAGCATGGTGGTGATGGAAACGAGGTACGCAGTGGCGTCGGGTTGTCAGGGACGGGACGGCTGTGGGTGTGTTGGGGATCTTCATTTCCGACAATCTGCGGGCACGATTCTTCGCGAGACCGGGCCGGTGGGGGGCTCTGCTCCGTTCATGTCCCCCGGCGTCGGCCTGACGGCCACCGCCTCTTCCTCCTTTACTTCACTCCGCAGAGCCCCCCACCGTCCCGATCGGGCGCCACCGAGGCTGTTGAAGAGTCGCACGCCACCGCGGGTAGTGACCGAGGACGCTGGGTGACCGGCACAGCGAAGTAAAGGGGGAGGCGGCAGCCGAAGGCCGACGGCGGAGGACATTCGCTGTGTCGGGTGCCCGGCGGCCTTGGTTCTCGCGATGGCTTTCAGGCCGCTGATGGGTCTTTGAAAGGGAATCGAATGAGCGACTGGTACGTTCCGTATGCAGCCACCACACGCCTTGCCTTTCACACGATGCCCCTGCCCTGCCTCATGCCGACACACCGGCTGCAGATGATTCATCCGAAGCCACCGTGGCATTCGGCCACTGCGGTGCGGCCAGATGCAGTGCGCGCCGTGACACCGGCTCCGACAGCACCGGCGCCAGGGTCAGTGTCAGCGGCTGCTGCAACGGCGGGCCGCGGCGCTTGAGCAAGCGCAGCCGCAGCGCATCGGGCCCGGCTGCGCCCAGCAGCAGGCGCAGCGGGGACGCGCTGGGCTTCAGGCGGGCTTCGACATCGCGCAGCAGGAAGGCAGGACCGTCGTGGGCCTGCGCGGCCAGTTGCAGGCGGCGCAGCGCGTCGGCGCGCAGGCGCACCGGCAACCAGGCCAGCACGGCACCGACATGGCCGCTTTTCAGCGCCTGCTCCAGCGCCCACAGGGTGTCGGCGGCGGGCAGCAGTTCGCGCGCCCTGCCTTTCAAACCGTCACGGCCACGCACCACCACCAGTTGCTGGACGTCGATGCCGAAGGCACCCAGCACCCAGCCGCAAGGCGCGGCGGGCGGGTCGAACAGCATCACGCAGCGCTGGCCGCGCTGCACGGCCGCCATGGCCGGTGCCAGCAGGCGCATCTCGCCGATGCCGGGGTGCGGCAGCAGCAGTTCGGTGAGGCTGCGCGCCGGCCAGCCGCCGCCGGGCAACTCGGCGTCGAGCAAGGCAAAACCGGTAGGCCAGGTGGTGTCTGGCTGACGTCCCACCTGGTGGGCGCGCCAGAGCGCGGGGTGCAGGTCTTCAGGCGCCGGCCGGCTTGCCGCTTGAACTGTGGGCACGGATGCCGGCGCGCGCACCGGAACGACCGCGCCACCGGGCGGCACGGCAGCGAGGGGTGAGGCTTCGAGCAAGGTGAAGAGATCCACCAGAATACTGTACGTCCATACAGTCATTCAAGCAAGCGGCAGAATTCACGAAGGGTCGGAGGAGGCACGCTGACTCAGCCTCAGCTCGCCAGCAAGCCTGTCACGCGCTCGCGCAGCAAATCGGGCGTGACCTCGGGGGCGGCCACCGCCTCGCCCGCCACCAGCCCGACCGCGCTGAAAAATCCGCGGCGAAACGGCCGCACCATCGCACCGCCCTCTTCGATGCGCGAAAAACAGGAACCCCAGAGGTTCTGCAGCGCCAGCGGCACCACCGGGACCGGGTTCGTTTCCAGGATATTCATCACGCCGTCCTGAACTCGCCGAGCGCGCCGTCGCGGGTGATGCCGCCTTCGGGGAAGATGCACAACAGGCCGCCTTCGGCCAGCACCTGTCGGGCCGCCGCGAAAGCCCCTTCGTGCACCTCGGGCGACTCGCGCCGCGGCGCGATTGGGATGGCCTTGGCCAGTCTGAACAGCGTGCCCAGCGGCGGCAACGCAAAGATGCGCTGGTCCATGATGAAGCGGATCGGCCGCGGGCTGGCCGCCATCAGCAGCACCGCGTCGTTGAAGCTCACGTGGTTGCAGACCAGGATCGCCGCGCCGCTGGTGGAGATGTGCTCCTCGCCGCGCACCTTGAAAGGGTAGACCACGCGGGTGAGCACGAGGGCGACGAAGCGCAGCAGGTACCCGGGCACCAGCATGAAGATGCAGAACGCCACCACCGCGTTGAGCAGGCCGACCAGCAGAAAGACCTGCGGGATCGTCAAGCCCGCGCTCAGCAGCAGGCCGACGCCGAGCGCGCTGACGATCATGAACAGCGCGTTCAGGATGTTGTTGGCCGCGATGATGCGCGCCCGGTGCGTGGGCTGGCTGCGCACCTGGATCAACGCGTACATCGGCACGCTGTAGATGCCGGTGAACATCGACAGCAGGAACAGGTCGGCCATCACCCGCCAGTGCGCCGGCTGGCCGATGAAGACGCCGAAGGCGCCGAGCGTCATCAGCGGCCCCGGCGGCAGGCCGCGCGCGGCGAAGTACAGGTCGACGGCGAACACGCTCATGCCGATGGCGCCCATCGGCACCAGGCCGATCTCCACATGGCGGCGGCTCATCACCTCGCAGAGCAGCGCGCCGGTGCCCATGCTGATCATGCCGTTGCCGCCGGTCAGCTCGCGTTCGTTCAGGTGCTGCGGCAGGCAGGCGAACTTGACAGGCCCGAACAGCGTGGAATGCAGCCCCATCAGTGCCACGCAGGCCAACAGCAGCGGCGCGTTCTACGTCATGAAGCCCCAGCCGGCCAGGCCCATGATGGCGATCTCGAGCCACTTGACGAAGCACACCATCAGCGCCTTGTCGATCTTGTCGGCGAGCTGCCCGCAGGTGGCCGAGAAGAGCAGGAAAGGCGCGATGAACAGCGCGCCGATCACCAGCCCGGCCAGCGCCGGCGGCAGCCAGGTCACCTGCAGCTGGTACGTGACGAGCACCGTGAAGGCGAACTTGAACAGGTTGTCGTTGCCGGCGCCGAGGAACTGCACCCAGAAGAAGGGCGCGAAGCGGCGCTGCGCCAGCAAGGCGAACTGGTCGGGATGACCGTTGTGCATGACGGCCCGGACTGTCTCACCCCGCGCGGCGGCCATGTCGCCAAGCCCGGCCGACGATGTGGCGGCCATGCATCAGCGGCAAGATCAGGCAGACAAGGCACGCCGCAGCGCGGCGGCGCAGAGGTCGATGGCGGTCTGCGCCTCGCCGAGCACGCGGCCCATCGGGATGAAGCCGTGGATCTGGCGCTCGAAGCAGACGTACTGCGCCTGGTTGCCGGCCGCCGAGAGCGCATCGGCGTACTGCAGCCCTTCGTCGCGCAACGGGTCGTAGCCGGCGGTCAGCACCAGCGCCGGCGGCAGTCCGCGCAGGTCGGGCGCCAGCAGGGGCGAGGCGCGCCAATCGGTCCAGTCGGCAGGGTCTTCAATGTAGTGGCCGCGAAACCAGGCGATGGTGTCGGCCGTCAGCAGGTAACCCTGGCCGTTATGGCCGTGCGAAGGCGCCAGCGCGCGCATGTCGGTGGCCGGATAGATCAGCAACTGAAAGGCCGGCGCCGGGTCACCGCCATCGCGCAGCGCGATCGCCACCGCCGCGGCGAGGTTGCCGCCGGCGCTGTCGCCGCCGATGGCCAGCCTGTCGGCGTCGAGGCCGAGCGCCGCAGCCTCGCGCCACAACCAGCGGGTGGCGGCCAGGCAGTCGTCGAAGGCGGCCGGGAAAGGCTGCTCGGGGCCGAGCCGGTAGTCCACCGACAGCACCGCCACTCCGCTTGCCACGCAGAGCTGGCGGCACAGCACGTCGTGCGTGTCGAGGTCGCCGATCACCAGGCCGCCGCCGTGAAAATACACCAGCACCGGGCAGGCACCGGCGAGCCCGTCGGCGCGCACGGGCTCGTACAGGCGCAGCGGAATCGGGCCTGCCGCACCGTCGGCCTGAAGGCTGCTCACGCGCCCCACGGCGGGGGCGTCGGGCTGGGTGAAAAAGCGCCGTTCCAGATAAAAGCGCCGGGCGTCGGCCACGGTCAGTGTGTGAGCGGGCGGCACGCCGCGTTCGATCATCAGGTCGAGCAGCGCGCGGGCTTGCGGGTCTAGCATCGGGACACCTCGAAGAGTTGAGTCCAGTGTAGCGAGGGCATCCTCCCGACAAGACATCTGATGAGACCCGACGCCCCCTGCCCTTGCGGCTCAACCAAGCTTTATGCGGCGTGCTGCGGCCGCTGGCACGCAGGCCCGCAGCATCTGCAGGCACCGGACGCCGAAGCGCTGATGCGATCGCGCTACAGCGCCTACGCACTCGACCTGCCCGACTACCTGCTCGCCACCTGGCACGCCAGCACGCGGCCAGCCAGCCTGCAAGCCACCGAGCCGGGGCTGAAATGGCTGGGGCTGGAGGTGCGCCGGCACCACGCGTTGGACGCAGATCACGCCACGGTGGAATTCGTCGCCCGCAGCAAGTCGGCGGGCCGGGCGCAGCGGCTGCGAGAGAGCAGCCGTTTCGCGCGCGAGGGCGGGCGCTGGTTCTATGTCGACGGTGACCTGGATTGAAATCCGTTCAGCA
>Ga0209181_10003995_pt1 | contig 22283 bp, 23 predicted proteins | sample MAT05_FD_187208 | JGI IMG/M metagenome (GOLD analysis project Ga0209181, IMG submission 187208) | Freshwater microbial communities from Lake Fryxell liftoff mats and glacier meltwater in Antarctica - MAT-05 (SPAdes) (version 2) | ecosystem: Environmental > Aquatic > Freshwater > Ice > Liftoff...
GTACCCCGGAGGAAAAGATGGTTGTAGCGACAAGGCGGAGAGCAGAAGGCAGAAGGCAGAAGACAGAAGGCAAAGAACCTGCTACCGACGATCGCTCTGATCCACGAAGGGTGCCGGGTGCCTGCGTCAAAACTCCTGGGGGTTTACGAGCCTATGTGCTGGGAGCCGATCCGCAAAACCCAGGCAAGATTTTGATCGAGTACGAGTCGAGAGGGCTGGGGGAGGACTCCTATCAAGCGTCAAGGCTCACACTCGTGCATCGATCGCCCGATGCAGCCGCACAGGCGCAAAGCTGTGATGCTTTTGAGCCTGGAGCACAAGCGATCGCCTCTACTCCTCCCCCTTCAAGGCGGCATCCCTCATCCCTCACCCCTCATCCCCCCGATCCCCTCTCCCACCTCGCCACCCAAATCAACACCCTCCACAGACAGGGCGATGAAGCCGAAGCCACCGCGATCGCCGCTGGTAAGGCAGCGCTGCATCTCCGCAAAGAAGAGGGCGATCGCCTGCTGGAAGCCAAAGCGCAACTCAAGCATGGGCAATGGAGTAAGTGGTTAAAAGCGAACTGTCCCGACAGCTCAGAGCGATCGTGCCAGGTCTACATGCAGCTTGCCGAAGGTTGGGAGCACGTCGAGAAAAACGCAGCCGCTGCGGCTTTGACATTGAGAGAGGCGATCGCCCTGCTACCCAAGAAAGCTAAAGCTACGGAGACAGTAGTACCAGCACCAACAGCCTCCCCACTCGACTACACGCCCCTACCAGAGCCAAAGCCCTGCTGGTTCAAGGTCGGGGATAGCTGGACGGAAGGACAGGCGATCGCGCAGAACCAACGCGGCATGGTGCGGCTCGTGTGGGGCGAGAACCGCGAAAGCGACATCGATGCTGAGCGCGTGCAGTCGCTCCCACCAGCGACTGCGATCGCGTCCGAAACCGAAGCCGCACTTGCAGCCGCAGGTTTGGTTGTCTGCAAACCCTCTATCACTCCGACGGAGTTCAACCGCGAAATGTGGGGCGATCTAGTGCCTGATGCGACCGCGATCTTTCCCACACCAGAACCAGAAACGCCGATCGTCCGGCTCAAGGTGAAGCGCTGCAAAGGCGGCGGCGTGGAGATTTTAAGCGCGATCGTCCAGATCAATGGCATCACCCACTATTTACAGCTTGAAGACTTAACTCTGGAAGGTTGAAAAGCGATCGCGCTCTAGCTTAGCTTGCAACTAGCCGGGAATTGATTGGCAGCAAGCAGCGCGTTCCACTCAGACTTGATGGCTGGCGTGATCGTTTGACCTGCTTGCGCCAGCAAAAACGACAAGTAGTTCATCCCAGCGGCGAGTGCCTCGGCTGATCGCAGGCTGGGTGTTAGCAGCATCAGTTTGAAATTGCTCCAATGATCTTGCGCGGCAAAGCCAGACACAGCCACTTGAGCCGCGATCGCGCTATACAACGCATTACCTGGAAACTGGAACTGTGTCGTCAGGCTGTCCCAATCTGGTGCTAGCTCCAGCTCCCAGGCTGTACCGCTCCACTGGTGCTGTGGCGAGGGGCGATCGGGAATCTCAGGATCGAACGACCCATCAGCCCGAAGTTGCCGATCGCCCCCGTAAATTAAACTAGACTCACTGAGATAAAGCATTACCAGCCTCTTGAGATGCGAACTTGATAGTAGCCAGTCGTCTGCCATGTATTCGCGCTGTTTTGCATAACAAAATCCCTGGTGAAAAACTGCAAATTTTTCCAGGGCAGCGGCGCATTGTTGGCAGTCTGATACCCGTAGAGCACCGGGCCACCAGAAACCGCTGGTGTCGCCAAAATCGCATCGCCTTCAATCCCTGTTGCCGAAGTCCAAAAGCTGACGTTTGCGGAGGCTGAGGCTAGAGGAATGCCCACATTGTGAGACAGCGTCTAAAGTGTATTCGACCCAACGAGTAACCAGTTACTCGCAAAATGCCCACGGTAAGCGTAAGTGGTCACGCTGACGACAGCGCTGGCGCTGGTGGTCGCTTCGCCCACATAGACACGCTGAACGGGCACCCAGGCACTACCAGTCCACGTTTTCATGGTGAAGGTCGTCAAATCGAACCAGTCAAAGCCCGTGGCAGGCGACGTGGGTGCCTTGAACTGATAGGCAAACCCTGTAAGGGCTGCACCGAGCGAGAGCGCACCCGTTGTCGCGTTGCGATTGACGTAGAGATAGGCTGTAGCGCTGGCAGTCAGCCCTAAGAATGTTTGGTTGCTCGTGAACTGACCGACATCATCGACGCAGCCATAACCGTCAAAGCCTGCTGCAAACGAGAGTGTCAAGGGTGTGCCACTGCTGGCAGCGATCACCACAGACAGACCCGCACCCGCGCTGAGTGCGTTCGGCTGTCCGTTGGCATCGTAGGAGCCGTTCAGAAGGCACTGACGGGGTAGAGCGTGTGAAACACTCGGCGATCGGACTTGACTCGCTGCTAGACCTGCTAGAGCCGAGTTATCCGCCGATCGCGCCTCAACGACACCCGCATTTGAACGCAGCCGTGCCCCGCCAATCCCTAGCTGCCAGGAAGTGGCGAGATTGCCCAGTGCATCAAGAAATTTTGGCATCAACTTGGGATGACGTAATCGACCTCAATCCGCGCCGCCCCTGCACTGGCACTATTCGCGGCATAGGTAGCAAGGAGCGCCTCTGTGGCACCAATAGCGGCACGCCCTGGATAGGACTCAAAAATGCTTTGAGCAGCAGCCGTTAAATCAACCTGTGTGCTACTGAGATACTTCGAGGTTGTGCCAGTGATGCCCACAGACAGGGAGGGTGTGCCACCTGTAAACGGAGTGTCTACAGTCACGCGCACGGCGCTCACGATCGCGTTCACTGGCAGGGTAAAGAGCGCGAGTGGAGACGTGGTACCAAAAGCCAGCGTGGTTGTATCGGTCGTGACCTGATTGGTCGCGCCAGAGTTGGCAACCCAACTTGTGACCCCAGCGCCGTTGGTCTGCAAAACAAAATTAGCCGTGCCGGGTGTGGGCGGTACGGTCAACGTCCATGCCGCTGTCATCCCAGCCGCCGGACGCGCCAGCGTGACAGCCCAATCAGCGCCAGCCCCAACAGCGTCACTGTTGAGTATCAGCGAGTCGCCAGAGTTATTGAGTTGAGACGCTGTAAGGGCAGCGTCCGCACTATCGGCAGGGTTGCGAACCAGCAGGTTGCCACTGGAGTTTTTAAGAACAACGCCCCCGATCGCGATCTGCAATTTACTCAGTGAGGTGCCAAGCAGGTCAAGAATTTTAGACATTAAACCTCTAATAAAATAAAGCCAGCGCCTTGAGTGCAGCCAGCGCCGGGGGTAATAGTGAGCAAGATCGGCGTTGCGGCAAGGTACGTGTAGCCAGGATTCGTCTCGTATTCTGCTGACCGAGTTGGGTCATTCTGAGCGGCGGGAAACAGTCGATCGCTCTGTGCCGGATCGCCCAACCGTAGCGCCGACCCCACACCGTTAAACGGTACCTGCATCACAATGATGGCTGTAAAGATTGTTGTGCCTGCTGGCACCGTGCTGAGCGTGGCTGGAGAGGCATCCCCATAAGCAAACGGGATCTTGATTGCGCCACCGCCACCTGTTGACGGCGTGACCAACTGTCGCCGATTTGTCGCCAGGTCGATCGCCAGTAGCTTCAGATTGCTCATCACTCACCATTCCCACTAGCGCGGCATCACCTTGAAGCGTGGCGTAGCGCCCCTAGCTTGCTGGATGGTGACCCGATCGCCCGGTTGCACCGCGCCATTGGAGTCAAACTCGCCGTAGAGAATGCCGCCATCGGGCAACTGTACTTGATGTTTGCCGCTGGCATAGCCAGCGTAAAAGCCCGTCGTGGCAGGGGGTTGCTGTGCTAGAGCTTTCTGGTTGTAGTTGGCGCTGGCAGTGTTGAGGTTGCTGAGCGCGCGTTGGGTGAGGTCGTCCATACGTCACGGGTGGTAAGAGGCATCAATCAAGACTGGCGCTTGCGATTGCTGTTTTGGCGGCAGCGGAAAAACTTTGGTGGTTGTTGTGCGTGTTTTGATACCAGTCACGCCCTGGTAGAGATCAATCTCGACTTGTTTAGCGGTGGTGAGGCTCAGATCTGAGCGGCTGAAGACGCTGAAGGTGTTGTTAAAGCAATCAATTTTATAAGTGTCTCGCAGGTCGGCAATGTGCAAGGGCAGGAGCGTGAGATTGTCTGTCGTGTCCATCACACCATCCTCTAACCAATAAAGTTGACTCTGGCTATAAACACGAGTAGCCAACCTGCCGATGCCACGATCGCCCCTTTGATTGATTGCAAAGGTCTGAGACACTCTGCCCGTGTTATCAGGGGCACTGCCGCGATAGACTTCAACCGGATCGGGACTGGTGAGCCGCGGCAGCAAGTATTGGACGATATTTCTGGTGTCAGATGTATAACCACTGATGGCATCCCCTTGGAAGCAAGTTGTCCAACTGCCAATCAGGTTGCTGCTAGCGTCGTTAGCGGGGGCATAGTAAAAACTATTGGCTACTAAACCAATAGTAAAAAAGTTCTCAAGATCGCCCACCAAGAGACGGCTTTGATAAACGATCGTACCTGTTTGATTCAGGGTGCCAAAATAGCCCGCTTTATTCAAACCAGCAAGAAAGGGTAAGGGCGCTCCGGCGCCCGTCGCCTTGCCAAAATCGACTGTGAATTGATTCGCTGTCCGGTTATTTAGCCTGACATTAAAGCGGGGATTAAGATTCAACGGCAGAAAATCTTCAACCGCAAACAAAAATTTTGGTTGTGCCTGCCAGCCGCCAACCCAGTATTCGGTTTTGCGTGTAGTCGGATTAACGATCGAGTAAAGATACTTGATTTTCCCCATCGCTTCGACTGTCGCCACCGCAGGCTGCACCGTCTTCACCCGTGGCACGCCATCTACAAACTGCCCTGTAGTGGTGACTCGCCGCCCCGTTTGCAGCAGCCCATTCGTCACAGCCACGCCCGTTGCAGTCGGCTCTTGCCCCAACCGCTCCACGAGATATTTGCCGCCTGCAAAGCCCGTCACAAAGGCAGGCGCTTCCGTCAGGCTCCGCTGCTCTACTTCGCGCTGCTGTTTGTCGCTATGGTTGGCAGTAGCGGTGTTGAGTTGGGTGAGGGCGCGTTGGGTGAGGTCGTCCATCGCTTAGTTGACGTTAGCCGCACTGCCGCCCACGTTAAAGCTGATGAGGAAGGAATAGCTAGTCCCAGCAGCGATCGTGGTTGTACTGCCTTGCGCCTGGAAGCAAACGACCTCACCTGTACTATTGCCAGGAGTGCTGTTAGCCCCACCAATCAGCACGGCTCGATCAAAGACGATCGCGCCCGTGGTGGCGGTATAGGCGACGGTGACGGCAGGCGTTTCATAGCGCCCATTCGCGTTGCTGTAACTGCCACCGGCTGGATCGTAATTAGGGCGAGCGTAACCGTTGCCAGAAGCCTCCAAGGCAACGACAGAAACCATCGGAGTGGTAGCGTCGATCGTGCCACCGTTGGTCAAGATCAGGTAGAAGCTATTCGGTGCTGGGGCACTAGCAGCGTTGAAAAAGACTTCCACCGGACGCGCTAGAAAACTATTAAACGGAGTCCAAGGCATGTGCGATCGACCGAGCAACTATATGGTTGGGATTCCTACCGCCGCTGAAAGGGTCGCTCAAAGACGAGGGAGAACAGCCAGCAAGCAAACAGGATGGGCACGGTTTCAAGTGCGATCGCCTGCCAGCCATGCACCCTAAAGCTAGACAGCCAGCGATTAGCAAACAACAGCAGGCAATAGTGCAGCAGGTAAAGGCTATAGCTCCACGTTGCCAACCAGCCTAGCCAGCGGGCGGCAAGTAGGCGAGTCACGAGGTTTTCGCGCTGAGCCATGCTGAGCAAACAGAAAGCTGCGATCGCGCCAAACAGCACGTCTACCGCCATTTTTTGGGGTGTGGTGAGGCTAAACCAATCCCAACCGTGCAGCAATACAGCCAATATAGAGGCTAAAGCGAGGACGATCGCTCGGATCGGTAACTGTCGCTCCAGCGCTTGGGAGGCTGCTACACCCAGACCAAACAATAAAATGAGCCAGGTATACCCCGCTGGCAGATGGAACAACGCCAGGATGGTTGCGGCTAGAGCATAGAAGCCGATCGTGCTGGCAAGCAGCCCTACCAACCCATAGCGGCGCTGACACCAGGCAAGCGCAGGCAGGATGAAGTAACAGCGATATTCGATGCCGATCGTCCAAAAGGGTGCCATTTCAGTGAGCCAATGATCAGGGTAAAGCTCTTTCACCATGAGCAGATTCGGCACTAGCGTTGCCAGCGGCACTTGAAGATCAATACCCTTCAATTTTGCGTTAGCCAAAATCAATAACAGGCAAACGGTAAGGGCAGCATAGTAGGGAGGCAAGATACGGCGCGATCTCCTACTCAGATATTGCCAGAACGACTGCTGCTTATGTGCTTGCAGGCCCAAGCAGAAACCGCTTAGCACAATAAAAATATCAACCGCTAAATAACCGCTATGGAACAGGAGCAAGGTCAGCGGGTTGGTGTCTCGCTGTGACCACTGGCAGTCGTAGGCATGGGAGACAAACACATAAAGCGCAGTTAAAGCCCTTACGCCATCCAAAAAACTAAGGTAACGAGCGCCCGATCGCGGCAGCATAGGTTGTGTAGGCACTGTTGATTGTTGCCACGTCTGTGCTGTCTAAGCCTTCCCCAACAGCGATCAGCGATAGACGTTGATCCGCCGTGAATCTAGTTACCGTTTGTCCAAATTTGTAATACAGACCAAACGCGATCAGGCTGAGATTTGGACGAGAGCCTGACATTACAGCCGTACTTGTTGCCAGAACCGCCCCATTTTTTGTTATTTCTGCATTGTTACCAGCGGTCCGACTGCCAATAAATAGCCCTTGGCCGCTGCCGTTTGCAATGGCTACCCGCCCATTGGTGTTGTTATAGCAATCGTAATAAGCGTTTCCGTCCGAATAGCGCGCATATAAAGCAAATTCCCGATTGCTAGGATCAACGACTCCTAGTGTCGCCCCATTTGGTGCTGCTGTATGGCAATAGGCAACCAACGAACCAGCAGTATCAGACGCTTGGTAAGTTGCTGGCACGTAATTTAGATCGGCGTACGCGTTACCAGTTGAGGTTAAGCCTGTAGTCTCGCTGTACTGACCGGATGAAAAACCAGCGTAAGTGACAAAGCCAGGATGCCCGGATGGGTAGAGCAAACAGTACTTACTGGCTGCAAAGTCACCGCTGAAATGCCACAAAAGATTGAGCTTGGCGCGTGTGCTGCCCAAGTTGCTGATGAAGGCTGCTGTGGCTGCAAAGGTGCCACTAGAAACAGTCCCACCACCCGATATCGCGTTTGTGCGCCACTGTTGCGTGTACGCGTCGGCAGTGGCATTTACAAGGCTGCCACCGATCCTCAAACCACCAAACAACGGCTTCCGAATGGATGACAGCCTGATATCGCCGCCTAGCCGCACGCCGCCACCGAGCAAACGACTGCTACCGCCAAAAGCCAAGTTGCCGCCTAGCCTTAGCCCACCCGGCATTAATTGCACGGGTTTACCAGCAAAGGCTCCACCCAGACGCAAACCGCTCTTGAAGCTAGCAGCGATCAACTGAGTGAGGCTACCGCCAACTTTAAGCCCGCCAGCCAGCCCGATCGTCACGGGTGCCAGCGAGTAAGGGTAGACCCGGAGCGTACCCCCAAAGCAAAGCCCACCCCCAAACGGCACGATCGCCCGATAGGGCAATCTAGGAGCCGTTGTACCAGCCGGAATGGTCGCCAGCCAGACCCCGTTACACCCCACGATCGCCCGGTCTTCATCGTGCGTATAGTGGATGGCATCGGCTTGATAGACATACGTTGCCCCGTCTTTTTCGGTGCAGCGCCAGAGTGGCAACGGTTCAGGGTGCGCCAAAAACAAAGCACTCCACGGCACCAGGATTGTCTGTCCCTGCCGCCTGCCGATCAGCAATGCCCCTTCCGTCCGCGCGATCGCTGCTGCCTGGTCGCCTGCAACTAGATATTCCACCTCAATGGTGCGGTTGCGCTTTTGCTCATTCGCGCCTGCCAGCGTGCCAAACAGTGCCCGTCCCTTGACCTGGATTTCGATTTCGGTGTACCTGTCTGGTCTTCGTTCGGGTGCAGACGGTTGTTGCCCTCCAGCAGCGGAGATATCTGTCTGGTCATCAGTCGTCACCAGCGCAATTTTGCTGCTAATGCTGGTACTGCTGGCGGCGGCATCGGGGTTCGCTTGAATAAACGGTGCTTGCGTGATGGTGCGCTTCTGCCACTCATAGCCGCGCACCTTCGCCCAGCTTTCTTGCGTTAGCCCAGACGGCACCAGCGCCAGCGGATCAACGTTGGTCAAGTCTTCATTGGTCGCGATCGCGGCGATGGGTGCCCGACTCGCGACCGTCTGCCCTGCTACCACCTGCGACTGGTAGTTAAAGGCGTACTGATCCGCCACGCTGCCATCTTGCGGTGTGGGGTAGTCCTGATAGTTAAAGGTCGTCCGCTCTTCCAGTGACGGTGTGGGCTGCGTGCGGAAATAGTGCGACTTCTGCACGTCTGACAGGTTAGCCCACCAGGCCGCCACCGCCGCTGCCAAAGGGCGCACAATACGACGCTCGATCGACAGCAAGCGCCCGGTCAGTCCTGGCTCATAAAGATACGTAGTCGTGGTGCGGCTGGAAAACGTGAGTCGCAGGCTCCCTGGTTCTTCAGCGGGGTAGACGACGTTCGCTGTCTCTTCGACGACTTCCTCACGACTCTTGTAGAACTGCCCTGCCTCGTTCAGCCCCTGACAGTCCACAGTGGTGGTGCGTCTGAGAATGCGCGTACTGGCAGCCCCACCGCTGACCTCGGTGCTGTACTGCTCCGCAGGTAAGCTGTCTAGGCAGCGCCAGGTGTCAATGCCAATCCGATCGACACCCACGCAGCGGAGTTCCTCCACTGGGGTTTCGGCTCCTTCCGATGGCTGGTAAATGATTTCGCCGCCACCCACCCCGATCGTGATGTCTACAGTCGGTGCAGACGCAGGGTTAAGCCTGAGATCAGCCGTCTGGATGGTGCCTGCATTGTCTTGCCAGAGTGCCTTAAATCCGGCATAGGCAACCTTACCTGCCTGCTGCACATAGCTCCCACCCAGGCGCGGTAACGGATGCGCGATCGGATAAGCCGGGATGGTGCCTGTCAGCGTGGTAATGCCTGCTGCTGCCAGAATGTTGGCGATCGCATCCGTGCGACTGGTCGCCGTGCCCAACACAATGCCACTCTTGTCATTGGCAGGTTCGGCGTAGTCTTTCAACGCCAGCTTGCAGCCCACTTGCAGCGTCAAAGCCGGCGCGTCTGGGTGGGGAGGCAATGGTTCTTTGAGGATGTAAAGCAGTCCACAGGGATGAGGCTCAAACACCCCGCTCTCGTTCAGCACCTGCACCCGAATCACCTGCCCCCGCTGCCAGCGCTGTGGATTCACACGCGGGTTCATGTCTTCCGGCGCATATTGCCAGTAGGTCAGCGTCAGCGTCCCGGTGATGGGCAAGAGTCCCCCCCGATCGCGCATGGGAAAACCCACATCAAACGACTTGCGCCGCGCTGACCAGTCTTGCTGATCGTCACCAATGAGCACCTTGAGGCGGCAAGCGCCCGCATTGACCGTCACGGGGCGACCTTCCGATCGCTCTCTTCCAGGGCGATCGCGGTTTCCACCCGCGCCCCTTTGCGGTCAAACTCTGGCTCAGACGCAAACCAGCAATAGTATTGGGCAAAGTAGCTGAGGTTGGTGACGGTGAGGCTGGTCACGCTGTTAAAGGGTGCAGGCGCAGTGGCACGTGTGCGAGGCGCATCCTCTTGTAGTTCTGTGGTCGTATCAATGACCAAAAGTTCCACCTCGTTCAGCGGTCGTTTGGCTTGAAACCGCTGCACGTGTCGCTTGTAAAGCCCATCCACGAGCTTCCATTCATCCCAGTCCAGGAACGCGGTGAAGCTGAACAGGTTGGGCGGTTCGTAAATTTGTCCATAGCCCACAAAATTCCCGTCTGCCGATCGCGCATTGGCGGCTTTCTTGGCTGGCAGTCTGGGAAAGCGATTGCCCGAAAGCTGATAATCAAAAATCGTTAGCGAGAGGTCGCCCAGCGTTAGGCTGATGTATTGATCACTCACAGTCCTGTCGCTCCTACTTGTTGCTTGCTGCTATCCGCCCTGAGCTTGGCTGGGTCAGTGGTATTGGCGTTAACTGTGGTCACGTTTGGGCGCGACATCGAAGCAACCAATTTTTCACCCAACTTGTCGATCGCGCTGGCTAGCGTACTGCTCAACTGCTGTAAATTGCCCCCCATCCCCTGTTCTGCTGCCGTCTGCGTGGGGTTGCTTGTCGGCACATTGGAGTCGGCTCTAGAAGCCGCCAAGGTGGGAGCGGCGATCGGCACTGCACCGCCATTAAACGTTTGACCAGCGTTGTAGGTTTGACCAGCGTTGTAGGTCACGCCCGTGAATTTCGGGCTACGTGGGTCGGAAGCTGGTAGCTCTGCCGTTTCCAGTTGGGTGCGTCGTGCAGTCTTGCGATCGTCTTCTTCAAACTGTTTTTGGAGCTTGCCGCGATCGTTAGCCTTGGCAAACTCTAGCTGCAACTGGCGATCAATTTTGGTGCTGACTTCGGCGCTCAGTCCACCGCCCCCACCGCCACCGCCGCCCCCACTACCAGCAGCCCCCGGATTTTTAGCCCCAGCATCGAACGCCGTTGCTAGCTCTCGATCGCGTCCCCTTGCCTTCGCCGCATTGGTTTGATTTAACTCCTGCTCAGCCGTCTGCTGCTTCAGATCCAGCGTCTTCTCAGCGTTCTCGCGCAACGACTCCTGAATGCCCAGATTCTGCCGAGCGTTATCAATGCCCTGCCGTGCTAAATCTTCGCCCTGCCGTGCCAAGTCTGCACCCGATCGCGCGTTATCAATCTCGTTCTGGTCACCCGTTTTGAGCGCCTTTTGCAGATTGCCCTGTGCTTCCAGCGTGTTCTGCTTCGCTAGCTGTTCCGCTCGTTTTGCTTCCAGTAGCGCGGTTTGGGCGGTGATCTGTTGGCGCGCTAGGTCAAGCTGCAACCCCACACGATCGAGCTTTTCTTGCTGCTGAAGGGCGGCAACCTTCTCACGATCGGCTTCCGCTTCCAATGCCTGTCGATTTTTCAACAGCGCGATGCTTTGCTGCTGCCCACCACCCTCGCCAGCCGTACCGCCTAACTGTTGCCGCAACACTTGCTTCAGGGCGGGACCCGTCTCGCCTGATTGCAACTGCTTAGCAGACTCGATCGCTTCATTAGCAATGCTGACCTGCTGATTCAATGCCGACTCACGAGCGCCAATGACTGCCTTGCCCAGATTGCTCTGCGACTCCAGCAATTGCTTAGCGCGATCGACCGCTTGCGAGACGGTTTCTTGTGCCTGCTTCTGGCGATCGAACTCAGCAATGATGGCTTGAGAGGCGCGTTTCTCTGCGTCCACCTTCGCCTGAATCAGCGCCAACTCCCGCTTCGACTGAGCTTCTAGCACCTGTGCGCGGTTTTCGGTAAGCCTACCCTGCTCCGATCGCAGTTGTTCTTGCAGTGCCAGTTCCTTTTCAGTGGCTTCCTTGGCGCTACGTACCCCTTGCTGGCGAAACTCCTGATTCTGCTGTAGCTCACTCTGCAACAACGCCGTTTTTTGAGCCGAGGCGCTCTTTTGGACGGCAAGGGTTTGCAGTTGGATCTGCTCTTCCTGTCCGACTGCTTTGGCAGGTCCAGCACCTGCTAATTGCGCTTCACGCCCACCGAGGTCAGCCGTTTTGATTTTTTGAGTTTGGTTGAACTCAGTACGACCGATCAGCGCCTGTTGAGCCTTAACTCGCCGCTCTTCCTGCTCCAGGATGACCCGATTGGCGGCATCACGGGCTTTGATCTCTGCCTCAATGCCAGCCTTCTGCGCCGCATCCAGTTTTTTCTCTAGCTCTGCCCGCTTAGTGTCTGCCTCTTTCTTGCCGACTGAGCCATTGGCTTCAGCCGCATCAATGCGGGCGATCGTGTCTTGAATGGCGGCAACCTTGCTTTGACTCTCGCGTGCCTGAATCTGCGCGATCGCCGCTTCGGTTTCTTGTGCCGTTTTGGTGCGATTTAACTGAAGGCGCTTGGCTTCACCAATCTCTTTGTCAGTGGCAACGGAGAGTTTGCTTTGACGGATGGTGAGTTCGCGATCGAAGTCCTGAATCCCTTTCGCAAAGCCTGCTTTGTTTGTATCGCTTGACGCGGTGGGTGCTTTGCCAGCTTTACCAGCCTCTACGCCCTCAGCCTCTTCAGCTTTGCCAGCCTCTTTGAAAGCTGACGCTACTTTTCTTGCTGCTTTCTGTTGGAATGTCTCACCTTCGGGCGCTCCAGCGTCAAGCTTTGCCTCTGCCGCTTTACTAGCCGCTTCTGTCTGAAATGCTTCCTGTTGAGGTTTGCGAACGCGAATGTCGTCAAGCTGTTTCTGCGCTTCTTCAGCCCGAATCGCTTCAATGCGATCCTGTCGAATCGCGCCGAATTGCACATCAACACCACCAATATTGGTGGTTAAACTCTCACGCCGGACTCGCGCCTGCGTGCGGTTTTCAACCGCGTCGGCATCTGCCTTTGTGCCACCCGACCCCTTCACAGCGTTGGCTGTGCCTTCCTGATCGCCAGCATCAGGGTTCAGCAGCCCCTTCAGTCGTTGAGCACCTTCACCCAGCTTGTCAACTACTTTGCCAGCAATACCGACCGCTTCACTGAGCAGTTTGACAAATTCAACCGTGCCAGAAACCAGCTCACTGATGGCTTTCGGGTTTTCTTTGAGTGCTTCGGTCAGCGCTTTTGCACCGGTTGCCACTTCGTCAGCCAACACTTTGCCAGCGTCACCCAATGCCGCTGCTAGCTCTTTTGCCAGTGCAGGGTTCTGCTCTAACGCAGTCTTAAAGCCTTCAGCGCTACCTTTCAGCCCGTCTAGAATACCAGTGCTTTGAAGTAATTCATTGGCAGTCTCTGTGCCCAGTTTTGCCAGCCCTTCAAAGGCAGGCGCGATCGCTTCGCCCAGATTGAGCTTGAGCGTCGCGACCGACCCCTCCAGCAGCTTTAACTGCCCTGGTAAACCTGTGAGCAGCTTCTTTGCCGCTTCACCCGCTGCATTACTGCTTTCAGCGGTATTGATCGTCTTAAACGTCTCGTCAACTTTCGCCTGAGCCGTAGCCATCAGTCCCAGGAAGGCAGGCGCACCGCCATCCCCAAAGATGGCTTTCGATAGCTCTGCCTGCTTCTGTTGTGTCAGTCCACTGAGCGACTGGCGAAACTCTGGAATCAGCGCTTGCAGACTCCGCATTTTGCCGCTGGCATCGAAGATCGTGACACCAAGCTGGTCGATCGCGTTCTTCGCATCCACACTGGTTGGTGCAGAGAGGCTGCTGATCAACGTTTTAACGCCCGCTCCTGCTGCCTCTGCTTGAAAACCCGCCGATCGCAGCAAGCCAAACGTCGCCGCCAGGGTTTCAAAGCTCTGGTTGTTGGCTTTAGCCACACCACCGGCTGACGAAATGGCTTGCAGCAGATCTTGAGCGTCCGCTGCGGTGGCATTGGAAGCCGCCGCGACGATATCCGCCGTCTTTTTGGTGTTGGAGCCAAACACATTAAAGGCCGCACCCGCCACCTCTGCTGCTTTGCCCAAGTCTGTCAGCCCCGACGCTTCTGAGAGGCGCACAACGCCCTCAACCTGCTCTTTCGTCTCCTTAGCGCTAAAGCCCAGCTTGGCAAGCTGTACCGCCGCCTCACCCACCTGCACGGGTGATTTAGAGGTTTCGATCCCTAGCCGCTTGGCTTCATCCGCCAGGGCTTTGGTTTCTTCTTTTGTGGCATTGGCAACCGCGCCAAAGGTGGTCAGCTTGTCCTGAAACTGGATAAAAACATCCAGTCCACCCTTGACCGTGCCCACAACGCCACCAACTGCGCCGGCGACAGCACCTTGCAGCCCATTGGCAAGACTGATGCCTAAGCCTTGTCCAAAGCCCGTAGCAACGTCACCGAGCGTCTTTTTGGCAAAGTTGGCAAGGTCGCCTAATTTCTGCTTGGCAAGGTCGGTCGCAACATCAAGTGGCACCTTGACGGCTGCACCTTTGCTCAGCTTGCCGATCTCGTCTCTGGCTTTGCTGGCATCCGCCCCAACCTTGATCTGCGGATCTTTGATATCGGCAAGCCGCTTTTTCGCCTGCTCAGCCTGTTGCTGAAGGCTCTTGAGATCTAACGTTGCCTTAAATTCGATCGATCCAACCTGGGTCACGCGATCGCCCTATGCTTCAGCCTGAACATTCCTACTCGACCGCCGCTGCCTCTAGCAAACGCCGATCGAGCCATTCCACTACCCAACCCGGCAATTTGCCTTCGTTCCAGAGCCGCAACGTCGTCTGTGCAGCAGCTTTAGACATGAGCGCTTTAGCCTCACGCTGAAAGATGGCTTGAGCGAAGGGATTTACAAACGCCGTCGCCTGTCCAGCGTTCTTCACGCCATTGCAAGCCGCGATCGTCGTTGCTATCCCGTGCAAACTCACTGCGATACTGTTCGCATGGTTCAGCTCACGCTCGTTCAGATAGTGAATCGCCCCGGTAAGCACGTTTAGCCCGCAACGGCTAAAGGCTCCGTCACTGAAACGTCCGTTGTGGGGGAACTCGTGGCAGAGTCGCCAGAAGGTTTGCGTCCAGAACTCGATCGGGTCTTTTTTTCGGGCACAGACTCCTTCCCCGCTTCTGGTTCAGCATCAGGCACGGCAGTAATAGCCCAGCCGGTACGCTCACCCAAAAAGAACTGATACAGCTCTGCCAGTTGCACTGCCCCCAACTTGAGCGTTTTGCTCACGTTCCAAGTGTGATCATGGCGGAACAGCAGCAGCAGTGTTGCGGCGACACAGCGCATCCGGTAGATTGTGTCGGTGGTGAGATTGTCAAAGTCAACGGAGTCGAGGAAGACAGACCAGATGAACTCCTCCCCCTGCACCAGTTGGCTCAACTTAGGCAACTCAAAAAGCGTCACCGTGACGGATTCTTTGCTGGCGATCGGCTCAGAGGGTAGAAGGTCGAAGGGTAATTCAGCGTCGATCGCTTTCAGGTCTTCAAAAAACTTGCCCAACAAGCGCATCTCATCCAGCGCGGTTAAGGGCTTTTTCACGGCTTCAGCTTGGCTCATAAACGCTCCAAAACAACGTTGTATTCAGGGTTGAACTTGATCATTGGCACTCTGACTCGATAAGTTTCCCCGTCGCGGTTTTCGGTCTGCACCAGCTCCACCTCTTGCCCCATCAGCCCGTAATCGCGCAGCGTCACAACGCCAGCCGCGATGGTTTTGTTCGCGATCCGGCAATGGCTACAGAAGATCCCTTTAGTCTGAAGAGCGCTAATCAGCATTAGGAGGAGACGGGTACAGGATCGGACTTCTTCGTGGGACCGCTAAACTCTACTTCCAAGTCCCCAGTAATGGGACTATTCGCCTGCCCTGCGCGCTTAACCGAGGCAATCAGCGCCCGACCCTCGATCGCGTCGCCAGAGACAAAATTATCGTTGGGTGCAGGTTCGACCCGTTTCACATACACATATTCTTGAGCGTCTGCCACAGCCACAGCCGTCCGAAACGCCGCGTTGTAATGCCAAAACTCACCGGGTAGCGTGATTTTGCGATCGATGGTTGTGGGCACGGCATTCTGAGCGCCGCCCGTGTTGAACGTCACAGTCTTGTTATTGGCGTAAGTCTCATCCAGCGAAGCATCCGTCCGATCCCACAGATAGGTAGGAAATTCAGCCAGGGATGTGGCTGCAATGGCTTCGTCTAGCTTTTTGGTCACAAGGCTCGTCGCACCAACCACAGCATCGACGGTCACCAGCGCCAGCTTCTCCAGGTCGTCCTGGTCAGCGAAGCAGAGGTACTGCCCCTTAAAAATCTTGCCGATTAGCGGCTCAAACAGGTCAACCGCTTCACTGCCCTTGGCAGCGCCGCCCGTCACCAGCGCGATCGTGCCAACGGTGATGTTGCCTGCGGCGGGTCCGCCCACGGTGGCTGTATAGATCGTGCCGCCCAACAGCTTGAAGGTGCCAGCGCCTACAGCCCCAGCATAGATGCCAGAACCCAGCGTGTTTTTGTTGAGGCTCGCTCGCAGCCCATCCCGAATGGTGGTGAGTGTGTCTGGAACAATGGCTGTATAGGAGCCAATCACCAACCCACTAACGCTGACGCTGTAAACGCCTGCTGCTGCGGTCGCGATCGTCACGGTGCCCTGATAGCCGCCGTTAAGGCGGAGAGTTTGATCCACGATCGCGCTCAGGGGTACGCCCTTGCCCAACCGAGCAACAAACACCTGAACGTTTTTGCCCAGCGTGGGGACGTGGTTAATCTGAACCAGATTGCGGGTTAGCGGCATAGTGGGGTCTCGAAAGCGTTGCCGCGATCGTTCCCACTAGCACCGGACTCTCAAAACTCGCTGTGTCCGATGCAGAGTGAGCGTGATGCGTCTGGATTCGATGTTGTCCAACACGGTCGATCGCGTCACTCTTGGTCCCACCTCGGTAATCTCGTCGATCGCCAGGATGAGTGCCTCCGTCGCCGCGATTGTATTAGCGTTGAGATCCCACTGCTTCAGCGTGATGGTTGTTTCTGCGGCAAGCTGATTACTACCCAGCAGGGCAGTGACAGGCGTGTTAGTTTCCGGCTCAATGACCACCTCTAACCCCGTCACACCCATACCCTGCGGCGTGTTGCCAATGTCGTCAATGGTAATGGCAGGCGTAGTTTCGCCCATGAGCGTGGTGTACGTGCCCAGCAAAGCGCCCAGCGCTTCAATGAGGCGTTGTCGCAGTGCCTGAGCGCGATCGAGGTAGGTGGCGCTCATTTTAGTTTCGCTGCCAGTAAGAGGCCAAAGGCTTTCTGAGCATCAAACCGCTTCAGTCCTTCACTTGTCCAGGGTCTACCGGGCTGACTGCCGCCATTGCGGAGCGTATAGCCTTCATGCACAAAAATTGCGTATTCGACATTGAAGCTGATCTGCGCTTCGTTGGGGCTGATGAAATCAGTTTGCTGACTCGCCCTCAACCGCCCGGTATCCACAATGTCGCCCGGAAAGCCGTCGAACGCGCCCGGTTCGCTGATCACTTCCGTGAACTTGGTGCCCATCAGCAACACCGTCTCTTTAAACGCTGACTGAGCGGCTTTGGTGAGTTTTGCGGTGTCGATCGTGACTTTAGGCATCCAGCCTCCTAGAGCAAATACGCCTCTTCCAGATTCAATACCACCTGTTTAGCGCTCACCGCTAACCCCACCTGCTGATAGTAACCAGGCGCGATCGTGAGTGGAGTCTGAGTCATCGCTCCATTAGCTCCCACAAACACAGCCTGATTCGCTGTCCAGTTCCAGTTTGCATCCTGCACCGTGCCGCTGGTTGCTAATTGCGGTTTCCCGCCTGCTGCTACGGCATTCAGCGTGAGTCCGATCGCGCCATCCGGCTGCGTCACATCACTCGCAGCGGCAAGAACCAATTGCCCATTCACCAGTGCTACTAGTTTGTGCACAGCTAGCGCGATCGCGGTTGGATACTGCCCCGGTGTCGGCTGCGGTATCGGTGCATTGGTGCCACCCGCGATCGCCTGCGCCCGAAACACACCCGTCACCTTTGCGCCTAGCGAGGCTTCCACACGAAACGGGCCGGCAGTACCTCTATAGAGCGTAAACCAGCCCGCTTGCGTTTGTTTGGTCACGGGGTCGGTGATGACCGCCCACGCTTTGCTGAGATGCCCCACACCAGTCGGCACCGTCGAAGGATTGACAAAACGACCTGTGAGCGCTTCCTCTGCTTCGTCGATGCCAGGGTAAAACAAGCCGCGTGGTCGGTTATCGGGCTTGAGATACGCCTTCACCTCGATCGTCAGCGCTCCTGGCACTCTTGCTCCAGTGCGCGGCTCGGTCGTGAGTGGTCCGATCGCGGCTGAGAATGTGAGCGCGGCATTCGCCGGAAACGGACTGCCCATTAGCTAGCGGTTGTCGTGTCAGGCTTCCTAGCGGTTTTGGCAGTGGCTGGAGCGGGTGTAACCGTCGATACCGGACGATCGGCGATCGCTGTCACCTTGATGGCATCCCATTGCGTCAGCAACCCAATCACTGGATCGTCCTTAACGGCTTCCCAGATAGCATCGGGCACCTGGTTGAAACCGCGCTCCAAACTAAAACCCTCAAAGCTTCTCGCCCCTTTACGGGCGCGTGGTTTTTCCCGCTCAGGGAAATATTCGATCTGCTGCACAGCGATCTCCTTTATTTTGGTGAGTGCCGACTTGGAAAAACTGACGCGCTGCTTAAGTCGCGCGTGGAATATCGAGATACCGCACTCGGAACGGCTCACGGAACTGCATTTCAGTCGTCGCACACCAGGCGGTGATGCGATAGGTTACGCCATCATCAGCAAGCTGTGGAATCGATCGATCCATTGGGTAAAACTGACGCTTCAGCACCGAAAGATCATCCAACTGACCAAACATAAGCCGATCTTTGTTGGTGCCAACCGCATGCACTCCAAACTGTTCCAAAAAGCTGGATTTCAGCTCGTTGACTTCCTGGATCCCTTTGACCATGATGCCGCGCTTGGGGTCGGTCAGCAGCAGGTAAGGTGTGCCGTCCATGTTGTTGGGGAAGCGCTTGGTGAGTCTGGTCTTCAGCCGCTTCGGTACATACATCCAGGTCGCTTCTGCGGTGAGTAGCGAGTCTTCCTGAAAATCGCTCAACTCGTCTAAAAAGAAGTCGTACAGTTGATCGCTGGTGAGGGCGTAAAGATCGGTGGTGATGTTCTTCAGCGCCACCTGAGAGCCACTGAACAACCCTTCCATGTCGTTGTTCGCCTCACCTGCCCAGACTAGGCGATGAATCCGGCGATCCATCGATCGCTTCATCGCTTCCATTTTCAGCGACAGGTAATCGCGGTTGGGCAAGAGCGCCTGGCGATTCGCCTTCTGTGCGGCTGCTAGGTCAAAGATGTTCCACTGTGCGCCAGCAATGACGATGCGAGCTTTATACTCGTCTTCCGTGATGCCGAAGTCGGAGAGTGGGATATCGGTGCTCTTGCCATCATAAATGGCAGCTTCGCCCACATAGTCAATGCGCCCAGAGACAATATTCTTGGTGCCCAGCTCCAGATTGCCTTGCGTGGGATGGTATTTGCCCTCAGCGCCCCAATATTCGGGGTAGACCGTCGAGTAAAAAGTCGTATCGTATTGATTCAGTTCCTGGGTTAAAAATTTCCCCGCACCGACTACATCTGCCATTGCTGTCTCCTGTGCCTCCGCGATCGCGGCTAGTGATTAGTTGTTAGTTGTTAGCTGTTAGCTGTTAGCAGCTAGAAGCCCAGAGTCAAGCCGCCCAAGTTGATCCGCACCAACCCTGCGCCCGTTGACTTGTCGAGAAACCGCGCTTTCGGCACCTGGTCAAAGCCTGTAGTGGCGGCATTGCGATAGCGCCCGATGGCATCATTGGGTGCAGCAGCGGCGGTGTGACGGAAATAGACCGGATCGTTCACGTTCACTGCCACTTCGGCGTAAACAAACCAATCGCCAAAGGTCGCCAGCCCGATCGGTTGGCCCGGTTTGTAGCCAGGGGCTAACCCTGCCTGCAAGTCAGCCTCAGACTGTCCCCACTGATCGTTGAGTACGGCAAGGCCCATAAACACGCCGCCCGTTGCACTAGGCAGGCTAATTTGACCGGGGTTGGCACCCATAACGCAGGCACGACCGGGATAAATGATCGCCGTGCCCGCTACAGTTAGTTCTTGCAGAGCGCTCCGAATCTCTTGGAGCGAATGGCTTGCACACATTCCCTCGTAGCCCTTGGGGGGCGAATAGCTAATTGATGTTTGGGGCATTACTCCCGACCTCCCTTTTCGATTTTTTGAGTGTATTTGGCGCGGGCAGACTCTTTGGCATCAGCCGGGTCAGCCGCATCCAGCCCGTCCGATCGCTGGCTTGCGTTCAGCGCTGCCAGCAGATCATCCGTGCTGTCCTTGCGCTCCACGTCTTTTAAAGCAGGCGCGATCGTGTCCCACACAGCGTTGACGAATTCGGCTGACTTGCCGTCCAGGTTGAGATGAGACACTTTCTTGGCGATCGCCAGTTTCCGCACTGCCGCCACATCCAGCTTGTAATCGGGCTGAAAGTCGGGCGTATCCAGGCGCAGCAACGGCAAGACCGCGCTCCAGGCATCGGCACGGGCGGAAACCTCAGTGGCGATCGTGTCGGCATCCATGCGGCTACCTTCAACGGCATCCAGCTTGGTTTTAAATTCTGTGATTTGCGACTGTAGCCCGGTTGCTGTACCTTCAGCGGCATCGGCTTTGGCTTTCAGCTTGTCTACAGCGTCCATGTAGCTGCTATAGCCCATGCCCTTAACGCGCAGCAGATCGTCATCGTCTCCCAGCAACGCCAAAATTTCCGCCGCTAGATCTTCGTCATCGACATTGAAAACGCGCCCACTGGGAAATGAAATCATCATTGATCGATCCTTCGTCTTGAGCTTGGTTGATTGTTCCTGCGGTGCCTCTGCATCTGCCCGCTTGCCGCCTAAATCCCAGATCTGCCTGGTCTGTATATCTTTAAAGACTTCCCGCACGGTGTCGCTGTCAGCGTTGTAGAGGTCGGTGGGTGCCTCTACCTGATACCAGGACGGTTCGCTCTCACTATCAACGTGGAAGCGGACATCAGCACCGGCTCTGCCACGAGGGACGATCGCCACATGGTTGCCATCGCGTCGGAGCTGATCCAGCTTGCCGTCGCCACGCAACTTTGTCACCGTGTCGTAGCCGCAACTGGCTTCGGTGGCTGTCCCAGAGAGCAACGCTTCTACGGCTTGCTTATCGGTGACACTGCCCACAAAGCCCAAAAAATCGCCATCAATGACGGCGTAGTGACCGAGTAGACCCCGCTGATACTGCATCGCGTTATCCGATCGCACCTTCACGGGTGGATGGGGATAGGTGATGGGTTTCATTTTGAAAGAGTCGATCGAATCTTTGGCAAACAAGACTTCGGGGCTGACGACCTCAATCTGCTCGGTACCGTCCGCATGACGATAAGCGAGTTCGCCCGTTTTGCCGATTCTCAAAAAACATCTGAGATAGCCTTCCCCGGTTAGCTCTGGCTTGGGAGGGAGGAGTATGGCACCACGATCGCAGTGAAAGGTTGATTTACCGGTGGACATGAAGCGTCTGCATTAGTTCAGCGCGATCGTTCCCACCGACTCATGACGCAGCGTGGGCAGTGTGGCTAATCAACTGCAATTGTCGTGTCCCGCGCTGCGATTCGATCGCCGCCTCCAATGGCTCCCAACCTTCCAGGCACTTCATTAGGCGATCGCTTCTATAAGTCCAGGTCTTTGTGCCCATCGCAGGGCTACTGCGCCGATCGCGGCATTTGAACACCCAGTAGGATAGGGCGGCTGCCAAACCGTAAGCGCGGTCTTTGCACTGATTGATGCCAAAATATCGACTCAAACTCCCTCCTGATAGCGCTCTGCCGCTTTCATAAATTGCGCTGCGACCTGAAGCCGCAACCGTTGCGGCTTCAGGATTTCACAATCGGCTCCATAGGGCAGGATGGAGCGAATAAACCAGAAACTATTGCTGATGCGGCGATCGACTAGCAGGCAATCTTTCTGAACATCAACATCAACATCAACATCACGCCGCTCATAGGCTTTCATCAGCCCGTTGTAGAGCCGAAAACTGACGATCGCTGAATCGAAGCCGTTTATCCACGGGGAGAGCGGATCAGCTTCAATATTCAGGATGCGATCGAATCGCAAGCACCAGCCGTGGCGCAACTCTGGGAGGTCTTGGTTGTCGTCAGTTTCCACTGCCCAGCAATCAAGATAGAAGCGTTTTTCGTGAAACGCGATTTCAGCAAACCTAACTGAGAATAGGCGTTCTACGCTCTGTGCATCCTTGTAGTTGATTTTGAAGGCTTGCCTAGCTCGAATCAGGCGATCACATTCCAGCGCCCGATCGAAGCCCTTCCATTCGATCGGGATTGGGAAACGCTCACCACGAGCGATCGCCTCAACCATTTCCTTGGCATTGCCACCACTGCCACGCGGGAACCCGGACAGCCTTGCCGCTGAGGACAAAGCCCTGCTAGAGCAGATAGCACTAGAGCAGGGCTGCAAGTGGGGCGAGAAGCCGAACGTCTCTTTATTGGTAGAGCGCATTGCACGGCGCGAGATTCCGCTAGG
>Ga0209181_10004003_pt1 | contig 22273 bp, 20 predicted proteins | sample MAT05_FD_187208 | JGI IMG/M metagenome (GOLD analysis project Ga0209181, IMG submission 187208) | Freshwater microbial communities from Lake Fryxell liftoff mats and glacier meltwater in Antarctica - MAT-05 (SPAdes) (version 2) | ecosystem: Environmental > Aquatic > Freshwater > Ice > Liftoff...
GACCTAGTGGCCTTGAACAACGGATAATGCCGAGCGCAAGACGCTGAAGTAAATGTCCAATGTCCAATAAGAAATGTCCAATGTCCAAGTGGTTGATTCGCTTGGTCACTCACAGTGACCTAGTGGCCTTGAACAACGGATAATGCCGAGCGCAAGACGCTGAAGTAAATGTCCAATGTCCAATAAGAAATGTCCAATGTCCAAGTGGTTGATTCGCTTGGTCACTCACAGTGACCTAGTGGCAGGGGTGCCTATAGAAAATGTTGCCTTCGGACAAAAAATGATGATCCATGCAAAAAGTATTCAAGTTGATACCTTGCACGGTGCAGACCACCAAATACCTTGGAAACGCTTTCAAGATTTGAAAAGAATTTTGATGCAGCTGGAGTAATTTAAAACCAACTTTTTTCATGCGCCGCCCACTTTTACTTTTAACCTTTCTCTTCTTTCAATCGGTCGTTGCAACCCAGTTGAAAGCCCAGCCACAAGAAGCACAAGTTGGTTTCTACCTCATGAACCTCTACGGCCTGGATATGGAGGAGCATTCGTTCTATGCTGATTTTTATGTCTGGTTCAAATGGCGCGGCGACCTTGACCCGACCAATATCGAGTTTGTGAACACCATCGAAAAATGGAGCATGGCCTCTGCCGGGTTTGACGGCGACAGCACGCCGGTTGTACTGAAGGACGGGACTAAATACAAGATCTTTAGAAAGGAAGGCCGTTTCTTCCACGCCTTTTCGCTCAATCGTTTCCCGCTTGATAAACACATGCTTGACATTCAAATTGAAAATCCAGAGTATCCTGCTACTACCCTTCTGTACGTCCCCGATACCAATGCCGCGCTTATCCGCAATACGCTCAACCTCGTCGGCTGGGAAAACCGCGATTGCCAACTGACGACAGGGATTCACGACTATGGCTCTAATTTTGGCAACCCCGAAGAAAACGCCCAGCGATACAGCAACCTGAGTTTCAATATCACGCTCGCCCGCCCTTTCAGTTATTTTTTGCTGAAAATGCTGCTGCCGCTTCTGGTGGTCATGCTGGTGGGTATTGGCGCCTTGTTGCTTCATCCTGAGCACATTGACACGCGCTCTTCTTTGCCCATTGGCGCATTGCTCACGGCAGTTTTTCTTCAGCAATCCTACAGCAATGCCTTGCCCGACACGGGCTATATGGTGTTGATGGACAAAATCTACCTGATGAGTTACGCGCTTATCTCGCTTGTACTGCTGCAAATCATCCGCTCAGGAAATGTGACAGCGAAAGGCGGAGGCGGCCTCAAAACCCTTATCCGGCGGGAGCGACGGTTGGCGGCGATTTACTTGTCGGTTTTTGTGTTGGGTGTGGTGGTTTTGAGCTTGAAGTGAGTTTTTTGGTAAAAATTTATTTCTCCTGTTGCAACACCTCAATCGTACTGGCTGGCAATTGCGCGATGTCCAAAATCATCAACCCATCCAGGCAGTTGGAAAAATTCGGGTCCACGTTAAAGGCAATGAACTTTGCGTTTTGCCTCAAATATTGACGGAATAATACCGGGACTTTGAAGTGCGATGGCTCAATGGTCTCTATCAAATTTTCCAGCGCCTCGAATTCGCCGCGCAGGTTTTCGGCCAGAAGCCGCGTGTCCACCGATTTTATTTTGGGACGGAACGCCTTGCGTGGCGCTACGATTGCAGCCAATTTTTTGTCGTAAAAAAATCGCCGTACAAACTCCACAATAATGCCTTTCGATGCCTCCGAATAATCTTTGCTGATACTCACAGGCCCCAGCAGATACTGGTATTCCGGGTGCGTAAACAAAAAATGCAAGATGCCTTTCCAGAGCAAAAAAAGTGGCAAACGATGCTTTTGATATTCAGCAGTGACGTAGGTTCGGCCCAATTCCACCGTTTTTTGCAGGATGGGGAAAAATCCCGGTTTCATTTTAAAAAGTGAGTTGGTATAGAAACCATTCACACCAAAACGCTCAAAAATACGATCGCCAAGACCAAGGCGGTAGCCCCCCACAATCTGGCTTTTTTCTCGATCCCAAATGATGAGTTGGAGGTAATAGAGATCGTGCTCGTCCATGTCCCTGCTTTTGCCCGTGCCTTCGCCTACAGCGCGGAAAGTCAGCTCTCTCAATCGGCCTATCTCGAACATGGTATTCGGCAATGCCGAAAACGGGGCAACAAGCACATCAAATTGCCCCCGTCCCGCCACTTTGTGTTCAGCGGACAGTGCGGCAATTTCTGCTGCAACGAGTACAGGGTCAACAGGTTCAGCAACGGGCGCCGGTTTCTTTGACTTCTTACCCGTAAAAAGTTCGGGACGCACATCGAAAGGGGAGCCTAGTGAAAATATTTTGGCTTGAAGGAATTTGCCCCAAACCCGGTTTTTGCCAAGGGTCGTAATGTCTTGCGGGGAAATGGCCGTTCCGATGCGAACACTGATATGGGCAGGGCCTGACGCAAAGTGAAACGGGAGACCTGGGATGGCTTTGCGCAAAAGACCGCCAGGCATCCGCTCAGCCTGCAAGTGGATGGGGATCACGGACTGGCCAGATTTCCGGATTTGACGGAGTGTTTGAGTCCGAAGGAGATTTTTCCCCAAGTGGCTCAGGGGGTTGTCAGAAAAATCGAGCGAAAGGGCCACCACGTCGCCTTTTCGAACACGGCGGGCAAGGCGTTTGGCAAAATTGAGACGCAAAAGCCTGTCTTCCAAGCTTTTGCGCGATGGACGAAGCACATAAGGCTTAAGAGATTTTGGCGGATTTATTGGATATGGATGAAGGATCCGAACGTTTTCAAAATGTTCGGCGAGTAAGGCAATTAGAATCCATTCATCCAATCCGGGAAGAAGTTGGTTGCAAATAAATATAGCCCCCGCAGGAGTTTTCCCCAAGAGTTTTTTATCAAAATCTGCTACTTCGAGGGTAACTTTTGAGTTGAAGAGCTTGGATTGTGCGAGGGATAAAAGTTCGGGGTTCATGAAATCTTAAAAGGAACAAACTTGAAAGCCAGCACCCGTTCAGGGTTTCCCTCTGCAATGAAAGAAGCAATCTGGTCTTGTGCCGAAATGGACGCTATCATGGCAATTTTATTTAAAGACAAAAATACACTATCGCATCTCCCCCACCAAATGAACCAACCCATCCACAATAAATTGAACTCCGATGGAAATCACAATAAAGCCCATGATTCGTGCAATCGCATTCAAACCTCCTGCACCAAAAACTTTGAACAGGAAAGGTGCAATACGCAAACATCCCCACACCAGTACGGCCACAGCCACAATAGCGGCTATGATTTGCCAACGTTCCGTCCAGGCAGTGTGCTGGTTGTACTGGGTGATAAGATAAGAAATGGACCCCGGTCCAGAGAGCATTGGCATCGCCATGGGCGAAAAAGCGATGTCTTGTTTGTGCTCCATGGTTTCCTTTTCCAGATCCTTGTCGTAACCACGCCGTTTGGAAATTCGCCCCGAAAGCAGACTGAATCCACTGATAAGCAAGGTCATGCCCCCAGCGATGCGCAGCGCATGGATGGTGAGTCCGAAAAACGACAGGATATAATTGCCTGCAACGAAAAAGCAAAAAAGGATAATCAGAAAATAGAAACTCGTTTGCAAAGCGATTTTATTGCGTTCCGGTTGTGGCCGGTCGCTCGTGAGGGCCACATAAACAGGTATTGCACCCGGAGGGTCTACGATTGAAAACAAGGAAAACAAAGTGGCGAAGAAGAAATCCATGTGGAGACGGTGGACGGTGGACGGTGGACGATGGACGGGGGACGGGGGACGGTGGACGGAATCGAGATCAGGTAAAATCTACCGTCCACCGTCTACCGCCTACCGTCCACCGTTCTAAGATTTCTTTTTCAGGAAAAACAAGTACACCGGCAAGTGATCGCTGTATCCGTTGATAAAAATATCGCCCACATACGTTCGGAACGGATAGCCTCTGAACGCTCCCTCCGTCTGCAAAAGCCAAGGTTGGCGGAACACATGGGCCTTGTAAAGTTGCCAACCTCCCGTTGTCTTGTTCACCAAACCTTTGGATACGATCATCTGGTCAAACAAATTCCAGGAATCTTTATAGGCCAAAGTACCGTTGCCGTTTTTGTACAGATCGTACATTGGGTTGTAAAGTTCGCCTGCTTTGAGGTCATCGGAACTGCGGCGCGCTTTCAGCACCTGGGCAAGGCTTTTGCTGTCGGGATCGTCGTTCAAATCACCCATAAGGACGATTTTTGCATTCGGGTCTACGCCTTGGATACTGTCTGACAAATGTTTGCAGACCCGCGCAGCCGCCGCACGCATCCACCCTGAGCCGGCCTCTCCCCCCCGGCGCGAAGGCCAGTGGCCCACCATGACGTGGAGCGGTTCCCCGTCAAAACTGCCTGTCACATAGAGGATATCCCGGGTGAAATCTACCACGCCTGTTTTGGCATCCTTGAGCGCTACGGGCACGGCACGGCTTCCCAGCACCTGAAAATACTTGGGTTGATAAAGCAGACCGCAGTCAATACCTCGCTCGTCTGGCGAATCAAAATGCACGATTTGGTAGTTGCGGTCTTTCAAATCTGGTTGTGCCACAAGATCTTCCAGCACCTTGCGGTTCTCGATCTCTGCCACGCCCAGCAGCGCCAAGCCATCCGGCGTGAGTTCAGTGGCGAGTTGGCTGATCACCTTGGACATGTGGGCCTGTTTCGAGATATACTTTGCAGTATTCCAGTACAAACGACCCTGTGGCAGAAAATCCACATCGTTCGTAGTGGGAGAGTCAATCGTATCAAACAGGTTTTCCAGGTTGTAAAAGCCAATAGAAGCTACTTTATAATCCGCGCCCGGTTGAGCAAAAAGAAGCTGAGGAGCGCTAAAAAATGTAAAAAGGGCAATTGCTTTTAGAAGCTGAGTAGTTTTTTTCATGGAAAAATTCAAAATTAGGTCACAAAGGAAGAGAGTGTTCCTGAAAGTGTGGCACACCTCGTTAATAATTGTTGATTATCAATAGCCAAGTTTAGGTGCGCTTCTCTTTTCTGAACAGGTTTGAAATTATTACGAAGCGTACAGAAATTTTATCCTCCGCTCCGTCGTCCAATGGGGATCGAATCGGGAGAAGCACCTCTTCCAGAAGGTGCATTCGGATTGTCTTTTTCGTCGGGCAAATTGCTGTCCATGAAACGCCACGCAATACCAAAGCGCAGGGCGCCAAAAGGCTGCGCATGGCGAGCTGTCTGGTAAAAAACTTGCTTTTTGTCCCACCAGGTAGCGCAATTTTCGTAACGGATAAAGCCCCGGAACGATTGCACTTTGAAGGACGCAAAAAGGTCAATCCAAGGGTAAGGTTTCTGGGTCAGGGAGTCTTGCAAATGGAATTGCCAAGAGAGTGGGTGGTATCCATCGGGACGGAAATCGCTGTTGATACGGAAGTCCACACCGGCATTCAGCAACATTCTTTTTTTGAACACTTTTCCCGAAAAATAGAGGCTGTTCTTTGAGAACCATTTGGGCAATCGAAGCACATCGTCGCGGTTGGCTTGTTGAAGTGCCAGGGTATTGTCAAACCGGACACTCCCCCATTTTATGTTCTCGCGCACCAGAAGTTGGGTCACTTGGAGCGGCGCGGTCGTTTGCGCAGCCTCGCCATTTTGGTCAAAATACAGGTAATTGTTCACCACATGGGCCCGCGCAGTAGCTTCGAGCCCGATGAGTGGTAAAGCGTAGGTGGCCGTGAGTGTGTTTTCTACGGGTTTGGCAAAATCGTTGTCCCAAATTTGCCGCTTGCTGACGTAGAGTTGATCGAATAGCAGTGCAGGCGGTCGGATTTGACTGAGCAGGCTGGCTCGGATTTGGCCGGCTTTTCCAAGGCTGAGCGATAGATCGCCCTGCAACTGATACTCTCCGATATTGTCCAATACCCCCAATGCAGCTTGCGCGTTGAAGGCAAATTTTTCGGAGGGGGTGAGCGCGAGATTGCCGGTAAGAAACAAGTTGGAAACTTTGAATTCCCTTGGCTCTTGATTGATTTTGAAATACGAATGCGCTAGTCCAACCGCGAGCAAATCAGAGGGCCTGCCTTGACCCTTTGTTTTGAAAGTATTGATTGTGAATGCGTTGTCTATTCTATCCAGACGCACAAAATGTCGAATTCCGCGCAAATCCACCAAAAAAGTAGGCTCAAAAAAATCGGCATCCGCTCCCAAACCCTCTTCCCCAATACCCTGATTCGCGAATTTGTACTTCTGTTGGTTCCAGGCAATGGTATGGGTAGCGCGAAGGCTGCGTTTGCCTTTTTCGCCTTTGCCAAGGAGCCGCAGATGTTGGGTGAGTTGAAGCCATTGGTCGTCGAGTCGGGTGTAAGCTGCTTCGCGGGGCAATCTGATTTCTGCCGCAATAGGCCCTGCAAACTCACCTACACCAAAAATCGTGTCCGACACGATGCCCCCGTTTTCCTGTTGGCGAATGACATTGCGCGTATAAATCAGGAAGCCATCGTATCGCTTACCCAAGGGCACCCACAGGCCCATGTTGAGGGCATTGTGCTTGTCGCGTTGGTATCGGTATTGGCCCAGGTTGTTGAGGGTGCGGTATTCGAGCGAAAAGTTGGTACCCCCAGAAAATGTACGTCCAAAACGCGCGTTCAGATTGGTCTCAAATTGATTCCTGCCCTGTGAAAAAGAAGCATCGCTGAAAGCGCTTGTGTTGCGGTAAAAGCCCAACTGCTCTGGCCGCAACAGGTACAAATCAAATGCGCGAACCCCTACGCTAAACCCTCGAACCGCCTGATTTTCAAACAGCAATGGTCTCGCTGCCGAACCCAGGTTGCCGAGCGTCCCCCAGTCAATGTCGTGGCGACGGGCGGGGTCGTACATTCTAAAATCCGTACTGGGGAGGGTATCGCCAGAAGGCGCGCTGCGCTCCGGCGAGAGGGCAAAAGTGATCAGAAGCGGGTCGTCAGGTTGTTGAACGGGGCGAGTCGTTGGGCTGGCGGGCTGTTGGGCGGACAGTGAACCCGCAATACTGCAAAACAGGAAATACAAACCTGCAAAACCAAAATGCCTACCCTTGGCAAGGTTATCCATTGCCTTGAATCGTTGCACGGATGTTTTGAACGAAAGAAATATCAGCGTCAGCGATCAGGGCAATCTTCTCGTCATCCCAATCCGTGGATTTTATTAGATTGACCACGAACTTACGATTTTTGAGTTCAATGCCTTGTTCAATGCCTTGCTCAATGCCTTGCTCAATGCCTTGTTCAATGCCTTGTTTTCGGAATTTCGCAGCTGTTTTTTCGTATGTAGACATAACTTTTGACTTTGACTTATCAGGTAGAGAATTGATTAATTCCAGCAATTGATAAGGCTCCAATACCGTTCGCTTCTGAACATAGCTTAAAAGCATTTCTATCAACAGATCGTCCAAGTAAGGGTTGCCAGAACTGCCCACAAAAATAAAGAAATCTTGGAAATTTTCTTGCATTGCAGCCGCATCAAATGCGTACTTGAATGCAAGATATAAGCTCCGCAACGCACCCATCTGCTCTTTTGTCTTGATAAGATCGTCGGGAATGCGGGCCAGATCACTCAAAACGTACTCGAATTCAGGCAGGTATGGCCGCAATGTTTCCGGGAAGCCGTCGAAATAGGACCAGAACTTCCTGACCTTCCAATTCCGTTGCCCATGGTATACGATAATAGGCAAGACAAAAGTCAAAGGGCGTTTTCCTGCCAGATCCTTCTGCCAAATGCCCAGCAGGTATTGCAGGAGCTGCACAAAAATAGGCTGCTCAGGCAAATCACTTTTATGTTCAAAAAGCAAAGCGATGACAACTTCTTCGCCGCTTTTAAGACGGCATTTCCACACAACATCCGAAAAAGCAGCCTTCAAATCGCCATTAATATACGTTTCTGAAGCCAGTTCCAGCGAATCTAACTCCAACGCTGCCACTGTTTCAGGCGACAAAGCTTCGAGTAAGTGCGCTTGAACAATGGGTTTCAAAGAGAATGCACCACGAAACAAGTGATCGTGTTCGAGTTCTGATTTTTTCTTGCGGCGACGGGGTGTTTTCATGGGTTCTGTATCAACGCCGGGTTCATCCCCATGGTTGAGAAGCCGCCATCGTGATAGAGGTTTTGCATGGTGACGTAGCGCGTGTAATCGCTAAAAAGCGCAACGCAGTAGTTGGCGCAGTCTTCCGCCGGGGCGTTGCCTAACGGCGACATCTTGTCGGCATAATTGAAAAAATCATGGAACCCTTTCACTCCCTGACCAGCGGTGGTCATAGTTGGCGATTGGCTCAAGGTGTTCACCCGCACATGTTTGGCGGTGCCAAGATGATAGCCAAAAGAGCGGGCAAATGACTCTAGCAGCGCCTTTGATTCAGCCATTTCAGAGTAGTCCGGGAAAACGCGCTGGGCTGCAATATAACTGAGCGCCAAGATGCTGCCCCAATCGTTGATGGCGTCCAGCTTCCAAATCGTTTGCATCATTTTGTGGAATGACATGGCACTCACGTCAAAGGTTTTCTGCATCCACTCATGGTTGAGGTCGGTGTAGGGTTTGCCTTTGCGGACATTGACAGACATCCCGATAGAGTGAAGCACAAAATCCATTTTGCCGCCAAAATGATCCATGGATTTGGTGAAAAGAGTTTCCAAATCTTCCATTGAAGTTGCGTCAGCACCGAAAACGGGCGCATTGCATTTTTCAGCGAGGGCATTGATTTCGCCCATGCGCATGGCCACGGGAGCGTTGGTGAGCACAATTTGTGCGCCTTCTGCTACGCAGCGTTCGGCTACTTTCCAGGCGATACTTTCGCTGTTGAGCGCGCCTGAGATGATTCCTTTTTTGCCAGAGAGGATGTTGGACATGGTTATGTTGATTCGTAGATTTTTTACCCGCCGAAGCCGAAACCAAGGAGCGGATCTGGTCGCAAAGATAGACAAGTGATTTTCGCTGGACGATGGTGTTCTTAAGTTAGATTTGATAAGTTTCTGTTCACAACAAACTTTGGAAGAATGGGTAATGGATTTTTACAATAAGTGGATTTGATCGTTTTTAAAATTTTAATTTGGATAATAGAATTTTAACACCCAGTTTACAGAATAATAATTTGACAAAGCAGCCAATTTCAACAAAGTATCGCATCTTTGCACTGGAAAATCACCAAGCGAATCCCCGCACTTTCAATTTTCCTTAAATTAGAATTCAGAATTTATGGCATCTAAAAAGCAATCCGCCCAAACATTTGTGGCCGATTTACCCGCCAAAACTGTAAAAACAGTAAAAACCGCTGCACCTGTTGTAGCCGAAAAAGCAACTAAAACCGTAAAAACTGCGACGCCAGTAATTGCTGAGACAGCAGTAAAAATCGCTGCCCCTGTGATCAAACCAGCGGCTGCCAAAGTCGTTACACCTGCTGTTGAAACTTCAAAAGTAACCTTTGTGCTTCCAAAAGAAGCCGTGGAAAACGCTGAAACGGTAGCCGTTTTGGGCGATTTCAACAACTGGCAGAACGGCATCGTGCTTTCCAAGCAAAAAGACGGCTCTTTTAAAACTGCGGTTGAACTCGAAAAAGGACGTTCATACGAATATCGCTTCCTTATTAATGGTGAAAAATGGGAAAACGACTGGGCTGCAGAAGCCTACGCCCCCACGCCGTTCGGCAATTTCAACTCTGTGGTTACTGCCTGATCTTCAAGAACATACAAGACAATTAGGTTTGACAAAGCCGCTCCGCATCGGGGCGGCTTTTTTGTTTTTTAAGCGCAAATTGACTGTCTTTTTGTCCAAGTATACCTGTAACTTTAGCGGAGGTTGATTTTGAGCTACACACCTTTGTCCCATGTTCAGCAATTAAAAGTTCTACACAAAAAACTGGGAAACGCATGGCGGTATTGAGGGAAGGAACACCTCAGTTGGACTAGATACCGGCGAAGCGCACCTCGAAAACAAATTTATTATGCCACTCGTAAGAAATCTTCAAACCGAGCTTACAATCTCCCCTGGCCTCTTCGAATTGACGGGTGGAGGCACAGTGATTCTTAATGAAAACCTTTCCCCCGGCTCTCCTGGTACTGCAGGCAATGTATCTGTGAGCAACACGATTCAAACAGACCAACAAATACGCTTCAATTTCAATTGGGCTGTCAATGGCTTGTTTGTGTCCCTTCTGAATCCTGGAAACAAGTGGAAACTGGAGGTGTTTCTTGAAATGATGGGGCCTCCAGAGTCTGTTTCTGTACCTCCGGTTACCATTGTGTACGGTGCAGGTGGCCCCTACAGCTCAAATGTCATTATTCCACCGAATACCCTATCAGAAGGTGTATATGACGTTGTTGCTGTACTGCATTTTCTGGACGCAGCCAGCCAACCACAGTTTGTAGCGGCGTTTGCCGAATTTGGTAAAATCTGCGTCTACAAAGATCATCCGTAAGTTTCAGTATCGTCCTCCTCTAAAAAAAGCCGCCCTGCCCCTCCCGGGCGGGGCGGCTTTTCCATTTTTCTCCGCCACAAATTCCAAAATATCATGTCCATACCAAAAGAAAAACACACCAAAGAGCAAATGATGCGCTTGCTCGACCGCGCTATTGAGCAGGAAGAATCTTTGCTTGAAAAATTAAAAATATTGGAATCAGAACTGGCTGACTGCCGTAAAAAAAGAGAGAACCCCCGCCACGAATTGGACGAGCAGGCTCTACCTGGGAGCAAAGTCTCTTTTCGGCTCGATTTTTACCGCACGGAGGAAAAAGGGCCGTTCAAAGGCATCATCGAACACCTGTCTACGAGAGAGAGCTGCTCTTTTGAAGGAACCCGCATGAACGAAGCTGCAGGATTTGTGGCGCAGTTTGTAGGGACAGGCGCAAATCTACCAGAGCTCTTGGAATCCACTTCACACCCAATGACCCGTCCAACATTCCCACCAGAAATTATCGAAAACGCCCTGGAGAGCGAAAAAAAAGAGCGTTCGCCGTTGTTGAAGAAATTGTTCCCTGAATTTTTTGGCACACCAGCCGCCTTGCCACCAAAGCTCGAAATTGCCAAAGCCGCACCCATTCCCCAACAACTGGAGACGGGGCCTTTTTTAGTACTCACAGAAGGTGCTGTCACACACCAGCGCGCCGTTCGCAGCGGGCAAGCTTTCCAAATCCAAATCCCGATGCATGCACTCGACGTATTTCAGGGCAAACCTTGCAGTGTGAGCTTTTTTGCAAAGTCATTGGAGAAAAAAACGGCTCAGCCCCCTGAAATGGTAGCATACCTTACACCCAATCAGGACCCATTGAATATTCCAGTCCCTGCCCTCCAGGAGCAAGGAGTCTATCGCCTCGTCGTGTTAATGGCGCTGCGAGATGAGCCACAAAAGTCATATTATCGGGAAGGCCGTCTGCTGATCGTGCAATAGTTGCAATTCAGTTATCAGACTGTATGCGTGTAAGGGCTTCCATGTTTTGGACAGCAGTGCTCATACCCGTGTGCCGGGCTTCAGAACCGCCTCTGGTGGTTTTCATTTCACCCGTTCGAGCGTTGAGACGGCGTTCGTAGCGGTCACATTGCGGACATCGCCACACAATCCAATCGCCTTCCCGGTGACTGGTGCAGTGGTGTGTTTCTTCAGGGAGGTTGAGGAAAGTGATTTCGCCCATGATATTGAAATAGGATGCGTGAAAAGATGCGGAAGCGTGGGGCGCAGTTTCTTCGGGCAGATAAAACTTGGCAAAAACTACACCAGTTTACAAAAATGAAGTCGGGATCGAACGTTCTTGATAAACAGGTGAGTAATAACTTCATACCTAACAGCTTGGGGGCCTACTAAGTTTATTTCTACCAGTCGGCAGACTGCTAAGGAACGCGGCACCAATAACTTAGTTATTGGTGCCGCGTTCCTTAGGATTAATGGGCCGGGCGCACCGTGTCGCCCAATGGCAAATTTATCTCCCGGCTGCTTCGCAGAATCTTCGGACTTTCACCACCGAATTTGAAGATCCCGTGTCATGAAAAAATTTACCCTGCTCGCCCTCGTTGTGCCGCCTATTGTTCTGGCACTTGCATTTTTCCCCGTCGAAAATCAAAAAAATAAGTTTCACAGTGATTCGGAACTTGCGTCTTTTCGCCAATTGGCCATGGCCTCTGGTCATTCTGCCAGCAATCGCCCTGCAAGCGATAGCAATCATCTGACGGGCAATACAACAAACAATTTACTCCAAATTGACTCCAACATCCTCTTTCCTACCGCCAAAACCTGCGGCGGTTGCCACGGTCACGACCCAAACATGAGCGCGTTCATCACTTCCACCGGCGAAGATGTAAATATCTACGACGATTGGCGCAGCACGATGATGGCCAACAGCGCCAAAGACCCATTCTGGCGTGCCAAGGTGAGTCATGAAATCATGGTCAACCCCAGTCACAGCAAGGAATTGCAGGACAAATGCACCTCCTGCCACGCCCCTGGAGGACATTATCAAGCCAAACTTCATGACCACAAAGAATTTTACCTGCTCTCTGACCTCTACAGCGACACGCTTGGCCTGGATGGCGTGACCTGTCAGGTTTGTCATGCCCAAGCCCCTGAATTTTTGGGCGATCTGCACTCCGGACAATTAAACTTCGATACCAACTATATTCGGGTTTCCTACGGTCCTTACGAAGTGGTATTTGCCCCACCCATGCACAATTTCGTAGGTATAACCCCCAAATTCGGGGGGCATATCAGCGATGCCGGACTTTGTGCCGGATGCCACACCCTTCTCACCAACACCGCTGACCTTCAGGGAAATCCAACCGGGAACACCTTTGTAGAGCAAGCCACCTACCACGAATGGCTCAATAGTCGGTACGACGAACAGCACGACAACATTACCTGCCAAAGCTGCCACATGAAACAAATCGCAGATGCGGTGGTCATTTCAGCCAACTATCAGTTTTTGTTTGCCAAATTCCCCTTCGGACTCCACGAACTCGCCGGCGCAAACGTGACGATGCTCCAACTTTTGAAAACCAACCGCGAAAAACTCGACATTGACGCCGCACCCGAACATTTCGACAGCACCATAGCCGCTACGCTGCGGATGCTTCAGCACAAAACCCTCGACCTCCATCTTCAGGCGGACGATGTGGATGGCGATTCAATGGATTTCAGTCTGCGTTTGCTCAATAAAGCAGGACACAAATTCCCGTCTGGCTACCCTTCTCGCCGTGCCTGGGTAGAATTTGAAGTAAAAAACGAGGCGGGCCAAACCATTTTCCATTCCGGAAAACCTGCTTCTGACTACAGCCTGCCTGACGAGAACCCGAACTACGAGCCGCACTATAATATCATCACAAACCAAAATCAAGTGCAGATTTACGAACTGGTGCCTGGAGATGTGAACGGATTGTTTACCAATGTTTTGGAGCAAGCTGACCACGCCATCAAAGACAACCGCCTGACCCCACAGGGTTTCAAAACCAACGATCCGGTGTACGACACCACAAAAATCGTGAGCATCGGTCAAGATCAGGATTTCAACCGCGCACCCGACGGCACGGAAGGAACTGGAGCCGATGTGCTGCATTTCCGCCTGCCGAATGAAGGCTACACTGGCCGGCTAAGTGTCCGTGCCAAAGTATGGTATCAGAGCCTTCCTCCCAAATGGATGGCGCCCATGTTTGCTTTTTCGTCGCCAGAAATTGATTCTTTCCGAATCATGTTTGATGCCGCCGACCACTCCCCTACCCTGATAGCAGAGGCGGTTTTGGATTCTGTTTTTGTAACGCCCGTTTCGACTAAAAATGTTGCAAATGAAGGCTTTGTGAAGGTTTTCCCTTCCATCAGCACCGATGGATGTGTTCATATCCAACCTGCAGGAAACATACAAATCCGACGGGTACAAGTATGGGATTCGGCAGGCCGCCAGGTGTGGGGCAAACCTTTTACGGGTGACCCAATACAATTGCCACGCCTGAGCGGAGTTTATTTTATAGGTGTGGAGACTGGAAAAGGGCGCGTGGTACAAAAGGTAGTGCGTATCTAAATGTAAGTAAGCCACATTAACTTTCCGACGTGGAATCACACTCTGAATATCAAAAAACTTGGCAACGATTCCGGCGCAACCGACCTGCGTTGGTAGGGCTGTGGTTTGTGACCGCGGCCATATTTGTTGCACTTTTTGGGTATTTTCTTGCGCCCGACCACTCACCCGATGCCAATGCTCAAATCCCGGAGATCGCCTTGCAGCCGCCAGGTTTTCGCGTTTCGATCTTGCCGGTTAAAACGAACCATGAGGCTGCCCCCCCTTCCTGGTATTCCGTGCTGTTGAATGGGCAGCCATTGTCCTACAAACCACTCCCAATCGAGCCTTCAAGTTTAAAAACCGTCGGTGATTCCGTTCATTTTCAATACTTTGGAAAAAATGGACGATCGAGTGCCGTGCCAACGGCTCAATTGGAAACCCAAGAAATCCAAACACGGCACTTCCTGCTCGGCACCGACAAATACGGTCGCTGCATTGTGAGTCGCCTGATTTTGGGTTTTCGAGTGTCACTGCTCGTGGGGCTCATCGCGGTTGCCATTTCGTTGAGCCTCGGACTGATGATTGGTGCGGCAGGCGGCTACTTTGGAGGGCGTGTGGATGATATGGTGATGCTGGTCATAAATACAGTTTGGTCTATTCCCACGCTGCTTTTAGTATTTGCCGTGGTGTTGGCTTTGGGGCGCGGCATCGGGATTATTTTCCTCGCTGTTGGCCTAACGATGTGGGTGGATGTGGCGCGGGTGGTACGCGGGCAAGTGTTGGCTATCAAACAATTGGCTTTTGTAGAAGCTGCCCAAAGCATGGGCTTAGGGCATGGGCGCATTTTATTACGCCACATTTTGCCCAATCTTTTAGGACCCGTTATGGTGATAGCAGCAGGTAATTTTGCCACTGCTATTTTAGTGGAGTCTGGTTTGAGTTACCTCGGCTTTGGCGTACAGCCACCGACCCCTTCTTGGGGAACGATGCTCAACGAAAATTATGGCTACGCGCTGGGCGGGAAACCTCTATTGGCATTGGCTCCCGCGCTCGCCATCGCTTTCACAGTACTGGCTTTCAACCTGGTAGGCAATGGACTCCGCGATGCGCTGGATGTAAAGAATTGATGCAAAAGGTTCATGATCGCGCACAAACAGAAGTGGCGGTTCCGAGCACTCGGAACCGCCACTTTCTTTATCTGACTTTTATATAACCTCAAAAGATCAATTATCGCTCGTCGTCACATCACCCTCTGCTTCCAAGGTCAAGTTGCTGCCTGAACCCAATGCTTTGGGCTCTTTTCCAGCATAAGCGATCAAGAGGCCATCCTTGGCTTCATTGAGTGTCGCCTTCAAAGCGGCGCCTTCTGGCGGGTTTTCACCCAATATGAATTCAGCGAGTGGGTCTTCCACATATTTCTGGATAGCGCGATGGAGTGGACGCGCTCCATATTGCGGATCATATCCTTTTTCCGCTACAAAATCCTTGCCCTCTTCGCTGAGCGCCAATGAGAACTTCATATTGTCAAGTCGCTGTGTCAAACTGGCGAGCGCATTATCAATGATTTTGAAAATCTCCGGCTTACCCAGCGAATTGAACACCATCACATCGTCAATACGATTGAGGAATTCAGGTGAAAACGTCTTTTTCAACGCGTTCTGGATCACCAGCTTGACATTGTCCTCGGCAGCTTCTTGACGAGCCTGGGTGGCAAATCCTACCCCCTGGCCAAAGTCCTTGAGCTGGCGAACACCGATGTTAGAGGTCATAATTATGATGGTGTTCTTGAAGTCCACCCTACGTCCCATGCCATCGGTAAGCTGACCGTCGTCCAGCACTTGGAGCAGGATGTTGAACACATCAGGATGCGCTTTTTCAATCTCGTCGAGCAGTACTACGGAGTAAGGCTTACGCCGTACTTTTTCCGTCAATTGGCCTCCTTCTTCATATCCAACGTAACCCGGAGGTGCGCCGATAAGGCGGCTCACAGAGAACTTCTCCATATACTCGCTCATGTCAATCCGCAGCAGATTATCTTCAGAATCAAAGAGATAGCGCGAAAGAGCACGAGCAAGTTCTGTTTTGCCAACCCCTGTAGGGCCTAAGAATATGAATGAGCCAATCGGTTTTTTCGGGTCTTTCAGTCCCACCCGGTTGCGCTGAATGGCCTTGGATATTTTGATGACACTCTCGTCTTGCCCAATCACCATTTTGCGCAGATCATCGGCCATAACCACGAGTTTTTTGCTTTCGCTTTGGCCCACTTTCCGCATAGGTATGCCCGTCATCATGGCCACTATTTCCGCAATTTCTTCTTCCCCTACCGGGTAACGCGCCACTTTACTCTCTTCATCCCATTGTGATTTGGCAAAATCAAGTTGGCGCACCTGACGGCTTTCGAGATCTCGGAGATTGGCAGCATCCTCATAGTTCTGGTTTTTAACAGCGTAGTTTTTACGCTCGCGGATGGCCTCTATTTCTTTTTCCAATTCTTCAATGTGCTGCGGCACCACGATGTTTTTCAAATGCACTCGTGCACCCACCTCGTCGAGCACGTCAATCGCTTTGTCAGGCAAAAAACGATCTGTGATATATCGGTCGCTAAGCCGCACACACGCCACAATGGCCGCATCGGAATAGTTGACGTTATGGAATTCCTCGTACTTCGACTGAATGTTGCGGAGAATGTGGATGGTCTCTTCCTGCGTTGGTGGCTCCACCAAAACTTTTTGGAAACGACGATCCAGCGCACCGTCTTTCTCTATGTACTGACGGTACTCGTCGAGTGTACTGGCGCCAATGCATTGGAGTTCGCCACGGGCAAGGGCCGGCTTGAAAATATTGGAAGCGTCGAGGCTTCCGGAGGCGCCGCCCGCACCGACCAAGGTGTGTATTTCGTCAATGAAAAGAATGACATCGCGGTTTTTCTCCAACTCGACCATGATGGCCTTGATGCGCTCCTCAAACTGTCCACGGTATTTGGTGCCTGCCACCAAAGCGGCCAAGTCCAACATCACGAGGCGCTTATTGTGGAGTGTTCGGCTCACTTTTTTCTGCATGATGCGCAGGGCCAAGCCTTCTACAATGGCGGTTTTGCCAACACCCGGCTCACCGATGAGCACAGGGTTGTTCTTTTTGCGACGGCTGAGAATTTGGCTCACGCGTTCTATTTCGCGTTCACGACCGATGATCGGGTCAAGTTTGCCCTCTTCAGCCAGTTTGGTGAAGTCTCGACCAAAATTATCGAGCACAGGAGTGCGGCTTTTTTCCTGACGTTTTTGGGAAGGCGACTGATAGGTACCGCGCTCTTCATCAAAATCGCCTTCGGATTGAGCCGATATTTTGGGCTGTGCAAGGTCTTGTTCCGAGCGTACATACTCCAGTTCTTTTTTGAAAGAATCGTAGTCCACGTCGTATTCGTTTAAAAGTTTGGTGCTGCCGATGTCTGCATATTTCAGCATCGCAAGCATGAGGTGTTCGGGATGCACCTCTTCGGTTTTGGTCATTTTGGCCTCTACAAAAGTGGCTTTCAGCACACGTTGGACTTGCGTTGTCATCGCGCATTCGCCTACATAGAGGTTTTCTGCAGGAGGATAATTGGAATATCTGGGAATGGAACGCTCAATTCGTTTTTTGAGGTCGTTCACATCTACCAGCAGAGAATCGAGTACGCGAACAGGTAAACTGTCGCGTTCGGCGATGATGCCAAGGAGCAAGTGCTCTGTGCCTACATAATCATGCCCCAGGCGCCGTGCCTCTTGACCGCTCTGGTTGATGATTTGTTTGACGACTGGTGAAAATTTATTATTCATAGAAAAATGTGGTCAATGTGTTCCTTCCTTCACATTTAAGCGCCTTATCTTTTTTATTCGCCAAAGTTTTGACTAAGGAGAAAGCTGCGGTTAGAATCTTCGGCGGATAAACGGTCGGAAATTTCGCGGATTGCCTCAAGCCTCGTTTTTGGTGCGACAATTTTAGGCGAATTGTTCCATACAAGCCAAGCTTTTAACATGCACTTTAACATTTTTTTCTTCATGGGGTTCAAACTGCCTTTTTTTAATCCCTAAAAACGCTGTTGGACAAATGGCAAAAACCCCGCCGAAAGGCTTTGGGCTGACAAGCCGTCAGGTTCAATACGCGCTTTTAAATTTTTGTTGGAAAAAAACGCACAACCATTACATTTGCCATCCCAAGAACGTTGGAAAATAGTTTTTCAAACATACAATTATTGACAATCAGCCGTCTATGAAATATCAGATTGATAAGCAGGAGCACTATGCGATACTTTCGCTTCATGAGGAAAACCTCAACTCAACGATTGCACCCCAACTTAAGAGCGACCTTATCCTACTTTCTCAAGAAGGAATTCGCAATTTTATCCTTGATCTTTCCAATGTCAAATATGTGGACAGCAGCGGTCTTTCGGCCATTCTGACAGGTCACCGTATTTGGAAAGGTACCGGGACATTCGTCCTAGCAGGCGAAATGAACCCCATGGTGACTAAACTCATCGAGATTTCCCGCCTCGAAACCATCCTCACCATCATACCCACCATCAGCGAATCCATTGACTTTGTAATGATGGAAGAACTGGAGCGGCAAATTGAGGGAGAATAACAGCAGAAAATCATTATATTACAAAAGCGTTCTGTCAGTTAGCACTGGCAGAACGCTTTTGTTTGTTACCAAATATTATATCCAAAATTAATTTTAACACTCGATCATAATACAAAATCGAAAAAAAATCAGTAATTTTATCCCGTCCTCTGAAAGCCCCCTTTTCAACAAACACTTACCGATTATGAAAGAGATCGCATTTCGTTATGGCCTTTGGATGTTTTTCGGCCTTACTGGATTTTTCCTGCTCATGCACATCCTCCACCTGAGCGAGAACTTTTACCTGCGCATATTCAACGGTGTAATCCATTTAGGCTTACTTTGGATGGCCTTGCGAGCCTGGTCGCGCGAACACCATGCTGGCACTTCTGATATTACTTCCGGAGTAGTTGTGGGTATGTTCACCTCTTTCATCGGGGTCGTTCCATTCGCCTTTTTTATGGCAATATTTTTGAAGTTCAACCCTGAATTGCTAGCCAGCATCAAGCAACAAACATCAATGGGGGAGTACCTTAATCCCATTACATGCTGCTTTTTTATAGTGGTAGAGGCGATTGTGATAAGCCTTATCGGCTCCTATATCATCCTACGGATAATGGACTCCATGCGCGAACGAGCATGATTGAAAAAGCGATGGCGCGACTCGTTGTCGCGCCATCGCTATGTTACCTGACGCCACACCTCCGTTCTATTTACATATTTGCAATGATCTCCGAGCCGAACTCCGAGCACTTCAACTTGGTGGCACCTTTCATCAAACGTTCAAAGTCGTAAGTGACGCGCTTTTTGCGGATGCTTCGCTCAATGCCTTTCACGATTAATTTTGCAGCCTTGTCCCAACCAAGATATTCGAACATCATCACACCCGAGAGGATCACAGACGATGGGTTCACCACGTCTTTGCCCGCATATTTAGGGGCGGTACCATGCGTAGCTTCAAAAATAGCGTGGCCCGTGAGGTAGTTGATGTTCGCGCCAGGGGCGATGCCGATGCCGCCCACCTGTGCAGCCAGAGCATCGGAAAGGTAGTCGCCGTTGAGGTTGAGGGTAGCCACCATATCATACTCTGCCGGGCGGAGCAGGATTTGCTGAAGGAATGCGTCGGCGATGCTGTCTTTAATGAGCATTTTGCCAGCGGCAAGCGCGGCCGTTTGGGCTTCGTTCGCAGCAGCTTCTCCTTTGGTCTCTTTGATGCGGTCGTATTCAGCCCAGGTAAACACACGGTCGCCGTACTCGCGCTCGGCTAGTTCGTAGCCCCAGTCTTTAAATTTGCCTTCTGTGAATTTCATGATATTGCCCTTGTGGACAATTGTCAGTGATTTGCGCTTGTATTTGAAGGCATATTCGAGGGCGGCGCGCACGAGGCGTTCGGTGCCTTCTTTCGACACGGGTTTGATACCAATAGAAGAAGATTTGGGGAAGCGGATATTCTTGGCGCCCATTTCGTTTTGCAAAAAAGCAATCATTTTGTCAGCCTCAGGGGTGCCTGCGAGGTATTCGATGCCAGCGTATATGTCCTCTGTGTTTTCACGAAAGATAACCATGTCCACGAGGCCGGGCTCTTTCACAGGGCTTGGCACGCCTTTGAACCAACGAACAGGGCGTACGCAAGCGTAAAGGTCGAGTTGTTGGCGCAAGGCCACGTTGAGCGAGCGAATGCCGCCGCCTACTGGTGTGGTGAGTGGGCCTTTGATGGCAACTTTGTATTCATCAATGACTTTCAGGGTCTCGTCGGGAAGCCAGCTGCCGGTCTTGTTGAAGGCTTTTTCGCCCGCGAACACTTCTTTCCAAATGATTTTCTTTTTGCCATTGAAGGCTTTCTCTACGGCTGCATCGAGCACGCGCACAGAGGCTGCCCAGATATCGGCGCCCGTGCCGTCGCCTTCGATGAATGGAATGATGGGGTCGTTGGGGACTTTCAATTTGCCCCGATTGATGGTGATAGCAGAACCTTGCATATTATTTGAATGTGATAAGAGCATTTTAGGTTAATTTGACCATTTGAGTTGTTTTTTAAGTGCGGGCGAAGGTAGTAGTTGAAGCGGCCTCTGCGATAGTAAACCCCTTAAAAAGTGTTCTTTTTTTATAGAAAATTCGACAATACCCTTGCCCACACAACATTTACAACAAATCGTGATCTTTATGTAAATGTTTAAACAGTCCGCCAACGGTAAGTTTTCCACTTTCCTTTTCCTGGATGCCGGTTATGTTTTTACGCTTACTGTAAATGAATAAGGTGTGCCATACTTTCGTGGACGCGCTCTCAAAAAAGAATGTCTGGGTGAAAAATGAGGAATGACCTAAAAAAAGGCAGCCGAGCATTCAAAAAAGATGCCAGTTTGAAGACTTTGCCCTACTCACGCTGAAAAAAATCACATAATGCCTTGTTTTTTCAAAACCATTTCTACCTTTGCCCTCGGCCAGCGCGAGATTATGCCCTTTCTGGAGTTTCATTTAATCTCTCCCGTGAACATCACTCCGATACTTTGCGCGAGCCATTTGCCACCACAGCCCCGGCAAAAACCAATTTTAAGTTCACACATCAGCAAACTCCCTGTGGCAAGGGCGTGGCGCGAATTTCGTGCCACGAGCTGAAATTTTTTAAACATGACCGAGACAATACCTTCCAGTCGCCCTGAGAAACCTTCCTTATGCCGTTATTCGGCTTTCTTCGTCCTTCTTTTTGCAGCATTTGCTGCTACCGCATTCAAACCCATTAGCACCAAACCCTCTCGCGCAGAAGACGCGGAGATGATGCAATTTCGCACCGACGTCACCGGCTACGCACAAAATTTTCTTGGCCTCCGCTATCGCCATGCGGGGCATTCGCCCAAAACGGGTTTTGACTGCTCAGGCTTCACCAACTACATATTGAATGAATTTGGTGTAAAAGTTTCCGCCGCATCTACCACCCAATCGCGGCAGGGCTTGAAAGTATCGCTCAACGATGTTTTGCCTGGCGACCTTGTTTTTTTTGGAACCCGAGGCCGCATTCAGCACGTAGCCATGGTAGTAGAAAAAACAGCTGCAGGCATTTTCTGTGTACACAGCACTTGCAGCCGAGGCATCATCGTAGAAAATATCTCCACTTCTAAATACTGGAAACCTAAAATCCTATTCGCGCGTGATGTGATCACGGGGCAGGCGGGCTAATAGAGCGCCGCATCGAAGCAAAACGAAAGCCAGTACGGAGAAAAGGGTTGTCCTCGCAAGGGGGCAACCCTTTGCCTTTTAGAGATAATAGAAACCGCAAAATGTAAAACAGCAAAACCACCGTATTGTACATTTTTTCTCGCAGATGTTACGCAGAAAAGTACGCAGATGTTACGCAGAATTTTTCTGCGTAACATCTGCGAGAAATAAAAATGTCCTGTAGAGTTTAGGAAAATACCAACCCGGAAAATTGAGAAAAGTTTCTTCGGGAAAAATATCAAAACATGCTTGCCGACTTTTAGAAAGCAAACCTATCTTTGCACCCGTTTTTGATTGATTCGATTCTCCGATTGCTAAGATTCTTTGCCACACGCCGGATTAGCTCAGCGGCAGAGCATCCCGATTTTAATCGGGAAGGTCGAGCGGGGCAATACAAACAAGCCGGATTAGCTCAGCGGTAGAGCATCCCGATTTTAATCGGGAAGGTCGAGCGGGGCAATACATACACGCCGGATTAGCTC
>Ga0209181_10004004_pt1 | contig 22272 bp, 15 predicted proteins | sample MAT05_FD_187208 | JGI IMG/M metagenome (GOLD analysis project Ga0209181, IMG submission 187208) | Freshwater microbial communities from Lake Fryxell liftoff mats and glacier meltwater in Antarctica - MAT-05 (SPAdes) (version 2) | ecosystem: Environmental > Aquatic > Freshwater > Ice > Liftoff...
TTGAGATGAGACTAGGCGCGACGAAGGATTGTAGCGGGCTCTCCATGACTGAGGCGCAACAAAGTATCAGTTCAAAAGAGTCGAACAAACCGTCAAAGACTTCGTGCCCCTGCCACTAGCATACGAAAGGCTTAAGGAAGCCGCAATTCTGTACCAGAACAATAAGTTTGATGGGGCGTTTTATCTAGCAGGATACAGTGCTGAGTTGATGTTAAAAGCCAAAATTTGCCAAAGATTAGGTATCCCAAACTTATTCAATGAAACAGATCGAAATTTATGTAATAGACAGTATACCGCTTTTTGCAGACATAATGGGACTAATTCTGGCGAAAAAAAGGAACGAAGAAGGCCGAAAAAAGATCGGCACCATACATAAACCCCTATTCGGTATACTGTCTAATAATCCTGCGAAATATTGAAAGGCATCCAAACTGATTTTACCCTTAGAAAAATCAGAACTAACTACCTTCGCGTTTTCTACTGCCAAGACTATCTCAATTGCGATATCTTTTTGGCAACTCACATCTTCCCTCTCATATCATGGGCGACATACATACGCAAGACGACTGGAAACTCGAACAACAAGAATGGCTCGAAGCCCTCGAAGAAGTCATTGATAGTCAGGGCAAAGTCCGTTCGGAAGAGCTATTCCAAGCCCTTCGTTTTCTGCTCGCCCGCCATGGTGCGGCTACTGGAGGTTCGGCGCTCAACACGCCTTACATGAACACCATCGCACCCGAGGATCAGCCCGACTATCCCGGCGACTTGGCCCTCGAAACGCGCATCGAAAATATAATCCGTTGGAATGCGCAGGCAATAGTGCTGCAGGGTGCCGATAAAAACCTCGCACTGGGCGGCCACATTGCCACCTACGCGGCTTGTGCCACTATGATGGAGGTATTGTTCAATCATTTCTTGCGCAATCGTTCGGCGGATTACGGCGGCGACTTGCTGATGTTCCAAGGGCATGCATCGCCGGGTGTTTATGCGCGGGCGGTGTTTGAAGGACGATTGCCCGAACAAGCCATTGCCGACTTCCGGCAGGAGACTTTGGGCGGTGTTTCCAGTTACCCGCACCCACGCAGGATGCCCCATTTTTGGCAGGCGCCTACTGTAAGCATGGGTCTGGGGCCTATGACGGCCATTTATCAGGCACGTTTTGCCAAGTATCTGGAAAACAGAGGATTAAAGCCAGAAAATGGCGGAAAGATTTGGCATTTCATTGGGGATGGAGAAATTGACGAACCAGAAATATACGGAACGATCGGCGTGGCCAGCCGCGAAAATTTGAACAACCTGGTCTTCGTGGTACACTGTAATTTGCAACGCCTCGACGGGCCGGTGCGCGGTAATGGCAAGATTGTGCAAGAAATAGAACGTCATTTTTTTGGCGCCAGTTGGGAAGTCATCAAAGTGGTGTGGGCAAGCGAGTGGGACGAACTGCTGGCCAAAGACGAGGAAGGTCTTCTGCTCACACGTTTTGATCGGATGTTGGACGGTCATTTTCAGGAAATCGCCTCTGCAAACGACGGTGCGTTTGTGCGCAAAATGTTGGTTGGCTACAACACCGGGAAAGAAATCATTCAAGACGACCTCAGCGAGCGCATCGCGGCACTTTTGGAAGGCTATTCTGACGAACAACTGAAAAACATGCGCCGCGGTGGTCACGATGCTATCAAGGTTTTTGCCGCTTACGACCGCGCAGTGAAATCAAACAAACCCGTAGCCATCATTATAAAAACGGTAAAAGGTTACGGTATGGGCAAATCTGCGGAGGGCAAAAACAAAGCCCACCAAACCAAGGATTTGAGCGCCGAATTCCGAGTAGAAATCAAAAATCGCTACGATATTCCACTCAGCGATGACGAGGCACGAGCCGCCAAATTCTGGTGGCCAGCAGCCGACGCGCCGGAACGGAAATACCTGATGGAACGCCGGGAAAAACTTGGCGGCTTTTTGCCCGAACGCTCGGATAAATACGCCGAATTCAAAGCCCCTGATCTTTCTATTTTTGACAAACAACTCAAAGGGAGCGATGCAGGAAAAACGGTTTCCACCACTGGCGCTATGGTAGATATCATGAACCAACTGATTAAAAATCAGGATATTGGGAAGTATATCGTACCCATCGTACCCGACGAGGCACAGACTTTTGGTATGGAGCCTTTGTTCAATTCCGTGCAGATTTGGAATCAGCGAGGACAACTCTACACGCCGCTTGAAATTGGTATTTCCGTTATCAAATACAAGGAATCAAAAACGGGCCAAGTACTACAAGAAGGCATCAATGAAGACGGTGCGACCGCCAGTTTTACGGCTGCCGGCACTGCTTATGCTTTGCATGGAATCCCAACCGTCCCTTTCTACATTTACTACTCCATGTTCGGTTTCCAGCGCGTGGGCGACATGATTTGGGCTGCTGCCGATATGATGTGCAAGGGCTTTTTACTCGGTGCCACGGCGGGCCGCACAACACTCAACGGCGAGGGTTTGCAACACCAGGATGGACACTCGATCCTTATCGCGCAGACGGTGCCTTCCGTGCTTACTTACGACCCGGCTTTTGCTTATGAGCTTGCGGTGATTGTACAAGATGGTCTGCGCCGGATGTATGTGGAAAACGAGCCAAAAATGTACTACCTCACCATCTACAACGAGAACCTGTTGATGCCCGAAATGCCGAAGGGTGTGGAAGAAGACATCAAGCGCGGCTTGTACCGTTTTCAAAAATCTAAGCGTAAAGGCGGCGCAAAAGCCCATCTCATTGGTTCGGGCGTCATCATCAAGCAAGTGTTGGAAGCTGCCGAAATCCTTGAAAAGGAAGGGGTTAGCACGGATATATGGAGCGCAACTTCCTGGACGGAACTGTACCGCGACGCAGTTTCTTGCGATCGCTGGAACATGTTGCACCCCGGCGAACCAGAGCGCGAACCTTTTGTGCAAAAACAATTGAAAGGGGAGGAAGGAGTGTTCGTCAGTGCCAACGACTGGGTGAAACTTACGGCAGGTCAACTCGCCCCCTGGATGCCCAAAGATTTTACCCCACTCGGCACCGACGGTTTTGGTCTTTCAGAAAGCCGGGAAAACCTGCGGGATTACTTTGAAATTTCGCCCAAATACATTGCGTTTGCAGCCGTGCGTTTGCTCCACAAGCAGGGCAAGATCACTGAAAAAGCGGTGAAGGAGTTTATGAAAAAATATGGAGTGGATGGAGAGAAGTTGGAGCCGATGAGTGTATAACTACTTGCCGCGCTTCCTTTCAGAAGATGACTGAAACATTCAACTCGGGCAGCCGGTTTGTACCTGCAAAAGGTCAAAAAAAGATTGATATTCAAGGCTTTACCTGTGATGAAATTTTGGTCGCAGGTAAATTTTCGGATACGATCTCAGCCTATGTTTCCAGCCAAATCATTTTGGATCCAACGATCAAGGATTTCTACCCATTGGTCACACAAGAGCAAGGGGAAGCGATGATGAAGGATTTGCTTGCAAAAATGATGGCCATGCCGACAAAAGCCCGAAAGAACTAGTAGGATGAGGCAATTCCTTAGCCTAAAACGTCGTTTCTGCGCAAATTTTGAATCTATTCCTTTATATGCGCAATACTCTTGCCTTCTACCCGATTCCTCTGCTTTTCGCACTATTTTTCCTTCCTCAAGTCATTTTTTCCCAAGAACAACTCGGTATGCGCCTCGAACGCTATTCCGGTATTTACAGTGCGGGCATCAACCCTGCCAATACGGCGTTTACCCCACACAACTGGGAAGTAAGCCTGTTCAATGCCGACCTTTTTGTCGAGAATAGTTACGCTTTCCTGCGCAATACCAGTCTTCAAAACGCCCTGCGCAACACGGATAAAATCGTCTCGCTTGCGGATACTTCTTCTGAAAATCCACCCGCACGCGACGCGATTTTGCAGGATTTTGCGGACGGCAGCCGTAAAATGCACTTTGTGACGCAGGTGCGGGTAGCAGGGCCATCTTTTAGTTTCCGTTTTGGAGAAAAAAATGTGGTGGGCCTTACGACTGCATTTCGCACCAACATTTCGGCCTACCGAATTCCCGAAATTCTCGCCTACCCTACGGTTTCCGATTTGCCTCGGAATCAGGCCATTAACATCCCATCGGTTGGTATTGCAGGCATGGCCTGGGGCGAGATTGGCTTGCATTACAGTCGCTTAGAAGAGATAGGCGATTTGCAAATGGCCTGGGGCGTTTCCCCAAAGCTATTATTGGGTTACGAAGGCTTTTTCACCCGCGCCCAATCCAAATTCGACTACACCCAGCGGAACGGAGACACGACCGCTTTTGGCAGCGCAAATTGGGATTACGCACTCACCACCGCCAACCTCACCGACAATGCGGATGCAGTAGCACTTAAAAGACAAGGCACGGGCTTCGGACTAGACCTTGGGGTTTCCTGGGCCATGCCTGCCGGAGACGAAGGAGCGGGCTACGTCTGGCGAGCGGGTGTTTCACTGGTGGACCTGGGGTTTATGCGCTTCAAAAATACGGCCCAACGACACCACATCGAATTCGATACTTTACTGACTATCAGCGGCTCACAATTCCCTCAGCGCAACAACGCGGACGATGTGCTGCACGATGTGAGCCGTGCTTTTCTGGGCGACAGTGCAGCCTCTTTGCAAAAGAATGCTTTTGCGATGGGTTTGCCCACGGCAATTTCTGCGCAATTTGATGCCCGGGTTGCACCGATGTTGTATGTGAGCGGGATATTGGTGCAGCGGGTTCCACTTTCGAAGTACAGCTTGAAACGACCCAGCACCTTGGCTGTGGTGCCACGTTTTGAGCATCGCTGGTTTTCGGTCTCCTTGCCTTTGGTCGTAGACGACTGGCGGACATTCCGTGCGGGCGCAGCCATCCGTTTGGCCTGGCTTTACTTGGGTACAGACAATTTAGGCAGCTTTACAAACAAAGACAAGCTGAGTGGGGCGGATGTGTATATTGGTTTCAAAATCAACGCTTTCAGCCTGAATTTCAAAAAGCGCGATAAAGGCTATAAACTCAATCGGGAGCGCGGAAGCCGAAGCAACGGACCAAACCGGAAGAAGATCAAGTGTTATAGTTTTTAAGGGTTGATGAGGGTTGATGAGGGTTGATAAGGGTTGATGAGGGTTGATGAGGGTTGATGAGATTTATAAACCCTCATAAATCCTTATCAACCTCAATAATTCGCCTGCATTTGAATCCGAAAGAAATTACCCTTTTAGGCATAGTATGTCTTTGAGTCCGAATAATTCCAATATTTGCGATCACTAATGACGTACGCGAAGGTAACTTCAAGGTTTTTGATAGGCTGCCATTCCATGCCAAGTTCAAGTTCATTTATGTCGTAACGACGTGCATCCAGTTCATGCTTTTTTGCACCGTCGTATACTTGATAGCGGGCGTAGGGCATGATAAAACCTTTGCCCAATTTGCTGCGGTATGAAGCTGTGACAAAACCGCCGTTCAATTTTTGAACCCTGATGAAGTCCGTCGCTGCATCAAAGCTCGGGCTTTCTCCAACGTTGAACTCAGCCAGAATACCAAAAGGCTGAGGGTACAAAACCAAGGAGCCTGCCTCGCGGCGGTCTGTGTATGTCAAGTCCTTTGCGGCTTTTGCCCCAAGAGAAATTTGGTCTTTGGCAAGTGTAAATTTACCGGAGTACGCCTGGATACCAGGTTCCACGATTTGCTTCCCAATTTTAATGGAGTAGGAAAGTCGTGCAACGGCATGGAGGTAGTCGTTAAGTTCCGGTTTATTGGCTGTTTGGCCATTGTAGAGACCGAATGCAAACACACCATAGTCATTCGATCCTTTCAATGCATCATTGCTCACATTTTTGATAAGTTCCCGGATTTTAGCTGGAGCGTACATAAAAAACGCACCAAAATCACGCTCATTGGCCGCTGCCGAGTTCATCGGAACGGTCAAACGGCAAACGGTTAGAACTGGACTGCAAATTCTCAAACCCAAAGGGTACCTTGCTCTGCCCAAACCGCAGCCGGTATTCCTTTTTTTTGTCAAAAGCGTAATCAAAGTAAGCATCGCGCACCTGCAAAAAGTGTTTGTTTGTGGAACTCGCATCGGCAGAGTAGTCAACCTGGATATAGATAAATAGCTGCTTATGAACATCGCCGCTAAAAACCATTCGAGCGCGTCGGAATGCGAAAGATTGACCTTTACCAATACTCTTATTACATTGTTCGCACTTGAGATCTGGGTTGGTTTCCAGCAAGCGATTGTAACGGAATTGAGCGTAGCCGCGCAGGCTAATTTTGTCGTACCATTTGGAGGGCGAAGGAGCGGTTTTGGGGACAGAAATGGTTTGGGAGGGGAGGGAGTCGGGGGTGACAGTTTGGCCAGACGCGCTTTGAAAAGCATACGTCAGCACAAACGCCACCTGGAGGAGACGTAGCAACATAGTCAGGTTAGGAACAGACTTTTGTTAAGAAATTGGATACAAAAAAAACAGGGGAGGGTTGAGGGTTGAGCATACCCGCTAAACCCTAAACCCTAAACCCTAAACCCTAAACCCTAAACCCTAAACCCTAAACATCTCAAGCAAACATCCTGAAAAGGAAAAACATCAATGCGGCCATGACAAACGTGACCGGAAGCGTTAAAAGCCAAGCAATTGCGATATTGGTGATCGTTTTGCGACGGAGGTTTGTTACGCCGCCTTCAGCCACCATGGTGCCTGCCACACCGGACGAAAGCACATGCGTCGTACTCACTGGCAGACCGTAGTAACTGCTCACGCCAATGGTAGCGGCAGCGCACAATTCTGCACTGGCGCCTTGGGCGTAAGTCAGGTGGCTCTTGCCAATTTTTTCTCCAATGGTAACCACGATACGCTTCCAGCCAACCATAGTGCCAAATCCCAAGCAGATAGAGATTAGCAATACAGCCCAAGTGACTTTATACTCGTAAGCTGATTTGAGCCCTTTTATCTCCGCACTTGCCACTTTTGCTGCATCTTTCGGGAGGACATTGTCTTTTGCTGCAGTTTCCATCTTCTTGTTGAATCCCTGCAAAGCCGTCCGTAAGGCAAGCACCTCTGCCTTATCCTTTGTATTGAAAGTGTCAAATTGTGCATTCATTTTCCTACAAGCCACGGCCAAGGGCTCCAGATGAAGGCTGTCTGATGGAAGTGCCTGTAATATGGAGGCCTCTATTTTTTGCACCCTTGCTTTTGCATCAGCTGTATTGAAACTAGGTGCGAGGGCAAACTGCATCGGCATGAAAGCGATAAGCACTACCATCAAAAGACCCACGCCTTTTTGTCCGTCATTGTTTCCATGGAAATAACTCACCAACGTACAAGTGGCAACGAGCATAGCTCTTATCCACATCGGAGGGGCTTTTTTCGTTTCTTCAGGTGATTTGAAGATGGTATTTTTCTTCACTAAAACCCGTAGCAGATACATTAGGAGAATGGCAAGTGCGAAGCCAAAAAGTGGCGATACAAGCAGCGACATCCCAACATCTTTCGCCTTGTCCCAGTTTGGCCCAGCACCACCGTGTACACTGAAAAATGCAAAACCACCCCCCAGCAACGCACCGATCATAGTATGCGAACTGGAACAGGGGATGCCAAAATACCAGGTACCGAGATTCCAAATGATGGCTGTGACAAGGATGGCCAGCACCATGGCAATATTCTCGTTTAATGGAATGGTCATCATGTCATTGAGGGGCATAAGTTTCATCATCCCCATTGCAACGGCAATGCCGCCGAGCATGGCACCGAGAAAATTCCACATTCCTGACCAAATGACGGCAAAAACAGGCGGTAATGTTTTGGTGTAAATAACCGTCGCAACGGCATTGGCGGTATCGTGGAAGCCATTGATGGCCTCAAAAACACAGACCGCAAGCAAGCAAACAATGAAAAGGATGGACGCGTTCGTGGAGAGATCCGCGATGAAACCCAGCATCATAAGATGGGAAGTTTAGTAGTTCGTAAAATTTTGACTTTGGACAGGAAGATTTTGAAATTCAATCTTTTGGCAAAAAGTACAAATGAAAACTGTCCAAATGAAAGCAAGGCTAGGAAACTTGCCACAAAAGTAGAACGGGCTGGTCTTGGCCGCCGCAGATGCAATATTAAGTTAGGGTTAAGTCTAAATGCAGTAATGAAGTGATAGTGCTCAAATTACTTCATCCTCCATTAAGAATCGGCAGCAACACCTCCACCCGCGTGCCTGAGCGCTGGCCATTGGTAATGTCCGCCAGGTCCTGTATTTGAATGAAACTGTCGCCTGGCCTCTTTTGGATTTGGTGAAGCAACATTAGGCGTTCGTGGGTAATTTCCATACCCCTGGACCGGTGTTTCTGAAATCCTGCACCAGCCTGTGCAGCTGCTTTTTCCTGGCCTTTATTGAAGCCCACCCCGTCGTCTTCAATGGTGCAGCGCAGCAGGTATTCATCTTCCGGCATCACTTCAAATCGGATCGTCAGGCGACCTTCCTGTCGGGGGCGGAGGCCGTGCTCAATTGCGTTTTCGACAAAAGGCTGTACGATCATGGTAGGCACAAACAGCTCGTCAAGTTCCTCATTCTTGGGCGCAATGATTTGAAAATCAAGGCGATCTCTGAAGCGTAATTTGCGGTTGATGTCCAAATAGCGCTCCAGAAACTCGATTTCCTGTTCCAGCGACACTTCCTCCAGTTCAGAATACTCCAGCGTATGACGCATCATTTTGGCGAACTTGGCTAGGTAGGATTCGGCCTCTGTGTTGCGTCCAGAAGTAACCAATCCTTGAATTGCATTCAATGAATTGAACATGAAATGCGGGTTCATCTGCGCCCGAAGTGCGCGGAGTTGCAGGCCAGCTACCCGTAGCCGCGCCATTTGAGCTTCCTGTTTGTTGCGTTCCAGTTGGTGGCGTGCTTCTATCTCTTGCCGTTCGTTATCGCGCAAGTTGCTGAAATGGGTTTGGTTAAGTTCCGTTACACGACGCTGCCACTCGAAAGCGAGGTCGAATTTGCTCGTGTTCTCGTAAAGCAATGCAAGGCGTTGGCTGACTTGCGCGAGATGATAAAGGTCGTTTCCTTGCTGGCCAATTTCCCAGGCACGAAGGAAATGGCGCTCCGCTTCCGGGGTGTTTTCCAACTGGAAATAAAGCCCTGCACTCCAGCTTTCTATTTTTGAAAGGTTGGTAAAATCTGAAGGTTTGGCGGGTGGATCGTAATCGGCAGCCGCTTGGCCGAACAAATTAAAAGCCTTGGGAGCATTGCCTGCCAGCGTAGCCAAAATCCCCAAGTTACTGAGTGCCAGTGTTTTCGCCTCAGATTCCCCCGTGCCTGCCACCTTGAATGCTTTTTCAAAATGTCCTTGGGCGTGCTCTGCATCGTTGCGGGCAAGAGCGGCACGCCCGGCATTCAAATAATGCCAAGCCAGGCGTGGACGAAGATGGTGTTTTTCCACAATGGGCAATACGCTTCGGTACGCCTCTTGGCTTTTATCTTCTTCTCCCAGATATTCGTATAGCTCGCCTAAGCCGCTGATTATCAAAGTTTTGATGTACCAATCCTTGAGGGTAGCACTCTTTTCTTCGAGTTCGAGGAAATCTTTTTGAGCCTCCATCAGGCAATCAAGTGCTTTGCGCGGATTGCCGAGCAGCAGATAGAAAAACCCTTCGCGGCAGACGACGTGGGCACGAAGTCGTGGGGGAGCATCATCGCCCAAGAACCGCTTAGCGCGCTGGAGTGCATCTTCGGCAGCAGCCCAATCGCGCTGGTTGAGTTGCGTAGCTGCAATATCTGCCCAGGTTTCAGCCAAAGCCCAGCCATCCGCGAGGCTTTCAAGAATACTTACAGCAAGTCGGGCGTGGAGTAGGGATTGTTCGTACCGAGACCATTGGTTTTCCAAAAAAGCCGCGCTGCGGTGATAGGAAAGGCGAACATCAAATGGGCTGCGGGGCGTCAGCAAGCGTCCCAATTCAGCGAGGGCATAATTGGCCTGCTCAAAATCAGTGAATGCCCATCGGGACAGGTTGTCGCTCAGTCGGCGCAAAAGGGTGCCATCGTCAGCAGCGGCAGATTTTGTTTGAGTGGAAATACCTTGCATGTGAATGCAAATTTAGGGTATTTTTTCAGCTTGCCCCCTACCCAACTTTTCCATGACGTACATTTTATGGCTGCGCCCAATGGGCAAAGTCCTTCCCGTAATCTCCACTTCAGCCGCAGAATAGGACTCGATCTTATCTATTGCCACCATGAACGATCGGTGGATGCGCAAAAAATTGTCGGAACGCATCAGGTCTTCCAACTCCCCCAATTGGTAATGGGTGTTGTAAGATTTTGATTTGGTAACGATCGAGACGGAATCCTTTAGGCTCTCGACGAACAGGATTTCGTCCAGGTATATTTTGACCGAGCGTTTGCTGACAGTGAAAAAATAGTAAGGCCGAACGAGGTGTTCTGCAGGCTTGTGAACCATGGAGTCCGCGTGGCGCTGCGGTTGCAGGAGTTTGTTGACGGCCTTGGTGTAGCGGGCGAACTCGATGGGTTTGAGCAGGTAGTCCGTCACCTGCAATTCAAAACCTTCTACAGCATACTCATGATAGGCGGAGGTAATGATAACGCGGGGCTGGTGCAGGAGGGTTTGTAAAAATTCCAATCCGTTCAATTTAGGCAAATTGATGTCCAGAAACATCACATCCACGGGATTTTGGCGCACCACGTCGAGGGCTTTGATCGCGTCAAAACAGACGTGGGTGAGCTCGAGGAAAGGCGTTTGGTTCACATATTCAGCCAATATTTCGGCAGCCAATGGCTCGTCTTCGACAATGATGCACTTGAGTGGGTGTGCCAATTGGGGCATTGTCAGCTTGTCTGTCGGCAGGGGGAATTGCGAAGTGGGTTGCGGCATGGACATATACAAATCAATTTTCTCGTTAGAAAGCGCCGAAAAATAGCAAAAATAAAGCCAAAAGGGGGGAAATCTTTCGACCAGCCGAAGAGGGGACGGGGTTTAGGTTTGCTTTGAGTGCTGAAGCGGGCTGCTGTAATTCCTGAATTTAGTGGAAAAAGGTCGGGAAAAGATAAAATCGTCTTCAGATGATTTGGGGGTTTAACGTTTGCGGGATTTCATTTGAGCGACATCAAAGCCATATAAAGTCTCTATATTTTTCTTGTTGTAAACTTTTTCAAACAAATTCAGAATTATAATGTTTCGGACAAAAGATGTCAACTATTTCTACTTAGTAATAGTTAGAGCCGTCATTCACAGTTATCAAAACAAATACCAGTTGTGAAATATTTTTTTATAATTTGCATCACACTTTTAGCCTTGGCATCATGTTCACTTCGTTCAACGACCATTATTAAACCAATGGATAGCTTCATATTGGGTAATAATAAACATAGTTCTTTCAAAGTGAAATTAGAAAGCACTTCAAAAAATGACATTGAGGTATATCAAGCTCCAATAGATGGAGGACAACACTCCTTTAAGGTAATAAAACCCAACGCTAAAGTAAATCTTAAAGTAGAATCAAACACAGCATTATTTATTCAAAATAAACCAGATGATACAGTTTCTGTAAATCTAAAGGTAACAGGAGATGTAGGATTATCAATGGGCTATAAGAATTAATTAAATGCGCTTCAACCAACACTGCATTTGCTCAAGCAGGGCGGCAAATTGTAACATGAGCAGTTAGCAATACCGGTCCTTGGTTTTTGGCGGGACAAACAACGGTGATTTTTATCTACTTTTGAACCGTAATCTTTTGGAGAAGCCGACAGCGGGGCGAATTATTTCACAGGCTGCGTTAGGCACAACAACGAAAATGAATGAACAGCTATAATTTCATAAAAGGAAGTTTCAATATTTTATTGTCATCCAAAATAAAGGATCGTATAGAAAAGACTATACTCATTATTGCTATATTTAGCTATCTCATACATCTTCTATTAATTCTACTTAATGCTCAAGGATTTATAGAATTAGAACAGAAATTCTTCAAAAACCCAATCGCAGCAATTTACACCCCCTTTTCTTTCATATTGCTTTATGAAGTCTATCTATTAATTTATTTCTTGCCAAAATCAATTACTATATATATTGGAAAACAATATGAAATTATTACCCTTATTGTAATAAGGCGAATTTTCAAGGATATTGCTTATGTCGAACTAAAATCAGATTGGTTTCAAGATAAAAATGATTTACAGTTCACTTTTGATGTTTTAACATCATTAATTCTTTTTTTTCTGATATTCCTGTTTTACCAAAATATTAAAAAGAAAGATTACAAACCAATTGACAATCCTGACAAAGAAGGTCTAAACATTAAGAAGTTTATACTTCTAAAACAGTCTTTGGCCGCTATTTTAGTTCCTGTTTTGGTCATTTTAGCTTTTTACACACTTATAAATTGGGGCTCAATAACCATCAGTAATTATTCAAATGGAATTATGGAATTTAAAAAGATAAACAATATTTTCTTTGATGAATTTTTTTCTGTATTGATAATTGTTGATGTTTTATTACTTCTTTTTTCTTTTTTTTACTCTGACAAATTTCATAAAATTATTAGGAACTCAGGATTTGTTATATCTACAATCTTAATTAAAGTCTCTTTTTTATCTGAAGGAATAGTTAATAATATGCTGATAATCAGTGCTGTTCTCTTTGGGTATATAATTTTAATCATTCATAATCTATATGAAAGAGATGATCTGCCCAACAATATGCAAAACGGCGATACTGCCTAAGCGTATGTTGGGGATTTTCTACTCAGTGAGAAAATCCCCAACAAGCTCAAAACGGCCCTACTGCATTTGCAGGAGTCGTCAGAGGGTAAAACAGTCCACCAATTCAGGTTTTCCTTGGTATAATTCAATTACCTTCTTCATAATTTCAATTTCGAGGTGTTTGACAAAATGGAGTTTTGCTATTTTACAGCCCTCACTCCTTCAACACCCCCAACTCCTTTCCAACCTTCGTAAACGCCGCCACTGCCCGCTCCAGATGTTCCATCTCATGCGCCGCAGAAAGTTGCACCCGAATCCGAGCTTTCCCTTGCGCAACCACCGGGAAAAAGAAACCTACCACATAAATCCCTTCGTCCAGCAAGCGAGCGGCGAATTTTTGTGCCAAAGGTGCATCGTACAACATGATCGGCACGATAGGATGTTCGCCTGGGATAATGTCAAAGCCCGCCGCCGTCATGGCCGTGCGGAAGTATTGGGTGTTGCTTTCGAGTTTATCGCGCAAAGCCGTGCTGCCACTGAGCAGTTCGAGGACTTTAATGCTCGCACCAACGATGCTGGGAGCAACGGTATTCGAAAAGAGATACGGCCGCGAACGCTGACGCAGCATTTCCACGATTTCTTTTTTGGCTGAGGTAAAGCCGCCGCTTGCACCGCCGAGCGCCTTTCCAAGGGTGCCGGTCACAATGTCAATGCGATCCATAACGCCGTGATATTCATGCGTGCCGCGGCCAGTTTTGCCCAAAAAGCCGGAGGCATGGCACTCGTCTATGCCTACCATGGCTCCGTATTTTTCGGCCAGATCGCAAATTTTGTCCAGTTGAGCAATCGTGCCATCCATCGAAAAGGCACCGTCGGTGAAAATAAGTTTGCGCCGTGCTCCTGCTGCTTCCTTGAGGCAATCTTCGAGCGAATTCATGTCGTTGTGCTTGTAACGGAAGCGTTTTGCTTTGCACAAACGGATACCATCAATGATGCTTGCATGGTTCAGTTCGTCGCTGATGATAGCATCTTCTTCGCCGAGCAGCACCTCGAACAGTCCGCCGTTGGCATCAAAAGCTGCGGCGTATAAAATGCTGTCTTCCATGCCCAAAAATTCGGCAATCCGGCTTTCGAGTTCCTTGTGGATATCCTGCGTGCCACAAATGAAACGAACACTTGAAAGTCCATAGCCATGGGTTCGTATGGCCTCAATGGCCGCTTCTATAACGTCCGGGTGACTGCTTAGTCCGAGGTAGTTGTTGGCACAAAAATTCAGCACATCGGATTGTGTGGTGGTGCTGATGACGGGGCCTTGCACGGTGGTGATGACGCGCTCTTGCTTGTACAAACCTGCGTCGCGGATGCCCTGGATTTCGGCTTGGAGGCCGGATTTTATGTTGCTGAACATAGTTTGGTGAGTTGTTTATAGTGTGTGAGACCTCGTAGGTTTTGCAAACCTCCGAGGTCTTGATTTTCAGTATCGTACTTCAATCACCTCTGTCTCTCCGATCCCTTTGGTAGCGGCGACAAAAAGTTTCCCGAAATCGTGGTTGGGAATGTTGGCAAAATCAAATCCTCCTCCGTTCAATTGATTGAGCAAATGCGGAATAGTGTTCTGGTGGCCTACGATTAGTATTTTTTTGCCGTGGATATTTGGCAGCAGTTCCAAAAGCCATTCCTCTTGATTTCCAGGCTCATATTTTATTGGGAGTGGCGTGTGGCCGCGTCGTTGCACGGGCTCAGCGGTTAATTGGGCACGGCGGGAAGGTGAAGTGTACACTGCGTCCAGTCCAGCTTCGGCCAGGATGCGCCCCAAGTGTTCCGCTCTAGCGTCCCCCTGTGCAGAAAGTTCGGGATCGAAAAGATCGTTGTCCTCTTTTTCTGCATGGCGCACACAGAAAAAATGGGCCCATGCCGGATCGTCCCAATGAGGGATTGCCAGGGTGGAGCCGTCAGCAAAAGTCAGTTGGCCGTTTTTTACGGCTTTGAGGTAATTGAGCGAATCCATATTTTGGCAATGTGTTGAAAGAGCCAGCAAAGGTGCAGCAAAAAGCAAAAAACAAGTGCGAATAATGGAAATTGTCTTTTTTTGTGCGGGACTTGGTAGTCATTGAGTCATTGGTAGTCATTGAGTCATTAATGGTCATTGAGTCATTGGTAGTCATTGAGTCATTGGTAGTCATTGAGTCATTGGTAGTCATTGAGTCATTGGTAGTCATTGAGTCATTGGTAGTCATTGAGTCATTAATGGTCATTGAGTCATTGCTAGTCATTGGGGTAATCTACTTGGCTTCCTACTTTTTAAAAACATGAAATTGCAGTTCATCCTTTTTTCACTCCTATTTCCACGCTTGGCATACGCCCAGCAGGAAGAACTCCCTGTACCTGGTCAAAATCTCTTTGTTAACAAAATCGCTGCAATGCAAACCCTGGATCCAAGTCTAAATGGTTCAGGCATAACGGTTTCGATCAAGGAATTTGCATTTGACACAACGGACGTGGATTTCCAGGGCCGTGTGTTGGCTTCACCCGATGCAGCGACAAATCGAACGACTCATGCCAACATCGTGGCATCACTGGTGGGTGGTGCGGGCAATTCTGACCTACAAGGTCGTGGCGCAGCACCTGGATGCCAGCTTGTGTCGTCCAGTTTCGTTGGGCTTCAACCGGACGCTGATTACACGACCCAAGGCATCTCTGTTCAAAATCATTCCTACGGGGTGGATATTCAAAATTGGTATGGCACCGGGGCCGTTGCGTACGACCAAACCGTAGATGAAAACGATTTTCTGGTCCATGTGTTTTCAGCCGGAAACAAAGGTGACAGCCTTTCAAAATCAGGCAAATACGCTGGAATAGCTGGATTTGCCAACCTCACGGGCAATTTTAAAATGGCGAAAAACGTCCTGGTGGTTGGTGCAGTGGATTCGATGGTACAAGTGGGGCCACTCAGCTCGCGAGGCCCCGCTTATGATGGCCGCATCAAACCAGATTTGGTGGCGTTTGGATTGGTCGGAAGCTCCGGGGCGGCAGCACTTGTCAGTGGGGCAGCCGCTGTGATTCAGCAGGCTTTAAACGCCTCAGCCATCGGTTTTCACAGATCAGACCTGGTTCGGGCAATCTTGATCAATTCGGCAGACGATATTGCTGTCCCAGGACCAGATTTTGAAAGCGGATTCGGCAATCTGGATTTGAAAGGTGCTGTAGAAACCGTTTACAATCAAAGGTTTACGACAGAAATAATAACCCCAGGGCAAACCCTTGCCATCCCGCTCAATATTCCAAGCAATGTCCGTCAATGTAAAATCACCCTTGTCTGGAACGACCCAACGGCTACACTGCTTGCACCCAAAGCGCTCCTGCACGACCTGGACCTAAGTTTGCTCGACCCTGTTGGCAACGCATATTTCCCTTGGGTATTGAACACCGCGCCACACCCTGATTCGCTGCAACAAGCTGCCCTTCGTGGTCGGGACACTTTGAACAACGTCGAACAGATCACCCTTGACTTTCCTACAGCCGGCCTTTGGGAAATCCGCGTGACTGCGCCTCCATCTTTGGCTGGCTTGCAAGGTCTTGGTTTTGCGCTCGCATGGGATTGGGACAAGCTCCAAAATTTCGAGTGGGCTTACCCAAGGTTAAACGACCCGGCCCCGGCCAATAAAGAAGTGATACTGCGTTGGGAAACGAACTTTGCTGACACCTTTGCTCGCCTTGAATGGCGACCATTTTTTAGTTCGGATTGGCGGTTGATCGAAGATTCTGTAAATCTGACCATCGGCTTACGGCGTTGGACCTTGCCAGACACTTTTGCCGAGTCGCAACTGCGTATGTTGGTTGGGGGGCAAGAATTTCGTTCCGATATCTTTTTGGTTTCCAAAGAATTGCGCATGAAAATAGGGTTTAACTGCCCCGATTCGGTGATGCTTTACTGGAATAGTGCCCACCCAAGCGCTCAATACCAACTGTTCGGATTGGGAGCGAAGTATCTGGAACGAAATGCTATTGCAACGGACACTTTTATTGTTTTACAGAAAGCTGCCTTCCCGCAACCACGTTTTGCGGTTGCTCCTTTGACGCAGGGGGATGCTCTTGGCCCGCGCAGCGCCGCACCCGATATTTCGAGGCAGGGCGTGGAGTGTTATTTCCATGGTTTTCTCGCAAGCCTAAATCCCGATCATGGGGCTAACTTGAATCTAACCCTCGGTACCAATTATGCGCTTTCAAAAATATTTTTTGAAAAGCAATCCGAGGGATCGTTTTTTGTATTGGACGAGCAGCCCGCCGACCAATTGGACTATTCATTTCTGGACGAATCCCTGCAAAAAGGTGTCAATACTTACCGGGCCAGGATTTTGCTCGACAACGGTGCTACGCTTTTAAGCGATACCGCAAAGGTTTATTTAGGAGGCGAAAACAACTGGTGGGTATTTCCCAACCCGGTTTCCTCACAGGGAACTTTGAACATCGTTGCTTCAACGGATGAACCCGCTGAATTTTATCTGTACGATGTCTTGGGGAACCTTATTTTGGAGCAAACAGCCGATGAATTGCTGATTGAAATCCAGCTTAGAGGGCTGTCAAAGGGGGTATATTATTACAAAATACTGGATGGGAAACTGTTTGTGGGCGGAGGGAAATTGGTGCTTAAGTAGGGCAAAATTTATTTCGCCTGAACCTTTATTCCTAGGCGAAATGAATTTCGCCCTACGGGAAGCGGCTGGGGTTGTGTGGAAAGGATTGATTGAAAAAAACAAACCAAATATTGTTCCTTATTGATTGCCAGACCTTCCAAGTTTTAAAAACTTGGAAGGTCTACGGTAAAGAAAAAAAAATAAAAATTTGTAGACTTTCGAAGGTCAAACCTTTTGGCACAACCCCAGCCGCTTCAATTTCAAAACAGGTAGATTCAATTAATACAAAGAGCTCAACGCGGTCTTGTCATTGTTATTGAACGGACGGTTTGTGCCGTTGCCAATGCAAGCCAACATCCAGGAGGCTGCATCCGGGCCGGTTGGTGTGCCGGAAATATGGATTGCACCTACGCCTCCGTTTCCTTCGTTGTAATAGCCTCCACCACAGCTATAGGAACGATCCATGTAATCCGTGTGGCGGTAACCGATGCAGTGGCCTACTTCGTGGGCAATAATGCTGGTAAGGGTGCTGGCGTTCCAATTAGAATAGTTGTTGTTGAACATGATCTGACTGTAAGGATTGCCGTTGCTAGGGAAACCAGCCGATGCAATATACTGTGCGCCATTTGGAGCCTTTTTAATTACAATATTGCCGCCACTCGTCACTTTTCTGAAGGTAAGTTGCAATCCTTCATCATTGTATCGGGCAATTGCATTGGTGGTAGCCGTGTGGATGCTGGTCGGCATAGTGCTGACTACACGAATGGTGATTTCTCGGGGGAGTCCGGTCACGAGGTTGGTCGTGTGGTACTGCTCTGCATTTGGGACAATCAGCGAATGAAAAAGATTCATGGGCTGGTTCAGGTCATCTTCGCTCAGAAAGATGTCTCCTTCTACAATATAACCACCTTCGGTGGGATATGCTTCAGAAGCATCAAAGCCGAGTGCGGTTATTTGGGCAAAAAGTTCAGGAGACAAGCCCTGTTCAAGTACACTGACTGGATCGTTTTTGGAGCAGGAATTAAGCCCGGCAAAAAGAAGCGCGAGGGCGGCAAGGGTAAGGAAACGTTTTTTCATGTGAAAGAACAGTTTGGATTTGATGAACAGATAAAGTTATTAACCGCGCTAATGTATGCTGTTTGGCGAAATCATTACAAGCAATATTTGATTTTTATTTTCAACCAAATTTTGTTTCAAAAAAGAGAAAAACAACACCTTTAAAGAAACAAAATTTTGAGCAGTAATTTTTTCGAGGACTAAAAACTTCTCCATAGATATTCCGAATCCCCCAAACCACGGGATGCTACCACGAAAAATGCGCTGTAGTTTTTATCATCCAGGTCCGGAAGGGTAGAGCTCGGCCCCATCAACTTATTGACCATTCGAGGCACGGTGTTGGAATGGCCTACGATGAAAATGCGTTTGCCCCGGTTAACCACCAATTGATTTGCTATCCAAGCATCGGAAAATTCATAATTGATAGGCATCGGAATGTTGCTGTAGTGCGCTTGCACTTTTTCAGCAGTCGTGCGTGTTCGCGTAAAATTGGTCGTATACACCACATCAAGGCCAGCATTTCTCATGATCTCGCCCAAGCGTTCAGCTCGAGCCATACCTTCCTCCGAAAGTGGGGGGCCCGGAGGATCGGGAGGAGCAGGATCAAGGATCGCTTTGTTTGCATGGCGCACAAAGAAAAAATGAGTCCATCCTTCTTCGTTCCAATGGGGAATATCCGTGGTTTTGCCGTCTGAAAAATGGAGCTTCCCTTGTGCGACTCGAACAATATCACAAGAATCACAGCCGCACAAAAAGAAAATGGCCAACGTAGACAAAAGCAAGACAGTAGGTTTCATGAGAAAATTTAGGTATTAGAAGTATGAAAGGAAGATTTTGAATACCCGTTGAATGTAGCAGAGCATGGCGTGCGTGAACTCAAGCCCAAGCAAATTTCAGCTCACCCGTGAAGAGCGTACTGTTGTGCTGTTCCTCAAATCCACCTCACAAAGTCACCTCCACCTGCCCGCGCACCAAATCTTCAAACGTATCGCGTTGACGAATTAAATAGGCTTTCCCCCTGTAAATCAACACCTCAGCAGGCCGAAGGCGCGAGTTAAAATTGGAAGCCATCGTATATCCGTAGGCACCGGCATTATAAAAACAAAGGATGTCGCCCTCCACCACTTCTGCGATGCGGCGATCAGCCGCGAAAGTATCGGTCTCGCAAATATTACCCACGACGTTGTAAATACGGGGTTTGAAAGTTGGCTCCGTTACGTTCACGATTTTGTGGTACGAACCGTAGAACATGGGGCGGATGAGGTGGTTGAAACCCGTGTCAAGGCCCACAAAAGCCGTGGAAGTGGTCTGTTTGACCAGCGTGCATTGGGCAAAAAAGTAACCCGATTCGCTCACGAGAAATTTGCCCGGTTCAATCATGAGCGTCAGTTCGCGACCGTATTCTTTACAAAATTCGGCAAAACGCTTGCTGAGTCGTTCGCCCACTTCTTCCACATCCGTTTCATAATCGTCGGGCTTGTAGGGCACTTTGAACCCGCTGCCGAGATCAACGTATTTCAGGTCGGGAAATTTTCGGGCCGCTTCCAACAGGATTTCTGCCCCGCGCAGGAACACGTCGACATCCAGAATGTCGGATCCCGTGTGCATGTGCAGCCCCTCCACCTTAAGTTTCTGATTCTCCACAATCCGCATCACGTGCGGCAACTGGTGGATGCTGATGCCAAATTTGGAATCTATGTGTCCGACGCTGATTTTTTCATTACCGCCAGCCATCAAATGCGGGTTAATTCGGATGCAAAAAGGCACGTCTGGATGTTGAAGCCCCCAGTGTTCTAGCATCGGAATTGCGTCAATATTGATTTTGATACCGAGCCCAACGGCTTCTTCGTATTCATCAATACCGGCAAAATTGGGCGTAAAAAGGATGTCTTGCGGAGCATATCCTGCCAAGAGGCCGAGCCTGACTTCTCCGATAGAAACACAGTCCAAAGCCGAGCCAATTTTGCGCAAAAGGCGCAATACCGTCAGGTTGTTCAGTGCCTTGCAAGCGTAATGGACGCGAAATTTCGGGTAAGTGTAAGCTTTAGTGATACGCTGATATTGGCGTTCGATGATGGCTGCGTCGTAAACGTATAGTGGCGTGCCATACTGTTTGCAGAGTTCGAGCGGGTCAATGCCGCCAGGGAATTGGTATTTGTCGTTGATGAGTTCCATGGGGCAAAGGTAAAAAGTCTGGTGTCCTACTTGACTTTTAAGATCTTATGGACAATTCCCGTCTCCATTTCCACAAGGTAATAGATGCCATTGGGGTAGGGCAAGAGGTCAATTTTGCCTTGTCCCTGAATAGTTTGCGTCGAAAGTATCTGCCCGAAAGCATTGTGCAGGCAGAGGGTGGTGGCAGCCTCACTGCGCAGAAAGAGGACATCGGCGGTGGGGTTGGGGTATATCGTCAGACTTCCTAGTGCGGTCGGTGCTTCTTCTGTGGGCACGGTTTCGGGGGCGAGTTTTATGACCCAGAAGTCGCTAGACCCCAAACAGTTTTCGGTTTTATCGTAAGAAATATTTGACAAGGATAACCCACCCAATATATAGCCTCCATCGGCAGTCTGTTGAATAGAATTGGGCATGTCGTGGCCGACTCCTCCGATAGTGTTCTCCCATTGAATTGTGCCCATGGCATTCAATTTTACTATCCAAAAGTCATCATTACCCAAGCAGTTTTCGGTTTTGTCGCCGGATAAATCGGAGTTGGACCATCCGCCAATTATATAGCCGCCATCCGAAGTTTGGTCTAAAAACTTGAACGCATCGTAGTCGCTGCCGCCAATGGTATTTTGCCATTGAATATTCCCGACACCATCCAATTTCACAACCCAAAAATCATTAATTCCGAATCTGTTTTCAGTTTTATCCCCTGAAATCCCGGAATTCGAAGCACCTCCGAGGATATAACCCCCGTCGGCAGTCTGCTGAAGAGAACTGATGGATTCGTCGCTATTACCACCGATCGTATTTTGCCATTGGATAGCACCAGTGGCATTTAACTTCACCACCCAATAGTCATATTGTCCTAAACAGTTTTCGGTTTTGTCGCCAGAAATACTGGACTCGGAAGATCCGCCTAAGATATAGCCACCATCAGCAGTCTGCTTGAGGGAATTCAAAAATCACCAGAGCTACCACCGATGGTGTTCTGCCATTGGATAGCAGGGGCCTGGCCGAATAGTGCGGAAAGGGCGCAAAGTGTCGCTGCGAAAAAGGAATAGATTGATTTCATGGTGAATAAATTAGATTTTGACAAGTTTGGAATACGGAGCCTAATCAATACAAATCACTTCAACCTCAAAATATTCCCCATTTGATAACACGATCTACACCTGGGTTCATATTGCCCTTTTTCCCCCAGCAACACCACCGAATCCTCCTCCGCCAAACGATAAGAATGCGTGGCAAGGTTGCCGCAATGAACACAGATAGCATGGACTTTGGTGACGTATTCGGCTACTGCGAGCATAGCCGGCATAGGGCCAAACGGAGCCCCGCGAAAATCCATGTCCAAACCTGCAACAATGACCCGGATACCTCGGAGGGCAAGTTCCTGACAGACCTCTGGCAAATCCATGTCAAAGAACTGAGCTTCGTCCACACCTACTACTGTAGTGTCAAGACTTATTTCCAGCAGTTTGGAAGAATGCCCAACGGGCTGCGCCAACACCGAAGTGGTGTCGTGCGAGACGATCGATGTTTCATCATACCGAGTATCAATCTTCGGCTTGAAAACCTCGACTTTCATCTCAGCGATTTTAGCCCGCCGCAGCCTGCGGATGAGCTCTTCCGTTTTGCCGGAAAACATGCAGCCGCAGACGACTTCTATCCAGCCCCTGCGCTGCCCTTTAAAATGTGGTTCTAAA
>Ga0209181_10004008_pt1 | contig 22265 bp, 21 predicted proteins | sample MAT05_FD_187208 | JGI IMG/M metagenome (GOLD analysis project Ga0209181, IMG submission 187208) | Freshwater microbial communities from Lake Fryxell liftoff mats and glacier meltwater in Antarctica - MAT-05 (SPAdes) (version 2) | ecosystem: Environmental > Aquatic > Freshwater > Ice > Liftoff...
AGAGCGCACTGCTTGATTGCTCGCAAGCTCAAGCTGCGTCGTGACGTTGCCTGCTGTGTAGTGTATGATCATATATGATCATGCCTGCCGCGCCGCGTCGTGAAACTCTACACAAGGTGTACGTCAATTCGCGCAAGCACTTGCAGTTCATTCAACGCCACGCCCCCTATCACGTCCGGCGCCTCCCAAACGGCGGTGTCCTGCTGGCCACTCACCCCTATCGCACGCTCTGGCAGCTCTACGCGGACGCGCTCTTTCTCCTCGGGATCACGCCGTGACACCGTGGTGTTCGCCCCCTCGTGATGTTCGCGCCGAGCGAGATCGGAAGCGCCGTAGCTGCCTCCGGCCGCCGTCGGCGGCGGTCGCGGCAGATCTGGTCAGCGAGGTCTCCCCTCGACTACGGTAGCGCGCCATGTGGAGCCCCGAAGGCCGTAAAGAGAACGCCGCCGAGCTGCGCCGGGTCGCGGACAAGATCCTCCGTTATCGCCAGCTCACCGACAGGTTCGCCAGCTACTTCCAGGCGGAGAGCGACAACGCCCGCCAGCTCCGCGAGCTCCGCGGTCGGTTCGAGGATCTCCGCGCGCGGAGCCTCGATCGCGAGAAGCGGCTCGCCAAGGGCGTGGTCAAGATCGGCGTCGTCGGCCTGGAAAAGCAGGGCAAGAGCGCCTTCCTCTCCGCGTGGCTCAAGAGCGAGAAGCTGCTCCCGAGCGAGGCCGAGCGCTGCACCTGGAGCACGACGGTGGTCGAGCCGGGGGAGGCGGGGCAGTTCGAGGCCGTGGTCACGTACTACCGCGAGGACGAGTTCAAGCAGCGGATCGCCAGCTACTTCGACGCCCTCGAGCCGGGCAGCGTCGAGCGCTGGCAAGGGCTGAACCCCTCCGAGCTGCTCCGCCTCAAGGCGGCCTTCAAGACGCGTGAGGGCTTCGAGATCGACGATCCCGATCGGGCCGGGCGCCGCGAGCAGACCTCGCTCGCCGAGCTCACCGACATCGCCGCGGGGCTCAGCGACATCAAGGCCAGGCTCGGCAAGGAGCCGCAGAAGATCGTGGCCACGAGCCTCGACGAGCTCGCCGAGAAGATCCGCCCCTTCATCGCGCTCAAGGACACGCGCAACGGCAACCGGCCGTACCCGGGCGTCCGCGCCGTCAAGCTCGTCGCGGTGATGATCCCGGTCGAAGGCGCGATGCCCGGCGTCGTGCTCATGGATCTCCCCGGCATCGACGCGCCCTCCGACAAGGCGCGGCGCGACACCGAGGACGCCCTCACCAACGAGGTCGACGTCACGATCTTCGTCAAGGACATCACCCGGCCTTCGCTGGTGAAGAACGAGATCGAGCTCCTGCGCACGGTGCAGTCGGCCGACCGGAGCATCTCGCTCAAGGACCGGATCTTCGTGGTGCTGACCAAGATCGATCTCTTCGATCGGCCCGACGAGAACGGGAACTGGCACTGGTCGCTCGCCGCGCGCAACTTCCGCGAGCAAGGCGTCGAGCGCGTCTTCCCGTACTCCAAGGTCTGGGCCCACTCCGGGCCGGAGACGGGGCACCCGGTCGCCAAGCAGCTGATGGACTTCTACGGATCGACGACGCCGGTGCACGGCCTCGAGCGGCTCAAGGAGGCGGTGCTCCACTACCTCAACACCGACGTCGAGGCCCTGGATCGCAAGGTGATTTCTTCGGTCAACACCGAGTTCGCCGAGCTCGAGGTGCGCCTCCGCGGGCTGCTCGTCTCGGTGAAAGACAGCCTCTCCGACCGCGAGTTCGAGCGGCGCGCCGAGCAGGTGTTCGACGTCCACTTCGAGCACATCCAGGCCGGCGAAGATCCGCAGGGGCTGCTCCCGGAGATCCGCAAAGGGCTCTCGTCGTTCATGGATCTCGAGATGAGCGAGGGGCAGCGCCTCGCCCGCGCCGAGCGCTCCGACGTCCGCATCGGCCAGATCCGCGAGGACTTGCTCCACCGCCTCACGCCGGAGGAGGCCGAGGCCAAGCGCCGTCAGATGCCGAGCCCCGGCCTGATGAACGAGACGGCCGTGGAGATCGAGATGCGCAAGCAGATGCGCGAGCGCGTCGCCGCCCGGATCTCCGGCCTCGGCGAGGACTTCCGCAACACCGCGCGCGACAGCGTCGAGCGCATGCTGACGGAGATGTTCGTCAAGGCGTCGTACGAGGGCGGCCGCCTCGACGTGCTGCTCCCGCCGGGCAAGACGCTGATCGATCGCATCGACGTGCTCGGGCGATCCGGCCACGTGTCGGAGAGCGTGGTCCGCTACCAGAACAACGAGATGGCCAAGGCCGACGTCGCGTTCGAGGTCCTCTCGCGCTACTTCGCGCGGCAGATCGTCGACATCCTCGACGCGACCGATCCCGGCGATCGCGAGATCCGCGAGCGCGAGATGCGCGGGCTGGAGCAGTTCTTTGGGATGGGGATCGCCGACAAGGCGCAGGGCCCGCAGGGCGCTTCGGGTGTACAGGCCGCGGCGCCGCCCGCGGGCGCGGGCGGCATGCTCGGCTCGGTGAAGGCCAAGCTCGGCTTCGGCGAGGCGGCGCCGCTCGGCGAAGGCGGAGCGCAGCCCGCGGCGATCGGCGGCTTCCCCACGGCGGGCGGCGCGACGCCGAAGGCCGCGCCGGTGGCGGCGCCGCCCGCGGGCGCGCCGCGGACGACGGTGCCGTCGACGCGCGTCACCTCGCCCGAATCGACGCGCGACTGGTCGAAGATGATCGCCCGCGTGAAGGAGGACGTGGAGCGGATCTGCAACTTCCTCGAGGCCCTCGCCAAGCACCCGCGCGGCCTGCAAAAATACCACGAGGAGGCGGTGCGCACCGTCCACGACTCATGGATCGATCGCGAGGGCGAGCAGTCCCTCCGGCGCTGGGTGCGGAGCGAGTGCTCGCGGATCTGGCCGCACAAGTTCGCGGCGATCGACGCCGAGAAAGATCGCGCGCGCGCCGACATCGAGTCGCTGGAAGAGCTCTTCGGCGGCGCGACAAAAGCCCCGGCGAGCCCGGTAAAAGAGGCCTCGATCAAGGCAGGAGGCTGAGCGATGGGCTGGGATCTCGAGCGCCTCGGCAGCTACGTCCGCTTCTACCTCACAGTGAAGAACCAGGTGGGCGCCGCGTGGGAGAACCTCGATCGCACCCACGCCGCGGCGAAAGAGGCGCTCTTGCCCTTCGCCGCGCCGCTCGCGCCGGTGGAGGCGCCGGCGCTCGCCGAGGCGGTGGGGAAGGGGCCACAGTTCCGCGAGCGCACAGCCGAGCTGTGGGTCCCGACGGATCCGGCGAAGCTCTCCGAGCTCACCGACGTGTACGAGGTGGTCGGGCGCTTCAGCTTTCAGGGCGAGGAGAACAAGAACCTCGCCCGGGTGCAGGCGCTCGTCTCCGGGGCTCGCAACGAGATCGTGAACCAGCGCTTGCGCGTCGCGGATCTGCTTCGTTTGCCGGGCCTCGGGCGCGCCGCGGCGGCGCGCCTCGCCGCGCAGGAGGCGGCGCGCGCCGCGGGCGAGCTGCGCAACAAGACGGTGCTGTTCGAGCCGCTGGCCGAGGCCGTGGCCTCGCGCGCGCGGCAGACGATCGAGGCGACGCGCGCGGTGCCGATCCCCGATCTCTCGTCGGCGGACACCGCGTCGGACGAGTACAAGCGCTACGCGCTCAAGCTCGATCAGGTCTACCAGACGTGCATCCCGTTCCTGCGCAAGGCGATCGGGAGCCTCTACGGCTTCGTCGGCTGCGAGCCGACCGCGACGTGGCCCGACGCGCTGCCGCTCGAGCGCGCGCTGCCGGCGGAGCTCTGCTCGGTCCCGTCGGCCGACTCGCCCGACTGGCAGCACGCGCGCGTGAGCTTGAAGCAGCTCGCCGAAGAAGAGATCCAGCTCGGCCGCGCCCGCGACGAGATCGCCACCGCGGCGGCGCGGCTCGAGGGCGAGATGGCCGCCGCGGCCATGAAGGACAAGGAGCTCGAGCGCGAGATCGGATCGACGACGGCGATCGTCGACTACGTGTTCGCGAGCGAGCAGGCGGAGGCGGCGCGCCAGGCCCTGCCCGCGCTGGAGCAGCAGCGGGGGCTGCGCCTGCACACGAGCGGCGAGGTCTGGCAACGGCACCGGAAGATCGAGGAGTCGATCAAGCTCCTGGAAGACGAGCTCGCGGGGCGGACCGAGGAGATCACCGCGGTCGACGCGCGCCTCGAGGCCGAGCGAAAATCCGAGCCGGTGCTCTTCGGCAAGGACGAGTGGCGCGGGCGCGTCGGCGCGCTGGAGGCCGACGGCGAGGCGCGCCGCGCGGCCTGGGCGCAGCGAAAGACGGCGCTCAATCAGCTCAAGATCGAGCTCTCGGCGGTCTCGGTGCAGGTGCAGACGGAGCAGGCGCAGAGCGGCCTGATCGAGCGCCAGGTCGAGAGCATGCAGGCCCGCCTCGCGACCCTGACGAAGGCTCTGCGCGAGATGGAAGTCGGGCTCGGCGGGGCGCGCCCGGCTCGCCCGGTGACGCTCTCGGAGGCGCAGTCGGCCCTGGCGATGCTGCAGCAGGGGAGGATCGATCTCGCCCAGCGCGTCGAGCGAGCCAAGGCCGAGACGCGGCGCCAGAAGGAAGAGGCCGTGCGCGTGCTCGGTCGGATGAAGCAGCTCAGCGTCGAGCGCCAGCAGATGGCGGCGATGCTCCAGAACGCTGAGGTCTCGGCGACGCAGGGGCACGAGGCGGCGCTGAAGCAGCTCGCGGCGCAGCGGCGCGCGGCGGTCGAGCGCCACGTGAGCGAGGTGCTCGGGACGCTGGAGAAATCGCTGACGCTGGTGGGCCAGGTCTTCATCGATCCGGCGCGCGAGGCGCTGGCAAAGAGCTGCGCGCCCCGGACCGAGATCGCCTCGGCGGTGCTGGAGAACGCCGAGAAGATCGCGCCCTTGGTGGAGAAGCTCCACCTCGAGCTGGAGCCGGAGCTGCTGGCCCAAGATGCAACCCTGGGACAACTGCAACGCGAGTTCTGCGACGTGGCGCTGACCGCATGCAAGAACGCCTGGGCATAGCCCCGTCCCACCAATTCGCGGCGCTCGCGTGAGCTCGCCCACCGGCGCCGAGATCCGCGGTTGCTCGCGGTGCTGATCCGGCTAGAGGGCACCGCGTGCTTCCCCAGGATCGCCGATCTTCATGCGGCGTCGAGACGCTCGACTTCGATCTTCACGACGGCATCTCCCAGCATCATTTCTTTCGCCGCGGGCCCGTCGCCGCGCACCTGATCGCGACGTCGGGGAAGGCGCCGCGCGTCCTCTTCGCGTTCCCCGCGGGCAACACCGGGATCGGGATCTGGTTCGAGGCTGGCCCCGCCCAGGTGGCGCTCACCGTCGAAGGGCGGCTCGCGCCCGTCGAGCGCGCGGACGGGATGCGCGGGGTCTCGACGGTGATCACCGCCGACGCGGCGCGGCTCGGCGTGCGCGGCGTCGTGCTCGGGAGCGTGCGCGGGCTGCGCGAGTTCGCGCACACCGGCGTGACGCCCGAGGGGCTCGCGAGCGCGATCGATCCCGGGCCTCCGCTCCGGGTGCGTCGCACCACGCTCGACGGTCGCCACCACGTGGAGCTCGCGATCACGATCGAAGCGGGCGGGCTCGCGACGATCGACGCGGCGGGGCAGATCGTGATCACCGCGGGCCCTTCCGGGGAGATCCGGATCGCCGTCACCGCGCTCGCCGACGACGAGCCGCTGACGCCGATCCCCGCCGCGGAGATCCTCACGGTGATGGAGGGCGCCTGTCCGCGCTCGCTCGCCGCGCTCGCGTTCCTCTCGTACGAGGAGAAGCTGCTCGCGGGATCGTGGCGCTTCCTCACGTACTTCGGCCGCGACACGCTCCTCTCGTTGATGCTGCTCCTGCCGGTGCTGCGGCCCGCGATGATCGAGGCGGGGCTCGGCGCGGTGATCGAGCGCCTGGGATCCGACGGCGCGGTGGCCCACGAAGAGGCGATCGGCGAGTGGGCGGCGCGCGGTCACCTCGCGGGCGCGAGCCCCCCGTTCGATCTGCGCGAGCCGCTCTACGACGACACGATGGTCGACGACGACTTCCTCCTCGCGCCAGTGGTGGCCGCGTACCTGCTCGACAGCGCGGCGGGGCCGGGGCGCGCCGAGGCCTTCCTGGAGCGGAGGACGCGGCGCGGGATCACCTACCGCGAGGCGGTGCTGGCGAACCTCGCGCTGGTGCTCGGGCGCGCGCTCCCGTTCGCCGACGCTCCCGGCGCGGCGACGCTGATCCGCCTGAAAGAAGGCGCGGGCGTGGGCGAGTGGCGCGATAGCCACGAGGGGCTCGGCTTCGGCCGCGTGCCCTTCAACGTCAACGTCGCGCTGATCCCGGCGGCGCTCGAGGCGTCGACGCAGCTCTTCGCGAGCCCGCTCTTCGGATCGAGGATCGCCGAGGCGCGCTCTGCTTCGCACGCGCTCGCGCAGTGGCGCCGCGCCGGGGACTTCTTCCACGTCGAGCTCCCCGCGGCGGAGGCCGGCGCTCGCCTGGTGATCTACGCGGCGTCGCTCGGCATCGATCCAGGGCCGGCGCTCGCGTCGCTCGACGGCGTCGTGGCGTTCCCCGCGATCGCGCTCGACGCTATGGGCCTCCCCATCCCGGTGATGCACTCCGACGACAGCTTCGTCTTGCTGTTCACCAAGCCCGACGCCGCGTACCTGGAGCAAGCGGCGCAGCGCCTCCTTCGCCCGTTCCCCGCGGGGCTGCGCACGCCCGTCGGTGTCGTCGTCGCCAACCCCGCGTTCGCGCCGTGCCCGACGCAGCGCGCGCTGTTCACGAGCGACCACTACCACGGCACCGTGATCTGGTCGTGGCAGCAGGCGATGCTGGCCGCGGGCCTCCGGCGCCAGCTCGAGCGCGAGGACATCGACGGGGGCGCGCGCGCTTCGCTGCTCTCGGCCGAGGCGGCCCTGTGGGAGGTGATCGACGCCGGCGCGCCGCACCGCGACGCAGAGCTGTGGACCTGGACTGTCGAGCGCGGGTGGTTCGAGCGCGTCGCCTTCGGCGCGCGCCGCGGGCACCATGACGAGTCGAACGCGGCGCAGCTATGGAGCACCGTGTACCTGGCGGTGCGGCCGCCGCTGCGGGGGTGAGCTGCTCGCTCCGCGGGGAAAACTGCCTGGATACCGCGGAGATCGAGGCTACTGGACGCCCTCGGCTTCACGTGATACCGGATAGTAGTGAAAACCACTACGCTCAAGCGCCCCCGCAGCGCTGCGCCCTCGATCGCGCCGTCGCCGTCGACTGGCCCCGGGCCGCTGAGCGTCCCGCTCCCGCCGGAGCTCCGAGCGCGCCTCGCCGCCCAGGCAGCGAAGCGGAACCTGAAGATGGCCACCGCCGCGCGCGTCCTCCTCGACGAGTACGTGACCGAGCTGGAAGACGCCGAGCAGCTCAGCCGCGCCGAAGAGTGGCAGCGCGCCCAGGCGTGGGCGACCTGGGAGAAGATCAGCGGGGGTGACCGCCGCGACGTGCCGATGAAGCGGTTTGACGAGCACGCGGCGGCGGCGCTCGCGCGGCTGGACGGCAAGGCCAAGGCCAAGGCCTCGTAGCAGTGCGCGCTGTCCGGCGGCACGCCGACTTCGAGGCGGACTACGTGGCGATCCTCGCGTGGCTCGTCGATCTGGGCGCGCGCCCTCGCATCGTCGAGCTCGCCGGGGGGCTCCACGAGGTCGTCCGGATGCTCGCCAGGTTCCCCAACGCCGGACCCCGGATGGCGGAGCGCGGGACGGTGGTGTTGCGCAAGCTGATCTTCCCGCGGGGCCCCTTCGTGGCCTGGTATCTCCACGACGCGGAGGGTCTCGACGGCGATCTCTGGCTCGTGCGCCTCTTTCACGCGCGGCAGAAGCGCCTGGATCCCGGCCGATGGCTCCGGGGGAAGTAGCTTGTGACAGAGCTCGGACCTGATGTCGTCCTCGCGGGCAAGCTGCGCCTGCTGAGGCTCCTCGGGCAAGGCGGGATGGGGGTGGTCTGGGCGGCGCGGCACCTCACCCTCGAGACCGACGTCGCGGTGAAGCTCATCCGCCCCGAGCGCGTGGCGGCCGATCCCGCGCTCGTGGCTCGCTTCGAGCGCGAGGCCAAGGCCACCGCGCGGATCGCGCACCCGCACGTGGTGCGGGTCATGGATTACGGCTCTGTCGACGGCGCCGTGCCGTACCTGGTGATGGAGCTCCTCCGCGGGTTCTCGCTGGCCGAGCTGCTCGAGCGCGGCGGCCGCCTCAGCTTCTCCACCGCCCAATCGCTCGTGCAGCAGCTCGGGAGCGCGCTCGAGTGCGCCCACGATCATGGCGTCGTGCACCGCGACATCAAGCCTCACAACGTCTTCATCACCGAGGAGAGCCGCGGCTACCCGCTCTTCGTCAAGGTGCTCGACTTCGGCGTCGCGAAGATGCTGGGCGACGCCGAGGCGCCGGGGGCGAGCCTCGCGCTCACGGAGACAGGGATGGTGATCGGATCGGCGCCGTACATGAGCCCCGAGCAGCTCGAAGGGCGCAAGGACGTCGATCTCCGCTCCGACCTGTGGTCGCTGGCCGTGATCGTGTACGAGACCTTGACAGGCACTCAGCCCTTCCAGGGGAGCTCGTTCGTCGCCGTGGGCGCGGCGGTGTTGAATGGCAGATACCGCCCGGCGTCGGAGCTCCGATCGAACCTGCCAGCGTCGATCGACGATTGGTTCGCCAAGGCGCTCTGCCGCGATCCGCGCGATCGCTTCCAGTCGGCGCGCGAGATGGTCGCGGCCTTCGTCGGCCAGGAGAGCCCGCTCGCGGAGGCCATGGAGCCCGAGCGCGGCGCTCGTCCTCCCGAGTTCGCCACGACCCAGGTTGCGCTGGTCACGGCCCCAGCCGGGAGCGTGCCTCTCCTGGACTCTGGCTCTACCCCTCCGGCCCTGGACAGCGGGACGTTCATCCACGCGCCGCTCGCCAAGAAGCCTCTGACCAAGGTTTCGCCGGTCGAACGAGCCCGGCGCTGGCGTCCAATCGCGCTGTTCGCCGCCGCCGCAGGTATTTCGGTCGTCGCCGGCAAAGGTCTCTGGGCGCCAGCTCCTCCAGCCGCCGTCCCTGGCTGCCCTCCGGGAATGAAGCTGATCGAGGGCGCGACGTTCCCGATGGGATCCGCCGCCGAAGGCGAGACGCCCAGCGATGAGACTCCGCTTCACGACCGGACCGTGGGGCGGTTCTGCCTCGATGCCACCGAGGTGACGGTCAACGCCTACGCGGCCTGCGCGGCAGCTCCGATGACGGTGGAGCTCGAGGGGATCACGCCCAATGGCCGCTCCTTCTGGAACCAGTTCTGCAACCGCCCCGAAGCGCGCGAGCACCCCATCAACTGCGTCGACTGGCATCAAGCCAAGGCCTACTGCGCGGCCTCGGGCAAGCGGCTGCCCACCGAGGCCGAGTGGGAGCTCGCGGCGCGCGGCAAAGACGTGCAGACGTACCCCTGGGGCCCGGCGCCGCCGTCGGACGAGCGCCTCAATGCCTGTGGAAAGGAGTGCAGCCAGATGCTGACGGAGCGACTCGAGAGGGTGGGGAAGGGCCCGTGGCCCGCCATGTACGGCGGCGACGATACGGCCCCTTCCACGGCCCCTGTCGGGCGTTATCCCGCCGGGGCGACCCCCGCAGGCGTCCTCGATCTAGCGGGCAACGTCTGGGAGTGGACCGAGAGCCACTATTGCCCTTACGGCAAGGAGGATTGCGACGACTCTCGCCGCGTGCTCCGCGGCGGCGGGTGGGACACGGTCGAGAGCCAGTATGTGCGCGCCGCCCACCGCAACCCGAGCGCCGCGACCGCGCGGGGCTGGAGTATCGGCTTCCGCTGCGCCAGCGCCCTTTAGGCCGGGTGATCAGGCCTTCTTTGCGTGCTTGCGGAGCCGGAGGAGCTTGCCGCGCGAGACGCCGAGGGTCGCGGCGGCCGCCGTCACGTTGCCCCCCGCCGCGTCGACGGCGGCGTCGACGATCGCCTGCGTGAGCGCGGACTTGTGGCTCGACGCCTCGCCCAGCACCTCTTCGAGCGCCCATAGCCGCAGGCCAGGCTCGGGATCGAGGCGGCGCACCGCCGCGAGGGCGGCGTCGAGCTCGCGGACGTTGCCGGGCCAGGGCTCGAGCAGGAGGCGCTCCAGGGCCTCGACCTCGACCTGATCGACCTCGAGCGTCGCGCCCGCGCGCCGCGCGAGCTCGACGGCCACGCTGAAGATGTCTTCGCAGCGCTCGCGCAGAGCCGGGACATGGATGCGCGCCATCGCCAGCCGCGCGAAGAGATCGCGCCGAAACGCGCCGCTAGAGGCCCTCTCTTCGAGGTCGCGGTTGGTCGCGGCGACGACCAGCACGTCCACGTGCACGGGGCGTTGCGCGCCGACCGGCAGCACCTCGCGGTTCTCGAGGAGGCGGAGGAGCTTGGCCTGGAGCTCGAGATCGAGCTCGCCGATCTCGTCGAGGAACAGCGTCCCGCCGTCGTGCGCCACGACGATCCCGACCGCGGCCGTGCGCGCGTCCGAGAACGCGCCCGCCACGTGGCCGAACATCTGCGACTCGAAGACGCCGCGGGCGACGCCGGCGGCGTTGACGGCGGCGAACGGCGTCGCGCGCCCGAGCGCCGCCGCCGTGGCGCGCGCGACGAGCTCTTTGCCCACGCCCGTCTCGCCCTCGATCAGCACGTTGCCGGGGCGGCTCCGCGCGAGCCCCGCGATCGGCTCCGCGACGGCGCGGAGGCCGTAGGGACCGACGAGCCCGCCCACGGGCGGCGCCGGCTCGAACGCGCCGCGGAGCTCTTCGCGAAAGACGAAGAGGGTCCGCCCGATCCGCAGCACCGCGCCGTCGGTGAGCGGCGTGAGATCGCGCGGCGCGAGCCGCGATCCGTTCACCCAGGTGCCGTTGCGCGAGCCTGCGTCGGCGACCCGCAGCGCGCCGCCGGCGCGATCGATCCGCACGTGCGCGCTCGAGACCTCGGTGTCGGTGAGGTCGCGCTCCGCGAGCCAGGCGCGGCCGAGGACGGTCCCGGAGTCGGGCAGCGCGAGCGCGAAGGGCCGCGGGAACGCGCACACCAGCGCCGCCCGCCTACGGGCGCCCTCCGGCTGGACCGGCCCTCGATGATTGCTGGTGCTCGGCGCGTCCTTGGCCATGGCGGCGCGCAGGGTGCCATGCGTGCCCGGAAAGAGACAGCGGCGAAAGGAGGCCTCAGAGCGGCCGCCCATCGAGGCCGCACATCGGATCGTTGGGGTCGGTGCAGCGCAGCCCGGTCGGCCCGGGCGGCGGCTTCGGGCCGCCGGTGACGACCGCGTCCGCGAGCGCAGAGCGCAGCTGATCGAGCGCGCCTTCGTAGACGCGGAGCGCGCCTTCGTCGTTGCCCATCGCCTTCGCGCGGGCCGCGGCGCTCCGGGCCGCCGCGGTGATCTCGCTCCTCCGTCGCTGCGCGGCCCAGGCCGTGAGGTCAGCGTGGCGCCGATCGAGCGCCGCCATCCGATCGAGCGTCTCGAGGCGCGTTTGCAAGGCGTCGAGCGCGTCGCCGAACGCCCGCAGGTGATCGTGATCGAGCGAGCGCGCGTCGACGGTGTTGCGCGCCGCCTCCGCCGTGACGCGAGCCTCCTCGGCCTCGCGAATGTGCGGCTGGGCGCGCAGCGCGGCGTGGCGCCGATCGAGCGCCGCGAGCTCGGTCGCCCTGGCGTGATCGCGCTCCTTCGCCAGCGCCGACTGCCCCTCGCGGAGCCGCTCGGCGCCCTGCTCCACCTCGGCCACGTGCTGCTTGACCTGGTACGCGGCCGCGGCGCCGCCGCACAGCACGACGCCGAGCACCGCGGCGAGCGCGCGCTGCAGGACGCGATTGCCGCTCTCGGCGCGCAGGCGGAGGACGGTGAGCTCATGAGCGCGCGTCGCGCTGTCGACCTCGAGGCGCGCCTTCGCCATCGCCCCGATCCGCGCGACCTCGATCGACGCCTGCTCCCGCGCTTCGGCCCGCGCCTTCTCCTCGGCCTCCCCGCGCTCGCGCCGCGCCCGGGCCTCGGCCTCGGCGGCGATCCGCGCGGTCTCCGTCGCGCGCTTCCGCGCCTCCGCCTCGCGCTGCTCGCGCGCTGAAAGCTCCCGCGAGCGAGCGCGCTGCGTGTCCTGCTCGCGAACGCGCTCCTCTTCGATCTTCGCGAGCTCGGCGAGGGAAAAAGTGACGGACGTCTCGGGGGTGTCTCGGATCATCGTGGGCATGTGCGGCTCCTCTCGGGAGACCGTCATTGCAGCCGGCGTGCCGCCGAGATCACCCGTGAATTTGCCTGGTTTCGCCCGGTGAGCCCCCTCGATCACCCGATCGCGATCGCGTCGATCGATCGCTTCGACGATCGCGATCGCGATCGCCGCGCGCCCAGATACTTCTCAGCCTCACCTGCGGCTCACTCCTGGCGGCCGCCTTCGTGAGCGGTTGCAGCGACAACGACGCCGCCGGCACCAACGGCGTCTTCACCACTCGGCGTCCTGACGACCCATGGTCAGCCCGACGTGACCTTCTCGCCCACCGGCGTGAAACTGATTGACCTCGGCGGCCCGACCGACTTCCTCTGGGGCATGGCGCTCTCGCCCTCCAAGAAGTACATCGCCCTCGCCGGGATCAAGGGCGTCGCCTCCCCTGCCAACGACGACTCGGCCCTGGTCCTCGTCCCCATCAACTGACATTCACGCGCGGGGCAACGAGAGGATGAGCCTGATGAAGCGATCTGCGTGGCTGTGGTTGCTCTCTTTGAGCGCGGCCATCCTCGCCCCGGCGTGCTCGGGATCCGGCGGAGACGGGGAGGCGACCTCGTCCTCCTCGTCCTCCTCGACTGGCGGAGCCGCGCCCCCCGACGCGATGTGCGATGTCCTCACGCTGCTTCAACAGCAGTGCTGGTCCTGCCATGGCACCACGCGCCATGACGGCACGCCCAACTCGCTGGTGACGCTCGCGCACCTCCAGGCTCCCTCGATCGTCGACGCCGCCAGCACCAACGCGGAGCGATCGGTGCTCCGGATGGAGGCTGAAACCAACTTCATGCCTCCCGGCAAGGTGCGGAGGGCGACGTCCGAGCAGATCGCCCTCTTCAAAGCCTGGATCGCCGCCGGCTACCCGCCCGCGTCCTGCGGTGACGCCGCCAAGGACCCTTACGCCGCGGCGACAAAGTGCAGCGGGGAGCAGCTCGGCCTCCATCAGCAAGAGGGCGAGGACATGAACGCTGGGCGCCCCTGCAACGCCTGCCACGAGCAGGTCAACACCGAGCAAGGCGGCGACTCTCCGCTCTTCACCCTCGCCGGGACGATCTTCCCGACCGCGCACGAGCCCGACGACTGCCGCGCTCCAGCGGCGAAGGGCGCCCAGGTGGAGATCACCGACTTCAAGGGGAAGGTCGTCGTCGTCACGGCCAACGAGGCCGGCAACTTCTTCTACAAGGAGGCCGATCTGGAGTTCCCCTACACCGCGAAGGTGCTCTTCGAAGGCCGCGAGCGGGCGATGGCCCACCCCCAGAAGAACGGCGCCTGCAACGAGTGCCACTCCGAGTCCGGCGTCCAGGACGCGCCGGGCCGGATCCTGCTCCCCTGAGCCTCTATTTCTTCAGCGCGGCGATCAGCCGCAGCAAGCCAGCGCCGAACTTCTCAGGATCGGTATCGACGCCCTCGAAGTCGGCCACCACGCGCGCCCGCAGCGTGCTCGCCGTGCCTGGATCGGGCGGGGCCCATCCGTTGATGATGTAGTCGTCGAGCTGGATCGGGATGAGGATGCGCTCTCCGTTTTGCGCGACCTCCCGCGCGAGGGCCTCTTCAATCTCGTTGAGCACGCCGTTGCGAGTGAGCGAGACCTTCGAGCAAACCAGGATCACCCGATCATAGTCGTTTACCCCGTCGCGCATGGTCCGGTGCAGCTTCTTGCCCGGGATGGCGTGCTCGGGGAAGAAGAAGGTCGTGACCCCATTGCGCCGGAGCGCCTCGTGCAACTTCTTCGCAAAGGGCTCGTCCGGGCTTCCGTAGCTGAGGAACGTCGATCGCAGCATCCTGAACACTTCGAGCGAGTCGAGTGTTCGGGCACAATCGACCATGTGCTCGACGAAGACCTCCGGCAGGCCCGTGCGTAGGAGAAAAGGCTCCAGCGTTGGTGAGCGGAGCGATCGGACGATCGATTTGAAATCCACGGTGCTCGGGCCGTTGTGCAGCCCCGGCGGTTCGGCCTCGCTGAACGCGTAAAGGTCGATGTCCACCAGGAGGTTCCAGCCGAGGCCCGCGCCGCCGAGGATCGCGCCGTCGAGGAGCGCGCCGCTGAGGTCCACGCCGCGGAGGTTCGCGCCGCGGAGGTCCGCGCTTTCGAGGTTCGCGCCGCGGAGGATCGCGCCGCTGAGGTCTGCGCCCCCGAGGGTCGCGCCGCGGAGGATCGCGCCGCGGAGGTCCGCGCCGCTGAGGTTCGCGCGCTGGAGGTCCGCGCCGGTGAAGTCCGCGCCGCTCAGGCTCGTGAGGCTGAGGTCCGCGCCGCTGAGGGTCGCGTCTTCGACGTCCGCGCCGCTGAGGTCCGCGCGTTCGAAGTTCGCGCCTTCGAGGATCGCGCCGCGGAGGTCCGCGCCTTCGAGGATCGCGCCACGGAGGTTCGCGCCGTTGAGGTCCGCGCTGAGGAGGTACGCGCCGCGGAGGTTCGCGCCGCTGAGGTCCGCGCCGCCGAGGTTGGCGCGCTGGAGGTTCGCGCCTTCGAGGTCCGCGCGTTCGAAGTTCGCGCGTTCGAAGTTCGCGCCGCGGAGGATCGCGCCGCGGAGGTTCGCGACGCGGAGGTCCGCGCCGCTGAGGTCCGCGCCGCTGAGGTTCGCGCCGCCGAGGACCGCGCCGCTGAGGACCGCGCCGCGGAGGTTCGCGCCGCTGAAGTCCGCGCGCTGGAGGTCCGCGCCGCTGAGGTCCGCGCGCTGGAGGTTCGCGCCGCTGAGGTCCTCGTCTTCGAAGTGTCGCTCACCGGCCTTGTAGCGGCCGAGCAAATCCTCCGCCCGCTGCGCCGGCTCTTGTTCATTTCCTGCCATGCACCGTCGGCGATGCTCGCACGGCCGCACCGCGACGCGCTAGATAGCCGCTGCGCCCGGTCGAAGATTTGGCGAACGGGGCGCCCCCGTTCAGGCGTTCGCGGGGCCCGCGAGCCTCCGAGGGATTCCGTGACACTGCGCGCCCGGCAGGATTCGAACCTGCGACCAACGGCTTAGAAGGCCGCCGCTCTATCCAGCTGAGCTACGGGCACGTACTCTGCAAATCGCCGCCATCTCTAGCGCATTCGCGCGCCGACCGCGAGCGTTCGTCGCGGTCGCGGCGGCAGAAAAATGGCCGACCCCGTCCTGGTCGACGCGCCGCCCACGCTCTTGGGGAGCTCGCGCGAGCAAGAACGGGGAGCGGCCCGGGCCGGGCGTCAGCGCGCGCCTTACGGCGTCGCGGCGCGGGCGCGGCGGTACTCTTCGAGCGCGCGCTTTCCCTCTTTCCCGGCCTCGTCCAGCGTCGCCAGCCACGCCTCCCGGTGCGGCCGCATCGCCGCGACGATCGACTCGGCGATCACCAGGTTCCGGTACCACTTCGCGTCGGCGGGGACGATCTGCCAGGGCGCGTGCGCCGAGGAGCAGCGCCTGATCACGTCCTCGTAAGCCTCGGTGAAATCGCCCCAGAGCTCGCGCTCTTTCCAGTCGTTGGCGTTGAGCTTCCAGGCCGTGGCCGGATCTTTCTCCCGCTCGAGGAGGCGCTTCTCTTGCTCTTCCTTGCTGATGTGCAGAAAATACTTGAGGACGATCGTCCCGCTCTCGGCGAGCAGCCGCTCGAAATCGTTGATGTGGTCGTACCGCAGCTTCCACACCGATTTCGGGGCGAAGCCGTGCACGCGCACCGCGAGCACGTCCTCGTAGTGCGAGCGGTTGAAGATCGCGAACTCCCCGGTCCGCGGCGTGTGACGGTGAACGCGCCAGAGAAAATCGTGCGCCCGCTCCTCCGCCGTCGGGACGCCGAACGAGGTGACGATCACCCCGCGCGGGTTGAGCGCGCCGACCACGTGCTTGATCGCTCCATCCTTGCCCGCGGCGTCGCGACCCTGGAGGACGACGAGCACGCTGTGCGTCTTCGCGCCCCACATCAGATCTTGCAGCGCGAAGAGCTCTTCGTTGAGGTCGGCGAAGCGCTCTGTCGCCTCTACCTTGCTGATCTTCTTCGGAGAGTCCGTCGGAATGTCGTCGAGGCGGGCCTTGCGGTCAGGCTCATCGAAGCGGGTCTCGGCCATACGCTCCTCCAGGGTGGGGGTTGAGCCGCCACGGTACACGATCGACACGACCGGAGCGGTCATCCTCGGCCCAGTCTCGCCGCCCTTCTCCGGCGCTCCGGACTCGCCTTCTGATAAAGCGTTGATCGCGGCGTGGAGTGAAGGGCAGTATCCGAGCGCCAGAGCCCGTGTTGCTCGGCTGGCATGCTCGCTGTCTTGAAACGCGGCGCTCCGCTCGAAGGGCCTCGCGGGGCGCTCCGTCGGCGTGCTCCGCCATCCACGGGCGGCTCCGGCTCGGGGCGCTCACGTCCTCACGGTCATCATGAGGCTTTGTGCTGCCCGGCGGCTGTGCTTCACTGCGCTTCTCATGAATGTCGATCAGATCTACGAAGATCACGTTCGCTCGCTTTCACCCGCCGATCAGCTCCGTCTGGCGGCGCGGATCGTGGCCAAGGCCGCGGTGAGCGTGGAGACGAGCTCGGTCCCGCCGCCTCCGGTCTTCCTCGCCCGGCCCGATCCTGCGGACACGGCGGGATGGGTCGAGTGGCTCGAGGCCTCCCGGATTTCGGCGGGGGAGCGGATCGCCGCGACGATGCGCGAGATGCAGGCGCGAGGCATCCTCGACGCGGAGGGGCTGTTGACCCCAGGCGAGCTGCCCGAGGATATGCGTCCGGGATCGATGACCAGCCTCGTGACGGGGTGAGCACATGAGCACACTCGAGATGATCGTGGTGGCCGGACCGGCCGGCAGCGGGAAGACGACGACGTTTCCGCCGGCGGGGTTTGGCGTTGATTTCTTCAGCGTGGACGACCGCTGCGCCGAGCTCAACGGCGGCCTCTTCACCGGCATCCGCCCCCGGCTCCGCGCCCGGATCGCGACCGAATGCCAGAGCTTCGTCGAGCAGCACATCGCCGATCGGGCCTCGTTCGCCATCGAGACGACGCTCCGCAGCGCTGTGGTGATCCGTCAAGCCGAAGCGGCCAGGGCGGCTGGCTTCTCGACCTTGCTCTTCTTCGTCGCCACGGACGACATCGGCCTGAACATCGAGCGCATCGCCGCGCGGGGCCGGATGGGCGGCCACGCGAGCCAGGAGGCCGACATCCGCTCGATCGCCGCGACCGCGATGGCCAACCTGCCGCGCGCCGTCACCGCCTTCTCGCGCGTGGAGTGCTTCGACAACAGCGTGCGCGGCACGCCCCGCGAGCGCGTGCTCGCCTTCGATCACGGGCGCCTCGTCTACCGCGCGAAGGCGATGCCCGCGTGGGCCGCGGCGCTCGATTCCGCGCCCACGCCGAAGTGATCGGCGGCGGTCCGTTGCGGTAGGGCGGGCGCTACGTTGAGGCGGGCAGGGCGCGGGGTTTGCCGAAGAAATCCACCCCGCCGCTGCCCGAACCCCTTCGCAGCCGCTGAAACGCCCCCCGCGCCCGCCCGGCCGCCAAGTACAGCCGCTGAAACGCCCCACCGGCCCCCGAAGGCCCCCCACTTCAGCCGCTGAAACGCCCCGCTCGGCGAACGAGGCGCCATTGCAGCGCCTGCAATGCCCGACTCGCCGGCCAAGTCGCCGCTTCAGCGTCTGATTCAGGCTCTGCGACGCCCCCCCCGCCGCCCGCCGCGCTCCGAAATCAGGGACTGATTTCCGCTGCCGCCGCCGCCGTCGTCGTCGTCGCCGCCACAGGCGCCGTCGCTCCCGGCGTCCCCGCAGCGGCCGGCACCGCGTCACTCACGCCGCTGACGCGGTGGACCTCGGCGAGATCGTCAAAGATCAGCGGCAACAGCTCCGGCTTCCCATAGTGCCCGAGCAACCCGCGGATCAGCAGCTTGTTGGCGCTGTACGTCGCCAGCCACAGCTCGCGCTGCGCCGCGACCTCGGGCCCTATCTCGACCTGAGCGACCTTGGACGCCCGCTGCTGCTTCTCCAGCGCTTCGAGCTTGATATGGACGTCCTCGAGCTCGATAACCCAGTAGACCCCGTCCCGGATCTTGGCCTGGTTCTTCCTCGTCTCTTCGAGAGCATGACCGACGCCCGCGGTGAGCTTGGTGAGGCGCCGCCGCGCGAGCGCGCTTGGCGCGTCCCCGCGGAAGAAGATGCTGGGATCGACCGGACGCCCCTTGAGCGAGTCGAGGTGGCTGCCAAAGCGCACGAGCACGTCGCCGGCCTCGGCGAGCACGGTCGCGGGATCAACCGCCGTGGGGGGCTTGGGCGCCTTCTCCATCACGCTGGCCATCTCCCCGTCGGCCTTCTCCTGAGCGCTGATGGCGAACTGGACCATGTGGTCGAGGCCGGGGACCTTGCCAATGCAGACGGTGGCCATCTGCTCGCGAGAGAACTTGCCGTAGAGCTTGGTCTCGTAAGGATCGATGTACGGATCGGCCATGTGGAAACTCCTCCAGCCGGCGAAGGTCGCAGAGAGGGAGAAGCAATGCAAGCGAACTCTGGAGAGGCACGCCCGAGCGCACCCGACGGGCTGCGCCCGGACCTCGGCCCACGCTTGCCGGCCACAGCGGCGCGGTCTAGCCTCGCGCCCGCCATGTCCTCGCCCCGCGTCCGCTTTCCCATCGGCACCTCCGACTTCCGCACCGTGCGCGCGGACGGCTTTGTCTATGTCGACAAGACGGCGCTGATCGACGACGTGCTCACCGAGTCCGCCCAGGTCCTGCTCGCCCCCCGGCCGCGGCGCTTTGGTAAGACCTTGAACCTCTCGATGCTCCGGTACTTCTTCGAGAAGAGCGCCGAAGACCGCCGCGCGCTCTTTGCCGGCCTCGCCGTCGCCTCGTCCGAGAGCGCGTGGGCCCACTTTCAGCGCTATCCGGTCATCTTCATGACGTTCAAGGACGTCAAGCCTAGTACCTCGTCCCCCAAGTTTCTCCCTGGGCAACCCGCGAAGATCGGACCTCACCCCGAGCCCCTCTCCCGGGGGAAGAGGGGCTCGGGACTGCGAGGATCTTCCCCCTCTCCCCCCGGGAGAGGGGGACCGAGGGGGTGAGGGACCCCAGGGACGAACTTGGGGGACGAGGGACTAGCGCACCGAACAGGTTGAAATCCGGCTCTTTTCGGTCCATTTCAACCCGTTCGGTGCTCTAGCTCCAACGCTCTCGTGCGCGAGCTGCTCCTCACGGGCCCGCGAGACGTGGAGGCCGATCTCGAGACGCTGCTCGCCGGAGGCACCCACGACGAGCGCCTTGGCGAGAGCATCGTGCTCCGGAACCTCACCTCGCGCTCGGACGTGCTCTGGAGCTACCTGCTCTTCACGGGCTACCTCAAGGCGATCGAGGTCTCCTGGGTGGATGGTCGGCAGTGGTGCAAGCTCGCCGTGCCCAACGCGGAGATTGCCCTCGCCCTCGCGAACATCGCGCAAGAGAAGACGGCGCGGAAAATACCAGCGCAGAAGACCCCAGCGCGGAAGACACCAGCGAAGAGCAAACCGACGCCGACAAAGGCCAAGTCGAAGAGATAACCTCTCCGTCGCCGACAGCCGCCCTTCAGTTGCTCGCCGAGGCCACCAGCGCCACCCAGCCCACCATCAGCCCGGCGGCGATCGATCCCACTCCAGCCACGCTCCGCAGCCCGCGCGCCATCGCCGGAGCGTGCTGCGCAGCCTGGCGCAGTGGCCACGCGAGCAACGCCGCAGCGGCGGCCATGCCGAAGATCGAAGCGAGCCCAAAGAGCGTGATGAAGGCCAGGGCCTCGGCGCGGTGCGGGATCGTCGAGGCGACGAGGAGCGTGAGCGCTGCGGTGCCCGAGGCGCCGTGGACGAGCCCAACCAAGATCGGCCGGCGGGTGGAGGTGGGATGATCGTGATCGTGATCGTGATCGTGATCGTGATCGTGCTTGTGCCCGGGCTCATGACCGTCCGGTGAGCGGCGAAGGGCGGAGACCCCGATCCCCACCAGCATCACCGCCACCGCAGCATCCAGCGCCGCCGCCAGAGGCCCCGGGACGCGGGCGCCGAGGAGGACGAGGGCGCCGCCGGCGAGGATGATGACGGCGCCGTGGCCGAGGCCCCAGAGGGCGCCGGAGCGGGCGGCGCGGGCGACAGAGCCGCGGCGGGCGACGAGGGCGCAGACCGCGGCGATGTGATCCGCCTCGAAGGCGTGCTTGACCCCGAGGCCGAGGCCGAGGAGCGCCGCGGAGACCAGCGACATGGCTGGTGTCGTAACACAAGTCGCGAAAGTTGTGCTACGAGTCTTTTGTTGCCCACAGCGGCCTGCTCGACTCGGCGGCGTGCTCGAAATCGAGGCCGCAGTCTTCGCAGGTGATCTGGCCGGGCGGCGGGGCCGAGCGGAGGAACGGGTTCAATCGGCTGGGGGCGCGGCGGCGGGGGGCGGCGTGGCCGCCGCAGCGGGGGCAGCGCGGCGTCGCGGCGGAGGCGGCTTCGTTCATGGCGTCCGCAGGCAGCTTGGAGGTGATGCGCTCATGGACCGAGAGGGGCGCGGGCGAGGACTGCGGCTCGTCGGAGGCGTCTTGCAGCCGCACGCTTTTTCGACGTTGTCACGTTCAGCTGCGTTGCGCGATGGTTTTCAGGCCGCGTCGGCGCTTCGTAGGAGGCACGCTTCGAGATCCGTCGCGTCTTCCAGATCTTCGACGTCGGTGACGGGTTGGCCAAGGGCGCGGGCGAAGTGGGAAGGCGTGGAGAAGGCGACGTCACGTACGGAGGGGGCACGGCCGGTGAGGGCCTGGATCGAGGTGACGCCGTGATCGCGGATCCCGCACGGGACGATGAGGTCGAAGGCGTGGAGATCGGTCGTGAGGTTGAGGGCGAAGCCGTGCATGGTGATCCAGCGCGAGAGGCGGACGCCGATGGCGCCGAGCTTGACGACCTCGCTCGCCCATGCCGCACCAGCCCACTCGTGCGGGGCGGCCTTGTCGGCCCAGACGCCGATCATCCCGTCGACGACGCCGGCCTCGACGTGGTGATCGCGGGCGAGGGTGATCATCGTCTCGGCGAGGGCGCGGACGTAGCGGCGGACGTCGCAGCGATCGGGCTTGAGATCGAGGATGGGGTAGGCGACGAGCTGGCCGGGGCCGTGGTAGGTGACGTCGCCGCCGCGGCCGGTCTCGACGAGATCGACGCCGCGCGCGGTGAGCGCTTCGGCGGAGAAGAGCACGTTGGCAGAGTCGGCGCCGCGGCCGAGGGTGATCACCGGCTCGTGCTCGACGAGGAGGATCACGTCGCCCGTGGTGCCCGCGCGTCGCGCTTCGCTCAGGCGACGTTGCAGGGCGTGGATCGGGTCGTAGCGCCGTCGTCCAATCCACACCGCGCGGGCGGGGCTCACCGTCACGGCGCGGCTCCTACTCCGGGACCTTCTTGCCGAGATCGCGCTGCTCGTCGCGGTAGGCGTCGATGTTCTCGCTGAACTGGCCGGCGATGTCGGGATCGAACTGCGTGGAGCGGCAGCGATCGATCTCGGTGATCGCGACCTCGTGGGGGAGGGCGCGGCGGTAGGAGCGGTCGCTGGTCATCGCGTCGTAGGTGTCGGCCACCGAGATGATCCGGGCGATGATCGGGATCTCGTTCCCCTTCATTTTGAGGGGATATCCGCGCCCGTCCCAGCGCTCGTGGTGGAGGTGTACGCCGGGGATCAGGGGGTGCAAGAACTTGATCGGATCGAGGATGTCGCGCCCGTACGCCGGGTGCTTCTTGAAGACCTCGTACTCGTCGTTGGTGAGCTTGCCCGGCTTGTTGAGGTTGAGGACGCAGCCGATCTTGCCGATGTCGTGCATCAGCGCGCTCTGGCGGACGATCTCGACCTCGGCGGCGTCGAGGCCGAGGCGGCGCGCGAGGAAGGTCGCGTAGATCGCGACGCGATCGGAGTGGCCGGCGGTGTAGCGATCCATCTTGTCGATGGCCTTGGCGAGGCCCTGGATCGTCTGCTGGAACGTGGCCTGGAGGTCTTCGTAGAGGCGGGCGTTCTCGATCGCGGCGGCGGCGCGCGAGGCGATGATGCTGAGGAGCTTGCGCTGCCCTTCGTCGAAGCGCTTGTTCTTCGTATTGCTGGCAACGGCGACCCAGCCGACGAGCTTCGTCTTGATCTTGAGCGGGACCGAAAGGAGGGACTCGAGCGGCATGTTGG
>Ga0209181_10004009_pt1 | contig 22265 bp, 24 predicted proteins | sample MAT05_FD_187208 | JGI IMG/M metagenome (GOLD analysis project Ga0209181, IMG submission 187208) | Freshwater microbial communities from Lake Fryxell liftoff mats and glacier meltwater in Antarctica - MAT-05 (SPAdes) (version 2) | ecosystem: Environmental > Aquatic > Freshwater > Ice > Liftoff...
ATATCCGTATCCGGTTTAAAGTGTTTACTGATATTACAAATCCAGATGTATTTAGTGCTACCTCATTATATGCCTCTGCTAATTTTATGGAGAGAGAGACTTATGATTTTTTTGGAGTCAATTTTACAGGTCATCCAAATTTAATCAGGATTTTGAATGTAGATGAGATGGATTATTTCCCAATGAGAAAGGAATTTCCATTAGAGGACCAGACCAGGGTAGACAAAGATGATGAGATGTTTGGAAGATAGTGTACAATTCTTTATCTAAGTAAGGAACAAGTAATGATAGAGTAGTTGAGACATCTACAAGGAATAATGGATTAGTTAAAAAATGTTTTCAAAGCGGATTAAAAATATTAAAGGCAAATAATGAGTGACCATATTCTTTTACCGGAAGGAAGTATAGAAAAATTAACCAATACACTTAACCTTGGTCCTACCCACCCTGCAACCCATGGTGTATTTCAAAATATACTTGAGATGGACGGGGAACGCATATTAAAAGCTACATCAACTGTAGGGTATATACACAGAGCATTTGAAAAATTAGCAGAAAGAAGACCCTTATATCAAATCACTCCGATAACCGATCGATTAAATTATTGCTCATCTCCCCTCAATAATATGGGCTGGCACATCACCTGCGAAAAATTATTGGGAATTACATTGCCCAAGCGGGTTGATTACCTGCGTATTATCATAATGGAATTAGCTAGAATTTCGGATCACCTAATCTGTAATTCTATTGTAGGTGTGGATAGTGGCGCATTTTCAGGTTTCCTTTACCTGATGCAGTTCAGAGAATTAATTTACGAAATATATGAAGAGGTATGTGGTTCACGCCTTACCACAAACATTGGACGCATTGGTGGTTTCGAACGAAATTTCACCCCTGCTGCATTTGAAAAGCTGGAGAAATTTTTAGACGGTTATCCAAAGCAGTTAAAGGAGTTTGAAAACCTATTCAACCGTAATAGGATTTTTATGGAGCGTACCATCGGATGTGGTGCTATCAGTGCAGAAAGAGCCTTGAATTATGGCTTTACAGGACCGAATTTAAGAGCAGCGGGTGTTGATTACGACGTTCGTGCACATACACCTTACAGTTCTTACGAAGATTTTGATTTCTCAATACCAGTTGGTAAAACAGGCGATTGCTATGACCGTTTCCTGGTTCGGAACGAAGAAATGTGGCAAAGTATCAGCCTGATAAAACAAGCATATGAAAAGGTAAAACAGTTTAAAGGTGCAGAGGCGGAAGTGTTTCATGCAGATGCGCCGTCTTATTATTTACCCGAGAAAAAAGATGTCTACACCAAGATGGAAGCATTGATCTACCACTTCAAAATCGTGATGGGAGAAACTGATATTCCAGCCGGAGAAGTGTATAGTTCTATTGAGGCAGGTAATGGAGAGTTGGGTTTTTACCTCATCAGCGATGGTGGCAGAACACCTTACAGATTACATTTTCGCAGGCCTTGTTTTATTTATTACCAGGCTTATCCGGAATTAATTAAAGGAGGAATGTTGAGTGATGCCATTATAACAATGAGTAGCTTAAATTTGATTGCAGGCGAGTTAGATGCCTAGTACAATGGACCGGAGTGGAAAATGGGACGAGATTTTAATTTTTTAGACAGTTCATTTATACTCAAATATTCAGGAATTATCCCACTTGTAGTTGCTATTTAAGCTACTTCTCGTGTATCAGCAAAACTCCGGTTTTTCGGAAATAACCTGTTAATTTAAAATATTGTTCAACACATAAATGTAAAACTCTTTGTTGAGTTCAAAGTAGTATGATACAATTTTCAGAGGAGAAATTAAATAAAGTAAAGGAGATAATGGGTCGTTATCCCGATGGCAAACATAAAAGTGCATTGCTCCCCGTTTTACATTTGGCCCAGGACGAATTCGGTGGTTGGCTTGATACTCCTGTAATGGATTACGTAGCTACCTTATTGCAAATTGAACCAATTGAAGTGTACGAAGTGGCCAGTTTTTACAGCATGTACAACCTGAAACCTGTAGGTAAGTTTTTATTTGAAGTTTGCCAGACAGGCCCTTGTATGATTAACGGAAGTGACAATATTATTGGGTATATAAAAGCTAAATTAAATATAGGAGTAGGCGAAACAACTGCGGATGGTTTGTTTACATTGAAAACGGTAGAATGCCTCGGGGCTTGTGGTTATGCGCCTATGATGCAGTTGGGTAAAACATACAGAGAACATCTGACCAAAGAAAAGGTAGACGCCATTGTGGAAGAGTGCAGGGCAAAAGCAAATTAAAAAGATGGGAATAACAAATGCCATATTGAGAGTGAAAGAACATCGCAAATCTGATAAGGTTGCGGAGGTAAATTTCCTGATTGATAGTGGTGCAGTTTATAGTTTGGTTCCCGGTAAAATTTTGGATGAACTGGATATTGAACCATATAAAGAAATGACCTTTTCTTTAGCAGATGGAACGGCATTAAAAAGACGGGTTTGCAGCGCCTATTTTGAGTTTGAAGGAGAAGGAGGGCCGGCACCGGTAGTGTATGGAGAGGAGGGCGATGAGCCACTTTTAGGCGCAACCACTTTAGAATCGTTGGGTCTGGTTTTAAACCCTTTCACAAGAACCCTGCATCCAATGCGGATGCTGATGGCTAATTTGAAACATTGAAGCTCTTATTCATCATATCGTTCTTTACTGTTTCAATAGCAGGCGTTGCGCAAATCAGCGATGAATTAAAGTTGACGGCAACCGTAAAAGAATTTCACCAGTCATTGGTAAAGAAAAATACCATTTCTTTAAACCAGCAGACAGATAAGGCACTTAGTTATGGCCACAGCAATGGTTGGGTTGAAACAAAAGTGGATTTAATAAAGGATTTGGAAACCGGTTACATCAGTTACCAGCAGTATAAGGAAGATAGTATTAAAATACTAATGAACGGCACAATGGCAAACGTTCGTTTTTTAGCAGATATTACCGCTACGCAAAAAGGAGTAACCAATAGCTTTCATTTGAATGTGTTGGAAGTATGGGTGAAGAAGAGCAACCGTTGGATACTTTTTGCTAGGCAGGCGGTTAAAGCACAATGATTGTCGGATTGAGAAATTAGGGAAGACCGAACTGGAGAATTAATTGAAACAAGAACATATTAAAACATAAATAAATCTCCGGTAAGGGGTAAGGATTTTATGGCAAGAAAATTATTATTAGACAAAGCACATGTTCCGGGTATTCGTAGTTACGAAGTTTACCGCCGTGAGGGCGGTTACCGTAGTGTGGAGAAAGCTTTAAAACTTACACCCACGGAGATCGTAGAGGAAGTAAAAAAGAGCGGATTACGTGGTCGTGGCGGTGCCGGTTTTCCAACCGGCATGAAGTGGAGTTTTTTGGCAAAGCCTGAAGGTGTTGCCCGCTATCTTGTTTGCAATGCGGATGAAAGCGAACCTGGTACTTTCAAAGACAGGTACCTGATGGAGTTTATTCCTCACCTGTTAATTGAAGGAATGATCGTTTCTTCTTTTGCGTTAGGTAGTAACGTGAGTTACATTTATATCCGTGGCGAATATGCCTGGATTACAGATATTTTAGAAAATGCAATTGCAGAAGCAAAACAAAATGGCTGGTTAGGAAAAAATATCCTCGGTACCGGTTTCGATTGCGAAATGTATGTGCAACGTGGAGCAGGGGCTTACATTTGTGGAGAAGAAACTGCTCTGATTGAAAGCCTGGAAGGTAAAAGAGGTAACCCAAGAATTAAACCGCCTTTCCCCGCTGTAAAAGGTTTGTGGGATTGTCCAACGGTTGTAAATAATGTAGAAACGTTGGCTGCAATTGTTCCAATTATTAATGAAGGTGGCGAAGAATATGCAAAAATTGGTGTAGGAAAAAGTACTGGAACGAAATTGATTTCTGCCTGTGGTAATATCAATAAGCCGGGAATTTTCGAAATAGACATGACCATTTCTGTAGAGGACTTTATTTATAGCGATGAATATTGTGGCGGTATTCCCAATGGCAAGAAATTGAAGGCCTGTATTCCGGGTGGATCATCGGTTCCAATTTTGCCGGCTAATTTATTATTAACCACCGCAAAAGGCGAGAAGCGCTTGATGAACTACGAAAGCCTGAGTGATGGTGGTTTTGCAACCGGTAGTATGATGGGAAGTGGTGGCTTTATAATATTAGATGAAGACCAGTGTGTAGTAAAAAACACCATGACTTTAGCCAGATTCTATCACCATGAAAGTTGTGGGCAATGCAGTCCTTGCCGGGAAGGAACCGGATGGATGGAAAGGATTTTAAAGAAAATTGATAGTGGAAAAGGCGAGATGAAAGACATTGATTTGTTATGGGATATCCAGCGTAAAATTGAGGGGAATACCATTTGTCCTTTAGGTGATGCAGCAGCATGGCCGGTTGCGGCAGCGATCAGGCATTTCAGGGATGAATTTGAATGGCATATATTGAACCCGGAAAAATGTTTGACAGAAAATTTTGGACTGAGGCATTATGCAGATCCGATACATATACCTGTAACTGCTTAGTCCAATTCTAAATGTGGCGTTAAATAATTTGAATAGGAAAAATGAACTTTATAGATAACATAGAAATAAAAAATTTTAAATCGATACGCCATCAAAAAATTGAGGGGTGTAAGAGGATTAATGTTTTTATCGGTTATCCAAACGTGGGGAAGAGTAATATTTTGGAGGCGATTGGTTTGTTAACTTTTGTTAGGCTAAAAAGACCAATAGGTTTAAAGGGATTAGTGAGGTTTGAAAAATTAACTCAATTATTTAATAACTATAACATTCATACTGCATCTGTTATAGAATTCAACAAAAAGTATTCGCTGAATATAAAATATGAGGATGAAAAAGGGTTAGAGCTCAGATTAATAGATCATGAAGGAACTGATTTTCTTTTTAATTCTGGTAGATTAGGATTGCGTGTTGGTGTTGAACAAATACATTCAAGTTTGACCAATGGTATTGATGATTTTTCTGGAAGGTTGAAAGACTTGCAAACTTTGGAAGTAAAGCCATATAAGTTTTCAGAAATAAAATCATACAAAGAAGCGATATCTGCGTTGGAATTAGATATTCCATTCGGCAGAAATATGTTTGAAGTAATTATAAACAATACTGAATTAAAGAAAGAATTTATTGATTTGTTAGAAGCGACTGGTTTTCAATTATTATTTAATATTGCTGAAAATGATATTCAAGTTTACAGAGAAATCGAAAAGGGAAGTATTAATACGCTGCCCGTTTCATTGATTGCAGACACATTGATAAGACTTATTTTTTTTAAAACAGCGATACATTCAAATAAGGATTCCATTTTACTTTTTGAAGAACCAGAATCACACATGTATCCTCCCTACATTTCAAAGTTTACAAGTGATATCACTTGTGATGAAAATAAAAACCAGTTTTTTATAACAACTCACAGCCCGTTTGTATTGAATGATTTAATGGCTAACGTAGAAAAAGATGAATTAGCTATCTACATTGTAAGTTATGAGAAAGAAACAGGCGAAACACTGGTGCATAGGATGAATGATAATGATGTACAGGAAGCCTACCAGTTTGGCTATGATTTTTTTATGAATATTGATCAATTCCTACCACAGAAACAACATGGCTAATTTTGAAGATAACTGGTGGATGTATTTTGTGCCGGAGTGTTTTTTTGATACAGTTCTCTTAAAAAAATTATTACTTACAAATAAAAGAATAGTACATAGAAAAGGTTGCAATAATGTTGTTAATGATTTGGATAGTGATCGGTTAAAAGATTCATTTGCTGTTGCGATTATTGATAAGGATAAAAGGGAACTAAATTATTTGAAACAATGTTCAATACTTTATAATCATAATAAAGTAGTTTTATTAAAACATGTTAATAGAAATCAGTTTGTAATTCAACTCAATCCGCCTTTGGAAAAGTGGGTGATTGAAATTCTGGATGAGAACGAATTGGCAATTGAAGATTTTGGATATGTCCGGGCATATAAAAAGCTAAAGAAGCAAATAAAAGATGATATTGATAATGAGGGGGATGAACGTTTAAACAAACTGGTAAATGCAATTATCAAAACTGATTGTGAATCAATTAAGGTAATAAGATCTTTTTTGCACTATTTGAAAAATAACAATTATCGAACGGATATAAATGAATTAATAAATGGCTGAAGAAATTAAAACCTTTAAAGTAACCATCGATAACATCACCATTGATGTGCCGGCAGGTACCACCGTATTAAACGCTGCCCGACAAATTGGTGGCGATGTTACTCCACCTGCAATGTGCTACTACAGCAAGCTACAAGGTAGTGGTGGTAAATGCCGTACATGCCTGGTAGAAATTGCCGCAGGATCTACAGCAGACCCACGACCAATGCCCAAACTGGTTGCATCTTGCCGCACAACGGTGATGGATGGTATGATTGTAAAAAATATTACCAGTGAAAAAGTAAAAGATGCAAGAGCAGGAGTAGTAGAGTTTTTATTATTAAATCATCCGCTCGATTGTCCTATTTGTGACCAGGCCGGCGAATGTCATTTACAGGATCTTGGATACGAACATGGTAAGGAAGGAACCCGGTACGAATTTCCACGAAGAATATTTGAGAAAGAAGATATCGGTCCATACATCCAGTTGCACATGACAAGGTGTATACTCTGCTATCGGTGCACCTATGTAGCGGATCAGTTAACGGATAAAAGAGTGCATGGTATTTTGGATAGAGGAGAACATGCAGAAATTTCAACCTACATTTCTAAAGCTATCGACAATGACTTTAGCGGAAATATGATTGATGTTTGTCCGGTAGGAGCATTGACGGATAAAACATTCCGTTTTAAAAACAGGGTATGGTTTACAAAGCCAGTGGATGCGCATCGCAATTGCGAAACACCAGGTTGCTGTGGCAAAGCTACATTGTGGTTGCGGGGAGATGAAGTATACAGGGTAACTGTACGTAAAGATGAATGGGGTGAAGTGAAAAGTTATGATGGTAAACCTGGCTGGATTTGTAATACCTGTAGGTTTGATAAAAAGAAAACAAGTGATTGGGTGATAGAAGGCGTTACAAAAGTTAACCGTCATTCCGTGATTGCACAAGGTAGATATGAGGGATTGGTTATGCCAAAAGAAACTATCAAAGAAGTAATGGGCGGTAGAAGCCCACTCCTGCTGATGGACATCCATACAGAAAGTGAGGTTAATAATCCCAATATTCATTTAAGCGAAATCAATGGTCCGGCACATTCGGATGATTTTATTACTCCGAAAGTTTAAAGGGGATTGGTTTTGAATATTTGAATATTGATGGCAACTATTTAATAAAAAATCAGGTATGAAAAAGCATTTAGCGAAGAACCCGGTAAAATGGATAATAGCAGTTTTCTTGTTGATGTCTTTTTTAACACATTTACCTGAAACTATGCAAGGATTTATTGAAGGGTGGAATAGTGTACGTTGAAACTGATTAAATGTAGGATTCTGGTATATTAAAATGCAGGAGCATTCGGAAGCAGGATTGATTCTGCCAAATTGTAACTTAGAAAAGCGGATAAAAAATATTTATACAATAGATTATGTTATTATCAATTGGGTTGTCTATCGTGATTGAAAAGCTTGTTTTAATCGTTGTCGTAGTGATGTCATCATTGGTGATTGCCATGTATGCAACCTGGGCAGAGCGCAAGGTAGCGGCTGTTTTGCAAGACAGGCGTGGCCCCAACCGTGCCGGGCCTTTTGGTTTATTCCAGCCGCTGGCAGATGGGTTGAAATTGTTTTTCAAGGAAGAAATTATTCCAAATTTATCATCCAAGTTTTTATTTATCCTTGGCCCTTGCCTGGCGATGTTAACCGCCATGATGACCGGTGCCGTTATCCCGTGGGGAGATAAGGTTCATTTTTTTGACAGGGATATTCCGTTGCAAATTGCGGATATCAACATTGGTATTTTGTATGTGTTTGGTGTGGTAAGCATGGGGGTTTATGGTATTATGATTGGTGCCTGGGCAAGTAACAATAAGTATTCATTAATGGGTGGATTGAGAGCAGCCTCTCAGATCATCAGTTATGAACTGGCAATGGGTATCGCATTGATTGCACTATTGATGTCAACGGGTACACTTAGTCTAAAGGAAATTGTAGAGCAACAACAGGAAAATTGGTATAGCTGGAATATTGTTAAACAGCCACTTGGTTTTTTAATCTTTTTAATTTGTGCCTTCGCAGAGTGTAATCGTACACCATTCGATTTGGCAGAAGCAGAAAATGAATTAATCGGTGGTTACCATACAGAGTATTCATCCATGAAACTGGGCTTCTTCCTGTTTTCCGAATATATCAATATGTTCCTAAGTAGTTCGGTTATGGTGAGTTTATATTTTGGTGGATATGATATTCCATTTTTTAATGATGCTGCTATTACTGAAAGCATCGGTGTTAATTGGATGGCATTGATCCATATAGGTGTTTTTTTAATAAAGGCCTTTGCATTTCTGTTTTTATTCATGTGGGTAAGGTGGACGATTCCCCGTTTCCGCTACGATCAACTGATGAACCTTGGCTGGAAGGTTTTGATACCCCTGGCATTGATCAATATGCTGGTGACAGGAGCGTTTATTTTATTTCAACAAAATAACTGGCATTTCTAAACAATAAAAATATCTTTGCGCAACTTTTTAGGTTGCAACAATTATAAATAATATGCAAGCATTAACAAGCAGAGCCAAACAAGTAGACCGCAGGCCAATGAGTATGTTGGAGAGAGCTTACCTGCCGGCTATTTTTAAAGGAATGAAGATTACATTTGGTCATATTTTTAAGAAAAAGCCAACGATCAATTACCCGGAAGTTACACGTCCTTTTAGCCCGGTTTTCAGGGGGCTTCATGTTTTAAACAGGGATGAAGAGGGAAGAGAAAATTGCACAGCTTGTGGCTTGTGTGCAGTATCCTGCCCGGCAGAGGCAATTACTATGGAAGCTGCTGAAAGAAAGCCGGGAGAAGAAAATTTATACAGGGAAGAGAAATATGCGGCAAAATATGAAATCAATATGTTGCGCTGTATTTTCTGCGGATTATGTGAAGAAGCTTGTCCTAAAGACGCCATTTATTTAAGTGAAACTTTTGCCCCGGCTAATTTCCAACGCAAAGGGTTCATCTATGGTAAAGATGATTTATTAATTCCTAATCCGGTAACTGAGCCAGAAGCTTATGCAAAGGCAAAAGGAGGAAGGGTTACAATAAAATAGTCATAGATAACGATACTTTCCCATTGCTGGAATGAACACAATAACTTATGAATGTAATAGAAATAATGTTTTGGTTTTTAAGTGTACTGGCCTTAGGCAGTGCCGCCATGGTGGTTGCCAGCAAAAGCCCGGTGCATAGCATTTTGTATCTGATTCTCGTTTTCTTCGCTATTTCAGGTCACTATATATTATTGAATGCACAATTTCTGGCGATCGTAAATGTCATTGTTTACGCAGGTGCAATTATGGTGTTATTTTTATTTGTGGTGATGTTGATGAACCTGAATGCCGAATCTGAACCGCAGCAAAAAAATAGATGGTTTTTATATATTGGTGGTATCGCAGGTGGAAGTTTGTTACTGGTAATTGTGGCTGCGTTAAAACAAACGGCAGCTACTACACAGTTGGTTCAAATGAGCGGCGGCAATGTAGGTCTGATAAAAAATCTGGGGATGTCGCTGTTTACAGATTTCGTTTTTCCGTTTGAAATAAGTAGTGTACTTTTTTTAAGTGCAATGATTGGGGCAGTTGTAATATCTAAAAGAGAATCACAACAGTAATTTTAAAAATTTAAGATGAAGCAAATTTCCCTGATCGCAATAGTTTTAACAATGCTTTTTTGCAAGGTATTCGCTCAAGTTGATTTTGATAAAGCTTTTAACATGGGCAATCTGTTAGGCAAAACGATGTACGTAAAGAAGGGATTTGCTCCTAAGTTTTCTGTCGGTAATCTATCAATACCTGGTATTAATAAATTGGGCGAAGTTTTTGGATTGAAGAGGAATGAAGAAATCAACAGGTTATTTAAAACCTATAAAACCGGCCGAACAGTTTATAGAATCGCAGCTTATGCGGGAAGTGCTATTTTAGTATATGGCTCAGCTAAATCACTTGATAAAGCGGCACTGAAACAAGATTATCAGGGTGCCGTGATCAGTGGATTATCAAGTATTGGATTTGGGTTGTTAAGTAAGTTTCTTACTAAACAAGCATCTTATAAGGCCGTAGACATTTTTAATGGACTTATAAAGCGAAAAATTAAAGATATTTTGTCAGTTAAACCTGCGTCCAATACAATTGGAATGGGGGTTTACGTAAAGTTATAAATTTTTATATGCCGGTATATTATTACATTTTTTTAGCAGTTGCATTATTTAGTATAGGTGTAATCGGTGTTTTAATTCGCCGTAATGCTATTATTATATTCATGTGTATTGAATTGATGTTAAACGCTGCCAACCTATTGCTGGTTGCTTTTTCTAAAATGCACAACCAAGCCATTGGACTTACCAATCCCAATGCAGCTAGTGATGCACAAATATTTGTATTTTTTATAATGGTTGTGGCTGCGGCTGAAGTAAGTGTAGGGTTGGCTATCATCGTAATGATGTATAGAAATACGCATTCGGTAGATGTGAATTTTTTAAACAGGTTGAAGAATTAAAACTCCAACAACTAACGGAGAGCAAGGCACGAGAATTAATATTTATAGATATTTTATTAAACAATACACTACGCTTTAAAAAAAGGTGTAGATAAAATCTCCTCTAGGGGTTTTGGACTTATGAATAATGTACTACAAATAGTTTGGCTGATTCCACTTTTACCATTGATTGGTTTTTTGATCAATGGACTGGGTAGAAATAATTTATCTAAAACATTGTCGGGTATTATAGGTAGCGGGGTTATTCTGGCTTCCTTCGTGATAAGTGTTTACGTATTTTTTAGTGTAAAGGGCGGTAATACGCATGTAGCGCATTATTTTGATTTCATCAATACCGCATCTCTTAAGGTGGGATTCGATTTGCAGATCGATCAACTGTCTTCACTTTTCTTATTAATTATTACTGGTGTTGGTTTTTTAATACATGTATATTCTACCTCTTACATGCATGAAGAGCCTTCCAAAGATTTCGCAAAATATTTTTCTTTTCTGAATCTATTTGTTTTTTCCATGTTGCTGCTAGTTATGGGCGGTAACTATATTATCATGTTCATCGGTTGGGAAGGCGTTGGTTTATGTTCCTACCTTTTAATTGGATTTTGGTTTAAGAATAATGATTTCAATAATGCTGCAAAGAAGGCTTTCATCATGAACCGCATTGGTGATCTTGGATTTTTGCTGGCGGTGTTTTGGTTATTGGCTAAGCTTGGAACTGCAGATTATCACTCAGTATTCGCTAATGTATCGAAGCTTACCGCATTTGATATTACCGGAATTACCATGCTATTATTTGTAGGTGCCACCGGCAAAAGTGCACAGATACCTTTGTACACCTGGTTGCCCGATGCGATGGCGGGTCCTACACCTGTGAGCGCTTTAATTCATGCTGCTACCATGGTTACTGCAGGTATATACATGATAGCCCGTAGTAATATTTTATTTACAATGGCTCCCGCAACACAAACGGTGATTGCAATAGTTGGACTTGCGACTGCTATACTTGCTGCCACCATAGCCTTAAAACAAAATGACATTAAAAAAGTGCTGGCTTACTCCACTGTTAGCCAGTTGGGATATATGTTTTTAGCATTGGGAGTTGGTGCCTACACAGGTGCTGTATTTCATGTAATGACGCATGCTTTTTTCAAAGCGCTATTATTCCTTGGTGCCGGTAGTGTAATTCACGCAATGGGCGGTGAGCAAGACATGCGCAATATGGGCGGACTTAAAAAATACATGAGTATTACACACATCACTTTTTTATTGGGCTGTTTGGCTATTGCAGGAATGCCTCCGTTTTCGGGTTTCTTTTCAAAGGATGAAATACTGGCAGGTGCGTTTGCAAAAAGTCCATTGTTGTGGGGAGTTGGTGTATTGGGTGCGTTGATGACTGCTTTTTATATGTTCCGTTTATATGCGATGACTTTTTTGGGGAAATTCAGGGGAACACACGAGCAAGAACATCATCTGCATGAAAGCCCGGCAGCCATTACTTTTCCATTGATTGTATTGGCAATTTTAGCGGTGATTGGTGGATGGATTGGCATACCAGAATTTATGCTACACGGTGGCCATCGGTTGGAGGCATTTCTTGAACCAATATTTTCACAAAGCAATGCCATTGCTGAAAAGCATGAAGTATCGCATACCACTGAATACATGCTGATGGGAATATCTGTTGGTGGTGCCTTGATAGCTTTGTTATATGCGTGGAATAAATTCAGCAAGTACGAAAAAACAGGGGCGGAAGAAACCGGCATCGGAAAAGTATTGTCCAACAAATGGTATGTGGATGAATTGTACAATGCCATTATTTTGAAGCCATTGCAATCACTGGCAGCTTTTCTTAATAATGTGATAGAGAAAAATATCATTGATGGTTTTGTAAACGGCGTTGGAAAAGCAGTTAACTATGGAAGTCGGCAGATTCGGTTGATACAAAGTGGACAAATTGGAACCTATGTGTTGTTCATGGTATTTGGTATTTTGATTTTATTTATTATTCAATTGTTTTTGTAAAATATACTCCTGATGTTTGGTAATGACATAACGATCCCTCATTTATTAATCTTCTTTCCGTTGATAGCGGGATTAATTACATTTTTCATAAAGAAAGATACATCTGTAAAAGCGTGGAGTTTATTTTCAGTAATTGTTACTTTGTTTATTTCCATTGCAAGTTTGTACTACAGCAATAATGCAGCATTGAGCGGCCTTACGTTTAACTACGAATGGCTTAAATATTTAGGGTGCAGTTTCTCTGTAAGTCTTGATGGCATGGGCAGACTACTTACTTTTTTAACAGCGTTTTCTTTCCCGCTTATATTCATAGCCACTTATCGTAATTCCTATAAGAATTCTAAAATATTTTATGGCCTGATGTTATTATCCCAGGCTGGTCTGATGGGTGTTTTTCTTTCCACCGATGCATTGTTGTTTTACTTCTTCTGGGAATTGGCATTGATTCCAGTCTACTTTTTATGTAGCTTTTGGGGAGGCGAGAAAAGAATTGCGGCAACTTTCAAATTCTTCATCTATACTTTTACCGGCTCGCTGTTAATGTTGATCGGGATCATTTATGTTTACCTGCACACCGCAGCAACGCCGTTTTCGGATCACAGCTTTTCGCTACATGCATTTCGGGCGGTTAACTTTATGCCATCTCAGCAAAATTGGTTGTTCTGGTTATTCTTTATTGCCTTCGCCATTAAAATGCCCATCTTTCCTTTTCATACCTGGCAGCCCGATACTTATGAGCAATCGCCTACTGCTGTTACGATGGTACTAAGTGGAGTGATGGTTAAAATGGGAGTGTTCGGTGTAATTCGCTGGTTAGTGCCTTTGTTTCCGGAAGCAGTTGCAAAATTTGATAATGTAGTAATTGGCTTATCTGTAATCGGAATGATTTATGCCAGCTTAATTGCCATCAAACAGGATGACCTGAAACGGTTGGTTGCCTATTCATCCATTGCACATATCGGTTTAATGTGTGCTGCTATTTTTACAACCCAACAGATGGCATTGGAAGGTGTGATGATACAAATGTTCAGTCATGGTATTAATATTATTGGTTTGTGGATTGTGATTGATTTGATTGAGAAGCAAACAGGCTCCCGGAAAATCTCACAGTTGGGTGGGGTAGCACACAAAGCACCTATACTAACGATTATGTTGGTTGTGATCGCTTTGGCAAATATTGCGTTGCCGCTAACAAATGCTTTCGTAGGCGAGTTTATGATGTTTGGCGGGTTATTTAAATTCAATGTTTGGTACACCGCAGTAGCCGGTCTTAGTATTATTCTTGCGGCCGTTTATACATTAAACATGGTGCAAAAGGTTTTCTATGGCGAGGCGAATTCAATTACAGCTTCCATGAAGGAGATTGCATTGAATGAAAAGATCATTCTGAGCGTTATTGTGGTGGCCATATTTATGGTGGGTGTATATCCTCAACCATTTTTCGAATTAACAAAAGATACGGTAGCAGCAGTTATTACCAGGTTTAAATAATAGTAATCTTAAATTGATTCTGCTTCAGGCAGGATCCGGACGAAAATATGAATGCAATAATATTAACAGCAATCTGGGGAATCATCATGATGTTTGGAGGTGTATTCTTCAAAAGTAAGACCACGCCTAAATACTGGGCAATTGCGGGCCTCGTAATCATCATTATTTCAAACTGCCTTGAACTCACTTCCGGCGATCCGTTCTTTGCTATTGATGTCAGAAACATGTTGTCATTCAATAGTTTTAATTTAACTTTTATTACAGTTGCTTTGATTGCTACCCTCTTATATTTTCTGCTAAGCGCAACGGACATTGAAAAAGTAGGAGCCAATGTTTCCGAATATTTTGCATTGATATTTTTTGTGTTGTGCGGCGTTAGTCTTGCGGCCACATTCAATACCCTGTTGATTTTATTTATTGGAATCGAAATCATGACCATTCCACTGTACATTTTAACCGGAAGTGACAAACGTAATTTAAAAAGTAATGAAGCGGCTTTGAAATATTTCCTGATGGGAACATTTTCAACTGGTATTATGCTGATGGGAATTGCCTTTATTTATGGAGGTAATAGTGAGGGATCTTTTTACATAAATAATATTAATTTAGGAGAGGGTAAAATGCCGGTGATGATTGCGATCGGAATGGTATTTATGATGATCGCCATGTCATTTAAAGTATCTGCTGCACCATTCCATTTTTGGACACCTGATGTATATGATGGAGCCCCAACTGTATTCACCTCCTTTATGGCAACTATTGTAAAAGTGGGTGGCTTTATTGCCTTCATTCGTTTATTTGAAAATTCATTCGGACAGGTGCAGGGCCAGTGGCAAATGTTGATCGCAATTATTACAGCGGCTACGTTGTTCATAGGAAATCTGACTGCGGTATTTCAGCAAAGCGTAAAAAGGATGCTGGCGTATTCAAGTATTGCGCAGGCGGGTTTTATGTTGCTGGCTATTTTTGCTTTAAATGATACTGCAAAGGAAGGCTTGATTTTATATTCAGCAGCTTATAGTTTTGCTACCATTGGCATATTTGCCATCTTAATAAAAATGCGTGATTATACAGTTGACGGTTTTAATGGTCTTGCCAAAAAGCAACCCGTGTTGGCTGTAACTGCTACCGTTTTTTTATTATCATTAACGGGCATTCCTTTAACAGCCGGTTTTCAAAGTAAACTTTTTATGCTGATGGCGGCACTCAGGGATGGACATCAACATTGGCTGGTTTTATTTGCTGTATTGTGTGCTGCAATAAGTGCCTATTACTATTTCAAGATAATTCAGGCCATGTTTTTTAAAGAAGCAAGTCAGGATGTAGATTTTATTGCAGAAGGTAATGAAGTTACGCCTGCATTTAAAATACTATTGATTATAACCGCAGTACTTATTGTAGTAATTGGTATATTCCCTTCTATTGTTACAGAATGGCTGCACTATTCCTTTTAACCAACGGCAGGTTATAAAGACACATTCGAATTTGATCCTTCTGTGTTTACCAGTGTAGAAAAACTGAAATTATATCTATGATTTTGATAGCTGATTTGATTTTCGTCATTCGGGAAGGTAGCTCGCAATATTTACTAAACAAAAGGTACAATCTGCGACCGAGTCTGATTTTGGAAGGTTGATAATTCCGATACAAATTTTTTTTAAAAAAATGCTGGCTCTTAGCAAATAAGCCAAGATATCAATCTGTAATATGTTTCATTAAATTTTAAAAGGGCTACTTTCTTATTCCGATCTTTCTTCTTCGTTGATATCTACAGATACCGTTTATAAATATTTTTAAGAGTAAGTAGTTTTTCGGGATTAACTTTAGCTCAATAACATTCTCATGAAGACAATCGATTCCATTGCGCTATCATATAATACGATAAAGAGTAACCGTCTACGTACTGCCATTACAGTAATTATTATTGCATTGGGAATAATGGCATTGATTGCAATTATAACCGCAGTAGAAGCGGTGAATCAAAGCCTTACACAAAGTTTCTCTACGATGGGAGCCAATGCCTTTAGCATTAGATATAAAGAACGCAACATTCAGTTTGGCGGAGGACCTAACCGAAATAGTACAAAGAAAACAAGCCGTAAATCCATCGCATCGAAAAAGTCAAGTGAAGGCAAGATCATTACTTATGAAGAGGCGAGAACGTTTAAAAAAAACTATTCTTTTCCTGCAACTGTTGGTATAGCATTGTCCGGGCCCAGTGGGATCATCGTAAATACCGATACCAAAAAGACGAATCCGGACATCCGGGTAATTGGTGGCGATGAAAATTATTTACAGTTAAATGGTTACGAATTATCAAGCGGCAGGGATTTTAATGAAACGGATGTAGAGACAGGCAGAAGCGTATGTGTGGTAGGAAATGTAATTGCCCAAAAGTTATTTGGTGAAAATACAGAGCGTGCCATTGATAAAATCATCAGCGTATCAAATAGTAAGTATAGAATTATCGGGATATTAAAAGACAAGGGAAGCAGTGCATTTATGAATGCAGATAAAGTAGTTATTACTACGTACAATAATATTCGCCGTATTTATGGTTCAGAAAATAAATCCTACAATATTGCTATAATGGTAAGCGACTTAAATATGATGGAAGTTGCGGTAGGTGAGGCTATTGGGTCTTTCCGGCCGGTAAGAAAACTGGATGTAAAGGAAGATGATAATTTCTATATCGACAAGAGTGATAGTATTGCACAATCACTGATGAAAAATTTGGGTTTTTTAAAATATGCAACGCTGGCCATTGCGCTAATAACGTTGGTAGGAGCCGCCATTGGATTGATGAATATTATGCTGGTAGCTGTTAACGAGCGGACGAAGGAAATAGGATTGATTAAATCGCTCGGCGGTAAAGCATCGGAAGTGAGAGCGCAGTTTCTCTGGGAATCTATCCTGATTAGCCTGATGGGAGCGATTGTTGGTATTTTATCAGGAATATTGTTTGGCAATATTGTAGCAGTTATTTTAAAAACAGGGTTTGTTATTCCCTGGTTATGGATATTGATAGGAGTAGTGGTTTGCTCGCTGGTTGGTTTGCTCGCCGGCATTTACCCCGCCTACAAAGCAGCAAAACTTGATCCTATAGTAGCCTTACGTTATGAATAGTGATTTTATTTCCACAACATTTATCCTGAAAAATTTTGAATTTGATTTTAGGAAGTTATCTTTTTAAAAAAAATTAATTTATTTTTTTCAACGGTTGTTTATTCAATTATTTTATTAACTTGTGCCTCACAGAAAAAAAATATTAAACTTGTTTCATGGTAGAAATAGTTTTTTTTCTTAGCATTGTAAAACAAAAAAATCAAACCGCATTTCACTTTAACACACTAAAAAACGAACGTTATGGCAGAAACAAATTCAACTGCAAATGTAAAACCATCTACCTCTGTAAAAGTAAAAAAATCCAGTAATGCAATTTCATGGATAGCTCCTGTGGTTTGTATACTAGTTGGATACATATTCTGGAGATTTATTTTGGGCGATCCATCGGGATTTAGCAAACCTGGTACCGGAGCATTCTGGCCTTCCCATGATGGACCAAAATCGGCTTTAAACAAAATGTATTTGGGTGGTATCATTGTACCAATTTTAATCGGAAGTCTTTTAACCGTTATCACTTTTGTTATCGAAAGAATGTTAACTATATCTAAAGCAACCGGTACAGGAAGCAATGCTGATTTCGTTCGTAAAGTACAATATCATCTTGCTAACAAAAATGTGGATGCTGCACTTGCAGAATGCGATAAGCAAAAAGGTTCTGTTGGAAATGTAATGAAAGCAGGATTACACCGCTACAAGCAAATGATCAGCAATACAGAATTATCTACTGATCAAAAAGTAATGGCAATCCAAAAGGAAGTGGAGGAAGCTACTTCATTAGAACTTCCAATGCTGGAAAAAAACCTGGTTTTCCTATCTACACTGGCTTCTGTTGCAACTTTGATTGGTTTGTTAGGAACTGTAATTGGTATGATCAAGGCGTTCTCTGCTCTTGGAGAAGATTCAGGTGGTGGTGCTGCTGCATCTCAGTTGTCGGTAGGTATTTCTGAGGCCCTTTACAATACTGCATTGGGAATTGGTACATCTGCTTTAGCGATTATTTTCTACAACGTATTTACTACTCGTATTGATGGAATCACATATGGCATTGATGAATCTGGTTTTACTTTAACTCAAAGTTTTGCCTCTTTGTATAAATAATTGTATGGAAACTAACATTATTTGTATCTATTAGTAAAACACACTAAATTCTTTCAAAATGCCAAAAGTTAAATTACCAAGAAAAAGCACAGCCGTTGATATGACTGCTATGTGTGATGTTGCTTTTTTGTTGTTGTCTTTTTTTATCCTGGCAACTAAAACAAAACCACCTGAGGCTGTTGCAGTAATGACACCTTCTTCTGTATCCACTAAAATTGCAAAAGAAGAGGCCATCTTGGTAACGCTAACCAAGGAAGGTAAAGTTTACTTAATGTTAGGGGATAAGGCAAAAAAATCAGCAATTCTTGATGATATCAATACCACCAAGGCGCTGGGATTGTCGCCTGCTGAATTAACCAAGTTAAAAAAAATGGAGTTCATTGGAATGCCATTTAATAAAATCAAAGGCATGTTGGCATTGTCAGAACCAATGGAACCCAAAAGAATGGATGGGATTCCAACGGGAGATAGCACCAACAACGAGTTAACTGACTGGATTGGAAGTGTTATTCGTTCATATGCCGGTGAAAGTTTGGATAACCTGAATCTTTTGGTGAAAGGTGATAACGCTGCTAAATATCCTGCTTTTAAATTCGTAAAAGACGCATTTAAGAGAAATGATATTTTTAAATTCAAAATAGTAACCAACCCGGAAGGAGTGCCACTTGATTCAGAATTGGCATTAAATCCTCCAGGAAAAGAAAATAAATAATTATCCCCACATTTGCTCTTCGTAAAAAGAGTAACTAAAAATTACTGATATGGCAGAAATGGATACATCGTCCGGTGGCGGACATAAAAAAGGGCCTGGCGTAAAGAAGTCAAAAAAGATGAGTACCAGGGTAGATTTGACACCAATGGTTGATTTGGGTTTTCTTTTAATTACATTCTTTGTATTTACTACAACCATGAGCACACCTACTGCCATGGCAATGAATGAGCCAAAGGATGATCCGAATAACCAGTTAAAAGTAAAAAACTCGGGTGCAATGACTTTGTTGCTGGGGAAAAACGATCAGGTCTATTATTACTTTGGCGAACTGTCTCCAACTGAAGCTTCTTCACAATTTAAGAGCAGCAATTTTAAAGATATCCGTCAGGTAATTCTTGATAAAAGAAAAGCGACTCCTATTGGTGATTTGATGTACATTATCAAATCTGATAAAGAGGCGACATTTAAAAATGCGATAGATATATTGGACGAAATGGCCATCAGTGCTGTACCTCCGGGACACTATGCAGAAGTGGATATGAGTGATACTGAAGCCCAGTTGATCAAATTGACAGAAGAGGCCAATGGCATAAAATAGTTTTATGGAATTGGTTAATTTTTGAATCTAACTAACAAAGCATTTTACAATGGAAATAAACAAAATTTTAAGCGCTGATGTCCTGGATATTATTTTCGATGGAAAGAACAAGCTGTATGGCGCCTACGAACTTCGGAAAACTTACAATAAACGGTTAACAAAAGCAATCATAATTACACTCGCATTGGTATTGTTTGCTTTTTTGGGATCTGTTTTATCCACTGCAATATCAAAAGCGAACAGCGAAGTAATTGAGGTGTTGGATACACAGATGGCAGACGTTAAAAAGAATGACGCACCACCACCACCGCCACCGCCGCCGCCCCCACCAAAGGCACCACCGCCCCCGGAGATCAACCAGGTTAAATTTACTCCGCCTAAGATTGTGAAAGATGAGGAAGTAAAGGAGGACGAAAAGATCGAAGAGATTAAGGAAGACCAGCAGATTAGCACAAAAACTGTTGAAAGTGAAAATAAAAACGCAATAGTACAAGCTCCGGTTGAGGATAAAGGAACTCAGATTGTTGAAGCTCCTAAGGCTGATGATGAAGATAAGGTTTTTACAAAGGTTGAAAACGAAGCTACTTTTCCGGGAGGGCAACCAGCTTGGGTTAGATACCTTACAAAGAACTTAAACGCAAATGCCCCAGTTGACAATGGGGCATCACCCGGTACTTACCAGGTGATTGTAAAATTCATTGTAAGTAAAGACGGAAGCATTAGTGACGTGCAGGCTGAAACCAAACATGGTTTTGGAATGGAAGACGAAGCAGTTAAGATCATTAAGCGTGGTCCGAAATGGACGCCCGCTTTACAAAATGGTCGTAACGTTAATGCGTATCGTCGTCAACCTATTACCTTTGTTGTGGAAGAAAATTAATACTCAGTTTAATTATTTGAAATCCCCCTGCTTAATTGCAGGGGGATTTTTTTTATTCGTTTTTTAGCCAATTTGTCTGGATCATTTTGTACATCAGCAACTTGCTGCTTTCACTTTCACCAGGGCCTTTTTCCTGCAAATCGTTTCCCTGCTGATTCATTTTAAAACCATATTTTATTAATTAAATGCAAGCGGGAAGACAGTAGTATTTTATAAAATTCTTTTTATCTCCAAAACCTATTTCTTTGTGTGGGTTCAAGTGAACGCTAATTCAGGTGTTAATAGGTCGTTGATTGCATCTTGAAAATTCATTTTATGGAATAGATCGTAATTCTGATCTAATTGTAAATTATATTCCCATGCAGACAAATGAAATATTAAATGCCGATGTACTCGATATTATATTCGACGGTAAAAACAAAAGTTATGGCGCTTATGATCTTAGAAAGACCTACAACCAGCGCCTGCGTAAGTCAGTTTTGTTGACAGTTTTTTTGATGCTGTTGGTTTTTTTAGGAATTGTTTTTCAAGGAATGGCGGGTAAAAATAATCAACCCGATTTTGAAGTACAGGATACCAGGATTGCAAGTATTAAAAAGACAGAAGTACAACCACCATTGCCAATACCTCCACCTAAAACCATTCAGCCACTTGAGCAGAACCAGGTTAAATTTACTCCTCCTGTTGTAGTTAAAGACGACCTGGTAGCAGCGGATGAAAAAATTCAGGATGTTATGGAAGACCAGGCGATTAGCAATAAAACAATTGAAAGTGATTTTAAAAACCAGGTAATTCAAGCTCCGGTTACTGAAGAAAGAAGCAATGTATTGGAAGCTCCAAAAGTAGATGAGGAAACTACAATTTTTGTGAGGGTAGAAAACGAAGCGGAGTTTCCCGGAGGACATCAGGCTTGGGTTAGATATCTTCAGCAGCATTTGAATCCAAATGCACCCTTTGAGAATGGTGCTCCAAACGGAACCTACCAGGTAATTGTAAAATTTGTTGTTAGTAAAGATGGAACGATAAGCGATGTAAATGGCGAAACTAAATTTGGCTATGGAATGGAAGACGAAGCGATTAAGATTATTAAACGGGGACCAAAATGGAAGCCCGCATTACAAAACGGTCGCAATGTAAATGCTTATCGTCGACAGCCAATTACATTTGTTGTGGAAGAACAATAAACCGGTGGTAGTCAAAATAATTCCCTTGTGATTTCACAAGATATTTTTTACTGCAATATATTTAATTGCTGTAGGTGTTTAAGCCGTTAATTATTTGGCTTCATTACGATCAACCTGATGTGAAGGAGATGTGCTTATTTTGCCCTTTTCGAGTAACTGTCAGTACAATAAGCGATCATCCCGATCATAGAATATTTATGGAAATCAACGCACTTAACATCTTATTAAAAAATCAACCTTATGGCATCCATTGAAAATGATATTCCCGGGAAACACAGCAATCAAAAAAGAATGAGTAAAAAGAATACCAGCGTTGATTTAACACCGATGGTTGATCTTGGATTTTTGCTCATTACTTTTTTTGTTTTTACTACACAGCTTTCTTTACCAACTGCCATGAGTTTGAATATGCCTTTTGATAAAGAAAAGCCGGATGAT